>Ga0190269_10001701_pt1 | contig 10397 bp, 9 predicted proteins | sample Popmic249IS_FD_133749 | JGI IMG/M metagenome (GOLD analysis project Ga0190269, IMG submission 133749) | Populus adjacent soil microbial communities from riparian zone of Blue River, Arizona, USA - 249 IS | ecosystem: Environmental > Terrestrial > Soil > Riparian zone | place: USA: Arizona... | reverse complement strand
CTCGTGCACGCCCAGATCACCTTGCCATCGGCCGCGCTGTAGCTGGGGGTGAGCGTGATCGTAACCGCCGTTCCCACCGACGTCGCATTCGAGCTGCCGCTCACCGTGATGACGCCGTCGGCCGATACCGAACCGCCCGTCACCTTGCCCGTCGCCGATGACTCAGACGTCGAACCCGGCGACGAGGTCGCGCTCGCGGACCAGCACAACAACCTGCTCGCCGTCATGCACGTCGAGGAAGTCTTCGAGCGCGAGGGCGAACGCGAGGCCGCTCTCGCCTGCGGCACGAGGGACGCGCGCCACCCGCTCGTCGCCGAGATGCATTCGTGGGGCCGCCTCTACGTCGCCGGCCGCCCGCGCGTCCTACAGCTTCCACGCTACTACGACTTCCGAAGCTTGCGCCTGACGCCGGCCGAGGTGCGGCGCAATCTCTCCGCGCTCGGGCGCCCGAACGTCGTCGCCTTCCAGACGCGCAACCCACTGCACCGCGCCCACGAGGAACTGACGCGCCGCGCCGCGCAGGCCGTCGGAGGGTCGCTGCTCCTGCACCCGGTCGTCGGCATGACGAAGCCCGGCGACATCGACTACTTCACGCGGGTCCGCTCGTACAAGGCTCTGGCCGAACGTTATTACGACCCGCGGCGGATGCTGCTCGCGCTGCTGCCGCTGGCGATGCGCATGGCCGGGCCGCGCGAGGCGCTGTGGCACGCCCTTATCCGCCGCAACTACGGCGCCGACCACCTAATCGTCGGCCGCGACCACGCGAGCCCCGGCCTCGACTCGAACGGCAAACCCTTCTACGGCCCCTACGACGCGCAGGAACTCGTCGCGCGCCACGAGGCCGAGACGGGCGTTAAGGCTCTGCCCTTTAACGAACTGCTCTACCTGCCCGAAGAGGACCGCTACGAGGAGTCGTCGCGCATCCCCGAGGGCAGCCGCACCGCCTCGCTCTCGGGCACGGAGGTGCGCGACCAATACCTGCGCCGGGGCCGTCAGCTCCCGCGCTGGTTCACGCGGCCCGAGGTGGCCTCGATACTCGCCGACGCCCACCCGCCGCGCCACCGGCAGGGCTTCTGCCTGTGGTTCACGGGCCTCTCGGGCGCGGGCAAATCGACGACCGCCGACATCCTCACGGTCAGGCTGCTCGAACACGGCCGACAAGTCACCGTGCTCGACGGCGACGTGGTGCGCACCCATCTCTCGAAGGGGCTCGGCTTCTCGAAGGAGGACCGCGACACGAACGTCCGCCGCATCGGCTTCGTCGCCTCCGAGATAGCCCGCCACGGCGGCGCCTGTATCTGCGCGGCGGTGAGCCCCTACCGCGCGACGCGCAACGAGTGCCGGGCGATGGTTGGCGCCGACCGCTTCGTCGAAATCTTCGTGGACACGCCGCTCGAAGTCTGCGAGGCGCGCGACACGAAGGACATGTACCGGCAGGCGCGCGAGGGCAAGATAAAAAACTTCACAGGCATTGACGACCCTTACGAGCCGCCGCTCAACCCTGAAATCGTCATCGACACCGTAAACCACTCGGCCGAAGAGAACGCCGAACTCATCCTCGCCTACCTCGTCGAGCACGGACTTGTCCTCTCCTCCGCCGCGCAGGCCGGCGAGCCGACGACGACGGAATGATAAGTGCGTGACGAGTTAAAAGCTCCTCCACGCTTCACACGTCACAAGACCAGACTCGCTTCACCGCGCCGCCGGGCAGGCCCATGCGGCCGAACGCCGAATTGCGTCGATTTTGTCTGCGAAATTCGGGGCGTTTCGCGCCCGTGTACGCGGCGGCTGGCCGGCTGCGTCAGGCGCTTGAGCCGTTCAAAAAATTGATTGACTACGGCGGGATCGGGGGGTAGAGTTCGCGTGCTTCACGCCTCTTTGAAAAGTAGGAGGAGATATGGAACAGACCTGCCCCACCTGTGGCGACGTTCTGGCGTCGGCCGCCTGTTACCGCTGCTCACCGAATTACTCACACCTCGCGTCGCCCGCCGACCCTGCCTCGTCGGGCTCGTCCACTTTCGCCGTCATCGGCGGGGTGGTTGTCGTAGTCGGGGTGCTGCTGCTGCTCGGCAACGTCACGGGCATCTTCCCGACCTTCCCGCTCGCCGGTTTCATCACCATCTGTATCGGCGGCTGGGTCTCCAAACTGGATTGACGCGCCGCCCGGCGGCTCGCGCCTGATGTAAGACACGTCGCTGCGCTGCACTCGTGTGAGCGACACACCTCACCCGACCACGCGCACGCCGGACGACTGCGCCTAAAGTCGGCCAGCCTCCCATGCGCGTTGCCGTGCGGGCGTGGGAGGCGGGGTGTGAGACACTTTCGCATAGTTAGAGGAGAGATTTAGTTTGGACATCAGGGCTTACCTCGAACGCATCGGTTATCGTGGCTCGCTCGCCCCGAGTGCCGAGAGCTTGCGCGATTTGCAGGTCGCGCATTTGTTGGCGGTGCCGTTCGAGAATCTAAGCATCCACGCCGGGGAGCCGATTGTTCTTGAGGACGAGGCCCTGTTTACAAAGATCGTCGGGCACAGGCGCGGCGGCTTCTGCTATGAGGCCAACGGGTTGTTCGCGGCCCTGTTGCGGGCTCTGGGCTTCGATGTCGTCATGCTCTCGGCCGGAGTCGCGAACGCGGAAGGCGGCTTCGGCCCTGACTTCGACCACATGGCGCTGATGGTGACCCTGGAGAAGCGTTGGCTCGTAGACGTGGGCTTCGGCGATTCGTTTCGCGAACCGCTGCTGCTCGACGAACGCGGCGAGCAGGTGCAGGACGGCCGCGCCTACCGCATCCTCCCCGACGGCCCTTACTTACTCTTGATGCGGCGCGAAGGCGAGGGCGAATGGGAAGCGCAGTACCGTTTTACCTTGCGGCCCCACGGCTACGCCGACTATGCGGAGATGTGTCACTATCATCAAACGTCTCCGCAGTCACACTTCACGAGAGGACGCGTCTGTTCGCGGGCTACAGAACAGGGGCGCGTGACGCTGAGTGGGATGCGTTTTATTAAGACTTCTAAGGACGGCGGGCGGCAGGAGCGTGCCTTGACGAGCGCGGAAGAGTACGCGGCGATACTGCTGGAGCATTTCGGTATCGAAATGAAGAGCTAATGCTGCGGAAGCTCCACGTATCTACACCGCGCCTGACGACTGATTCAACAGGCCACACGGGCACATGACGGGAAACCGAAATTCGATGCTTGTTCTCGGGGGCGCGGGGTCGCTCGCGGCGTCGCTCCTGCATCTCTTGTGCATCTTGGGCGGCGCCGACTGGTACAGAGCCCTCGGGGCCGGCGAGCGCATGGCGCGGATGGCCGCCCTCGGACATTGGTATCCAACGGTCCTGACGCTCGGCATCGCGGCAGTCCTGGCCGCCTGGGCGCTGTACGCGTGGTCGGGCGCGGGGCTTATCACGCGGCTGCCGTTCCTGCGCCTCGTCCTGTGTGCCATTACCGGAATCTATCTCTTGCGCGCGCTCGCTTTCGTGCCGCTCCAGAGCTTCTTTCCCGGCAACAGCGCCGCCTTCTGGTGGTGGAGTTCGGGCGTGAGCCTCGTGCTGGGGCTGCTGCACGCGGTCGGGCTGCGTCAGGCGTGGTCTCGCCGTCTGTGACGTGACGAAGCGGGCGTCTTCAGGCTCGAAGGTTCGAGCCTGAAGACGCCCGCTTTACTACGACCCGGGGCCGTCCCGTCTAATGACTGCCCGCGGGGGCGGGCGCGACGGTTATTAATCCTTAATCTGCACGCGGAGCGTGAGCGCCCCCACCCACTGGCCGGGGTTGTTCTCGAAGAACTGCGGCGTGAAGTTCGTGTGGCAGAGCGCGCAGCTCGTGTGGAAGCTGTTGCTGAGGGCGATTGAGCGGCGGTAGTACCAGCGGTTGCCGTGGCGCTCGACGGTCGTGTTCGGCTTGCCCTGCATCGCGAGCGCCAGCGACTCCTGCTCGAACTCGTCGGCCGGGATGTTGTTGTTCCCGCCGAGGAGCGGGGCGGCGTTGCCGATGAGCCTGATGTCACGGTTGGCGTCGTTGAAGACGAGCGAGACGGCCTGCTTGCCGTGCTCCACGTTCTCCGGCGTCGTCTCGCCGAACTCCTGAAGCAGCGCGGCGAAGACCTCAGCCTGCAAGAGGTCGGCGGTCTTGACGGCGAACTCCTTCTGCTGGTCGGTGGGGGGGTCGTTGTTAACGCGCCCGAAGGCGACGAGCGCGGCGACGGCGATTATGACGACCAGTGCGGCGGCGCGTTTGATTTTAGGATGGCGCATGGACTCTCTCCTTTTCGTGCGAAGTCGTTTCCCCTTGGCTGGTGGGTTCTTCGACGGCGGTTGGCTCCGTCGTCAGGGGCGCCGGGCGGTGTTCAGGACGCCTCGGTAAGTAACGCGTACTTTTCAAACGAAAGGGATCAAACTTTTTCGCGGGGGCGTAAATCCCTCACAACGCACGAATTATGTAATAGAATGAGTCGCCGAACTTGGTCCGAGGCGTTCGTTAAAACCTGAGTCCGAATAGCTCCCATGTCATCATCAAACACCCTTCCGCTCGTCCTGTTGCTGCTCGCCGCCTGCGTGACAACGCCGGCTCGCGTCGCGGCCTCGTCTGCCGCGCAACCGGTCCGGGTCGGGATAGAGACGTTTCTCGCCGACGTGCCGCGTGCGCTCCGAGGGAAGCGTGTCGGCCTCATCACGAACCACACGGGGATAGACCGAGCGCGGAACTCGGACATCGACCTGATAGCGAAGCACAAGGATTTAAAGTTGGTCGCCCTGCTGGCCCCCGAGCACGGCATCCGCGGCACGGCGGAGGCGGGCGATAGGATCGAGGACGAGACCGACCCGAAGACGGGAGTCCCCATCTATTCCCTCTACAAGTCCGAGGACCGCGGACCGACGCCGGAGATGCTGAAGGACGTTGACGTGCTGGTCTACGACTTACAGGAGGTCGGGGGCCGGACGTGGACCTACGTCTCCACGATGGCGCTGGCGATGAAGGCTGCCGCGAGAAAGGGCATCCCGTTCGTCGTCCTTGACCGGCCCAACCCCATCGGCGGCGAGGTCGTCGAAGGCGCCCTGCTCGACCCCAAGTTCAAGTCGTTCGTCGGGATGTACCCCATCCCCGCGCGCCACGGGATGACGGCCGGCGAACTCGCCACGCTCTTCAACCGCAAGTACGGCATCGGCGCGAATCTCATCGTCGCGCGGGTGAAGAACTGGCGGCGCTCGCAGTGGTTCGACGAGACGGGGCTGCCTTGGGTGAACCCTTCGCCCAACCTCCGTTCGCTGGCCGCGCTGACGAGTTACCCCGGCTCGGTCTACTTCGAGGGCACGAACCTGACCGAAGGCAGGGGCACCGACCGGCCCTTCGAGCAAGTCGGCGCCCCCTGGCTGGACGCGCGCGAGGTCGCGCGGGTGATGAACGAGCGGCGGCTCCCGGGCGTCCTGTTCGAAGCTATTACGATGACCGTGTCGCCGACGGCCGCCAAGCACAAGGGGCAGACCATCCCGGCGATTCGCTTCGCCGTCACCGACCGCCGGGCCTACCGCCCTGTCCGCACGGCACTCCTGCTCATCGACGAGATACGCAGACGACACACGCGCGATTTCGCATGGACGGCGACCATCGACCGACTCACGGGCTCGGACCAGGTGAGGCTCGCCGTCGAAGGCGGCCGGCTCCAACCGCTCCTTGAAGAGTGGGACCGGCAGGCCGCGGAGTTCAGCGAGAGCCGCAAACCCTTCCTGCTTTACCCCTGAGTTATCCGGCACGGTTCGCCCGCGCGAAGGCTCCGAGCGGCCTTTCACGGTCGCCGGCTATTCGTTACGCAGCGCCGCGAGCGGGTCTATTTTTGTCGCCCGGCGCGCGGGGACGTAGCAGGCCAGCAGCGCCACGCCGGTGAGCAGCGCGGCCACGCCCGCGTAGGTCAGAGGGTCTGCGGCGTTCACGCCGAAGAGCAGGCTGCCGGCCAGCCGCGTCAGCCCGAGCGCCGCCGCAAGTCCCAACACCACCCCGAACAGCACGGGCGCCATCCCCTGCCCGACGACCAGCCGCATGACGTTCGACGCGCGCGCGCCCAACGCCACGCGGATGCCTATCTCGCGCGTACGACGAGCGACGGCGTAGGACATCACGCCGTAGATGCCGACGGCGGCCAGCGCCAGCGCCAGCAGCCCGAAGCCGCCCAACAGCGTCGCCGCCACACGCACGGGCAGCAGCGGCATCGCCAGGCGCTCCTCCAGCGTCTTGCCCGACGCGGGCAGATGCGGGTCGAGCCGCCGGACCTCTCCGCGCACGGCGGCGAGGACTTCGCGCAGGTTTCGGTCGGTGCGAATGACGGCGGTGTTCGTCCCCGTGTACGCCTGCGCCAGAGGGCGGACGGCGTAGGCTTGCGGCTCTTCGTTCAGCCCCGCGTACTTGCCGTCTTCCACGACGCCGACGACTTCGAGCAGAAGCTCCTCCGGGCCGCCGAGGCGAAAACGCCTGCCGAGCGGGTCTTCGCCCGGCCAGAAGCGGCGGGCGAAAGTCTCGTTGACGACTGCCACCGGCGGCGACTTCTCTTCGTCGCGCTCGTTGAAGTCGCGGCCGCGCACGAGGCGCGTGCTCATCGCGCGGAAATAGCCGGGGCCGGCGCGGCTCGTCAACGCCCGCGGCGCCTTCGAGGCCCGCTCCTGCGCCCGGCCTTCGACGTACACAGAATCCCTTCCGAAATGGAGGTCCACCGGGGCGAGGTCAACGAGCCCCGCCGCCTGCACCCCAGGCAGCGCGCGCACGCGCTCCAGCAGTTGCCTCTGGAACTCGCGGCCGCGCGCCTCGTCGTAGCCCTGCAAGCGCAGGTCGAACGACATCTCGACGGCGTCCTTCGGCTCGAAGCCGAGGTCGAGCGCCTGCGCCCTCTGCAACGCGCGCAGCATCAGGCCGCCGCCGACCAGCAGCACCAGCGAGAGCGCGACCTGCAAAACGATGAGGCCGCTCTTGAGCCGCGACCGCCGGAAGCCGCCCGACGCGCTCTCGTCCTTCAGCGCCGGCAGCAGCTCGACCTTCGTCGCCTGCCACGCCGGCAGCAGTCCGAACAGCACGCCCGTCAGCAGCGACACCGCGCAGGTGAAGGCCATGACGCGATAATCCAGATGCAGGTCGATGGCGAGCGGCACGTCAACCGGCGGCTTCAGCCCGGCCGCGAGTTGCGTCAGCCAGTAGGCCAAAAGCACTCCGGCCCCGCCGCTGACGACGGCCAGCAGCATGCTCTCGGCCATCAACTGCCGCACGAGCCGCGGCCGGCTCGCTCCCAAAGCGAGTCGCATCGCGATCTCTTTGCGCCGCTCGGCCGCACGCGCCAGCAGCAGGTTCGCGAGGTTCGTGCAAGCCAGCAGCAGCACGAAGGCAACGACCGCCATCAGCAGCCCCGTGAAGCCCAGCACCGCGCCCCGCATCACGCCGCTGAAGAAGCCGGGCGGCGACAAGGTGGCCCGCTTGCCCTCGTTGACCTCCGGGAACTCGCGCTCCAACTGCGCGGCGAGCACGTCGAGCGCCGCCTGCGCGCGCTCCCGTCCGACGCCGGGCCTGAGCCTCCCCTGGATGAAGAGGTTCTCCACGCCGCGCTTGTCGAGCCAACTGTTGCCGACCTCTATCTCGGCCTGCATTGAGACGGGGAACCAGAGCTCGGGCGCCGCGATGATCTCGGTCCCGTAGAAGCCGCGCGGCAGGACGCCGACGACGGTGAAGCCGCGGCCGTTGACGACGAGGCTCTTGCCGACGACCGAAGGGTCCGCGCCAAAGCGCCTTTGCCAGCCTTCGTGGCTGAGGACGGTGACGGGGTGCCCGCCCGGCTGCCTGTCGTCGTCGGGCGTCAGCACCCGCCCGAGCGCGGCCTTCACGCCGAGCACCTCGAAGTAGTTGCCCGTCACGACGTAGCCCCACAAACGCTCGCTCGTGCCTTCGTGGCTCACGCTCAAAGGCGCGAAGCGGTAGGCGTAGAGGCCGTCGAAGACTTCGCCGCCGCGGTCGCGCAGGTCTTTGTAGTTCGGGTATGAGAAGCCCGGAAAGACGCGGCTGCCGGCCGCGTTGGCGAGCGACACGATCTGCTCCGGCCGCTCGACGGGCAGCGGGCGCAGCAGCGCCGTGTTAACGATGCTGAAGATTGCCGTGTTGGCCCCGATGCCGAGCGCCAGAGAGAGGACGGCGACGAGGGTGAAGCCCGGGCTCTTCGCGAGCCTTCGCACGCCGTAGCGCAAATCCTGAAAGAGTCCTTCGACCAGGGGAAGCCCCCTCTGCCGCCGGTATGCTTCCGCCGTCTGCGTGACGCCGCCGAGCCGTATGAGCGCCTGACGCCGCGCCTCCCCCGGGCTCATCCCGGCCCGGAGGTTGTCATCGACGTGCATCTGGATGTGGCTTTCCAATTCCTCAGCCAACTCGCGTTCGCGCCGCACGCGGCCGAACAAGCCGGCCACGCGCACGGCGAGGGCGCGCAGTCTGCGGGCGCGCGTCACGACTCCTCCGCGGGGGCGAAGAAGCGCGCGAGGATGGCCGTCGTCTGCTCCCAGTCGCGGGCCTCTTTGGCCAGTTGGCGGCGGCCGGCGCGGGTCAGCTTATAGAACTTGGCGCGGCGGTTATTGTCGGACGTGCCCCACTCGGACGAGACGTAGCCCTCCTGCTCCAGCTTGAGCAGGGCCGGGTAGAGCGTGCCGTAGTTGATTGAGAGGAGGCCGCCGCTCGTCTGCTCGATGCGGCGCGCGATGCCGTAGCCGTGCAGCGGCCCCATCGTATCCAGCGTCTTGAGCACCATCAGCGCGAGAGTGCCCTGCCAAACGTCAGCCTTGTCGCCCATCAAGCACGCTTCCTCCTATAGCTTCGCCATAGGAGTATCACATTCCATATTGGGAAGCAATATGGAAAGGCGGCGCCGGCGCCCGGCGCCCGCCGGACGCGGCGGGGCCGTGCTCATCCGGCCCCGCCGCGCGCGCGTGCTTCACGCGACCAGAGCGGCCGTCTGCGTCGCCTGCGCGAGCGAAGGGTAGTCCGTGTAGCCCCTCTCGCCCGGCGTGTAGAAGGTCGCCTTGTCGGGCTCGTTCAAAGGGGCGCCGCGCCTGAACCTCTCCGGCAGGTCTGGGTTGGAGATGAACTTGGTGCCGTACACGACGGCGTCGGCAAGGCCGCGCGCCAGCAACCCCTCGCCCGCCTCCTTCGTCAGCCCCGCGCCGGCCAGATAGACGCCCTCGTAGACGGGTCGCAGCCTTTCGTGCCAGCCCTCGCCCGTGAAGTCGCCGACGTGGACGTAAGCCAGCCCGAGGCCGTTCAGCCTCCGAAGGATGGACGGGTAGACTTCCTCCGCGTCCAGCTCTTCGATGTCGTTGAAGGGCATGCGCGGCGAAAACTTCACGCCGAGGCGCCGCGCGCCCACCACGCCCGCCATCGCGTCCAGCACTTCGAAAAGGAACCTCGCGCGGTTCTCGATTGAGCCGCCGTACTCGTCCGTCCGCAGGTTCGCGTTGGTGGCAAGGAACTGTTGGACGAGATAGCCGCTCGCCGCGTGGAGTTCGACGCCGTCGAATCCCGCGGCGACGGCGTGTGCGGCCGCGGCCGCGAAGTCCTCGACCGTCTGCGCGATCTCTTCGCGCGTCAGCTCGCGCGGGGTCACGAAATCCTTCATGCCTTCGTCGGTGTAGTTCTGCCCGTTCGCGCGCACCGGGCTCGGCGCCACGGGCCGCGCGCCGTGCGGCAGGAAGTCCGGCAGCGCGATGCGGCCGGTGTGGAAGAGTTGCATGAAGACCTTGCCGCCGCGCGCGTGGACGGCGTCGGCCACGGGCCGCCAACTCTCGGCCTGCTCGGCCGTGTAGATGCCCGGCGTGCGCACGTAGCCTTTCGCCAGCGGCGAGACGTTGGTGGCCTCTGTGATGATGAGCCCGGCGGAGGCGCGCTGCCGGTAGTACTCGGCGACGTAGGCGGGCTGCACGCCGCGGTCGTCGGCGCGGCTGCGCGTCATCGGCGCCATGACGATGCGGTTGTCCAGTTCCAACTCCCCGACTCTGAGCGGTTCGAAAAGTGTCGGCATGATTTCCTCCAGATAATGTCTTCAGTCGTGCTTTCTGGAACGTGCATTCCAGAACGCGGCAAAAAAATTAGTCCAGCACCGAGAGCGTCACGCGCACCACGTCTTCGAGCGTCTTGCGGTCCCTCGTCGCCTTCGACATGAGCAGGAGCCCCTGCAAGCTGCCGTAGAGAAACCGGGCCACGGCGCGGAGGTCGCGCCCCCCCTTGATTTCACCCTCCCTCTTCCCGCGCAGGAGCGCGCGGTAGAGCGCCTCCTCGGCCGCGGCCATGCTGCCGCAGGCCTTCTCGGCCGTCTCGCGGCAGCGCCCGGCCAGTTCCGACGTGGCGTTGCCGACGAAGCAGCCGCGGCGGTCGCCCTCGCCGAGCG
>Ga0190269_10001700_pt1 | contig 10419 bp, 8 predicted proteins | sample Popmic249IS_FD_133749 | JGI IMG/M metagenome (GOLD analysis project Ga0190269, IMG submission 133749) | Populus adjacent soil microbial communities from riparian zone of Blue River, Arizona, USA - 249 IS | ecosystem: Environmental > Terrestrial > Soil > Riparian zone | place: USA: Arizona... | reverse complement strand
TGGCGGATCCACCACGTCGCGTAGGTCGAGAACTTGAAGCCCTTGCGGTGGTCGAACTTCTCCACCGCCCGCATCACCCCGAGGTTGCCCTCCTGGATGAGGTCGAGGAGCCCCATCCCCGTCCCCTGGTAGCGCTTGGCGATCGACACCACGAGCCGCAGGTTCGACTGGATGAAGGTCCGTCGGGCGGCTTGGGCGGCCGCCACCGCCTCCTCGGCCTGCCGCCGCTGGGCGCGCGAGAGGTCGTCGCGCGCCAGCTGCTCTTCGGCCACCCGGCCCGCTTCGATGGCCCTGGCCAGCTCCACCTCTTGCTCGGCGGTCAGCAGCGGGTAGGAGCCGAGCTCGCTCAGGTAGCGGCGGGTCAGGTCGACGGAGCTGTCGCTGTCGATGGAACGGCGGTGCACTGGCACGTCCCGGGCCCTTCGTCGTCGCGGGCCCCGGTGCTCGAGGCCTCGATCCTCGATCGAAGGTAGTGGTCGGTCGGATCGGGGGCGGGGATGGTCCTGGAGCCTGCCCGGGCAGGCGTCGCGGTGGCCCGCCCGGGTGGCAATCGGCTGGTCCGAACGGGTCACGGCCGCCGTGCGACGGGCTCAAGCCCGGCACCGGTCCTGCCGATGGACCACCGAGGACTCCACCGCCGCGGCGTGAGGGACGCCGTGGGCTCACCAGCGGGGAGACGCAACGCACATGTCCGACGACGGCTCCTGGGCCTCAGATCGAGCGACGCCACGGCTGACCGTGGCGCGCGCCTCGGCGGCCCAGCGACGTGGGCTCCTCGACCACGTGAGCTGCGCCGTCATCGACGCCACCGCCCTGGCCGACGCCGCAGACGTGGTGGCGGCCGAGCGGCGCGGCGATCGGGTCGCCGTCCACCACCGGGCCCTCGGGGCAGAGGAGCGGGCCGCCGATGCGCTCGCGCTCGCGTTCGACCGGGAGCAGGCGGTGCGACAGCGCCAGGAGGGCCTCCGAGCCGAGGCCAGGTGGGCGGGCCAGGCCGATGACGAGGTGGAAGCGGCCCGTGCCGCGGTGGCCGCCGCAGAAGCGGAGGTCGAGATCCGTCAGGCCGAGCAGCGCACTGCGCTCGCCAACCTCGACCGCGTCGTCGAGCAGCGGGCCGCGGCCACCGCCGCCATGAACGACGCCGAGCAGCAGCTCGGCGACCTCGGGGTGGCCGAGCTCGACGAGTCCGGGCTGCGCCGCGAGCTCGAAGCCTCCGGGCACGCGGTGCGCGCCGCGAAGGAGGCCCACGCGGAGGCCGTGGCGGTGCTGGCGGCACGGCAGGCCGAGCTGGGCGACGTCCGTGCTCGCCACGCCGCGGCCAGCGACGCCCTGGCCGAGCTGACCCCCTCGACCCCGGTCGAGCACGCTCCGCAGGCCATCGACGCCGTCGCGGAGGCGCTCGACCAGTGGGCGTCGGCCGCGGCCGACGCCGGGCCCGACGACCGGGCCGTCGCCCTGGCCGACGCCTGGAACGACCTGCAGGCGGACCTGGCCAGCGTCGCCGAGGCCTCGCCGGTGCCGGCGCGAGGGACCATCGAGGCCGCCGAGGCACGGGTCGAGGAGGCCCGTCAGCACCTGGCCGTCCTCGAGGCCGCCACCGGCAGCGGACCGCTGTCCGATGCGGCGCGGGCCGAGATCGATGCTGCCCACGAGGCCGTGCTCTCGCTCGAGGAGCGAAGCGGCCGTCGCCTGGGCGGCGGCGGTGCCCGGAGGGAGCTCGAGCAGGCCAAGGCCCGCGAAGAGGAGCTGCTGGCCCGCCACGGGTTCGCCAGCTACATCGACGTCGTCCTCACCGGCGGGCGGGCCCGCCACGACTCGCCCGAGCTCCTGGCCGCCGCCCGGGCCTACCGCAACGCGGTGTCCGACCGGGATGCCCTCCTCGCTGCCACGGCCGCCCGACCCGAGCTCGCCTACCTCGACGGGGAGCGGGATCGCCTCCTCCAGCACTGCGTGGACCTGCTCGGCGTCGATCCTGGCGACGACGTCGTGGGGCTGCTCCGCGAGCACCCGGCCGTGCCGAGCTACGTCATGGAGGGCCTCCGGTCCGCCCTCGCTGCGGTCGGCGTTCGTCCGGTCGGCCAGAGCCTCCCGGACGCGGCCTCCACCTGGCTGGGCGTGCACCGCACGTCGCCGGAGGACGGGGGCCGGGCCGAGGACGAGCGGGCCCGGCTCGAGGCAGACGTGGCCGCCCTGGCCGACGAGCACGCGGCGGCCGCCACGGCCGTGGCCGAGGCCGAGCAGGCGGTGGCCGACGCCGAGGCGGCGCTGCAGCAGGCGAGCCGCTCGGTCAACGCCTTCGAGTCGGAGCTGTCGATGCGGGCCGACGAGGATGCTCGCCGGCTCCAGCGGTTCGCCGCGGCCGAGCAGCTGCGCATCCAGATCGAGGCGGTGGCGACCACCCTGGCCACGGCCGAGCAGGGCGCCCGAGAGGCGCTCGAGTCGGCGGCCGCCGCCGTGGCCGTCGCCGATGCCGCTCTCGACCGGGCCGTCGCTCGTCTGACCGATCTCACCCGGCGGGTCCGGGACCTGCTGGCGGAGCTGCCGGCAGATCGTCGTCCGGACGGGGACCCCCTGGCGGTCCTCCACGAGCTCGCCGCCGCGCTCGAGGCGCTGGCCGACGATCTGGACGGGGAGGCCGCCGAGACGGCCGCCCGCCGGGAGCAGGCGGAGGGGGAGCTCCAGCGGGCTCGGGCCGAGGCGGCCGAGGCCGAGGCCGCGCTGGCCGGGCCCCTGCCCCCGGACCACCTCGAGGCGCTCCACTCGCTGCTGGAGGCGGACAGCACGGTCCTGGTCCTCGACGATCCGTTCGAGGCGGCGCCCGTGGAACCCATCGAGGTGCAGGCGGCGCTGCTGGCGGCGAGCCGAGCGCGGGCGGTCGTGCTGCTCACCGAAGACCCCGAGCTGCTCGGGTGGGCGATCGAGCTGCCGTCGGAGGCCGGGCGCGTCGTGCCGATCGACGCGCTCAACCTCGGCGCCGGACCTGCCGACGAAGAAGCGATGGAACGGGCGATCCTCGAGCTCAGCGACCGAGGGACGTCCGAAGGACCTGACGCCCCCACGACGCCTGCCCCTCGCTGGGCCGGCCGCCGCTGAACCGGAGGAGACCACGTGTTCCGGACGACCCACATCCGCACGAAGCTGGCCGCCGCCCTGGCCGTGCCGCTCATCGCCCTCGTCGCCGTGGCCGGCTACGAGGTGCTCTCGGCCACCGAGGCGGTCGACGAGGCGCGGGCCCAAGCCGACCTCGCCACCGCGTCCCTCGGTCCGGGCAGCCTGGTGGTCAGCCTCCAGGACGAGCGCAACCGCGCCTCCATCGACCTGATCGGCCTGGGGGCAGCCACCGAGCTGGCCGTCGAGACCAACGACGAGGCCCGGCAGCGCACCGACGCCGCGCTCGACCAGATGCGGGACCAGCTCGTCGGAGCGCCCGCCGAGGTCCAGGCTGCGTTCGCCGCTCCCCTGGAGCGGGTCGCCGAGCTCGAGGACCTGCGGGCCGACATCGACGGCTACGACGGCCCGATGGACCTCAGCAACGACGAGTTCGCGAACGCGGTGTTCAGCCGCTACACGGAGCTCATCGAGTCCTACTTCGATGCCACCTCCACCGTCGCCCTCACCGTCGACGACGCGGAGCTCCGGAACGGTGTCGAGCTCATCGACGCCGCCACCCGGCAGAGCGAGATGCGGGCTCGCATCGTGCGGAGCTCGGTCCTGGCCTCGATCACCGGCACGACCGACGCGCCGGCCACCATCGCAGACATCGCCGCCCTCTACGACCGGGGCAAGGGCTTCGACACCGACATCCGCACCAACGCCGTCGGTCCCTACGCCGGCATCGCGGACGCCACCTTCACCGAGGTGGCCGTGCAGGAGTTCAACGCCCAGGTGGAGGGGTTCCTCGCCGGAGAGCAGCTCGACATCACCACGATGCTCGACTCCGTGGTGTCGAACGACCCGACCCTCGGGTACCTGGGGCTCCGGGCCCGCACCGGTGAGGCCCTGACCGCCACCGCCGCCCAGATGCACGACGACGCCGTCGACCGGCAGCGCCTCTTCGTCGCCATCGCCGCCGGTGCGCTCATCCTCGCCATCGTGGTCACCTGGCTGGCCAGCCGCTCCATCACCCGGCCGCTCCGGTCTCTCAAGGTGCAGGCCGAGCACATGGCCGGCTCGAGCCTCCCTGCCGCCGTCCGCGAGATCCTCGAGACCCCTCCCGGTGAGGACGTGGTCATCCCCGAGATCGACCCGATCACCGTCAAGAGCCGGGACGAGGTGGCCGACGTGGCCACCGCCCTGAGCGCCGTCCAGACCAGCGCCCTCGACCTCGCCGTCGAGCAGGCGGTCCTCCGCCGGAACATCTCCGACTCCTACGTCAACCTCGGTCGTCGCAACCAGAACCTGCTCAGCCGCCAGCTCGACTTCATCACCGATCTCGAGCGCAACGAGTCCGACCCCGACACGCTGGAGGGCCTCTTCAAGCTCGACCACCTGGCCACCCGCATGCGCCGCAACGCCGAGTCGCTGCTGGTGCTGGCCGGCATCGAGCCGCCCCGCCAGTGGTCGGCGCCGGTGAAGGCGGCCGACGTCGTGCGGGCCGCTCTGGGCGAGGTCGAGGACTACCAGCGGGTCGTGGTCCGGCACCTGGAGCCGGCCGCGATCACCGGTTCGGTCGCCTCGGACATCGCGCACGTGGCAGCCGAGCTGCTCGAGAACGCCCTGTCGTTCTCGCCGCCCGAGCAGTCCGTCGAGGTGAAGGGCCGGCTCACGATCTCCGGGTACACGCTGGCCATCACCGACAACGGCCTCGGCATGAGCCGAGAGGACCTCGAGCGGGCGAACCGCCGGCTGGCCGGCCGGGAGTCCTTCACCGTGGCGCCGTCCCGCTACCTCGGGCACTACGTGGCCGGTCACCTGGCGAGCCGGATGGGCGTGACGGTCGAGCTGCAGGACAGCCCCGCCGGCGGCGTCACCGCCCGCATCGACATCCCCATGGACCTCCTCGCCAGCGACGAGACCGATCCGTTCATCGTCGCTCGGAGCCCCGAGGCCAAGGCCGGCGCAGCACCAGGGCCGGTGCTCGACGTCGCCGCGCCCAGCGGTCCGGTGACGGCTCAGACCACGCCCACCACGTTCACCGACAGCGGCCTTCCTCGCCGCACCCGCGGCGTGCCGGAGGTGGAGACCCCGGTCGTTGCCGAGGCCTTCGTCGAGCCGGTGACCGCCCGAGAGGTCGACGAGGCGCCCGTCGACGACGCCGCCGCCACCCGGCCTTCCTCCACCCCCGCCCCCACCCTGTCGTGGGGCGCCGTGCCCGACGACGTGCCGACCGGCACCTCGTTGGGCCGGGACCCCTGGTCAGCCCCCAGCGTCAGCTCCTGGGCCGACCGCTCCCTCAGCGACGAGGACGAGCCCACCCGCAACGGCTCTGACCGGGAGCTCGACGACGAGCCCCGCCCCACCCTCCCTGCGCTCGAGGAGGGGCCGGCCGCCGACGAGGCGCCCGCGCCCGCTCACCTGTCCACGCACGCCACCTCGGTCGACGGTCGGAGCTCGGACGGCCTCGGCGACGGCGACGGCGCCGGACGGGCGGTCCCGCAGGATCCCGTCCGTGGCTTCGGCGGCCTCGCCGTCACCCGGCCGGCCGGCACCTCGATGTTCACGGTGGCGGCGGAGCAGGCTCGGCAGCGAGGCGGCGCCGAGGCCGGCGGCGAGGCAGCCACCACCGCCACCGGCCTCACCCGCCGGGTCCCCGGTGCGCAACGGCCCGACGTGCCCCTCGGCGGCGGCCGGCCCGAGCCGGCGCCCACCACCGAGGAGCGCACCACCCCGGAGGACGTCTACGCCTTCCTGTCCAGCTTCCAGTCGGGCGTCAGCCGAGGTCGCGCCGATGCCCACGGCGACCACATGGAGGAGGAGCGATGAGCGCCGGTTCCGTCAGCGAAGGAGCACGCGGCTTCAGCTGGCTGCTCAACGGCTTCGTCGAGAAGACGGCCGGGGTGAGCGATGCCGTGGCCGTCTCGTCCGACGGGCTCCTCATGGCGATGTCGAGCACGCTCGAGCGGGCGGCGGCCGAGCAGCTGGCGGCCATCATCTCGGGGATGGTCAGCCTCGGGAACGGGGCCTCCCAGTGCTTCGGGTTCGACGGCCTCGAGCAGGTGATCGTGGCGATGCGCCGCGGCTTCCTCTTCGTGTCGGCCATCTCCGACGGCAGCTGCCTCGGCGTCGTCGCCGACAGGGGCTGCGACATCGGGCTCGTCGGCTACCAGACCACCCTGCTGGTGGAGCGGGCCGGCACCGTCCTCACGCCGGACCTCGTGGCCGAGCTCAAGCAGGAGATGCTGGTCTCGTGAGCGACCGCCCCGGTCACGACTTCGTCCGCCCCTTCATCATGACGGGGGGCCGCACCCGAGCCGCCCGCCGTGACCTGCGGGTCGAGACGATGCTGCAGAGCGCCGTCGAGCAGCCGCCTGCCGGCCTGCCGTCGGAGCAGGAGGAGCTGCTCGCCCTCTGCCAGGAGCCCCAGTCCGTCGCCGAGGCGGCGTCCAAGCTGGGCCTGGTCGTCGGGGTCGTCACCGTCATCGCCGGTGACCTGATCGCCGAGGACCTGCTCACCGTCCACCACACCGACCCGGTCGAGATCGAGCTCGATGTGCTCACCAAGATGCTCGATCGCGTGCGCGCCATCTGAAGCACCCGTCGTAGGAGGAACGTTGCACGCCCCCACCCAACCCCGCACCGGCGGTCGGATCATCCCGGTGAAGTTCGTCGTCGCCGGCGGCTTCGGCGTCGGGAAGACCACCTTCGTCGGCGCGATCTCCGAGATCGAGCCGCTCCGCACGGAGGCCGCCATGACGTCGGTCTCGGCCGGGGTCGACGACCTGACGCACACCGGCGGCAAGACCACCACCACCGTGGCCATGGACTTCGGCCGGATCACCGTCGACGACTCCCTCGTCATGTACCTGTTCGGCACCCCCGGCCAGGACCGGTTCGGCTTCATGTGGGACGACATCTGCACGGGTGCCATCGGTGCCGTCGTCCTCGTCGACACCCGCCGCATCGACCAGTGCTTCCCCGCCGTGGACTACTTCGAGGCCAAGCAGGTGCCGTTCGTCGTCGGCGTCAACAACTTCGAGGGCGCGCCGCGCTATCCGGTGGACGAGGTCCGTGACGCCCTCGGCGTCGGCCCCCACGTCCCCATGGTCGAGTGCGACGCCCGAGAGCGCCAGTCGGTGAAGGGCGCGCTCATCACGCTGCTCGAGAGCCTGGTGGCCCAGGCCCGGGCTCGCGAAGCCGCCTTGGCCTGACGGTCACGGGCCCTGGCCCACTACCCTCGGCGCCTTCCGGGCGCGTAGCTCAGCTGGCTAGAGCGCTGCCCTTACAAGGCAGATGTCGGGGGTTCGAGTCCCTCCGCGCCCACCACCGGGCCGGTCCCGACCGGGGGCGCGGCCCTCGGCGCCGCCGGCGAGTGGCTACGGTGCCGGCCATGCCGACTGCCCGCCCGCTGACGATCGCGGTGACGGGGCCGACGGGCACGTTCGGGTACGGGTTGATGCCGCTGTTGCAGGCCGATCCCAAGGTGGAGCGGGTGGTGGGCGTGGCCCGTCGGCCCTTCGATCCCGATGCGCACGGGTGGACCAAGCTCGAGTACCGGCAGGGCGACGTCCGGGACCTCGCCACGCTCGAGGCGGCCTTCGCGGGCGCGGACGTCGTCGTGCACCTCGCCTTCCTCATCACCGGCACGGCGGGCGCCGAGGCGACCCGGGCCATCAACGTGGACGGCACGCTCAACGCGTTCCGGGCGGCGGCCGGTGCGGGCGTGCGCCGCTTCGTCTACGCGTCCTCGGTGGCCGCCTACGGCTTCCACGCCGACAACCCCGTCGGCATGACCGAGGAGTGGCCCACCCGGCCCGCCGACCGCCTCTTCTACGCCCAGGAGAAGGCCGAGCTCGAGGCGCTCCTGGCCGAGGAGTCGGCCCAGCACCCCGACGTCGACCTCTTCCTGCTCCGACCGCCCGTGGTCCTGGGGCCGCACGCGGTCGGCGGGAAGAGCGAGCTGGCCAACCGGCTCCTGCCGTACGGGCTGCGAGCGGCCGAGCTGGCCCGGCGGCTCCCGGTACCGCTGCTCACCCTCGCCCCAGACCTCCCGCTGCAGGTCATCCACGAGGACGACGTGGGCACCGCGCTGCGGCTCTGCGCCCTCGGCGCGGGCCCGCCCGGTGCCTACAACATCGCTGCGGACGGGCTGCTGACCGGTGCTGACGTGGTGCGGGCGCTCGGCCTGCGCCCCGTCACGGTGTCGTCCGCCCTCATGAAGCGGGCGGCGCGCCTGATCGCGGGGCTGCCGGTGCCGGCGTCGCTGGCCCAGCCCGTGTCGTGGGCGGAGGCGGTCAGCCACCCGGTCGTCGTGGACACGACCAAGGCCAAGCGCGAGCTCGGTTGGAAGCCCCGCTTCGATGCCCGGGCCTCGCTCCGAGCCACGCTCGAGGTGGCACCGGCCGACTGAGCCCTGCGCCGGCCGGTCGTCTCCGGGGCGGCCGGCGCCGACCGATCACCGCCCGTGCCCGAGACAGAGCGCGGCTCCGCCGCCGGTGGGGGACCGGCGGCGGAGCGATCGACCTGCTGGGGCGCTGCGGGCTCAGGCCTCGGAGGCCTCGTCGGTCTGCTTGATGGCGGAGACCTCGAACTCGAGGGTCACCTTCTCGCCGACCAGGACGCCGCCGGCCTCGAGCGGGGCGTTCCAGGTGATGCCCCAGTCCTTGCGGTTGACCACGGCCTTGCCCTCGAGGCCGATGCGGTCGTTGCCGAACGGGTCGCGGGCGGCACCGGTGAGCTCGAGCTCGACGGTGATGGGCTTGGCGACGCCCTTCATGGTCAGGTCGCCGGTGACGGCGAAGACGTCGCCGCCCTTGGCCTCGACGGCGGTGGAGGCGAAGGTGATCTCCGGGTGGGCCTCCATGTCGAAGAAGTCGTTGCTGCGGAGGTGGGCGTCGCGGTCCGCGTTGCGGGTGTCGATGCTGGCCGCCTGGATCGTGAGCGACAGGTTCGAGGCGGCGGGGTTGCTGGCGTCGAAGAAGCCGCTGCCGTCGAGCTCGTTGAACGAGCCGCGGACCTTGGTGACCATGGCGTGGCGCGCGACGAACCCGACGCGGGTGTGGCTCGGATCGAGGACGTAGGTGCCGGTGAGCGTGTCGGGGGTGGTGGTGGTCATGTCGGGGGACTCCTGGGTGGTGTGCGAGTGGTTGTCGCAACAAAGGTTGCACACGCAACAACCTCCGACCTCCGCTCCCTATTCCCGCCGCCCCGGATCGAGCTCCGACCTACCGGTCGTAGGTGGCCACCAGCTCCTCGACGACCGCCGCCAGCTGCGGCCCACGGTCCTCCTGGATGAAGTGCCCGCCGCCCTCGATCAGGCGGTGAGGTTGGCCCTGAGCGCCCTTGATCCGCTTGATGAGGTGCTGCTCGTTGCCCTTCGTGATGGCGTCGCTGTCGCCGAAGGCGGTCCAGAACGGCCGGTCGAACTCGGCCAGCACCTCCCAGGCGGCGCGGTTCGCGGGCGCCTCGGGATCCTCCGGCGAGGTGGGCACCAGGGAGGGGAACTGCCGGGCCCCCTCCTTGTAGGACTCGTCCGGGAACGGGGCGTCGTAGGCGGCGATGACGTCCTCGGGCAGGTCGGTGGTGCAGCCGCCGTTGACGATCCGCCCGATCGGCATCTCGGGGACCTCCTGGCTGAACCTCTGCCAGGCCAGGAAGGCGTCGCTCGGGGTGCCGTCCCCGGTGGGCAGGAACGTGTTGGCCGCCACCACGCCGGAGAAGCGCTCGGGCTCGGCGGCGAGGAGCCGCAGGCCGAGCAGGCCGCCCCAGTCCTGGCACACGAGCGTGATGCCGCGCAGGTCGAGGCCGTCGAAGACGTGGGAGCGCAGCCAGGCCACGTGGCGGGCGTAGGTGTAGTCGCCGCGGTGGGCGGGCTTGTCGGAGCGTCCGAACCCGACCAGGTCAGGTGCCACGCAGCGCATCCCGGCCTCCACGAGCGGCGGGATCATGTGCCGGTAGAGGTAGCTCCACGAGGGCTCGCCGTGGAGGAGCAGGACGACGGGCCCGTCGGCCGGGCCCTCGTCGAGGTGGTGCACCCGCAGCGTCCCGCCCTCGGTGTCGGGGATCTCCACGTAGTGCGGCTCGAACGGGTAGCCGGGGAGGTCGGTGAAGAGATCGTCGGGGGTGCGCAGCGCGTCCATGGGAGCGGACGCTAGGTCAGCGGAGGCAGCGGCGATCAGCCGGCCAGGCCGATGGGGCAGCTGACCCCGGTGCCACCGATGCCGCAGTACCCGTTCGGGTTCTTCGACAGGTACTGCTGGTGGTACCCCTCGGCGTAGAAGAACGGCGTCTCGGAGGCGGAGCGGATCTCGGTGGTGATCTCGC
>Ga0190269_10001699_pt1 | contig 10423 bp, 9 predicted proteins | sample Popmic249IS_FD_133749 | JGI IMG/M metagenome (GOLD analysis project Ga0190269, IMG submission 133749) | Populus adjacent soil microbial communities from riparian zone of Blue River, Arizona, USA - 249 IS | ecosystem: Environmental > Terrestrial > Soil > Riparian zone | place: USA: Arizona... | reverse complement strand
GCACGTCGGTGGACACGGACCGCCACAACGGCATCCACGAGACCTTCGCCGCCACGGGGAAGACCTGGGACGTGGTCGAGGTCATCGGCAAGTGGGACGACCCGACCGCGCAGAAGGCGACCGCCGATGCGATCGCCGTGCACGGCCAGTTCGACGGGATCACCGCCCAGGGCGGCGACACGGGCGTGGTGCAGGCGATGATCGACGCCGGCCATCCCTTCGTGCCGTTCGGCGGGGAGACGGAGAACGGCTTCCGCAAGTTCTGCGCCGCCCATTCGGCCGAAGGCCTGAAGTGTTCCTCGGCCGGGACCGGGCCGGCCCAAGTGGCCGTGGCGATCAAGACCGCCATCGACGCGCTGCAGGGCAAGGTGGTGCCGCAATCGGTCAAGCTGCCGCTGGCCGTGGTGGAGGATCCCGACTTCAAGGACGGCGAGAACTTCTACTCCGAGCAGTCGGACAATTTCTTCGTCGGCAATGCCTTCCCGACCTGCGGGATCAACTTCACCGCCCAGGAGATCATGGGCCAGAGCGAGAGCGACCAATAGGCGGCTGATGCCGAACGCCGCGGACCGGCCGGCCCGCGGCGCGATTTCCCGGAAAACCAGCATGAACGATCAGCATCCGCTCTTCCGCATGGAGGGAATCTCGAAGCGCTATGGCGGCGTACGGGCGCTGGAGCGCGCCGACCTGACGGTGGAGGCCGGGCGCGTCCACGCCATCCTCGGGGAGAACGGCGCGGGCAAGTCGACGCTGATCAAGGTGATGGCCGGCGTGGTGGCACCGGACGAGGGCCGTATGCTGCTCGACGGACGCGAGGTCAAGTTCGCCGACCCGGCGGCAGCCAATGCGGCGGGCATCGCCTGCATCTTCCAGGAACTGTCGCTGATCCCCGACCTGACGGTGGCCGACAACATCCTCGCCGCCGAGCCGCCCACCAGGTTCGGGATGATCGACCGCAAGGCGCAGCGGCGCCTGGCCGAGCAGGCGCTGGCGCGCGCGGGGGCGGAGGACATCCATCCGCTGATGCCGGTCAAAGAACTGCCGCTGTCGCGAAGGCAGCTGGTGGAGATCGCCAAGGCGCTAGTGCGCGATCCGCGCCTGCTGATCCTCGACGAGGCGACCTCGGCGCTGACGGCCGGCGACGTGGCCAAGGTGTTCGCCGTATTGCGGCGGCTCAAGGCGGAGGGGATCGCGCTGCTCTATATTTCGCACCGCATGCAGGAGATCGCCGAGCTGGCCGACGATTGCACGGTGTTCCGCAATGGCCGCAAGATCGCCACCTATCGCGCGGGCAGCAAGACCGACGACGAGGTGGTGGAGATGATGATCGGGCGCGAATACCGCCACGTGTTCCCGCCCAAGCCGGCGACGCCGCCGGCGGATGCGGTGCCGGTGCTCGAGGCGCGGCACCTCTCGTGGGCACCCCGGCTCAACGACGTCTCGTTCTCCGTGCGGGCGGGGGAAGTGGTCGGGCTGGGCGGCCTCGACGGGCAGGGGCAGCGCGAGCTGCTGCTCGCCCTGTTCGGGGTGCTGCGCGGCACCAGGGGCGAGGTGCTGGTCGACGGCAAGCCGGCGCGGATCACCGCACCGCAGGCAGCCAAGGCGCCGGCGATCGGCATGGCGCTGATCCCCGAAGACCGCAAGACCGAGGGGCTGATGCTGCCCATGTCGGTACGCGACAACCTTTCCCTGTCGGCGCTGTCGATGGTGTCGAACTTGGGTATCATCGACCAGGCCGCCGAGCGGCGGGCCGTCGACGAGATGATCAAGCTCCTGGCCATCAGGACCGCGGGCACGCGGGTGCCGGCCGGGTCGCTGTCGGGAGGCAACCAGCAGAAGCTGGTGATCGCCAAGTGGCTGATGCGGGAACCGCGCATCATCCTGCTGAACGATCCGACCCGCGGCATCGACGTCGGCACCAAGCAGGAGATCTACCAGCTGCTGCGGCGCCTGGCGGATTCGGGGGCGGCGATCGTCCTCTATTCAACCGATTACGACGAGCTGATCGGATGTTGCGACAAGGTCCTCGTGCTTTATGACGGCACGGTGAGCCGGGTGCTCGAGGGGCCGGAGATCACCGAGCGCGCCTTGGTCGGCAGCGCCCTGAACCTGGCCGAGGCCGACACCGGCCAGCGGGCCGTGGAGGCGACATGAGGGACTGGCGCTTCACCCTTGCGGAGCAGCGGGCCACCTGGCTGGCCCTCGGCGTGTTCTTGGCCATGTTCGTCCTCTACGTGGCCAACCATCCGGCGGGCTTCACGCCGAACGTGGTGCAAACGGCAGCCAACAAGGGTGTGCTGCTGGCGCTCGTCGCCATGGCGCAGACCTTCGTCGTGGTGACGGCGGGCATCGACCTGTCGGTGGGCATGGTCTTCATCCTGGCCAATTGCCTGGCTTCGCACCTGGTGGTGGGCAGCGCGGCCACGGGCATGGCCGGAATGCTGGTCGTGCTGGGAGCGGGTACCCTGTGCGGCGTGCTCAACGGAGCCATCGTCATTTTCGGACGGCTGCAGCCGATCGTCACCACGATCGCCACCGGCGCGGTGTTCTTCGGCATCGCGCTTTGGCTGCGGCCGTTTCCCGGCAGTGCCCCCGAGTTCAGCGCCGAGCTTGCCGACGCCCTGACCGGCAAGGTGCTGGGCGTGGTGCCGGCGAGCCTCGTGGTGCTGGCGGCCGTGGTGCTATTGGTGTGGGTGCCGTTCCGCCGCTCGGTGCTGGGGCGGGCGGCCTATGCGGCCGGCTCCTCCGAAATGGCGGCCTACATGTCGGGGATGCCGATCCGTCGGGCGAAGCTCTTGGCCTATGCGCTTTCGGGCCTCCTGGCCGCCATGGGCGGGGTGTTCCTCACCTTCTTCACCTATTCGGGCGAGGCCTCGCTCGCCAACGGCAATACCTACACGCTCTATTCCATCGCCGCGGTGGTGCTGGGTGGAGTGTCGCTATTCGGCGGGCGGGGAAGCGCGGTGGGCGCAATCTTCGGGGCGCTGGCCTTCCGCGCCATCGGCGACCTGATGTTCGTCTTCGACGTCGACCCGCTATGGCAGCCGCTGTTCCAGGGCCTGGTGCTGGTGCTGGCGGTGTCGGTGGGCGCGGCACGCCTGTTCCAGGTGCGCAACAAGCTGGAGCTCTTCGGATAAAGCCATGACCGACAGTGCGATCAAATCCCCCGAACGCGCCGGCTGGCGGCAGCGGATCGACCTGCCGGTGGTCACCGCCTTCGGCTGCATCGTGCTCCTGCTGCTGCTGGGCAGCCTATACTCGCCAAATTTCGTCTCGCCGACCTATCTGATCCAGCAGCTCAAGGTCGGTGCGTTCCTGGGCGTGATCGCCACGGGGATGATGCTGGTGATCTTGCTGGGGCAGATCGACCTGTCGCTGCCCTGGACGGTCACCGCCGGTGCGATGATGGCTTCGGCGCTGACCGCCTACGGGCCCCTGGGCGAAGCCTTGGCCATTCCCTTCGGCGTGCTCTGCGGGATTGCGATCGGCCTCGTCAACGGCATCGGCGTCGCCTATCTGCGCATACCCTCGATGATCGTGACGCTGGCGGTCAACGCCGTGGTCCAGGGGCTGATGGTGGCCTATACCGGGGGCTTCGCACCGGTCGACAGCGCCTCGGCGGCCATGCGCTTTCTCGGGGCGGGCAGCAGTTTCGGCCTGCCGCATGCGGTGATCGCCTGGGCGGTGGTGGGGATCGGGGCCATCTTCCTCCTGGGGCGGACGACGTTCGGGCGGGCGGTCTATGCGATCGGCAACAAGGAGGCGGCGGCCTATCTGTCGGGCATTCCGACGCGACTCGTGGTGCTGGCCGCATTCGCGCTCTGCAGCGGCATCGCTGCCTTCGGCGGGGTACTCCTGGCCGGCTATGGCGGCAAGGCGGCGCAATCCATGGGCGACGCCTACCTGCTGCCCGCCATCGCCGCGGTGGTGCTCGGCGGCACGTCGATCCTGGGCGGGCGCGGGAGCTATCTCGGCACGGTGGCGGGGGTGATCCTGATCACGCTGCTGCAGTCGATCCTCTCGGTCATGCAGATCGCCGAGTTCGGCCGCCAAATCATCTATGGAGCGATCATCATCGGCATGATGCTGCTCTACGGGCGTGGCAGCGCTGCGCGCGGCTGAGGCTCAGGCGCCCCAGATCACCGCCTCTTCGTGGCGCTTGATGAGATGCTTGAGCTTGTCGAAGCTTTGGCCCACGTGGCGGGCGAAGGCCTCGACCGCCGGGGCGGGCGAAGCCCCCGCCAGGCGCAGCAGCCCGAGGGCGCGCTCGGGATGGGCGATCTTGACCGGCAGCGCGGTGATCGACTTCTCCTGGCGGAAGGCGAAGACGACGCTGTGGGGCAGGATGGTGAGGCAGTCGGTGGCCTTCATGTAGTTGATGGCGCTGAGCAGGGAGCCGCCGGCATAGCGGATGGCGATCTCGGTGGCGCCCACGGAGAGCAGCATGCTGCGGAGGTCGGCGAGGAGAGGACTGCCCGGCGGCGGGGCGACCCAGGGATAGTCGAGCAGGTCGCCGGCCTTGAGCTTGCGCCGGGCGAGGAGCGGGTGGTGGATGCCGCAGGCCACCACGTTGCGGCCGGGCAGGATCTCCGAGAAGCTGAGGCCGGAGCCTTCGTCGAGGATGTCGATGGGGCAGATGGCCAAGTCGATGCGGTCGGCGAGGAGGGACGCCTGCAGGTCAGGCAGGTAGCCATAGCTCTGCTCGATGCGCACGTCGGGTGCAATCTCGAGGAACGCCGCGGCCATGCCGGAGATCAGCGCGTCCATGAAGAAGGGCGTGCCGCCGACCCGTACGAGCCCCGAGCGGCCCTGGCGGAAGCTGTCGACGAGCTCGGAGGCCTTGCGGGAGGCGGCCAGCATGGCTTGCCCGTGCTCGGCGAGGGCGCGGCCCAAGGCCGTAGGCTGCAGGGGGCGCTTGCCCTTGAGGAAGAGCGGCTCTCCCAGGCGACGCTCCAGCATGGCGAGAGTGCGCGACACGGCGGGCTGGGAGAGCCCGACCAGGGCTGCTCCCTCGGTGACGCCGCCGGCTAGAACCACCGCGGCGAGCTGGACCAGATGCCGTTCGTCGAGCTTCATAACGATCCGTTATATTGCGGGTTAAAGAAATCATCAATCAATTGGAATGCGGGTGCTAGACTATCGCCGACGATCGGGGAGGGACCATGCCGCCGCTGACGACCCGCCAGTTCAGTGCCGAAAACTCCGCCCAGCTGGTGGCGGAGCGGCTGGGTTCGGGCGGACCGCTGCCGAGAACGCTGGCGGCCGTGGTGGCACATCTGCACGCGGCGGTACGGGAAACCCGGCCGAGCGTAGCCGAATGGCGGAGCGCCATCGCCTTCCTCACGGAGGTCGGCCATGCCAGCGACGAAAAGCGGCAGGAATGGGTGCTGCTCTCGGACCTGCTCGGGGTGACGGCGCTGGTCGAGGAGATCAATTCCCGCCGGCCCAAGGGCGCGACGCCCAATACCCCGCGCGGACCTTTCTACCGGCCGGACGCGCCGCGGGTGGCCCTGGGCGGCACTATCTCGCTCGACGGCGTCGGCGAGGCGCTGGAGGTGCGCGGTTCGGTGCAGGATCTCGACGGCCGGCCGGTGGCGGGAGCGCGGATCGAGACCTGGCAGGCCAACGGGCTGGGCCAGTTCGAGAACCAGCAGCCAGACCTTCAGCCCGAATTCAACCTGCGCGGCATTCTCACTGCCGATGCGGAAGGGCGCTTCCACTACCGGACCGTCAAGCCCGCCGGCTACGGCGTGCCCGAAGACGGCCCGGTGGGGCAGCTGCTCGGCCGGATGGGATACCCGCTGCGGCGGCCGGCCCACGTCCATTTCATGATCAGCGCGCCGGGCTTCGAAACGATCACCACCCAGGTCTTCGACCGCTGCGACCCGCAAATCGACAGCGACGCGATCTTCGCCGTGCGCGAAGACCTGATCGGCGACTTCCGGAAAGTGGGCGACGGCACCTGGGAACTCGAATTCGCATTCGTGATGGCGCGGAGCCGGGCACCATGATCGCGGACTTCACCTATGCCGGCAGCCCGGCTCGGATCGTCTTCGGCGGCAATGCCGCCGAGCGCGTTGCGGAGTGGCTCGACAAGCTCGGGCTGGAGCGGGCGCTGGTGCTCTCGACGCCGCACCAGGAAGCGGACGCGCGGGCGCTGGCGGCACGGCTCGGTGCGCGGGCGGCCGGCGTGTTCGCCGGAGCGAAGATGCACACGCCGGTCGAGGTGACGGAGGCGGCGGTGGCGCAGGTGCAGGCGCTGGGCGCCGACTGCGTCGTGGCGCTGGGCGGCGGCTCGACCACGGGCCTGGGCAAGGCCATAGCCTATCGCACGGACCTCACGCAGATCGTGGTGCCGACCACCTATGCCGGCTCGGAGGCCACCCCGATCCTGGGGCAGACGGAGGGCGGGCGGAAGACGACGCTGCGCGACCCGAAGGTGCTGCCGGAATTGGTGATCTACGACCCGGAGCTGAGCCTCGGCCTGCCGGTGGGGATGACCGTAACGAGCGGTCTCAACGCCATCGCCCATGCTGCCGAGGGGCTTTATGCCCAGGACCGCAATCCCATTGCGTCGCTGATGGCCGCCGAGGGAATGCGGGCCCTGCACAGGGCGCTGCCGGCGCTGGTTCGCGACCCCGGCGAGCGGGAGGGACGGAGCGAGGCGCTCTACGGCGCGTGGCTATGCGGCAGCGTGCTGGGCAGCGTCGGCATGGCCCTGCACCACAAGCTCTGCCACACGCTCGGGGGAAGCTTCGACCTGCCGCATGCGGAAACCCATGCGGTGATGCTGCCCCACACGATCGGCTACAATGCCGAGGCCGTTCCGGAGCTGTTGGCGCCGGTGGGGGAAATCTTCGGCGGCAGCCCGGGCGCCGCGCTCCACGACTTCGCGCGGGGCCTGGGAGCGCCGCGATCGCTGGCGGAGCTCGGCTTGGCGGCCGGGGACCTCGACAAGGCGGCCGAGATCGCCGTCGAGGCACCGTACTGGAACCCGCGACCCATCGACCGGGCCGCCATCCGCGCACTGCTGCAGGACGCCTGGGAGGGAAATCGGCCGCAGCACTAGGGCCAATCAAGGGAGGAACGCATGCTTACGAGACGAGGTGTTTTGAAAGGTGTCGCCGCCACCGGCGTGCTGGCGGGCCTGCCCATGCCGGCGCTGGCGCAGAACGGCGCCATCAAGCTGGGCTATGTGAGCCCGCAGACCGGGCCGCTGGCCGGGTTTGCCGAGGCGGACAAGTTCGTCATCGACGGCTTCCTGGCCGCCAGCAAGGCGGCGGGGCTCGATTTCGAGGTGATCGTCAAGGACAGCCAGTCCAACCCGAACCGGGCGGCGGAAGTGGCCAAGGAGCTGATCGTCGACGACGGCATCCACCTGATGCTGGTGGCCTCGACGCCGGAAACCACCAACCCGGTGACCACGACCTGCGAGGCGGAGGAGGTCCCCTGCATCTCGACGGTGGCGCCTTGGCAGCCCTGGTTCATCGGGCAGCAGTCCAATCCGGGCGACCCGGCCTCGTGGACGCCGTTCAACCACGCCTTCCATTTCTTCTGGGGGCTCGAGGACGTCATTGCCGTCTTCACCAACATGTGGGCACAGCTCGACACCAACAAGAGCGTCGGCGGGCTCTTCCCCAATGATGGCGACGGCAATGCCTGGGGCGACGCGGCCAACGGCTTCCCGCCGGTTCCTTCCGGGCAGGGCTACACGCTCACCGACACCGGCCGCTACCAGAACCTCACCGACGACTTCTCGGCGCAGATCGCCGCCTTCAAGGCCGCCAATTGCGAGATCGTCACCGGGGTGATGATCCCGCCGGACTTCACCACCTTCTGGAACCAGGCCAAGCAGCAGGGCTTCACGCCCAAGGCAGCCTCGATCGGCAAGGCGATCCTCTTCCCGCAGGCCGTCGAAGCCCTGGGCAATACCGGCCACAACCTCTCCTCCGAAGTCTGGTGGTCGCCGAACCACCCTTTCAAGTCGTCGCTGACCGGCGAGAGCTCGGCGGAGGTGGCGCAGGGGTTCAGCGAGGCCACCGGCCGGCCCTGGACGCAGCCGATCGGCTTCGTGCACGCCCTGTTCGAGGTGGCGACCGACGTGATGAAGCGCGTCGACGATCCGTCGGACAGCGAGGCGGTGGTCGCGGCCATCGCCGCCACCCGGCTCGACACTCTGGTCGGCCCGCTGGCCTGGGATGGAGCCAACCTGCCGCCCTTCGCCGCCAAGAATGTCGCCAAGACGCCCTTGGTGGGCGGGCAGTGGCGGCTCAAGGAGGGGGGCGGCTACGACCTGGTGATCACCGACAACAAGACGGCGCCGAACATCCCCACGGCGGGAACCATGGAGCCGATCGGCTGAGGAGAAGCGGGCGGGGCGAGCCTGTCCGAACCAAGCGAGGGGCGATGAGCCAGGTCCTGGAACTGGAGGGAGTGAGCAAGCGGTTCGGCGCCCTGCGGGTCGCCGATGCCGTCTCGCTGTCGGTGGGTCCGGGGGAGGCGCTCGGCATCATCGGCCCCAACGGCGCCGGGAAGTCGACGCTGTTCAACCTGATCACCGGGCTCGTGCCCATGGATGCGGGGCGGATCCTGTTTCGCGGCGCAGACATCACGCCGCTCGACCCGATGCAGCGCTGCCGCGCCGGGATCGGCCGAACCTTCCAGATCCCCCAGCCCTTCGAGAAGCTCACCACCTTCGAGAACCTGCTGGTGGCGGCGAGCTTCGGACAAGGGCGAAAGGAGCGCGAGGTGGCGGAGCGCTGCGCGGAGATCCTGGTGGAGACGGGACTCGACCGGCGCGCCAACCTGCCGGCCGGGCGGCTGAGCCTGCTCGAGCGCAAGCGCCTCGAGCTGGCACGGGCGCTCGCCACCGAGCCGCGGCTCTTGCTCCTCGACGAGATCGCCGGCGGCCTGACGGAGGGCGAATGCGCGCAGCTGGTCGGGACGATCCGGGCCATCCATGCCCGAGGGGTGGCGATCGTCTGGATCGAGCACGTCCTGCATGCGCTCAACGCAGTGGTGGAAAGGCTGGTGGTGCTGGACTTCGGGAAGGTGATCGGCAGCGGGACGCCGGAGGCGGTCATGGGGTCGCGGGCGGTGCAGGAAATCTACCTGGGGATCGCGGTCTGATGGCGCTGCTGGAGGTGGAGGCACTCGACGCCGGCTATGGCGACTTCCAGGCGATCTTCGGGGTCGACCTGTGGCTCGAGGCGGGCGAGACCCTGGCGATCATCGGCGCGAACGGCGCCGGCAAGACGACGCTGCTGCGTACGATCAGCGGCGTGCTCGCGCCGGCGCGCGGGCAGATCCGCCTCGACGGCGGCCCCATCGGCGGGCTGGAGCCGGCGCGGGTCACCGCGCGCGGCATCGCCATGGTGCCAGAGGGACGGCGACTGTTTCCCTCGCTGAGCGTCGAGGAGAACCTGCTGGTCGGCGCCTATGGGCGGCGGGGCCGCAGCGCCGGGCCGTGGGGGCTGGAAACCGTCTACGGGCTCTTTCCGGCCCTGCGCGAGAAGCGGAACAACCCCGGCACGGCGCTGTCGGGCGGCCAGCAGCAGATGGTCGCCATCGGGCGGGCGCTGATGTCCAACCCCCGGGTGCTGCTCTGCGACGAGATCAGCCTGGGCCTGGCGCCGGTGGTGATCCGCGACATCTACGCGGCGTTTCCGCAGATCAAGGCGAGCGGCTGCGCCGTGGTCATCGTCGAGCAGGACATCGGGCAGGCCCTCCGGGTCGCCGACCGCGTGCATTGCATGATGGGCGGCCGGATCACCCTGTCCGGGGCGCCGGAGACGCTGTCCAGGGATGCCATCCACGCCGCCTATTTCGGGGCTTCGCCATGAACTGGCTCGACAGCATCATCCAGGGGATTCTCCTCGGCGGCCTCTACGCCCTGTTCGCGGCGGGCCTCAGCCTCGTCTTCGGCGTCATGCGGCTCGTCAACCTCGCCCATGGCGACCTGATCGTGCTGGCGGCGTTCCTGATCCTGCTTCTGGTCAGCGCCCTGGGCCTGCATCCGCTGCTGGCCCTGCTGGTGGCGGCGCCGGCCATGTTCGCCATCGGGTGGGGCCTGCAGCTGCTCGTGCTCAACCGGACCCTGGGCAACGACGTGCTGCCGCCCCTGCTGGTGACCTTCGGCCTGTCCATCGTCATTCAGAACGGCCTGCTCGAGGGCTTCTCGGCCGACAGCCGGCGCATTCCCCTGGGCGGGGTGGAAACCTCTGCCGTGCCGATCGGGCCGGTGACGGTGGGCCTCCTGCCGCTGCTGACCTTCTTGGCCGCGGTGACGGTGATCGTGACCCTCAATTTCATCATCCGCCGCACCGAACTCGGACGCGCCTTCCGGGCGACCTCGGACGATCCGGTGACGGCGGGGCTGATGGGCATCCGGCCCAGGCGCGTCTTCGCCATGGCGACCGGACTG
>Ga0190269_10001698_pt1 | contig 10427 bp, 8 predicted proteins | sample Popmic249IS_FD_133749 | JGI IMG/M metagenome (GOLD analysis project Ga0190269, IMG submission 133749) | Populus adjacent soil microbial communities from riparian zone of Blue River, Arizona, USA - 249 IS | ecosystem: Environmental > Terrestrial > Soil > Riparian zone | place: USA: Arizona... | reverse complement strand
GCCGCGACGCTGCACGGCCTGCCGAGCCCTCGACGCGCTCAGTTGTGCTTTCCACCCGGTCCAGCCGGTTTTCTATCTGCGCGATTTCCTGCGCGCCTTCCCCGGTGGCTTCCTGCGATGCAGCCTCGGCGGGCGGCGCAAGCGCGAGCGGCCTCGAGTGGAGGGCTGGGCGATCGGGCGGAAGCCCTCGCCGATGCCGCGGTGATGGGAGCGCCGCGAGCGCCCGCCCGCCCGTCCGCAAACGGCGGTAGCGCACAAGCCCTCGCCGAGCGCCTGCGCAGCGCACCGGCGCGGCTGCTCGCGGTCGAGTGAGGGCCGCGCGAGGCACGGTCACAAAGCTCGAGAAATCGGCGCGATACAGGCCGCAGAGCGCGCCCTGCATCGGCGCAGCCCAAACCGTCCCAAACGCAGCGCCGGCGGCCTTGACTTCAGCGCCCCAGGCACCTACTACGCACGACGCCTGGCGCGAGCGTCCCCGCCGCGCACGAGCCGCTCGACCAGTACAGCTTGTTTTCTAAACAGCGCGCGTGATCACGGCTAGCCCGGTGTTCGCCCCGAGCAGCACCGCCGGCTCGCTCGCTGCAAACCGAAGATGGAGGCCCTGTGAAGATCCTCGTTCCCGTGAAGCGGGTTAGTGACCCCGACAACGCCAACAAGGTGAAGGTATCCGGCGACGGCTCGGCCGTTACGTCCGACGGCCTTGAGTGGAAGCCGAACCCGTTCGACGAGTACGCGATCGAAGCGGCGCTCCGCCTGAACGAGAACGCGGCCAAGAACGAGAAGCTCGGCGAGACCGTCGTCGTGTCGTTCGGCCCGGCCGACGTGCAGCAGACGATGCGCCAGATGCTCGCCATGGGCGCTGAGCGCGGCATCCTGGTGCAGGCCGAGGACAAGCAGCTCGACTCGCTCGTCGTCGCGCGCGCGCTCAAGGCGCTCGTCGACAAGGAGAAGCCGGAGCTCGTGCTCATGGGCAAGCAGGCTGTCGACGGCGACAGCAACGCGGTCGGCCAGATGCTCGCCGAGATGCTCGGCTGGCCGATGGCGACGTTCGCGGCCGGCATCGCGACGAACGACGGCGGCAAGCCGCTGACCGTCGAGCGCGAGGTCGACACGGGCGTGCTCACGCTCAAGGTGAAGCTCCCCGCGGTCGTGACCGTGGACCTGCGCATCGTCGCGCCGACGTCGATCAAGAACGGCGTCACGCCCGAGACTCACAAGTACAACGAAGGCGCGCGCTACGCGGCGCTCAAGGGCATCATGCAGGCCAAGAAGAAGCCGATCGAGCAGCTGCAGCTCTCGGCGGTCGGCAGCGACACCGCGCTGAGCACCACGTACACGAAGTTCGAGCTCCCGCCCGCGCGCAGCGGCTCGACCACGTTCGTCGAGAGCGTCGATGACCTGCTCGACAAGCTGAAGAACGTGGCGAAGGTCCTGTAAGGCCGGCAACCCGAAGAAAGCTCATAGGAGAATTACCAATGACCGACGTACTCGTTGTTGCCGAGCTGCTCGATGGCGGTTTCCGCCGTAACACTCTCTCCGCCGTGAGCGTGGCTTCGCAGATCGCGAAGGCCAGCGGCGGCGCGTTCGACATCTTGGCCATCGGCGAAGGCAGCAAGAACGCTGCCGCGACCGCGGCCAAGTTCGGCGCTCGCAAGGTGCTCGCGGCCGAGGTCGCCGGCGGTTACTTCGCCGAGAAGTACTCGCCGACCGTCGCTGAGGTCGCCAAGAAGGGCGGCTACGGCGTCGTCACGGCGACCGCCAGCACGTATGGCAAGGACCTCTTGCCGCGCGTCGCGGCGCGCATCGGCGCCGGCTACGTCGGCGACATCCGCGGCGTCACCACGGGCGGCACCATCAGCTACCAGCGCCCGATGTACGCGGGCAACGTGTTCGGCACCGTCACCGTCAACACCCCCGTCGCGGTCGTGACCGTGCGTCAGTCGGAGGTCGCTCCGGCGGCCGAGGCCGGCGGCGCGTGCCCGATCGAAGAGGTCGCGGTGGCTCAGGACGCGGCGGCGGCGAACGTCGAGTACGTCGGCATCCAGAGCCAGAAGAGCGCTCGCCCGGACCTGGGCGAGGCGGCGACGGTCGTCTCCGGCGGCCGCGCGCTCAAGAGCGGCGAGAACTTCAAGACCGTGCTCGAGCCCCTCGTCGACGCGATGGGCGCTGCGATGGGCGCCTCGCGCGCGGCGGTCGACGCGGGCTACGTGCCCGGCGATCTGCAGGTCGGCCAGACCGGCAAGGTCGTCGCGCCGAAGCTGTACGTCGCGGTCGGCATCAGCGGCGCGATCCAGCACCTCGCGGGCATGAAGGGCTCGAAGGTCATCGTGGCGATCAACAAGGACAAGGAAGCCCCGATCGCGCAGGTGGCGGACTACTTCCTCGTCGGCGACCTCTTCACCCTCGTGCCGGAGATGGCCGCGAAGGTGAAGGCGCTCAAGGCGCAGGGTTGATTGAATGACGATGCCGCCGGCTCGGTCGGCGGCATCAACAAGCTCTAGCGCGCTCTCGCACGGGACCGCGCCAACCAGCAGGCTCCGAAGTGCTGTGCCGAAAGGCCAGCTTTCGGGGCCTGTATCATGTCCGTCCAGGCGCAATGCGTGACAACGGGCCGGCCGCTGGGCCAACATCCCGCGCGAAATGGTCGGCACCTCAAAGCGCGCCGCGTTGCTCGTGAGCCTGCTCTTGGCCTGCGCGAGCGGCGCACAGGCCCAAGTCGTGCTGTCCGGCCAGTGGCGCTCGGGCGCGACGGCGATCGACGTGCAGGTCGAGAGCTGGGGAACGGATTGCGGGCCCCAGCCCACCTCGAGCCAATCGGCCGGCGGCGGGCTCGTACGCGTCGTGCAGGCGGGCGAGCAGCTCCAGCTGCACAGCGGCAACCGCGTGATCAAGAGCGACGTGTGCTTCGGTCAAAACCCCGGCCTCAAGCGCAAGTCGAAGACGGTGCAGGACAACACCTGGGTCACGCGCTGCGAGACACCGATGGACGACCCACGGGCCGAGACGGGCGTGTACACGCTCAAGCTGCTCTCGCCCGACCGGCTGCTGTACCAAGACGTCAGCCGCTTTCGCTGGCAGCTGAAGACCTCGCTGTGCGTCGCGACCATCACCACCGTCCAAACGCTCACGCGGCTCACCGACGCCGAAGCCGCCCAAGCCGCCAAGGGCAAGCCGGCGCCTGCACCGCCCGAGCCGCCTGCGAGCACCAAGAAGGATCCCGCGCCTGCGCCCAAGCCGGGGACGGCGCCGCCCGCGCCGCCGAAGCTGCCCGACTTGCCGAGCACCGTCGCGACGACCGCCTCGACGGGTAAGCCGCCGAAAGCCAGCAAGCCGCCGTGCATCCCGGGGCCCGCCACGCGCCTCGCGCTCGCACCTCGCCGCCGAACGGTCGAGCTCGGCAATCGTTTCTGCTTCCGCACGCGCCTGGTCGACGCCGCCGGCTGCGCCTTGCCGCCGGTCACGCCCGCGTGGAAGCTCGAAGCAGGTCCCGCGCTGCGCGCGCAGCTCGACGATCGCGGCTGTTTCGAAGCCAGCACCCAAGCCGCCGACGGCGAAGGCACCTTCAACGTGACCGCGACCGTGGCGACGCCTTCGGGCGGCACGCTGCGAGCCCAAGCGGTCGTGGAAGTGGTCACCGCCGATCTGTCGGCCCTGGTCGCCAAGCGCTTGTTCGACGAAGCGGATGGTGGTGACCTCGAGGCCGAGCTCACGGCCCAAACGGAAGCGACGACCCCGCCCAGCGAGACGGTGGCGGCGACATCGCACACCGCGACGCGCGCTGTAGGTGCGGCCGAAGCTCCGGTCGCGAGGCCCGCGTGGATGTGGCCGGCCATCGGGCTCGTGCTCGCGGCGCTTGGTGGGGCGATCGCGCTGGTGGCCCGCCGTCGCACACGCGCGAGCTTCGTTCCCGCAGATCCCGCGTTGCCAACTCGTGACGGATCCCCGCCGCCCGCGCCCGCGCCAGCCATGACCGAGGTTGCACCCCGCGAAGCTAGGCCACCCGCGGAGCTGCGCTGCCCCAAGTGCGGTGCCGCGTACCCTCCAGGCAGCGCATTTTGCGGCACGGACGGCACGCGGCTCACGCCTTAGCGGCGCCACGCCGTTGCGACGTACACACACCACGCGCGCGCCGTAGCCTGTGGTGCCGAGTCGGACACGGCGCTGCGCGAACGCTCGCCTTTGTCCGTCAGCGGCGCCGTCGGTCCGCTGCTCGCGCCGTTCGGCGACGCGTTAACTTTTCACCCCAAGCTCGCCGTTGTGATGCGTCATACTGGCGATGCGCATGCGTCGGTGCTGGATGATGGAGCGAGCTCGCTCATGACCACGGCCTTGACGCTGCTCAGCCGAACAAGCAATTTCGCGAGCTTGTCGGGCGCGCGCCCGACGCGAACCGCGGATCGAGACGTTAGGGGATTCTGCCCATGAAGATCGCGTGTGAGAGCTGCGGAGCGAAGTACTCCATCGCTGATGAGAAGGTCCAAGGCAAGGTCTTCAAGATCCGCTGCAAGCGTTGCAGCGAGGTCATCGTGGTGCGCGGCGACCAACAAGGCGGCGGAGCGGAAGCGCCCGCGGCAGCAGCGAGCGCGCCGGCAGGCGAGCCGATCTGGCACGTCGTGATCAACGGTGATCAAGCGGGACCGTACTCGCCGGAGCAACTGTCCGAGATGCTCGCGAGCGGCACCGTCGACTGGGATGCCTACGTCTGGACGGAAGGCTTCGACAACTGGATCCCGATGCGCGACGTCGAGACGCTCGTCACGCAGATCAGCGGCGGCAACGGGGCCGCTGCCGCGCAAGCGGACGCGCGCATGAGCTTCGAAGCTCAGCCGGACGCGTTCGCCGGCGGCGGGCAAGCCGCGTTCGGTGGCCAACCCTCGATGGGCGCTGATCCGTTTGCCGATGAGCCGCCGACGACTGCGTTCGGCGGCAGCACGGCGGAGCCGGATCTGTTCGGCGGCGGTGGCCGCGCGCAAGCGAGCCCGTTCGATAGCAGCCAGCACGTCGTCGCTTCCTCGCCGAGCCCACGCACCGCGGCCGCAGCCGCCGCGCCCGCTGCGGCAGCCGCGGACGCCATGACCGGCGCGCGCAACGAGAACTCGGTGTTGTTCTCGCTCAAGAACCTGCAAGCGCTCGCGACGGGCAGCGGCCCTTCCGGCGTGCCGGCATCGGCGACCGCGCAGGGCAGCGCGGGCTACGCCGGCGGCGAAGGCTCGGGCCTGATCGATATCCGCGCGCTGGCCTCGGCTACCGGCGTGAGCGACAGCCAGTCGAAGGATGCGAAGGACGAGCTGCTCTCGATCGGTAACCAGGGCGCGTTCGGCGCGCTCGGCTCCCCGATGCTCGCGCCCGCCCAAGAGGACGATGGCGGCAGCAAGAAGATGTTGATCTGGGCCGGCGTGGCCGTGTTCGGCATGCTGCTCGCCGCGGGCGTCGCAGCGGTGTTCATCATGACGCGCCAGCCCGCGCAGCCCCCGATCGGCCTCGCGCCTGCCGCCGCGCCCGCCGCACCCGCTCCGGCACCCGCAGCGCCGGCGCCGAGCGAAGGCGACGACAAGCCGACCGAGGGCGAGCTGGCGGCGCGCGCCGCCGCGCAAGACAACACCGGCGCGAGCGAAGGCTCCAAGGAATCGAGCGGCAGCAGCGGCCGCCGCAAGCCTTCGAGCGGCGGCGACAAGCCCGTGGCCGCAGCGGAAGACAAGCCGGCGGTAGCCGCTTCGGACAAGGGCACCGCGCCGGCCAAGCCTTCCGGTCCCCGCAGCATCGACGACCTGCTCGATGGCGCGCTCGGCGGCGGCGGCAAGGCGCCGAGCAAGGCGCCGGCGGCTGCACCCGCCTCCAACCTGCCTGACCTACCGTCGCGCGACGACGTCGTGTCGGCGATGACGGGCGTGAAGGGCGCGGTCTCGGCGTGCGCGCAGGGTCAGACCGGCGTCGCGTTCGTGAACGTGAGCGTGGCCGGCGCCACCGGCCGCGTGACCTCGGCCGAGGTCAGCGGCATCACCGGCCCCGCCGGCTCGTGCATTGCCAAGGCCGTCCGCGGCGCGAGCTTCCCCAAGTTCCAGCAGAAGGTCTTCAAGGTGAAGTACCCCTTCAAGCTGTAAGCGCTCCCGAGCGCTCTCACGGCAAACGCCGAGCCCGCGATCGCGAGCTCGGCGTTTTCGTTGGGTGCGTACGCGCTCAGCCCGCGGCGGCGAGCGCCCTCAAGAGCTCCACCGCGGTCGTCACCCCGAACCCCGACCCACCCTGCGGATGCAGGCCGTGGTCCTTGTCCAGCCACGCGGGCCCCGCGATGTCGAGGTGCGCCCAGGCTGTCTTGCCGACGAACTCCCGCAAGAAGAGCGCGGCGGTGATCGCGCCGCCGTAGCGCGAGCCGGTGTGCTTCAAGTCGGCGATCTGGCTCTTGAGCTGATCGCGCAGCGACTCGTCGAGCGGCAGCGGCCAGAAGGACTCCCCGCTCAGCTCCGCCGCGCTTCGGTACGCGTCGCGCAGGCCGTCGTCGGTGGAGAACATGCCCGCCGTGAAGCCGCCGAGCGCCACCATGCACGCGCCGGTCAGCGTGGCGTGGTCGATCAAGTAGTCGGGCTCGAGGTCGCGCGCGTACGCGAGCGCGTCAGCCAAGATCAGCCGGCCCTCCGCGTCGGTGTTGATGATCTCCACGGTCTTGCCGTCGCGGGACGGATACACGTCGCCGGGCTTATAGGCGTCGCTTCCGTTCATGTTGTCGGTGGAGGCGACGATGCCGTGCACCTCGATCGGCAGCGCGAGCTTGGCGGCCGCGAGCACGGTCGCGATCGTGGTCGCGGCGCCGGCCATGTCCATCTTCATGGTGAGCATGCCGTCGGCCGGCTTGATGCATAGGCCACCCGAGTCGAACGTAAGGCCCTTGCCTACGAAGATGACCTTGCGGGGCTTCGCACCGCCGCGGTCGAGCTTGGGCGCGTAGGTCATGTGGATGAAGCGCGGCTCTTCCTTGCTGCCGCGGTTCACGGCCATGAGCAGCGGCATGCCGAGCTTCTCGATCGCCTTCTTGTCGAACACCTTGCAGGCGATGCCGGCCTTCTTGGACTCCTCGGCTGCGGCGTTCGCGAGCACGGTCGCGGTGAGATCGTTGGGCGGGCAGTTCACCCAGTCGCGCGCCAGGTTGACGGTCTCGCCGACGGCTTGGCCCTGCGCTACGGCCTCGCGCGCCGGGGCGCCGACCTTGCCCTTGCCGAGCACGAGCAGCTTCTTCAGCTCGCGCTTGGGCTTGCGGTCGCCGGTGAAGTAGCGCGTGTACTTGTAAGCGCCCGTGACCAGGCCCTCGCTGAGGCAACGAAGGGTGTCGGCCTCCATGTCGGGGGCGAGCACGGCGAGCGACGCCTTGCTCTGCGCATGCCGGGCCGCGATCACGCCGAGCAGGCGGTGCAGCCGGGGCCCGACGGGCTTGTCGCCGAGGCCGATGACGATCACCCGCTTGGCCTTCACGCGGCCGCGCGCGAGCATGCTGAAGGTCTTACCCTCGCCGCCCTTGAACTCGTGGTCCTTGAGCTGCGGCACGAGCACGCCGCCCATCGCCTTGTCGATCGCGCGCACGTTCGCGTCGTCGGTCACGTGCTTGAAGCGCACGCCTACGGCGAGCACGTCGACGGCGGCGGAAGCAAAGGACTCGGTCGAAAGCTGAATCTTCATGAGGCCTCCAAGCCGCGACGAAGTCGGCGGCGTGTGGATCGCCGCGACGATGTCCGCGGCGCGTGGATCGCCGCGACGGGGTCGGCGGCTTTGTGGATGACAGGGCGCCTAGGCTGCCATGGGGCAGCTTGGCTGCTCAAGCTTGAGGCAAACGTCTCGATCAGCGCGCGAGCTAGCAACCGGACCGCGGAGCCTCCGATGAGAGGGCCAAACGCTCGCTGCATCATGCGGCGCGCCCCGCTCCAAGGAGATCGCAATGCATTCGTGGATTCGTAACCTGGTCGCAGCCCTCGCCCTTAGCCTGACGTTCGCCGCCGCAACCCCGGCGGCGCACGCGGCCGACGACGACGTCATCGAGGGCCCGGTCGCGCCCAGCAAGAACGGCGTTCTGAACCTCAACACCGCGAACGAGGAGGAGCTGATGCGCCTACCTGGCGTCGGGGCCTCCAAGGCGAAGGCGATCCTCGAGCTGCGCAGCCAGCTGAAGGGCTTCAAGCGCGTCGAGGACCTGATGCGCGTGAAGGGCATCGGCCGCAAGACCTTCCGGAAGCTGCTGCCCATGCTCAAGCTGGAGGGCGCCACGACGCTCGTCGAAGCCCAGCCCGCGGCGCGAGCGCAGGCGGCGGCTCCCGGCGCGGCTCCCGGCGCCAAGAAGTAGGCGCCCCCGGCTACAACGCGAGCGCTTCTAGAAGTCGGGAGATGCGCTCGCGTTTGAGCTTCAACGCCACCCGGTTGGCGATGATCACGGAGGAAATCTCGCAGATCGTCTCGTGCTCGACGAGGCCGTTCTGGCGCAGGGTCTCGCCGCTCTCCACGAGGTCGACGATCACGTCGGACAGGCCGAGGATCGGCGCCAGCTCCACCGAGCCCTGCACGTACACGATGTCGACCTGCTCGCCGCGCGCCAGGTAGTGACGGCGCGCGAGCGTCGCGAACTTGGTCGCGACGCGCAGTGGGGAGGCCGAGTCGCGGCGCTTGCCCTTGTCCTCGGGCTTGCCGGCGACCGCCAGCCGACAGCGTCCGATGCCGAGATCGAGCGGCGCGTACAGGTCGTACTCGCGCTCGAGCAGGATGTCGCGGCCGACCACGCCGACGTCGGCGCTGCCGTACTCCACGTACGTCGGCACGTCGTCCGGCTTGAGCAAGAGGAACCGCAGGCCCGAGCGCGGGTCGTCGCGGACCAGCGTCCGGTCGTCGGCGAGCAACACCCCCGGGTCGATGCCGGCGCGCACGAAGCGCTGCGCGAGCGTCTTGAGCACGCGGCCCTTGGGGATCGCGACCACGAGCTCGGGCGTGGGTGCTGCAGGCAGCGGGACAGCTGGACGCGCCGCGCTCCGCTCGGCACGCGCTGGCGCCTTGGCCTTCGGAGCCTTCTTACGGGCCACCGCTTTGCGAGCGCGCTTTACCCGTGGACTAGCCATCGCCCTTGATCCGTTGCACGTTCGCGCCGAGACCGGACAGCTTGCGCTCGATGCGCTCGTAGCCGCGATCGATGTGGTACACGCGCAACACGCGCGTCTCGCCCTCGGCGACGAGGCCGGCGATCACGAGCGACGCGCTGGCGCGCAGGTCCGTGGCCATGACGCTCGCGCCCTGCAGCTTGGCCGCGCCGCGCACGCGAGCCGAGCGGCCGTCGACCTCGATGCTCGCGCCCATGCGGTTGAGCTCGCTCACGTGCATGAAGCGGTTCTCGAAGATCATCTCCGTGATCGTGCTGACGCCGTCGGCCATGCACATCAGCACCATGAGCTGCGCTTGCATGTCGGTCGGGAAGCCCGGGTGCGGCGCGGTCGTGATGTCCGTGGGGACGAACGGCGGCTTGCCGCTCACTCGCACGCCGCGACCCTCGCGCTCCACGTTGACGCCGGCCTGTCGCAGCTTGCGGATGACGGGGGTCAGGTGCTCGGGCTCGACGTTGTCGACCAGCACGTTGCCGCCGGTGATAGCCGCCGCCACCATGAACGTGCCCGCCTCGATGCGGTCGGCGATGATCGCGTGGTCCACCGGGCTGAGCGCTTCGCGGCCTTCGATCGTGATCGTGTCGGTGCCGGCGCCCTCTACGCGCGCGCCCATCTTGTTGAGCACGACCGCCAGCTCTTCGATCTCGGGCTCGCGCGCTGCATTGGCCAGCGTGGTGCGACCGCGGGCGAGCGCGGCGGCGCACATGAGGTTCTCGGTGCCCGTCACCGTGTTCACGTCGAAGCGGAAGTCGGTGCCGTGCAGCTTGCCGCTCGGCACGACCACGTCCACGTAGCCGTGGTCGAGCGTGACCTTGGCGCCCATCGCCTCGAGGCCTTTGAGGTGCTGGTCGATCGGGCGCGCGCCGATCGCGCAGCCGCCGGGCAGCGACACGCGCGCCTTGCCGTAGCGCGCGACCAGCGGACCGAGCACCAGCACGGAGGCGCGCATCTGGCGGACCAGCTCGTACGGCGCGTCGGTCGCGACCACGCCGGTGCCCTTGATGACCACCCGTGGCGGCGCAACCTCGACCTCGAGGCCCATGTGCCGGAGCAAAGCAGCGGTCGTACCGATGTCCCGCAGGTCGGGGACGTTGCGGAACGTGTGCTCACCGTCGGCGAGCAGCGCGGCGCACAGGATGGGGAGCGCGGCGTTCTTCGAGCCGCTGATGGCGACCGTCCCCTTGAGGGGCGTGCCGCCGATGATGCGAATGCTGTCCATAACTACCCGTGCCCGCCGCGGAAGCCGGCCGTGTGTAGCCCATCCGCAACCGGGCGCAAAGGCAAGAAAGGTACAGATCT
>Ga0190269_10001697_pt1 | contig 10429 bp, 10 predicted proteins | sample Popmic249IS_FD_133749 | JGI IMG/M metagenome (GOLD analysis project Ga0190269, IMG submission 133749) | Populus adjacent soil microbial communities from riparian zone of Blue River, Arizona, USA - 249 IS | ecosystem: Environmental > Terrestrial > Soil > Riparian zone | place: USA: Arizona... | reverse complement strand
GAGTATCGAGCGATAGTTGCCGGGAGTCCGATACGAAGTTCAAAATGGCTGCCCGAGGCGACGAAGTTCGTCCAGGATCATCGATCAGAACTCCGTCAAAAGCCGTTTGCCATGTTTACACTCAGCATCACCCTGGCCATGTCCAATGGCAGCCAGTATCGACACGCCGTGACGGAATGGACAGCACCCATTCGGGCGCAGGTGAAGCCAGTGAGTGAAGGACTGTTTGCCGGGAAACTTGACTTCACCAAATTGCCGCTCAATTTTGACACACTCAAGTTACGCCTGGTTGTGGCGCTTGGCATTTTCCCAAAGGACGATCGCCGGGATTGGAAGGTCATTGAAAATTGGGCAACAAGTATTCAACCCTTCCTGCAGAGCTGACATGGACGCGCCATACATCTATGAGATTCGGGTCGAAGGTCATCTAACCGCTCGCTGGGCGGATTGGTTTGACGGACTCACGATCCTGCACAACGCAAAGGAAGAGACTACATTGATGGGTGGATTAACCGACCAGGCGGCACTGTTCGGCGTACTCACAAAAATCCATGATCTCAACCTGATCCTGATATCGGTATCCAGGCAGCCTGCCATGGGCAACTCTTTAGAGGCGAAGACAGACAGAAGTTAAAAGGAAAGCCTCACACATCGGCTATAGCAGATATCGGCAGGATCCTATCCCTGATCGCAGTAGTTTGGTGTGATTGCTTTTATACGTCCATGAATTGCGACCAGCATACTTCCAGGTTTACAAAACAAAACTGGCGGAAAACAATCACTTTCCATCGGTTACCTTTTCTACTCCCTTCTGTCGTTCTACAATAAGTATTGATTTGAACTTATTTCGTGAAGAGGAATATTGTTCATAGGCAGTTGATTTGAACAGAATCTCTGAATACATCTTATAATAAATTCAGGATAGTTCTACCCTCATGTTACGCATTTAAAAACAGGAGCCACCATGGCACAGGTTAATAGCAAGGAACTGGCCTGGGAACAGTTTATCGAAACCCAATCCATCTGGGATGATATTCCTACAAACATAGCAAATTCGTGGCGACGGAGTTGGTCTCGTATCAACCTCTCACAAGGTTTGAAAATTCCACGCCTGAGCCCGGAGCATTTCATCGCAACTCAAATTGCGAGCTTTGATCTCATTTCCATAGCCAAACCCATCATGGAAGATGCATATCAATGCGTGGAACATTCCAACACGGTGTTCCTTCTGGTAAATGGAGCCGGGTATGTACTCGAGATGTTGGGGGATCGGGAAATGCTGCAAAAACTCAATCAACTAGGCATCGAACAAGGCACAGTTCTGGGTGAAGAACGGATCGGCACAAACGCTTTAGGACTTGCATTGATCGAACAGACGCCCGTTGAAGTGATTGGAGCCGAACATTATTGCCGCGAATTGCATGACCTGTCAGGTGCGGCTGCTCCAGTTTTCGATCTAACAGGCCGTTCCCTTGGGGCCCTGGGGCTGTTCACGATGATCGAAAATTATCATTCCCATTCGCTGGGTCTCGTTACCGCGATTGCCCGTGCGGTGGAAGGCCAGAGACAGTCGGATAATTTGTTGGCCGAACAGAACAGCCATCTCGCCCAGTTGAACGCCATCCTTTCCTCCATTACAGATGGTATTGCTGTCTGGAATAGTGATCACAGATTGATCCAGGTCAATACTGCTGCCAGCCAATTGTTGGGACGCCCCGCTCAATCGTTGATGGGGAGCCAGGTGGACCAGTTATTTTCTGCCCCCCCATATCTCGCTCAGGCGATCCGACAACATGAGGCACTCAGTAATGTTGAGGTGAGCCTTGTTCTGACGGACCATGCGGTCAACTGCATCGTCAATCTATATTTTGTTTTTAACAAGAAAGGGGATCTTCAGTGGGGGATCATGACCCTGCGTCCTGAAAAGGATGTTCGCAAGCTGGTCCAAAATCAGGTGGGAGCCAAAGCTGCTCTGACTCTGGACGATATTCCCGGTGTTTCGACCCAGATGCAACGGGTACGGAATTTTGTCAATTCGGCGGCAGATGCAACGGCCAGTATCCTGATCCGTGGTGAAGCGGGAACGGGAAAGAATGCACTGGCGAATGCCATCCATAATGCCAGTCGCAGGCGTGATGGTCCATTCGTAATATTTCCCTGCTCCTCCATTCCGAATGAATTGATTATCAATGAGCTATTGGGACATGATGAAAGTGCCGGTCCGAATCGAACAGGCGGCCGTCCCAGTAAATTTGAGTTGGCACAGGCTGGGACTCTTTTCTTTCAGGATGTCGATGAGCTACCTTTGGAGGCGCAGGCAGTTCTCTTGAATGTACTGGAATTGGGGATCCTTCAACGAATGGATGGTCATCGCGCAATCGAGGTGGATGTGCGTGTCATAGCATCAACATCTGCCAAAATGGAAAATTTGATCAACCAGAGAAGCTTCCGTGCCGACCTGTATTATCGTTTGACCACATTTGCGATTACGATCCCACCGCTTCGTGAACGCCAGAGTGATATCCCGTTTGTTGTTGAACGCGTCATCAAACGCCTTTCGCGCCAACTTGGGTATTCGCTAAGCCTTGGAGAAGGCGTTATGGATTTGCTAAAACGGTATCCATGGCCAGGCAATGTCCGTGAGATCGAGGCATTGCTGGGACGTGCAGCCATACAAGTCAGTGCAACGGGCCTGATCGAAACCCAACATCTACCCAATATAGTTCATTTTATAAACCACCTTCCCACAGGAGACCAACCCATCCCGATTGTTCAATCGCTTGATGAAGTTGAGCGCGAAACCATCTTGCGGACTGCTCAACTATGTCGGGGCAATGTAACACAAATGGCGCAAGTGCTTGGGATTGGTCGAACAACCTTATGGAGAAGACTAAAGATGCTTCAGATCACGCCACAAGAGTATCGTTAGCGGCGTTTTTATTTCCAAGCGGGCATTCAAGAGAGGGGAAAAGAAAAACAATATTACGAGATTATATTTTTGTGAGGGCACGTTTCATAATGAAACATATTTCACTTCTATACTGTTCCATTATGAAACAAAATCGATCATTTTTTTGACAAAGCGATACCCCCTCCTTACAATGATTAGTATATGTTCTCATTGGATACAGTTCAGAAGTTGCACAATATCCATATAGTCATTCGGCATCTTTTATCTGATCTGCCGTCTGTTTGCCGGTTGATAACTCACTGATAGATCGCCAAAAGATTTTTTCTTTTGGCGATTTTTTGTTGGAATTCTCCCCTGTTTTCACGGGCCCAGAAAATAACCACGCGGAGGTGTAAGAAAAAATAGATAACACGGCACACATCAGTTTTTCTAGTTCTTTCCAAACCAAATCACATAAGACAAGGAGATTGTAAGATGTTAGGACAACTGATAGGCGAGGTCTTTGGGACCTTCATTCTGATTTTGTTGGGCGATGGCGTAGTGGCGAATGTTGGGCTGGCTCCCCGCCTGGGCGCCGGGGCTTACAACTGGAACACCATAACCATCGGATGGGCATTCGCGGTCATTGTGGCAGTGTACGTATCTGCAGGCGTTTCAGGTGCTCACCTGAATCCCGCCGTGACCATTGCCTTGGCCTTCAAACGCGACTTCCCGTGGGGAAAGGTTCTTCCCTATATTTTGGCTCAGATGGTCGGTGCATTCCTTGGCGCCCTGGGCGTCTATTTGGTTTACATGGACGGTTTGAGAGGCGCCGGTCTACCGAATGTCTGGGCTACAGGGCCAGGCTCCGTATTTGGACAGGCCTTCTGGGGCACAGCTGCGGCAGCGGGTGTTACGGCTGCTGGTGGAACCAGCTACATGAATGCCTTCATCGCCGAAGTGATCGGAACCGCTGTATTGCTCTGGGGCATCCTCGCCAGTGGCGACTCCAGGAATACCGGTTTGATGCACAACATGGGACCCTTCCTGGTTGGTGGCACAGTGCTGGCAGTGGGCCTTTCCCTGGGTGGACCCAGCGGATACGCAATCAATCCCGCACGTGATCTTGGACCACGCATCTTCGGTGCCCTGGTTGGAACACAAGGTCTGTTTGCAGATGGGTACTGGTGGATTCCGGTGGTCGCCCCGATCATTGGCGCTGTGATTGGTATCTACCTGTATGATTTGGTTGTGACCAATTACCTTCCCAAGAAATAGTTCCCTGCTCTGTTCATTTGAGCATAGGAGATGGTCCAATGAAAAAGTTAATTAACAAACCTGAAGATGTAGTACGCGAGGAACTGGAAGGTATTGCATTAGCTCATTCCGACCTCGTTAAAGTTCACTATGGCCCGGACTTTATCATGCGTGCAGATGGTCCCGTCAATGGCAAAGTTGCGGTCATCTCCGGTGGTGGTTCAGGTCATGAACCGATGCATGGTGGTTTCGTTGGCATGGGCATGCTGGACGGTGCCTGCCCGGGTGCGGTGTTCACTTCCCCTACTCCCGATCAAATGCTGGAAGCGACCAAGGCCGTAAGCGGTGGCAGCGGGGTTCTGCATATCGTCAAAAACTATACCGGCGATATCATGAACTTTGAAATGGCCGCAGACCTTGCCCGCTCGGAAGGCATTGAGATTGAAAGCGTTGTCACAGATGATGATGTGGCGGTCAAAGACAGTCTCTATACAGCTGGACGACGCGGCGTGGGTGTCACGGTTCTCGCGGAGAAATTATGCGGAGCTGCAGCCGAACAACGCCGCTCCCTCAAGGAAGTGACAGATGTCTGCCGAAAGGCAAAGAATCTCGGACGCACCATGGGTATGGCATTGACTTCCTGCACCGTACCTCATGCCGGAAAACCCACGTTTGATCTTCCCGAAGACCAGATGGAAATTGGCATCGGTATCCACGGCGAGCCGGGACGTACCCGCATGCCGCTCAAGAGCGCAGATGAAATCACCGAAATGCTCATGGAACCGATCATCAGCGATATTCCGTACAAGGCTGGCGATGAAGTTCTGATGTTCGTCAACGGCTTGGGCGGAACACCTCTCATTGAGCTCTACATCATCTATCGCAAGGCGCACGAGATCGCCACGAAGCATGGACTGAAAGTCGTCCGCAATCTGGTCGGTCCGTACATCACCAGCCTCGAGATGGCTGGCACCTCCATCACGATGTTGAAGATGGACGATGATATGATCAAGCTCTGGGACGCGCCAGTTAAGACACCGGGCTTGCGCTGGGGCGTGTAGTTTCTACCAAATTTAGATGGTCAGGGTGGTGCCTTCCGCCCTGACCGCACTATCAATGGAGTGGAATATGCCAATTTATCGTGACGATGTTTTAGGATGGATCAAAGCGGTTGCAGGCATGATCTCTGAAAACAGTGCCTACCTGACCGAGCTTGATTCTGCGATTGGAGATGCAGACCACGGCGCCAACATGGACCGCGGTTTTAAAGCAGTCATCAACAAAATGCCCGAGATCAATGACAAGGATATCGGGACCATCTTTAAAACAGTCGGCATGACATTGCTTTCCACCGTAGGCGGGGCAGGCGGTCCGTTATATGGGACCCTGTTCCTTCAGGCGGGCATGAAAACGACAGGCAAAATGGAGCTGTCGCTGGCAGATTGGACAGAAGCTCTCGAAGCAGCTCTGAACGGGATCATTATGCGTGGCAAGGCTGAGTTGGGAGATAAAACAATGGTGGACGCTATCACACCCGCCGTACAAGCACTGAAACAAGCGTTACAGGAGAACAAACCTGTGAACAAGGCGCTTGAACTATCGGCAGATGCAGCCAGGAATGGGATGGAAGCCACGATACCGTTGGTAGCCCGTAAGGGACGCGCCAGCTATCTGGGCGAACGCAGCGCCGGGCATCAGGACCCGGGCGCAACCTCTTCCTACATGATGTTGAAAGTGGCTGCTGATACATGGAAGAATGCAAGTTGAACGATGCGGTCTGGCAGCAATGCCAGAAAAAATTGACCGCTGAAACCGGTCAGTGAAACAACAAGTCTATCCTATACGGAGGTCTACAATGGCTAAATATTCAGCCGCGGTTGATCAGGGCACAACCAGCACCCGGTTTATGATTTTCGATCACGCAGGAAAAGTGGTCGCCGTCGATCAGAAGGAACATGAACAGATCTATCCCAAGCCAGGTTGGGTGGAGCACGATGCAATTGAGATCTGGCAGCGCACACAGGAAGTCATCGATGGCTGCCTTAAGAAGAGCGGCGTGGATCCCAAAGATATCGCCGCGGTGGGCATCACCAACCAGCGCGAAACCGCAGTGGTTTGGGATCGCGCGACCGGCAAGCCGGTATACAACGCGATCGTATGGCAGGACACACGCACCGACGCGATCTGCAATGAACTCGCCAAAGACGGCGGACAGGATCGCTTCCGCACAAAAGTGGGTCTGCCATTGGCGACCTATTTCTCCGGACCCAAGGTCAAATGGATTTTGGATAACGTCCCTGGTGTAAAAGAGAAAGCAGAGAAGGGCGAAGTGCTCTTCGGCAATATCGATACCTGGGTGATCTGGAACCTGACCGGCGGCCCCAATGGCGGCGTGCATGTCACCGATGTGTCCAATGCCTCCCGCACCATGTTGATGAACCTCGAAACACTGGATTGGGACCCGGATATGCTCAAAGTGATGGGCATCCCCAAGGCCATGCTGCCCCGCGTGCGCGCTTCTGCGGAAGTGTACGGCAAGGCAGTGGGTTCTCTCAATGGCATCCCGGTCGCTGGCGATCTGGGTGACCAGCAGGCCGCCCTCTTTGGTCAAACCTGCTTCAGTGCCGGCGAAGCCAAGAACACCTACGGCACCGGCTGCTTCATGCTTTTGAATACCGGCACCAAGCCCGTTCAGAGCAAGAATGGTCTGCTCACCACACTGGGCTACAAGATCGGCGATGAACCCGCCGTGTACTGCCTCGAAGGCTCGATCGCGATCACTGGTGCGCTCGTACAGTGGCTGCGCGATAACCTGAAGATGTTCGATTTCTCGAAGCATATCGAGGAATATGCCAAGGCTGTGCCCGATAGCGGTGGCATCTACTTCGTCCCGGCGTTCTCCGGCCTCTTCGCTCCGTATTGGAAGAGCGACGCCCGCGGCGCTATCGTTGGGTTGACCCGCTTCGTCACACAGAATCACATTGCTCGTGCAGCGCTCGAAGCAACCGCCTACCAGACGCGCGAAGTGCTCGATGCGATGAACGCCGACTCTGGCGTTCCGCTGACCGCCCTCAAAGTGGACGGTGGCATGGTCTTCAATGACCTGCTCATGCAGTTCCAGGCAGACATCCTCGGCGTGCCCGTCATCCGCCCGACCGTTGCGGAGACCACAGCTCTCGGTGCAGCATATGCTGCCGGTTTGGCTGTCGGCTTCTGGGCCAAGGTGGAAGATCTACGCGCCAATTGGGGCAAGGATCACGAATGGACCCCGCAGATGGGCGCAGATGAACGCGCAAAACTCTACAAAGGCTGGAAGAAGGCTGTCACACGCACCTTCGACTGGGTCGAGTAAAACTTCTGAACAATGGGAGGGGTGGTTGTCCGCCCCTCCCTTCCTTACCAAAGCGTACTGGAGAAAACCGTGTCCAAAAAGAAAAAGAACGCCAAAGAGAAGAGTTTATTTCCACCAGCCCAACCGTGGATTTCCATGAACAAGGGGTTGCGAATTATTGCTGTGACCAGTATTACCATGGCGGTGCTGATCGCCTGGGAAGTCGTTCCGGAAAAAGGCTGGGGCGAGGGGATTCTATGGGGGCTGCTGATGGGCGGTTTGATCTGGGTGATTTTCTTTGGAATGTTATTGTTCAATCGTTTCATGCGACGTTAGTGCGGGGACATGATGTCTGTCTTGGTTGATACCCATCCCGTTTCAATCGACTGGGAATTTCACTGGGCTCCGTACGACATGCCCACATATCAACTTGTCCTGGAACACATCTCTGCGGATGATATTGTTTTAGAGATCGGTGCAGGGGATCTTCGACTCGCACGACAGATGGCTGATATTGCCGGAAACGTGTATGCCCTTGAAATGAACCGCTCCGTGCTGGAGGAAGGACTCGCCTCTTTTCACCCTTTATCTGCCAACCTGATCCCAGTCTGTGCCGACGCCCGAACATTCGACTTCCCCCGCGGCATCACAAGCGGAGTCCTGCTCATGCGGCATTGCACCCACTTCCAGTTATATGCCGAAAAGCTGCGCGAGGCAGGCTGCACAAGACTCATCACCAACGCGCGCTGGGGCATGAATGTGGAAGTTGTGGATTTACAGACCGCGCGTATTTCATACAAGAATTTGGAACTCGGCTGGTATGCCTGCTGGTGTGGCACAGTTGGATTCAAACATGGTTCCCCTGAAAAGATCACACCAGACGTCGAAGCAATTATTCATGAAATCATTGATTGTCCGAACTGCAGGAAAAACGAATTGCCAGACCCGAAATTTGATGCGGAGTTAAGTCTATGAGCAAACCACATGCGGTGATCATTGGGGCGGGCTTTACAGGCGTGGCAACCGCACACGACCTCGCACTGCGCGGATTCGATGTGACTGTCATCGAACGCGGCGATATTTGTAACGGCACATCCGGGCGCACCCATGGATTGCTGCACAGCGGTGGACGTTACGCCGTCAAGGATCAGGAATCAGCCATCGAGTGCATCGACGAGAATATGATCCTGCGCAAGATCGTCCCGAGTGTGATCGAGCCCAATGGCGGCTTATTCATTGGCCTTGATGAAGGTGACCTGCAATATGGCGAGCCTTTTATCGCAGGCTGTGAAGCCTGCCACATTCCGCTCGAAGAACTGACGCCGCAACAAGCGCTGAAGCTCGAACCGAACATCAACCCAAAACTGTTGACAGCTTTCCTCATTCCAGACGGGACGTTCGACCCGTTGCGGCTGGCGCTTTCATTTGCAGCCTCTGCCAGGGCCAATGGAGCAAAGTTCAAGATCTACACCGAAGCGAAGTCTCTCCTTATGGATGGCAAAGGCGCTGTCAATGGAGTCAAAGTTTTGGAGAGGGCGAGCAACCAGACGGTCGAGTTGAGAGCCGATATGGTTGTCAATGCTACGGGCGCATGGGCGGGCGAGATCACCGAGATGGCGGGCGCCAGTGTCCCGGTCAAGCCTACTCCGGGCGTGATGGTGGCATACGATCAACGCTTCGTCCAGCGGGCGATCAATCGCCTGAACAAACCTGGTGACGGCGATATCGTGTTGCCGCAACGCCGCATGGTGGTGGTCGGTACCACCTCCTACGATGTCGATAATCTGGATTATGTGCCTGTGCTCGAGGATGATGTCAGGCTGATGCTCGAGCGCGGTGCCGAATTAATCCCCGGTATTCGCAATGCGAAAGTGCGCGGTAAATATGTCGCGACGCGCCCATTGATCGGTGGCGGTATGGGACGCAGCGCGGCGCGCACGTTCAAGTGCTACGACCATAAGGAAACCGATAACGTGGATGGACTGGTCACTATTACCGGTGGCAAGGCGACTACGTTACGAGCGATGGCAGAAAAGACCGCTGATGTGGTCTGCGAAAAAATGGGTATCAACATGCCTTGTACCACCAAAGACACGCCGCTCCTGTCTTATCGTCAGTATTACACCATGCCCAATTAAGGAACAGCCATGAGCGAAAAGTGGAACATCACTCTTAAAGTCTCACGTCAGAAGCAGGGCGAAACGCCTCACTTCGACGAATACAAAGTGGAAGTGAACCCCGATGAATATGTGCTCGACGCGGTCGAACGCGTCTGGGCGTTCATGGATCGTAGTGTTTGCTTCCGGCACGCCTGCCATCATTCCACCTGCGGCGCATGTGGGATGCGCGTCAACAACGTGGAAAAGCTGACCTGCATCACGTACATCCGCGATGTTACGCACGATGGTGGCACGCTCAAAGTGGAACCGCTGCGCAACTTCCCGGTGGTCAGCGATCTGGTTGTCGATATGGGATCGCTCTACAGCCGTCTCGAACTCGTCGGTGCGCGATCGGTCCTCCCTGCGCCTGAAGCGGAGATCGAGAATCCACCCGCGAAATGGTCAGAGGAGGACGGGCAATACATCCGCCTTGCCGATTGCATCGAATGTGGCTTGTGTATCAGCGCCTGTCCATCCGCCGCGACCTCCAGCGATTACCTCGGACCGGCAGTGTTGGCAGGTGCGCAAGCCAATGGCTTGAAACGCAACCCCGAACTACTCAGCATCGTGGATGGCGAAGACGGCGTCTGGCGTTGTCACAGCGCTTTCGAATGTACCGCGGTCTGTCCTTCATTTGTCGATCCTGCGCGTCGCATCATGAATCTGCGCACACAGATCGTGAAGGAACGCGTGGTCGGCCTGTTTCGCAAGGCGTGACCCGGAGAACTGACATGGAAACTCAACAGAATAAACCTTCTCCCCTCAAATTCTGGACCTGGTTCAACCCCATCG
>Ga0190269_10001695_pt1 | contig 10437 bp, 7 predicted proteins | sample Popmic249IS_FD_133749 | JGI IMG/M metagenome (GOLD analysis project Ga0190269, IMG submission 133749) | Populus adjacent soil microbial communities from riparian zone of Blue River, Arizona, USA - 249 IS | ecosystem: Environmental > Terrestrial > Soil > Riparian zone | place: USA: Arizona... | reverse complement strand
GACCACGCGAACGCGGAGTGGCCCTGCCGGGCGCTCCACGGTGAGAAGTGGTCGGACGACATCGCTGCGGTGAACCCGAGCCGCTCCGCTTTGGCCACGGCGGCCAGCAGGTCGGACGGGTGGAGCTGCTCGTGGGACGCGTGCACGCCGTAGACAGTCATGCCCTGGCCGATTCCCCCCGGACCCACTCGTCGAACGTCTGGCGGCCCTGCTGTCCGACCCCGTTGCCGCCCAACTCGCCCGAGCGCATCATCGCCCCGACCTTGCCTGGCAGCCGCAGCGGAATCACGATCGCGTGGGACCCACGCGCTTTCAGCGTGCGGCGGGCCATGTCGGGCACTGTCTCCACCGCGGGTCCGAACAGGTCCGGTGCCCGCCCGGTCGGCCCCGCCTCGACGGCGTCCGCCAGTGCCTCACCGACCTCGGAGACCGCGACGGGCCTGGTCACGAACGAGGGGACGGCCACGAAGGGGCCGAGCCTGATGCGGGCGGCCAGCTGACCGGCGAACTCGTGGAACTGCGTGGCGCGCAGGATCGTGTACGGCACCCCGCCGGCGACGACGGCCTGCTCCTGCTGCTCCTTGGCGCGGTAGTAGGCGAACGACGAGCCGTCGATGGCGACGATCGAGAGCAGCACGTGGTGCCCGACGCCGGCTGCCTTCTCGGCCGCCAGCAGCCGCTCGGTGGTGCCGACGAACGCTTCCCGGGCGGCCTCGTAGGACTGGCTCGTGACGTTGAACGTGTCGACCACGGCGTCGACGCCATCGACGGCCTCGGCCAGGCCGGCGCCGACGGTCAGGTCACCGCGGTAGCCGACGGCGCCCGGGACGTCGGTCCCGCCCGAGCGGCTCAGCACCCGCACGCGATGCCCGCGTGCGGTCAGGGCCACCACCGTCGCGCGGCCGGCCGCACCGGTACCGCCCACCACCAGGACGTCCATCGTGGGTTCCTCCTCGTTCGGGGTTCTCCACTGATGGACTGGGCGGACGAGGAGAACGTGACACCACCCCGACGTGACGCCGCGCACACCCGCCGGTCAGGTGCCCTCGGCCAGTGCGGTGGCCAGGTCGGGCACGAACACACCGGCGTCCGCCGCGCAGCCGTCGGCCTCGCCCGGCCGCTTCACCCAGAGGAACGCCGTGACCGCGGCGTCGCCGGTGTCCAGCGTGGGTGTCCGGCCCAGCTTGCGGCCCTCCGGGTCGCACCACTCGTCGCCATCGGCTGCTCCGGCGCCGTTGCGCGAGGTGTCGACGACGATCTTCTTCCCGTCGACACCGAGCTGCTCGAGGATCTGCTTGCCGTAGGCGATCTCGTCCCCGGTCGGCCGGAAGTTCGAGACGTTGAGCGAGATACCGGCGCCGTGCTCCTCGGCCCCCGCGGCCTTCAGCCGCTTCGCCATCTCCCCCGCCGGCTTCCACTTCGAGTTGCCGGCGTCGTAGTAGACCTGCGCTTTCGGGGCCCGCTGGCCGATCGTCCCGGCGGCGTACGCGATGAGGTCGTTGCGAGCGGCGCGCTGCGGCTTCTCCAGGCAGTCGATCTGGGCCAGGGCGTCCGGCTCCAGTACGACGATCGACGGCTCGGGGCCGAGCGCACCGGCGACCGCGTCGACCCACGCCCGGTAGGCGGGCCCGTCCGGTGCGCCGCCTGCCGCCGCCCCGCCGCAGTCCCGGTCGGGAATCGCGTACACGACGAAGGTGGGCACTTCACCGGCGGTTCCCGCGGCCGCGACCGTCTGCTTCACCTGCGACGTCGCCTTCGCCGGATCGTCACCGCCGGTGATCCAGACTGCCTGCGGCACCGACGCGATCTTCTCCCGGATCACCGGTGCGCTCGGATCGTCCTGGTTCGCCCGCACCCAGGCCAGAGCCTGGCCCCCGTCGTCGTAGAGGGAGCCCTCGAGCTTCGGCACCGAGATCGAGCGCCGTTGGGAGGACGAATCGTCACCCCCCGACACGGCGACGATCACGGCGACCACCCCCACGCAGACGACCGCGAGCACCGCGCCGACGAGGAGAACGAGCCGGTGCCGCAGCATTCGCTTCCCCCCGATCGGACTCGCCACCCGGCCGGCGGCCCCTCGCGGTGTTTCCCCAGTAGGGCGCCCGGTAATTCGTTGCAGCGTACGAATCCCAGGCAAGCACCCGATGGGCGTCGTTCCCGCGGAACCGATCACGGGTACGGTGAACGCCCCCGCCCTGAGCCACGTAGTGCCGGTACCGGCCGGTGGCGTGGTCGTCCGGTAGCCGCCACGCCGCCGGGCGGCCACTACGAGAACCTGACGACGTCGAACCCGAGGAGTGGCGTGACTGCGAGGCCTGCGTGTGAGGAGGGCGTCCGGTCGGCGCTCGGGTGGCACGGAACGCCGTTGGAGGGCGTCCGCGTGAGAGACACCGATCTGACCGTGGTGGTCTCCGCGGGCGACGACGGGCGGCCGGTCCTCGACGGGGTGCTGGTACCGGTGAGCGGGTCGTGGCGCCAGGCCCTGTCGCTCGCGCGGGCCTGCCTGGCTTTCGCGCCGGTCGCGCTGGTGCTGCCCGAGCCGCCGAGCGAGCTGTGCTTGCTGGAGTGCGGGTACGCCGACGTCGGCATCGTGGCCGCCGACGACGTGGTCGCGCCGCCCCGCGCGCGGCGCCCGGCCCGCACCACCCGCTCGACGTTCGACCGGGTGCTCTTCGGGGAGCTCGATCGGGTGCTCGCCGCCCGCTGACGGTCAGGCGCCGGTCAGCTCGCCGAAGATCACGTCGACGTCCTGCTGCGTGAAGCCCCCGGTGATCTGCAGGCGGCCGTCGGTGATCGGCTCGGCGACCGAGGGGGCGGTGAGCACGCTGCCCTCGACGACCAGGGCCAGCCGCTTCCCGACGTTCTGGGCCGTCAGCGCGCGGAACGCCACCGTGTCGTCGCTGGAGAAGCGCACGTCGACGAGCCACTCGTCGTTGCGGAGCGCGGTGTTCACCCGCTCGGCGACGACCACCGTCATCCCGCCGGTGCCCAGCGTGAAGCAGCCGTCCTCCACCGTGCGGCCGGGCGTGCCCCCACCGCTGCAGCCGCCCTCGGTGACGCCGGTGACCGGGACGATCCGCAGTGGCACCGCCAGCGTGCCGGAGTAGGACTTCGCCGCCGGGTCGGCGGGCACCGGCTCGGACGAGCGCCAGAACGCCAGCCCGGCCACCAGGATCGTGATCATCGCGACGACCAGCAGTGCGACCGACCCGCCTGCGAGCAGCACCAGCGTCTTCCGGCCGCTGCCCGGCGGCGGGCCGATGCGGTTCTCCGCGGCGATCCGGGCCCGGTCGGCCGCCCGGTCGGACTGGACTCGCGCGGCGCCGTCCCGCCAGGCGCCTTCGCGGACCGGCGGCACGGGTGGCCACACGCTGGAGAGCGTGTCTCCGTCCAGGCCGCTCGTCGAATCCACTGGGTCACTCCGTTCTTTCCCACCCCATCCTGCCCACTCGACGCACGCCTTTCACCGGCACTCGCCGAATTTCCCCGTTCCGCAGGGGAAGGGCGCCGTGCGGTCCGACCGGTTCTTCACACCGCGAAGTCGAACTGGGCCAGCCGTCCGCGGGCGATGTCGATCTCGTCGGCCGTGAACAAACCGGCGAAGCGCGGGTCGAGCACCAGCGCCTCGACGGTCAGGTCCAGGCGCCCCTTGTTCCACAGTGCCGTGAATCCCGTGCTGACCGTCGCGGACGCGAGCAGCCGCTTCGCCGTCTCCACACCACCGTCCTCGGCGAGCATCGCCAGCAGGTACGTCGCGTTGTAGCCCGTCTCGTCGCGGGCCTTCTGGTAGATGGCGAGCACTGCCTGGTGGAACTCCTGCGCCGGGTCGGCGGCCGGAGGCGCCGCCACTGGAGCGGGGCTCGCCACCGGCGGGACCGGTGCCTCCGCCGGAGCCTCCCCGCCTGCTTCCTTCCGTCGCCGCAGCGCGTAGCCGCGCAGCGCCTCGACCGACGTGAACACCTCGTAGCCCAGCTCCGCCATCCGCGGCAGATCGGCTTCGTCGGGGTCGAGCTCCAGGACGACCGGTGCGCCCTGTCCCGGCTGCAGGCCGTCGGGCCAGACCGCCTCGGCGACCGACAGCGCCCGGCCGGTCTCCGGGTCGGGGATCTCCGCGTCCCGCTCCGGGGACGCGAGCCCCAGCCCGAGGAGCTCGTCGACCAGCGCGCCGACCTCCTCGGCCCGGATGTCGATCTCGTCGTCGCCGCCCGCACGCACGGCGACGCGGGGCAGCCGCGGCGCGTCCACCCGGGCGCCGGAGTGCAGCCCGTCGAGGATCTCGTTCGCCGCGGCGGCGAGCAGCTTGCGCCGCGCGGCCAGGAAGTCGCGGTAACGCGTCACCTGCCACAGCGCCGGGTCGTCCGGCAGGCACTGGGACGCGAGCAGGCCGGGGAACAGCTCCTCCGCGCCGGCCAGGTAGTCCTCGGGCCGGCGTCGCGCCACCTCGGCCGCCGACTCCGGCGTCACCAGCACGAAGTTCGCGATCGCGTTGATCTCCGCGGGCCGGTAGCCGGCCCTGGACAGCACGGCCTTGCTGAAGAGCGGCTGGACCTGCAAGCCGGATGCGGTGGCGACCTCCTCCCCGGTGGCGAAGTCGCGCGCGCCGAGCACCCGGCTGACCAGGTAGACCAGCGGGTAGTACCGGGCGCCCTTCCCGGCGCCCTGCAGATCGTCCGGCTTGATCGTCAGCGATCGCCGCCACCGCCGGAGCCGTCCGATCAGGTCGTCGACCCCCCGGGGCCCGGACACCGTCGCCAGGTCCTGGTTGAGGTACGTCTCGGTGGACCCGGCGAACCGGCCGGACAGCGCGGCGTGGACGTACCAGTAGAGCGCCTTGTCGCGCTCGGCCGCGTCGCGGAACTCACCACCGTTCTCCGACAGCAGCCGGGAGAGCACCGCGAGCGCCGGGCGTCCGGGCAGGACCCGAGCGTGGTCGAGCCCCAGCCGCGACGCGATCTCCTCGAGCAGCAGGTCGATGTGGTCGGCCGCGCCGGTGAGCGCTTGCTCGAACTCGTCGGCCGACACGTCGTCGAGCGCGGAGAACGGCGCCCTCCCGGTGGCTACCGCGTTGACGTTGCGCAGCAGCCAGTCGAGGCTGAAGTCGTAGCCCTCGTCGTCCCAGCGCTGCAGGTAGGAGCGCATGGTCGGGCGGGCGCCGGACCACTGGGCACAGATCTTGGCGAGCGCGAGGTCGCCCTTGGACAGCTTGGTGCCGCCGGAGTTGACCCGGTTGAAGATCTCGACGACGACGTCGGTGGTCTTGTCGGGCCCGGTGATCTGCTCGGCGTGGAAGTCCTTCTCGAGCAGGTTCTGCAGCTTCATCAGCCGGCCGACGTACGGCCAGTTCCGCGCGTCGGACGCCAGTCGCTCGATCTGCGGCTCGGCGCCCCGGAGGAACAGGTCGGTGACGTCGATCCAGAGCGGGTCGCCCTTCATCTTCACCGGGGCGTAGAACTCGAACGTCTCCTCGGCGACGTTGAACCGTAAGCCGGTGAACGCCGCGGCATCACCCTCGAAGAACGCCGGCGGCTTGCCCCGCACCACGCCGTAGAGGGACGTCACCCGCTGCTGGCCGTCGAGGAGCAGCTGCCGCACCCCGCCCCCGGGGCCGCCGCGCACGGACTTGTCGGTCGTGTCGGTCTCCCAGACCAGCAGCGACCCGACCGGATACCCGAGGTAGAGCGACCGCATGAAGCCGCGGACCTGGTCCCGGTTCCAGACGTAGCCGCGCTGGAACTCCGGCAGGAGCATCGACCCGGCATCGACCTGGTCGAGGATCGTGCTCAACTTCGCCATCGGTCTCCCCCGGGTGTGCGGCCGACAACCCTGGTCTACCAGACTGGGTGAAGCACCGAAGGAGCGACCGCAGTGGAGGAACTCGTGGCGCAACTGGCCGTACACGTCGAGTTCCTGGGTGGATTCGGGCGGCTCGACCCGGAGCAGCGGGACGCCGTACTGGCCGACGTCGCCGACGCGCCGCTCGACCCGGTGCCCGGCGCCCGGGACGACCGCCTCCGGACCGCACGGCTCACCGATCAGCTCTCGGCGACGGTCGCCGCGCCGGACGGCGTCCGGCTCCTGCTGGGCCTGCACCCGCACGCGGACGCCGTCGCCTGGGCGCGCCACCACACGCTCTCGGTGAACGCCGCCTCCGGCGTGCTGGACGTCACCGACGCCGACGAGCTCGAACGTGTCCTCCCCGACTTCCGCAAGGCCGCCGAGGCGGCACCGGCCCGCCTGTTCGACCGGCTGAGCGACGACCTCCTGCGCGGCGAGGGCATCAGCACCGACGTGCTGGCGGTCGCCCGCACGATCCGCACGCTCGACCAGCTGCGGACGCTCGCCGATGCCTTACCCGAGGCGCAGTACGCCACCCTCCACCTGCTCGGCGCCGGTGCCGCGCCGTCCGCGGGGGCCGCGCCGGACGTCGACCCGGACGACCTGGCCGCCGCCGTCCGCCGCTCGCAGGGCCGGATCGCCCTGGTCGACGGAGCGGCCGAGCTGCACGCGCTGCTCGCGCTCGCGCCCTCGCGGCAGCGGGCTTTCCTGCACCCGGAGCAGGAGGCGGTGGCCTACCGGCCGACGTACGACGGGCCCGCCACGCTGTTCGGCGGCCCCGGCACCGGAAAGACCGTCACCGCGCTGCACCGCGTCCGCCATCTGGTGACCAGGCGCACGGGTCTCCCGCCGTCGTCGGTACTGCTCACTTCCTACTCCGACGCCCTGGCAGCTGCCGTCGAGCGCGATCTGGCCCAGATCCTGGACGTCGAGGAGCGGCTCGCGGTGCGGGTGATCACGGTGGACCGCCTGGCGTCCGAATTGGTCGCCGAGCGGTACGGAGCCCTGCGCTACGTCACCGACGAGGAGTACACCCGGCTCTGGGCGGACGCCTCACGCCGCACCGGCGGACGCTACGGGCCGCACTTCCTCCGCCGGGAGTGGGAGGGCGTGGTGTTCGCCCAGCGCGTCGCCGACCTCGACGGCTACCTCGCAGCCGAGCGACGCGGGCGCGGGCGACGCCTGGCCACCTCGCAGAAGCAGCAGCTCTGGCCCGGTCTGGCCGAGGCGAGCCGGGTACTGCTGGCCACCGGCGTGTGGACTCCGCTCACCGTCGCCGACCAAGCCGCGCAGCTGCTCGCGGAGCGTCCGGAGCCGTTGTTCCGGCACGTGGTCGCGGACGAGGTGCAGGACCTGCACCCGGCGCAGTGGCGGCTGCTGCGGGCCGCGGTCGCGCCGGGCGCCGACGACCTGTTCCTCACCGGCGATCCGCACCAGCGCATCCACGGCTCCCGCGTCTACCTCAAGACGCTCGGCATCGACGTCGCCGGCCGGTCGACCCGGTTGACCGTCAACTACCGCACGACCGCGGAGATCCTGGACTGGGCCATGCGGGTCCTCGCCGAGCCCGACTCCGACGACCTCGACGGCGGCATCGACTCGATGCTGGGCTACCGGTCGGTCCGGCACGGCGCCGCACCGGAGGTGGTCGGGTACCCGTCGGCCGCGGCGGAGCTCGCCGGGCTGGTCGAGACGGTCCGCTCGTGGCACGCCGACGGCGTGGAGTGGGAGGAGATCGGTGTCGCCGCCCGCACCCCGGCGGTGGCCCGCAGCGCCTCGGCCGCGCTGGCCGCCGCCGGCGTTCCGGCGGGGGTGACCGTCGGGACGATGCACGGCATGAAGGGCCTGGAGTTCCGCCGGGCCGCGCTGATCGGCGTCAACGACGGTGCGGTGCCCGACCCGGCGGCGCTGACGCCGGAGGACGACGACCCGCTGGGGTACGCGCTCGACCTGCAGCAGGAGCGGTCGGTGCTGTTCACCGCCGCGACCAGGGCACGGGAGCTGCTGCGGGTGTCGTGGTGGGGTACTCCGAGCCAACTCCTCCGCTGATACGCCTCCGTATCACCGACGGCCGGAAATCTCGGATAAAACCGGGATTATCAATTGATACCGGGGCGTCGTCGTCGCACCACGCGAATCGGTGGAAGGATCGTGGCTCATGAGCCAACGGACGCCGAAGCACGGGCAACCCTCGGGTAGCCGGCGCAAGTCGTCACACCTGTCCTTGGCCGTTCCCGCGGAGCCCGAGGGGCTCCCTCCCGAGAGGAATCACCCGGCCGACGCGTTGCCGGAGAACCTCGTCCGGCTGCTGTTCCGGCAGGCCGCCGACCTGGCCGAGGAGGAGGACCCGATCCAGGCGGAGCTGTGGTGCTCGGACGTGCTCGGCGCGGTCTGGTCGGCCACCGACGGCGATCCGGCGGCCGAGGAGACGTTCGTGGAGGCGTGGATCGGCGCCGCACTGGGCTCGGTCGACGATCCGCGCGCGGCGCTCACCGCACTGACCGCGCTGAGCACGATGGCAGGCAGCGTCGCCCATCGGCGGAGCGCTGCGGCGGCCGCGGACCGGCTCGCCGCCTCCGGGGTACCGCGTCCACGCTGGGCGACCGCTGTCGACGACCTCTCCGCGGGTGAGTGCTGGCACTACGGCGACGTGTTCGGCGACCAGGAGACGATCCTCTGCGCGTTCGGGCGGGGCGAGTCGGAGCACGCCATGCTCGTCCTCGTCGACCACACGCTCGGCGGCATCGCCAAAGACGCGTTCTTCACCGACGCCGTCGCAGGCAGCCTCGCCGACCTGCAGTACGAGCTCGCCGCTACCCCGGTGGCCTTCCTCGAGCCGATCGAGCCGTCCGCGGCCAGGCGGCGTCTGCAGCGGGCGTTCGCGCTCACCGACGCCAGGGTCGAGCCCCGCGTCAACGACGAGCTGGCCCCGCACCGGGCGTTGGCGCTCTCGCGGGTCCGGCAGTTGCCGCCGAGCATCGAGACGCACCCGCAGCACCGCTCACCGGCCCCGGAGGCGCTGGTCGAGGAGTTCCTCGCCGCTCCGCAGGCCGCCGGCCTCCCCGACGCCGAGCTGGCCGGCCAGTGGGCCCGCTTGCTCGTCGATCGCGCGCTGGCCCACGCCGACACCCCCGCCCGGGTGGGCCCCGGCGTGCTCGACGAGCTGCTGCTGATCGACGTGCCGGACCACGCGCTGCTCGACGCCGCGGCCAAGGACGCGATGCCGTCGGTGCTGACGGCGTGGATTCGCTGGGCAGGCGAACGGCAGGGCCTGTCGGCCACCGCGGTCACCTGGCTGGAGAACGCACTCGACGAGATCCTCGACGAGTTCCCGGACGCCTACCGCGAGCCCGACGCGGTGGCGCACCGCAACTCCTGCCCCGACACCGTCGACCTCCGCTCCGACCGCCCGGCCCGACTGCGCGCCTGGCCGAGCGGCGACCTGGCCAGGCCGCAGCGAACACCGATCTCGCCAAGTGTGTTGCGCGCCACATCCGGGGCAAGCAAGGTGGGACGCGGACGACCGAAATAGCATTTTCGGGCGCCGCGCTCGACCGGGGAGGTGGCGGTGACCGGGCTCGAACTCCCACCCAGCGCGGTGGACGTCGACTACGGCGCAATCGGCTGGGGGGCCAGCCGCACGATGTCGGACTTCGAGGCGGGCATGTGGCGCCTGGAGACCGCCGAGCCGCGGTTACGGTCCGCGATCGCCGCGGTCGATGTGCTCGACACGGCGCCGGACTGGGAGCGGCTCGTCGCCGCCCACGAGTGGGCGCTCGGGATCGTCCCCCGGTTCCGGATGCGGGTCGTCGACCCACCGCTGCAGCTGGGCAAGCCGGTGTGGTCGGTGGATCCGGAGTTCGACCTCGACTACCACCTGCGGCGGGTCTCGCTGCCGCCGGACGGCACGTTCGAGGCGGCGCTGGAGCTGTGCCGCACGGTCGTCGACCGCCCGTTCGACCGGGCACGCCCGCCGTGGGAGGCGCTGCTGATCGAGGGCCTGGCCGACGGCAAGGCCGTGTATCTGCTCAAGACCCACCACAGCATCACCGACGGCATGGGCGGCATACAGCTGGTGACGCTGCTGCACAGCCGTCGCCGGGAGCCGACGCCGCACAAGCCGACCGGCGCCGCACCACCGCCGGAGCGGCTCAGCGGCCTCGACGCACTGCGGGAGCAGCTGACCGAGCGGGTGCGCACGCTGCCGGAGACCGTGGTCGCCTCGGCCAGGGCCGGCCTGCAGCTCGCCGAGCGCACGGTGCGCGATCCCGCGGGCGCGATGGAGTTCGCCCAGTCGCTGCTCCGGCTGGCCGCGCCGCCGGCCTGTCCGCCCTCGCCGCTGATGCGCGAGCGCGGGCTCGGGCGCCGCTTCGGCACGCTGGAGACGACGGTGGACGCGCTGCGGGCCGCCGCGAAGTCGGCGGGCGGCTCGCTCAACGACGCCTACCTGGCGGCGCTGCTCGGCGGCTACCGCAGGTACCACGACGCGCTGGACGCGCCGGTCTCGCAGCTCCCGATCGGGATGCCGATCAGCCTCCGCGACTCCGCCGACCCGATGGGCGGCAACCGGTTCGGCGTCGCCCGGTTCGCGGCACCGGTGGG
>Ga0190269_10001694_pt1 | contig 10437 bp, 7 predicted proteins | sample Popmic249IS_FD_133749 | JGI IMG/M metagenome (GOLD analysis project Ga0190269, IMG submission 133749) | Populus adjacent soil microbial communities from riparian zone of Blue River, Arizona, USA - 249 IS | ecosystem: Environmental > Terrestrial > Soil > Riparian zone | place: USA: Arizona... | reverse complement strand
GCTTTGACCGTGTCCTTTTCATATTGATCGGGACGGTAGATGAACATGACGATGTCCGCATCCTGTTCGAGGGAACCGGATTCACGTAAATCGGAAAGGACCGGGCGTTTGTCGGAGCGCTGCTCCACAGCACGGGACAACTGCGCCGCCGTCAGCACGGGAACGTTCAGTTCACGTGCCAGCACTTTCAGATTACGCGAGATGTAGGACACTTCCTGGACGCGGTTATCAGTACGCGTGTCACCGCCCATGAGCTGGAGGTAATCGATGATGATCAGGTCGAGACCAAACTCCATGTGCAGGCGGCGGCATTTGGTCCGCAGTTGAAGCGGGGTGATGGCGGGGGTATCGTCTAAATAAATGTGTGTATCTGAGAACACTTCAATGGCATGTGTGAAAAGCGGCCATTCATTCTCCTGGAGCTTGCCGGTGCGCATGCGTTGCGAATCGATCCCGGTCTCCTGGGAGATCAAACGCTGAACCACCTGGTCATTGGACATTTCCAAGGAGAAGATGGCCACATGTTTCTTGTGGGTAAGTCCCGCATTCTTGGCGATCGAAAGCAGGAAGCCTGTTTTCCCTTGACCTGGGCGACCTGCGATGATCAATAAGTCAGAAGGCTGCAGACCTGTCAACATGCGGTCGAGATCGATAAATCCAGTGGGCACGCCGACGATATCATCGGCCCGCTTGGCAAGGTCATCGATACGGTCGTAGAAATCGCTGGCGACTTTTTTAATGGGGACAAGGTCATGCTTGAGGCGTCGCTCACTGACATTGAAGACGGCTTTTTCGGCTTCGTCCATCACATCTTCGACGCTGGTCCGCTCGTTGTAGGCAATGGAAGCGATCTGGTTCGCGGCGTTGATCATTTTACGGCGGACGGAATATCCCTCAACGATGCGGCCATAGGACTCCGCATTGAGCGACGAGGGAACTTGATTAATGAGCGACGTCAGGAACGCAGGTCCGCCGATCTCGTTCAGTTGACCGCGGCGGCCCAATTCATCGGAGACCGTCAATAGGTCGATCGGGATGCGCTGCTCATGCAGGCTGATGAACGCTTCCCAGATCCACCTGTGGCGGTGGATGTAGAAATCGTCCGCATTCAGGAATTGTGCAATATCGTAATAAACTTCCTGGTTAATGAAGACCGCCCCCACAACGGCTTCTTCGGCTTCTCTGCTGTGAGGGACTGCCGTGGACGTGGCGGGGGCGGTGTTCTTTTCATCCCCAAATGGGGTATCGGGCGGCAGGGTATCGGTCATTTCTTCTTCGGTTTCTTCGGGTGATCCGACTCATCATCGGCATCGTTGCCCTCGGGCTTGTCGAAATCGAGTTTCTCCAGGAAGTCCTCGAAGACCGACAGGCGCTCGGTGCTTTCCTGCGACATCGGAGCCGGTTCACTTTTTTCAACGGGCAAGTTTTCCTCGCCTTCGGGCATATCCTGTTCAGGGATGATGCCTGCTTCATCCATCACGCTCGAATCGACAAGGATCGGTACGTGGGCACGCACGGACAACGCGATCGCATCGGATGGGCGTGAGTCCACTTCCACTTCGTGTCCGTCGACTTCGGCGATGATGCTGCCGTAGAAAATCTCGTTCTGAAGTTTGACGATCTCGATACGGGTAATATTTGCATTGAACGCGCCGAAGACATTCTTCAACAGATCATGTGTTAACGGACGGACCATTTCGACTTCCTGCAACGCAACGGTGATCGCCTCGGCTTCGTACGGTCCCACCCAGATGGGGAGGTAGCGGTCGGAATCGATCTGTTTCAACACCACCAGACGTTGCGGAGTCATCAAGTGCACACGGACGCTGTCAATTTGAACTTCGATCATTTCAGACATGGGAACTCCAACAGTTAGTTACTGTATCTCTCTGTTATCGTCGGTCTACCTAAAGTGTTTCTATGATTAACGATGTACTGCATATTTTAGCATATTCAAGACGAATGACGCCCGGTTGCAAGAATACTCAAACAGTACTATAATGTTGCCCTGCCACGGGGCGTGGCGCAGCCCGGCTAGCGCGCTTGCATGGGGTGCAAGAGGTCGGAGGTTCAAATCCTCTCGCCCCGACAGAAAAACAAGACTCCAGAAATGGAGTCTTGTTGATTCCTATGAGCCGGTGTTTACATGGCTATTAGCAGCGGAAGAATACCTATCGTCCATGAGGCCACCCATGCAACAATGAATAAAATCGGACTGTTAACTAATGCTACCATCAGTGTCACAATTGCACCCGGTGTGAAATACGGCGCGACACAGACCCCTGCGGCCATTGCTGCATTCTTCCGTTGTGAATAAAGTAGGTATAAACCAATCGGAACGAGATACGGGAATATGGAGAAGTTGTACGGAGTATCAAGCCGGTCTGAGTAGGACAAAAACCAAAATCCGTATAACCAAAAGGACGCTGCGAACAGGAGTGATACGGGCGTAAAGTTGCGGATAACTTCCTTGTATCCACCCACGCGCCACGACTCAAGAAACCAATAAACTACAATGCCGATGCCAATCTGGGGTTTTGTGACCGCCAGAATCAGCGCAAACGGCGCGGGTAAAACGAAAGATAACATCACAAGCCAGTCAATGCCGCCATTAAACAGACATGATATAACTGGCATGGACGTCAAAAATAGCACAAATACAAAAGGACTAGACTTCAGTCTGTAAGCGATATAGCCAAATGTCAACAATCCAAGAACAAAAATGCATATCTGGCCAATACGGGCAGGCAGGAATGCAATTGGCATCAATGGTAAGAGAGTCCAGGGAGCATTGTAGAAACCATGCACATAAGGTGATTGTCCGTAGAACATAGCTATTGCAGCCGGTTGAAAGTTGAGAATCCAGTCCATTGTTTCTAATCCCTCCATTAAGTGTGCCTATTGTCTCGTTTGTATGTTAGTGACAACAAGATCGTTTATACAGAGCTGTGTTCTGTCTGAACCACTCAATTATAAGCGGCTTGTGCAATTATGTCTTCAGCATGGTTTGTGGTTAATGTCGTGTAAAAGAGGTGTCGATATTGCGTCTCTAATTGTTCGGTGAATCCCCAAGCTGCAAGCGTAAAGCCTTCGTCACACCAGATGGTATTGCTCGCGAGGCGTGCGGTGCTTATAATGAAGTCATACTTGATGCATGGGGAATCGAATAACGGATTGAAAGTCAAGATCAAGTGAATCCATAGGAGGTAGCCACATGGAAGTCTCTGTGAAACAACTTGAAAAGGAAACGGATCCGACCGCTGTACGAGTTGGCGATGTTGTGATTCCGATTGCAGTTGCCATCCCACAGGAAGAAAAGCCTTTGATCCAGGCGATCACCCAGGGCAACATTGTGGGAGAGGAGGAAAATCTCAAGAAGAGAAAGGAAGCCATTTCTGCGAAGGGCTTTGAACCCGTCGAGTTTGCCTATGAGCGAGCCATCGGCAGGAATGATTCCTTATATAGCAACTTTGCCGAACTGATCGCACTCACCAAGAGAAAAGTGGGACGGATCGTTGTCGTGGAAGACGGAAAGAAAACGGGTTATGGCACCGGCTTCATGGTCTCGCCGCGGTTGCTGCTAACAAATTGGCACGTCTTCCGAAACAAGGACATGGCAGATGAAAGTGAAGTCCACTTCTTTTATGAGTACGACGCGCAAGGGTATCCTCAAACTCCGGTCATCTTCAAGTTTGATACTTCCGGTTTTTTCAATAATCAGGCGTTGGATTACTGCTTTATTGTCGTCCAACCAATGGATATTACCGGCAAGGTCCCACTGCAAAGTATTGGCTATTTGTATTTGGATAAGACCCTGGGGAAACTCGGCAGAGTCGAACAGGAAAAGTTGAACGTTATCCATCACCCACTCGGGGACTACAAACAGATCTCGATCCGGGAAAACACCTTTGCAGGGATCGAAGAAACGAAGATCTTTTATATCACCGACACGGCGCCTGGCAGCAGTGGCAGCCCCGTATTCAATGACCAGTGGCAGGTGGTTGGTTTGCACCACAAGAGTGTTGCGAAAATGAGTACGGATGGCAACCATTACCTGGACAAGGACGATAATATTATCCCCGTCATAGATGGAAAGATCGAAGCGAGCCGCATTGTATGGGAGAAGAATGAGGGCATGAGGATCAGCGTCATCCTGAAGCACGTGAGCAAAAAATTCCCGAACAGTGATCTGATCGCCGGGCTGGCTGTTCCACCTCCACGCGAGAACCTGACCTTCGGCGTCAACAATACCAGCATCAGTGCGGAAACAAATTTTGAGCAGTTGGTGTCTGATACGTCACGTGGGACGATCCATATCAGTGTGCCCGTGAATACGTTAAGCGCTGATCATTCCATAGAGATCAGCCTCTCGAGCAAGGATGTCAAGACCGAACAAGGCGTAGCCACTGAGATACGGTCTACCGCGCCTGCAAATGAGTTTCTGCTTGAAGTCGCCAAAGAGACAAAAGAAAAGGAAGTGGATTTTAACAACTGCCAAGGCTATGATCCCATGTTCCTGGGTGTCCCTGTCCCCATGCCACAGCCGAAAAAAGCGATCAAGAAGCAAATTGCGCGTTTACAGAACAAGGAAATTGAGTTGAAGTATTTCAAATACAGCGTCATCTTTAATGCTGTGACCAAAATGCCTCTGATCAGCGCCATCAATGTCGAGGGGGATGCCTCCAAACGTTTGGATAACAGTAAACGCAGCGATGATTGGTTGCGAGACACTCGCATCGACCCTGAATGTCAACTGACCGATAAGTTCTACGCGAAATCCAATTTCGATAAGGGACACATGAGTCGCTTTGAAGATGCGAATTGGGATGACAGCGAAGCAGCCGCGTTACGCAATGGCCTTTATACCTGCTTTTATACGAATGCCTGTCCGCAGGTGGGAGATCTGAACCGCGCCGGCGGATTATGGGGAAAACTGGAGAAAGCAATCCTGGAAAAGGGCGTTAAGAAGGAAACGGATAAAAAGGAAGCCAGGATGATCGTATTCAACGGACCCATCTTCAATGACGATAAAGACCGGATCTTCAAAGGGGTAAAGATCCCGATGGAATTCTTTAAAGTCATCGTTTGGTTGAATGATGATGGGAAACCCAGGGCGACTGCTTTCAAATTGTCACAGGAAACACTGGTGGACGATGTTAAGTTCGATGAAAGCATGCGCCTAGACCAGGAAGCACTGGATATTGATAAGGATGTCCTCTTTAAAAATTATCAGTGCAGCCTCAAGCATCTCGGCAAATTAACGAAGATCGATTTTAAGGCTCTGGAGCGCTTTGATACTTTCGTTGCAAATGAAGATGATGAATGCTTCATCGATCACGTGGAATCGCTTGTCCTATGAAATGTAAAGCAAGCTGAACCAGCCGTACAGAAAAAGACTCTCGCATGAGAGTCTTTTGATTTAATCGTGGTACCTATTATTGAATATACTGCAAGCCAGCTCAAAAACAATCGTAGAGGCGGCTTCAGCCGCTCATTGCGGAGAACAAACGGCTACACTGCCCAGGTTGGTCGGTGCCGGGGAGTCCGTTCTACGAATTGCAGAATCATGGTTGACACACTACTCGTACCGCAACAAGATTAAGTGGTAGACCAAAACCAGATGAGGTACCTTAAAATTCAGAGCAATGCCGTCCATTTGTAATCTGTTGCGACACTAGGGAAAATTGGAACACACTCAGCCGTATCACGTTGAAGTCTGAAATCACCTGGTTGAAGACTGCCCAAAAAAGTATGTCTTACAAGTAAAGGAAAATGATATGTCTAAAGAGCTCACAAATGTAAAAAGACAAACCGTCTACGCCGAAGGCAGGAAAGCCTTTGAAGACGGTAAAAGCCGAGAGGTGAATCCCTATGTCGGAAAAAGCGAACAACTCGCGAACATTTGGTGGTACGGCTGGGACGCGGCAAAAAAAGACAGCGCTCCGCCCAAAGCTGAAGATGATCCCGATAAAACTATACCTCGTCCCAGGTAACATCGGGCGTGATCGAATTGTCTCAGGATCAATGTTGTGACATTTTCCCGTTTTCCTCGTTAGAAAAGCTATCAGACCTGAGATTTCGATTTAGCTGTAGAAATATGAAAAATCTAAAAGAGAAATTTAAAAGACGAGTGAAATACCTGCGCGTAAGCTATCAACAGTCAAGGGGGCGGGAGCGCCTAAACCTGTACATGTTTGCGATGTTGATGCTCATTTACGCCTGGTGGGTAATGATCGCTCAGTAGCTTGCGCCTTAAGCATGGATATGGGGCTATGATCGCTGTACATAGCCAGTATATGGCTCTATCTATTCGCGTGCACGTCAGACTCTCTTCGGAGAGTCTTTCTTCTTAAGAATCCTTAATCCAACATAATACTGCTTGCAAAGCCTTCTCCCATCGATTATCCTTGCGCTGGGAGTGGTTAGGTCCCGGTGGGCTTCCTGGTCTTCAAAACCTGTGGCGGGTCGCGTTGCGGGTCGCGGTGGGTTCGACTCCCATCCACTCTCGCCTATTTATGACAATGGACGATAGACCGTGGACCATCGTCTATCGTCCATTGTCTATTGTCCATGGTCCAATAAAGGTGAATAATGTCATTTCCTGAAATAGATTTATTAACGAGTCATGTTTCACGTGTCTTTCGAATTGAAGATGTGACCACAGGTAACGGGAGGGAACTGATCGCACGTTACCGCGGTCGCCTGCTCACTGAAGATTCGGTGGCGGCCTATGATCAACTGGCAGGTGCACTCCGTTCAGATGGGATCACGCCTCTGTTTCGCAAAGATGGGGATAAGCATGTGATCATGCTTGTCCCAAGCCTCGTCATGCCGGGACAGTCCCCCAGGATCTGGGTCAATTTTGTTCTTTTTATTCTTACCGTTCTTAGCGTGATGTTGATGGGTGTGGATATGCCAGCCGAAGCAATCCCTGCAGATGGCTCTTTCCCGTTCTTATATTTCATCCAACACATCTTCACCGGCTGGCCGTTCGCGCTCAGTATGCTGGGAATTTTGTTTACCCACGAAATGGGACATTACATTGCCTGCCGTTACTACAAGGTCCCGGCCACATTGCCGTATTTTATCCCTGCTCCGTTTTTGAGCCCGCTGGGAACGTTGGGGGCGTTCATCATGATGCGCGGCATTCCGAAGAACAAACGCATCTTGTTCGACGTTGGCGTTGCGGGTCCACTGGCGGGTTTGGTGGTCACGGTGCCTGTGTTGTTTTTAGGTTTGTGGCTTTCACATCTTGGTCCCATTGACCATGCCCCGGCGGGTACATCTGGTTTTTTGGAAGGGAATTCGCTTTTCTATCTATTTGCCAAATATGTAGTGTATGGAAAGTTGCTTCCTGAACCAGTGACCATGAATGGTCTTTCATCTGCCGAGTACTGGATCCGTTATTTCCTTACTGGACAGCCCATTCCATTTGGCGGGATGGATGTACAACTTCATTCTGTGGCGCTCGCTGGTTGGGCAGGACTGCTTGTGACTGCTCTGAATCTCGTCCCGGTGGGAACGCTGGACGGTGGGCACGTGGCGTATGGGCTTTTTGGTGACCGGGCGCGCAAGATCTTCCCGATTGCTGTAGGTATACTGATCGCGCTGATCTTCCTGCCTGTGCTGCTGACCTTCTCGCTTGCATCGTTCAACATGGGCTGGTTGTTGTGGGTGTTCATATTGTTTTGGCTTGGCAATGTGCGCACCACGCCTCTCGATGACATCACCGAACTCGATCCCAAACGTCGTGCACTCGGATTCTTGGTCCTGTTTATCTTTATTTTGATCTTCACCCCAATCCCCATGGTGACCTATTAATATGAAGGCAACGCAAAAACTCTGGCTTGTATTATTCGTAATCATCTTTGCAGTTTCCGCCTGCACCCCCACGGCCAATGAAAGCACGCCCACCCCGCGTCCGAATGCAACTGGTAACGCCCCAGTGGAGAAAACGCCTGCTCCCGCGGTCAGCAGTTTGAAGGTCGACCGAGAGGCGCTGCGCGGCAAGCAGGTCCTGGTCTGGCATCCATGGTTTGGCTCGGAGGCGAGTCTCTTTGAGTCACAGATTGCAAGGTTCAACAAGGAGAATGAGTGGGGGATCCTGGTCAACGCACAGAGCAAGACCAATTACGCAGAATTGTTCACTCAAACCGAGGCTGCCGTGGAGAGTGGTACGAATCCGAATGTGGTCATCGCCTTCCCTGAACATGCATTGGGATGGGACGATCATGTTGTGGACCTGAACGCGTACGCGAACGATCCGCTGTATGGGTTTTCGGCAGATGATATTTTGGATTTCCCGCCCGTGATCTGGGACCAGGATAATGTGAACGGAAAACGCTTCGGCATTCCTGCCCAGCGGACGGCCCGCTTCATTCTCTACAATCAGACCTGGGCCCGCGATCTTGGCTTTGACTCATCCCCGGCCACCTCTGCCGATTTCGAAAAGCAGGCGTGTGCAGCAAACAAGGCATTGGCTGCCGATGAAGACCCGAGCAATAATCCATTAGGCGGCTGGATGATCGACACAAATCCGATGACACCGCTTTCGTGGATGTTCGCGTTTGGCGGCGGCGCGCAGGAGGAGGAGAGTTATCGCTTTCTGACACCGAACAATATCTCCGCATTTCGATTTACAAAAGTCCTGCAGCAAAAAGGTTGTGCGTGGATCCCTTCGCAGGACCTTTCGGTCTATGATCGTTTTGTGGCGCGCCAGGCTCTCTTTACCACGGCGAGTCTCGAAGAGCTTGCCGATCAGTCGCGTGCCTTCTTTGTGACTGGCAGCAAGGACGAATGGACTGTGCTGAGTTTCCCTGGCGTCGATGGCGACGCGTTCGTTGTGTATGGCTCATCGTATGTCATGTTCGAATCCGATGATGTGACACAGCTTGCATCGTGGTTGTTCATGCGCTGGATGCTTTCGGCGGACAATCAGGCACAATGGGTCAAGAGTACAGGACTTTTCCCACTGCGCACGTCGACAATGGATCAGCTTGCAGATTACGCAAAGGAACATCCACAATGGGCAACCGCTGTGAACCTGCTGCCGAATGGAGAGCAGACTCCGCAGCTTGCCTCGTGGCGCATGGTGCGCATCATGCTCGGGGATGGCTTCCGCGACATGTTCGATACCATCCGCCATCCTGACCTAACCGATGGACAGATCCCACTGCTCCTCAAGCAGATGGATGAAACAGTGACGGATTTAAGCAACTAGCGTTCCGCACTGAGCGGAGGGTCGAGCCGTCTCGTCGAGACCCGCAGTCGAAGCGTGGGGCAGAATTTTCAGGAGAAAAAATGGATTATGTTCAATTAGGACGCACGGGACTGAAAGTGTCCCGTCTTTGTTTGGGGACGATGAATTTTGGACCCAAGACGACCGAGGAAGATTCATTCGCCATCATGGACAAGGCTCATGACCTTGGCATTAACTTCTTCGATACGGCCAATGTCTATGGCTGGAAAAAAGGGGAGGGGTGGACGGAGCAGATCATCGGTTGCTGGTTCGCACAGGGTGGGGGACGACGCGAGAAGACAGTGATCGCCACCAAAGTATATGGACGCATGGGAGATTGGCCCAACCAGTCACGACTTTCGGCATTGAACATTCGTCAGGCCGTGGAAGGATCCCTGCAACGTTTGCAGACCGATTACATCGATATGTATCAAATGCATCACGTCGACCGAAACACACCCTGGGAGGAAGTCTGGCAGGCGATGGAAACGCTGGTCCAGCAGGGCAAGGTACTGTATGTGGGTTCCTCCAACTTTGCGGGCTGGCATATTGCCAAAGCGAATGAGATCGCCAGGGCACGTCATTTTATGGGATTGGTGAGCGAACAGTGTCTCTATAATCTCAAAGACCGCATGGTCGAGATGGAGGTACTGCCTGCCTGTCGCGATTACGGTCTGGCTGTTATCCCCTGGAGTCCGCTGGGGAGCGGTATGTTGGCTGGTTCCAGGGGAACCGAAAAAGCTGGCCGCCGTGCCGAAGGTGATGTGAAGGAAGATTTCAAGAAACATGCCAGGCAGATCGAAAAATATGAAAAGTTCTGCAAGACGAAAGGCGAGAAGCCGGCCGATATCGCGTTAGCATGGCTGTTGTCGAATCCTGTGGTCACCGCGCCGATCGTTGGTCCGCGCACCATGGAGCAGTTGACCGGCAGCCTGCGCGCCTTGAAGATCAAGTTCAGCAAAAAAGATATAGAACAATTGGACACCATCTGGCCCGGTCCCGGCGGAGAAGCGCCCGAGGCGTTTGCCTGGTAATTGCGTAGATAAAGTAAGTCTCAATTTATATGGAAAGATCTAAGAACCTATCCGAAAAATACCTCGGTTATGTCATTCTGAGGAGCCAGTGTTCTTCTGGCGACGAAGAATCTCCGGTAATTTGCGCCCAGACTCTTCGCTCACAACGAACGTTCGCTCAGAGTG
>Ga0190269_10001693_pt1 | contig 10442 bp, 10 predicted proteins | sample Popmic249IS_FD_133749 | JGI IMG/M metagenome (GOLD analysis project Ga0190269, IMG submission 133749) | Populus adjacent soil microbial communities from riparian zone of Blue River, Arizona, USA - 249 IS | ecosystem: Environmental > Terrestrial > Soil > Riparian zone | place: USA: Arizona... | reverse complement strand
TCCTCCGCCGACTTCGGGTGGATGATGCGCGAGTGGTTCCCCATGGCGATCCACCTGCTCGAGGGGCTCGCGCTCGGCATGCGCAGCACCCAGGCGGCGATCAGCGAGCGGCAGCGCCTCGTCGCGCTCGGCGCGCTGTCGGCCGGGCTGATGCACGAGCTCAACAACCCGGCCGCCGCGGCGTCGCGGGCCACCGGCGCGCTGCGCCAGCGGGTCGCCGGCATGCGGCACAAGCTGGGCATGCTCGCCGCCGGGAAGGTCGCCCCGGACCGCCTCGACGCGCTGGTGGAGCTGCAGGAGGAGGTCATCGAGCGGGCCGCCAAGGCGCCGGTGCTGACCGCCATGCAGGCCGCCGACCGCGAGGACGAGCTGGGCGAGTGGATGGACGAGCGCAACGTCACCGGCGGCTGGGACCTCGCCCCGGTCTTCGCCCAGGGCGGGCTCGACGTGCAGTGCCTCGACGACATGGAGGCCAAGGTCGGCTCGCCCGAGCTGCTCGACCAGGCCATCCACTGGATCGGGTACGCGCTGGAGACCGAGCAGCTGATGAGCGACATCGAGGACGCGACCGGCCGGGTCTCCTCGCTCGTCTCGGCGGCCAAGCAGTACTCGCAGCTCGACCGCGCCGCGCACCAGTGGATCGACGTGCACACCGGGCTCGACAGCACGCTCGTCATGCTGAGCCACAAGATCGGCACGGGCGTCAAGATCGTCAAGGAGTACGACCGCGGCCTGCCCCAGGTGCCGGCCCACCCCGCCGAGCTCAACCAGGTGTGGACCAACATCATCGACAACGCCGTGCAGGCGATGGACGGGGCGGGCACGCTCACCGTGCGCACGTACGGCGAGGACGGCCACGTGGTCGTCTCGATCGGCGACACCGGCCCCGGCGTCCCCGAGGAGCTGCGCAAGCGGGTCTTCGAGCCGTTCTTCACCACGAAGGCGGTGGGCGAGGGCACCGGGCTGGGGCTCGACATCTCGTACCGGATCGTGGTGAACGGCCACGGCGGCGACATCGTGCTGCAGTCGCACCCGGGCGACACCCGCTTCCTGGTGAAGCTGCCGCTCGCGGAGCCGTCCTCGCGCTGAGCGCTTGCGGCCGTGACCGGCGCTGCCGGTCACGGCCGGGTCAGCGCCGGATCGCCTCCGAGGGCGGGACGCCGTACCTGTCCCGGTACAGCCGGGCGAAGCGGCCGAGATGCACGAACCCCCACCGGCGCGCCACCGCCGCCACGGTCACGGACGAGGGTTCCGCGCTGCTCAGCTCCTCGTGCGCGCGGCCCAGGCGCACGTCGCGGACGAATCCCATCGGCGTGGTGCCGATGTGCCGGCGGAAGCCCAGCTGCACCGCACGCGGGCTGAGCCCGGCGATCCGGGCGAGCGATCCCAGCGTGTACGGCTCTTCCGGATGGGCCTGTACCGCGTCGATGACCCGCCGGATCGCGCGCGGAGGAGCCGGGCGTACGGAGTCCAGCCGTTCGCGGTGGCGGTCGTTCACCACGGCGAGCAGCCCCGCCACGACCGCCTCCTGCACCTGTTCACCCACGAGCGGATGGCTCGCCAGACCTGCCGTGTGCGAGGCGTCGGCGTGCAGCCATCGGACCAGGCGGCACCAGCTGGCGAGGAGCTCGGGCGGGCCGCCGAGCACGGCATCGTGGCCGAGTGTCGCGCCGAGCGTCGTACCGAGCGTGCGGTGCAGCAGGTCCGGCTGGATCTTGACGCCGATCGCGCGGCAGTCGGCGCTCCAGCGATCCTCGACCGGGCCGCTGCGGGGCTGGTACACCACGGCCTGCCCGGGCGTGATCAGCCGGGCCTCACCGGCGCCCTGGCGGCTGAGCAGGCGGCCGGACAGCGGCACGTTCACCTGGTAGCAGTCCAGCTCGGCGAAGGCCACCCGCAGGTCGGCGCCGAAGGCGACGTCGCCGATGGTCAGCTCCCCGACGGTGGTGACGGTCATCCGGGCGGACAGCCGGCCGCCGGCGCCGGCGGGCGCGACCGCGCTGGAGTAGAACCGCGGATCCAGGAACGCCCTCGCCTCGTCCAGATCCGTGGTCCGCAGGGACACGTTCGCTTCGGTCTCCACCACACCCCCGTCCGGCTGCGGGCGACTACGGATTCCGTCAAGCCTATCGACCGCGCCACGGTGAGCGGTTCAGCCGCGTCTTTGCTTGCGGCATGTCCGTTCTGTGTGGAGGGCGTATGCGACATCGACTCATGGCCGCGGTGGCGGCCGCAGGCATCACCGTTCTGACCGCCGTTCCCGGCCCCGCCCGGGCCGCCGGCGATCCGGCGACGATCGTGGTGAGGGACGGCGCGACCCAGCCGGTCTTCGACTACGCCGACGCGATCACCGAGGAGATCTGGGTCGAGGTGCCCCTGGACAGCGACGGCGACGGCGTCCACGACCGGGTGCACCTGGACATCACCCGGCCCGGCGAGACCCGGACCGCCGGGCTCAAGGTGGGGTCGCTCATGATCGCCACGCCGTACATGGGCGACTTCGTCGATGCGCCGTACCACTCGGTCGACGTCGAGCGGCTGCCGCAGGAGAAGCGTCCTACGGCTGCACGGCAGGCGCGCACCCTGGTCGGGGATGCCCAAGCGCGGGTCGCGGACGAGGAGGAGGGCTATCCCGAAGAGGGCATGTGGGAGTACTTCGTCCGGCGCGGCTACGCCATGATCACGATGGAGAGCCTGGGCACCGCGCGGTCCACCGGATGCCCGGATGCCGGCGGTCCGCACGAGGCGGCCGCCACCCGGGCGGTCATCGACTGGCTCGGCGGCTCGGGGCGCGCGTACGACGCCACGGCCGCCGTCGTCGCGGCGGACTGGTCGGCGCGCTCGGTCGGCATGTACGGGGTTTCCTACAACGGCACCCTGCCCCTCGCCGCCGCCGTGACCGGGCCCTCCGCCCTGAAGACCGTCATACCGATGTCCGCGGTCTCCAGCTGGTACGACGAATACCGCGCGAACGGCCTGGTCGTGGCGCCGTACACGTGGCAGGGCGAGGACGCCGACATCCACGCCAGGATCGTGCTGTCCCGGGAGAACCCGCAGGTGTGCGCGGCGGCCATGGACCGGCTCGAACGCGAGCAGGACCGGGTCACCGGTGACTACAACGCGTTCTGGGCGGACCGGGACTACGCGGCGCGGGCCGACAAGATCGAGGCCAGCGTCTTCATCGTCCAGGGCCTGCGCGACTGGAACGTCAAGACGAAGCAGGGCATCCAGCTGTGGGAGGCGCTCGGCCGGCACGGCGTCGACCGCAAGCTGTGGCTCTACGACGGCGACCACGGTTCCGCGAGCGCGCCCGGATTCTTCCCGGCCATGCGCCGCTGGATCGACCACTACATCTACGGCGTCGACAGCGGCATCGAGGACGAGCCGCCGGTCACGTTCGAGGACTCCGAGGCGACCGTCACCGGGACCGCCGCGGCGTGGCCGGTTCCCGGCTCGGCGCCGGTCACGCTGCCGCTGGACGGGGGCAAACCGCGGACGGACACCTTCACCGACAACGGCCGTGAGGTCGTCGCCGAGGAGTTGCTGCAGCCCGCCGGTCACTCCCTCGCCTACCGGTCACCGGCGTTGACCGCCCCGGTCCGGCTCAGCGGCACGCCGTGGGTCACATTGGACGTCAGCGTCGACAACCGGACGGCCGCCAACCTGACCGCGCTGCTCGTCGATGTCGGCCCCGGCGGCGCCGACCCGGTCGTCGTCACGCGCGGCTGGATCGACCCGCAGAACCGCGCATCGCGGAGCCACTCCTCGGCGGTCACGCCGGGCAAGGCGTACCGGCTGCGCTGGGACATGCAGCCGCAGGACCACACGTTCGCCGCCGGTCACCGCATCGGCGTGGTGGTGCTCTCCACCGACTACGACTACACGCTGCGGCCGCAGCAGGGCACCCGGATCTCGGTGCGGCCGGTCACCAGCACCGTGGAGCTGCCCCTGGTCGGCGGGCGGAGGGCCCTCGCCTTCCAATCCTGAGGCAGGACGAATGCGGCGCCCCCGCACTCCCAGGAGTTCGGAGGCGCCGCACGCGGGGATTCTCAGGCGGCGTCGACCCGCCACGAGAACGAGACCTCGGTACGCGCCCCGGTCTCCGTGTCGTACACCGAGACTGTGACCGTCTCGGCCTCCTGCGACCACGCCGGCGTGCCCGTGATCACGCCGGTCTCCGCGTCGATGTCGAGGCCGTACGGCAGCGTCCACGAGGAGAAGCTGAGCGGGTTCCCGTTGTGCTCGGCCTTCAGCGCAAGGTGTACCGGCTGACCCACCACGGACACCTGGTCGCCCGGGTTCTGCAGGCGCGGGGTGGCGTACACGGTCCAGGTCAGCGTCCTGGTGGCGGTGTGCCCGTCCGGGCCGTACAGCGTCACGAGCACCTCGCTGACGCCGACGACGCTCGGCCGTCCGGTGATGCGGCCGGTGTTCTCGTCGAGCCGCAGGCCCGGCGGCAGGCCGGCGGCCGAGAAGGTGACCGGCAGGTTCTCCGGGTTGAGGATCTCCAGCTGCTTCGTCGTCTCCTGGCCCTCGAACGAGATCAGGCTGCGCAGGCCGACGAACGTCAGCGGCGCCCCGACCTCCCACACCAGCCCGGACGTCGCGACCCGGCCCTCGGCGTCGGTCACCTGGACCATCGACTGCCAGGCGCCGGTCCGGGCAGGTGTGCCGGTGACGAGGCCGGCGGCGTCGATGGACAGGCCCGGCGGCAGGCGCAGGCCCGGGTACGCGCTGAAGGTGAACGGGGCGGTGCCGCCGGTCACCTCGAACTGCTCGCTGACGGGATAGCCCACGACGCTCTGCACGTGGTACTTCGGGGTGATCCAGGGATCCTCCGAGGCCGCCTTCGCGGTCGCGGCCGGCAGGAGCACGGAGGCCCCCAGGATCACAAGGAAGGCGGCCACGCGGCGCCATGCGGATGTCGGCACAATTCTCCTGACCGAGGACGATTCTGGCGGGCAGACGCTAGCAAGAAGATCGTCGATGCGCTGCCCCGTTCCTCACGCGTCCCGGCGGTGGAAGGACCACGCGGCGGCGATGAGCAGGGCCGCCGTCCATCCGGCCGTGGCGGTCAGGTCGCGCGGCACCGCCCAGGCCGCCGTGTCCGGCAGGTACGCCCCCAGCCCCGCCCACCGGCTCCGCAGCAACGGGCTCGCCACGAAGTACAGACCGAGCAGCACCAGCACGGCGGGCGTCGCGCGGCGTGCCAGGGTCGCCACCGCGAACGCCAGCAGCGTCGTGATCAGCAGGTAGGCGCCGGCCGGGACGTCGAACGCGGCGGCGGTGAACGCCGGCGGGAGGGCCGCCGTGGCCAGGGCGAGGGTTTTAGCGGCGTACAGGCGGGGGCGGCGGGGCATGGCCAGCAGCGTCGCGCGGATCTGGCCGCCGGCCTGGTGCTCCGAGGCGACCGCCAGCACGCCCAGGACCAGGAACCCGGCCTGCACGTAGCCGAGCGCGGCGCCGGACGCGTACCGCAGGAGCCCGGTCGCCGCCAGCGTGAGCAGCGCGGTGTGGCGCAACGACGGCAGCGTCAGCAGTTTGCGCAGCTCGGCCCGGAAGGCGGTCACGCGTCCCGCCGCTGGAAGAGGAGCGCGCCGGCCGCGAGGAACGCCGCGACCCAGGCGGACATCACCAGCCCGGCGGCCGCCGGGGACAGCTCGACCGGGAAGTCGGAGGTGCGGATGAACATCTGCGCCCCGGCGATGTCCGGCAGATAGGCCGCCGCGTCGGTGACCTTGGTCAGCAGGTAGGACACCGAGACGAAGGTGCTGTTCACGATCAGGAAGGCGAGCGGCACGATGCCGTTGCGGGTGATCAGAACGATCGCGTACGCGAGCAGCGCCGTCAGCACCCAGTAGAGGACCGCCGCAGCGAGCCGGCCGGCCGCGGGAACCGGGACCCGGTCGCCGTGCAGCACCTGGGTGAGCGTGACCGTGGCGGCCGTGGTGACCGCCGCCTGCGCCGCCACCAGCAGCACCAGCGCCGCGGTCTTGCCCGCCAGCAGCCGCATGCGGCGCGGGGCCGCGATCAGCGTCGCCGTGAGCTGGCGGGCCCCGGGCGCGTCCTCGCCGGTGGACGTGTACTCGCTGCTGAGCGCCACCACGCCGAGGATCATCGGGCCGATCAGCCCGACGCCCAGCTCCATCATGCCGGTGTCGGCGTCCACCGGGGCGCGGCGCTCCGAGCCGGCGTTGAGCAGCACGACGACCGGCGCCAGCAGGGAGCCCAGGATCAGGCCGGCCCACGCGGTCGGCAGGCCGAGCAGCTTGCGGAGCTCGGCCCGGACCAGGCTCACCACGGGTCACCCGCGCCGGAGGCGGTCAGCGCGAAGAAGGCGTCCTCCAGGCTGGGGTGGTCGCCGACCACCTCGGCCAGCGCGCCCTGGGTCACGACCCGGCCCCGGTCGATCACCACGACGTCGTCGGCGGTCTCCGCCAGCTCGCCCATCAGGTGGCTGGAGAGCAGCACGGTGTGGCCGCGGGACGCGCGGTCCCGGACGAAGTCCCGCATCCAGCGGATCCCGCCCGGGTCGAGGCCGTTGACGGGCTCGTCGAGCACGAGCACCTCCGGGTCGCCGAGCAGGGCCGCCGCCAGCCCGAGCCGGCGGCTCATGCCGAGCGAGTACCGCCCCGCCCGCTTGCGCGCCTCCCCGCTCAACCCCACCATCTCGAGCACCTCGTCGGCCCGGGCGGCCGGCAGCCCGTTGCTCGCCGCCATCCAGCGCAGGTGGGCGCGGGCCGTACGGGCGCGATGGGCGCCGCTGCCGTCCAGAAGCGCGCCGACCGTCCGTAGTGGATGGCTGAGCTCGCGGTAGGGACGCCCGCACACCAGCGCGGCTCCCGACTCGGCCCGGTCCAGCCCCAGCAGGATCCGCAGCGTGGAGGTCTTGCCGGCGCCGTTCGGCCCGAGGAAGCCGGTGACCCGGCCGGGCCGGGCGGCGAAGCTGACGTCGTGCAGGATCCGGGTTCTGTTCTTGGTCTTGGCGACCCGCTCGAGGGTGATCACGCCGACCAGTGAACGCGCCGGCCGGCCGCCGGACATCGGACCCGGCTCCGAGCTCGGCGGCGGCGTCGGTCCAGGGGCCGTCAGACCCAGGTCTGAGAACTACAGTCGGTGCGATGAACGCCCAACCGCGTCCGGTGACGCGTACCGGCGGCGTCGCGCTCCTCGCCATGGTGGGCAGCGGGCTCGTGATGGCGATGTGCACGGTCGGCGCGGAGGGACCGCTCGTCACCGTGCTCCCGGCCCTGCTCGTCGGGGCGGCGGTGGCCACGGCGGTGTACGCGTGGCGCCGGGCCCGGGCCGACCGGCGCGACTACGAGCGCCGGCTGACCGAGTGGGCGGCCACCGAGGCGGTCCTCGCGGAGCGGCTGCGGATCGCCGGGGACCTGCACGACATCGTCTCGCACGGGCTGGGCCTGATCACCGTCCGCGCCGCGACCGGCAACCACCTCGCCCGGCCGGCCGACATGGCGGCGGCGCTCACCGACATCGAGGAGGCGAGCCGGCACGCCACCGCCGAGCTGCGCCGCATGCTCGCGGTGCTGCGCGAGCCGGAGGCCGCCGGGCGGCGTACGCCGGTGGACGGCCTGGACGACCTGGCGGGCATCGTCTCCGGGGCGGCCCGGGCCGGCCTGCGACCGCGGTTGACCGTCGAGCCGCTGGGCACGGTGTCGCAGGGGGTCCAGGTCGCCGTCTGCCGGACCGTCCGGGAGGCGCTCAGCAACGCCGCGCGGCACGCCGGGCCGACCGACGTCCGGGTGTCGGTACGCCGCGACGGCGCGCACGTGGTCGTCACGGTGGCCGACACCGGCCCGCCCGACGCCGGCTGGCGGTCCTCGCCGGGCGCCGGCCACGGCCTCGCCGGCCTGCACGAGCGGATCGGCAGCCTCGGCGGCCTGCTGCTGGCCGAACCGGCGGGCACGGGTTTCCGGGTCACCGCGCGGATCCCGGACGAGGCGCCGTGAGCGGGGTCCGGGTCCTGCTCGCCGACGACCAGCCGCTGCTGCGGCAGAGCCTCGCCATGATCATCGAGAACGAGCCGGACCTGACGGTGGCCGGCGAGGCCGGCGACGGCGTCGACGCGGTGACCCGCGCCCGCGCCACCCGGCCCGACGTGGTGCTGATGGACGTCCGGATGCCGCGCGTCGACGGGCTCGAGGCCACCCGCCGCATCTGCGCGGACCGGGAGCTGACCGCCACCCGGGTCGTCGTGCTCAGCATGTTCGAACTGGACGAGTACGTGTACGCGGCGCTGCGGGCGGGCGCGTCGGGCTTCCTGCTGAAGGACACCCGCCCGGCCGGGCTGATCGAGGCGATCCGGCGGACGCACCGCGGGGAGTCGCTGTTCGCGCCGTCCATCCTCACCCGCCTGATCGAGCACTACGTGGCGGTGCCCCGTCCCGGGCGGCCGGCGTCCGCGCTGCGGCCGCTGACCGGGCGCGAGGTGGAGGTGCTGGCGCTGATCGGCCGGGGACTGTCCAACGACGAGATCGCGGCCGCGCTGGTGATCTCCGTGAAGACGGTGAAGACCCACATCACCCACCTGCTGGCGAAGCTGTCGGCGCGGGACCGGGCGCAGCTGGTGATCGCCGCCTACGACGCCGGCCTGGTGCGTCCGCGGGGATGAGGGGCGGGCGCCGGGGCCGGCGGCTGGGCGGTCCGGCGGGCGGGTGCCCGCACACCGGGGGCGGGACGCGAGCGGCGCTCCGGCACTCGGGGATGAGTGCGGGAGCGCCGCAGGCGTCGGCTGTGCTGTGGGCGTACCTAAAGGAGGCCTTTGACGTAAGCGGCCTGACCGGCGTGCTGGACGTCGTCATCCAGGATGCTGATCAGCCGCACGCCCAGCGTGACCGGCGGGTCCCAGGCCTTGTCCACGACGCGGTCGAGGTCCTCGGCCTGGAGGCCGCCGAGATACGCCACCGTGCGCGCGTGCACCGCGTCGTAGTAGTCGAGCAGCGCCTGGGCGCTCTCCGGGCGGACCGCCGCGACCTCCTGCGCCGAGTGGCCGTAACCGGTGTCGTCGGGGTCCGCCTCGCGCCCGAAGCGGGACGCCCAGTCGCCGGTGACGTAGAGCTGCTGCTCGCCGAGGAGCTCGGCGATGTGGCTGTCCTGCACCCGGGTGAGGTGCCAGACCAGCCAGCCGACGGTGTTCGCTCCCTCGGCCGGCGCGGTGCGCAATTGCCCGGCGGTGAGGCCGTCGACCGCCGTCCGGACGAGATCCGGCAGGCGGCCGTACGCCTCGCCGAGCAGTTCGCTGACGTTCACGGTGGCGCACCCCTCCTATTCGCTGGTCGGGTCCTGCTCCTGCTGTTGCTGGTTGAACTGCTGCTCGCCGTTGTCCGCCGGATCCGTCTCCTGCTGCGGCGTCCCGGTGCCCGGCTCCGTGGTCGGCTCGGCCGGGGCCGTGGTCGTCTCGGTGGGCTCCGGGCTCTCCGGGGTGGAGCTGCCCGGCTCCGGGCTCTCCGTGGTGGAAGGGTCCGGTTCGGCCGACTCGTCCGGCGACGGGCTCTCGGAGGCCGGCGTCTCCGGCTTCCGCTCGTCCCGCGACGAGTCGTCGTCGTTGGAGACCAGGCTGGTGATGGTGTTGCTGCCGCCGGTGTCGTGACCGGTCGTCACGGTCGTCAGCGAGCGCCCGGCCGTCGCCTCCATGGCGAAGATCGCCCCCATGGCGATGAGGAAGACCGTGGCCGCGCCGAGCACGACAGGCTTCCACCGGATCGCAGGTCGCGTCGGCTCCTGAGGCGTCAGGTGGGAGGGCTTCTCCTCCTCGGCCGCCGCGGCGACCGGCGGGGTGCCCACCGCGGCCGGGGCCTTGATGAACGTCGGGGCCACGGTCTGCAGGGTCTTGGTGCCGCGTTTCAGGGAGTTGTTGAAGATCTCCGTTCCGACCGAACCGACCACACTGGCCAGAGCGGCGCCTGCGAGGGTGCCGGCGACTCCCAGGAAGGAGCCGAGCACTGCGGCGGCCACGGCCGCCAGCGTGCCGGCGATGACCTTGCTGATCTGGATGCCGGACCAGAGACGGTCCGGTGCCTGCTCGCTCATGTCCTCCTCACATCGAGACTCTCGTCGAGCCTGTTGTTTTCTTGGTGCGTCCGGCCGGACGCGAAACCTCAGCCTTTACCGATGCGCTGCGCGCTAAACCAGCCTCTTTCTGCCAGAACCTCGCGCAGCGGCCGCACGTGGATGCCCTCGGCGGCCAGCCGCTGCCGGGCCAGCCTGCGCGTTCGCAGGATCCCGATCACCCCGATGACGCCGATCGCATACTGCACCGACATGGCGATCCGGAAGTCGGCGATGTCGTAGCCGGCCCGCCCGCCCGTGCGGGCGTCCAGGATCAGCCCGACGAGCAGGATCGTGGTCAGCGACGCCACGAACCCGCCCACGTTGACGATGCCGGTGGCCGTGCCGAGCCGGTTGGGCGGGTTGAACGTGCG
>Ga0190269_10001692_pt1 | contig 10447 bp, 7 predicted proteins | sample Popmic249IS_FD_133749 | JGI IMG/M metagenome (GOLD analysis project Ga0190269, IMG submission 133749) | Populus adjacent soil microbial communities from riparian zone of Blue River, Arizona, USA - 249 IS | ecosystem: Environmental > Terrestrial > Soil > Riparian zone | place: USA: Arizona... | reverse complement strand
GCCGGTGGCGCTCGCCCGCATCCTGGCCGAGGACGACCTCGGCGCCCTGTGCCTGGTGCCGGGGGTGGGGAAGAAGACGGCGGCCCGGCTGCTGCTCGACCTCAAGTCGCGGCTGTCGATCCCGGACCTCGGCGACGCACCGCTCACCACAGGCACCCGAGCGGTCGACGGCCAGGCGCCGAGCGTCCGCGCCGACGTGCGCGAGGCGCTGGCCGGCCTCGGCTACACCGACGGCGAGGTGCGCGAGGTGATGGCCGACCTGCCCGACGACGGCGACGCCGGCGTGCTGCTGCGCGACGCGCTCCAGCGACTGGCCACGGCCCGCCGGTGAGCGAGCCCACACACGGAGGTGCCTGATGCGCGAGGAGCTGCTCCGGGCCGACCTGCCCGACGACGACGCCGAGCTCACGGCCGATGTGAGCCTGCGGCCACGCACCCTCGACGAGTTCGTGGGCCAGCGCGAGCTCAAGGACCACCTCGCGATCATCCTCGAGGCCGCCCGTCGCCGGTCACAGGCTGTCGACCACGTGCTGCTGGCCGGCCCGCCCGGGCTGGGCAAGACGAGCCTCGCGGGCATCGTGGCCGCCGAGATGGGTGTGGCCATCCACGTGACGTCGGGCCCGGCCATCGAGCGCGCCGGCGACCTCGCCGCGATGCTCTCGCAGCTGGGTGAGGGCGACGTGCTGTTCATCGACGAGATCCACCGCCTCCCGCGCGTCGTCGAGGAGGTGCTGTACCCCGCGATGGAGGACTTCCAGATCGACATCGTGCTGGGCAAGGGGCCGGCCGCGCGGTCGATCCGGCTCGATCTGCCGCGCTTCACGCTCGTCGGTGCCACCACGCGCACCGGCTCCATCACCGGGCCGTTGCGCGATCGGTTCGGGCTCGTCGCCCGGCTCGACTACTACGAGCCGAGCGAGCTCCAGGCCATCGTCACCCGAGCCGCCGGCATCCTCGGCGTGCACATCGACCTGGACGGCGCCCGCGAGGTCGCCCGCCGAGCTCGCGGCACGCCCCGGATCGCCAACCGGCTGCTGCGCCGCGTGCGCGACTTCGCCGAGGTCCGGGGCGACGGTTCGGTCGACGTCGCCACGGCATCGGCCGGCTTGGCCCTGTTCGGGGTCGACGAGCGCGGCCTCGACAAGGTCGACCGCGCCATCCTGGCGGCGATCTGCGAGCGCTTCGGCGGTGGCCCGGTGGGGCTGTCGACCCTCGCCATCAGCGTGGGTGAGCAGACCGAGACCGTCGAGGACGTCTACGAGCCGTTCCTCATCCAGGAGGGCCTCCTCATGCGCACGCCCCGCGGTCGGGTGGCCACCCCAGCGGCGTGGGCACACCTGGGCCTCGCCGTGCCCCACGGCGCCGTCGGCAACGAGCCCCCGCCCGGCCTGTTCGGCTGACCCCCGCGAGGCAATAGGTTCCGTCTCGGCCAGGTTGAGGCAATTGGTTCCGCATGCGGAACCAATTGCCTCCGGCGGCCTCGACCGGAACCCATTGCCTCGCCCGAGTTGGGCGGCGTCGGGATGCTCGGGAACACTGGTCGGCCCCTATGGACATCGCCGAGGTCGACTACGAGCTGCCGGAGGCGGCGATCGCCCAGACGCCGGCCGAGCCTCGCGACTCGGCGCGCCTGCTCATCGACCGCGGCCCGGGGGTCAGCCCGCAGCACGGGCACATCACCGACCTGCCGGCGCTCGTGGGCCCAGGCGACGTGGTCGTCGTCAACACCACGCGGGTCCTGTCGGCACGCCTCCACCTGACCAAGACCACGGGCGGGGCGGTGGAGGTGCTGCTCCTCGAGCCCGTCGACGACACCGAGCACACCTGGGAGGCCCTCGTGCGGCCCAGCCGCAAGGTGAAGCCGGGCACCGTCCTCGCGGCCGGCGACGACCTCCGCATCACCGTCGACGACGACCTCGGCGAAGGCCGGCGGCTGGTGTCTCTGGACCACGGGGACGATGTCGACCTGCTCGAGGCACTGGCCCGCCACGGCACCGTGCCCCTGCCGCCGTACATCACCACGCCCCTGCGCGACCCCGAGCGCTACCAGACCACCTACGCCGTCGAGCCCGGCTCGGTCGCCGCGCCCACGGCCGGGCTGCACCTCACCCCGGCCGTGCTCGACGCCATCCGCTCGGCCGGAGCGGTCGTGAAGCCCGTGGAGCTGGTGGTCGGCCTGGGCACCTTCCGGCCCATCGCCACCGAGGTGGTGGAGGCGCACACGATGCACGCCGAGCGCTACCGAGTGCCGGCCGACACCTTCGCAGCCTGCGAAGCGGCCCGCCGCGTCGTCGCCATCGGCACCACCACCGTCCGGGCCCTCGAGTCGGCGGCTGCCACCGGGGAGCTGGCCGGGCGCACCGACCTGTTCATCCACGGCGTTCGCCCCTTCGCGCTCGTCGGCGCGCTCGTCACGAACTTCCACCAACCCCGCTCGTCGCTGCTCGTGCTCGTCGACGCCTTCATCGGACCGCGCTGGCGCGACCTCTACGCCGAGGCGCTGCGGGAGGGGTACCGCTTCTTGAGCTTCGGCGACGCGATGTTCCTCCAGGGGCGGCGGGCGTGACCCTCTCGATCGAGGTGACCGACCGGCTCGGCCCGGCCCGGGCGGGCGTCATCCGCACGGCACGCGGCGAGATCCGCACGCCGTGCTTCATGCCCGTCGGCACACGGGGTGCGGTGCGAACCCTGTCGTCGGCCGACCTCGAGGACCTCGGCGCCCAGATCGTGCTCGGCAACACCTACCACCTCATGCTGAAGCCCGGCGCGGACCGGATCGCACGTCTGGGCGGCCTGCACCGCTTCGAGGACTGGCAGGGGCACCTCCTCACCGACTCGGGCGGCTACCAGGTGTTCTCCCTCGACCCGGGGGGCAACGTGCGCCTCGACGACGACGGCGTCACGTTCCGCTCGACCTACGACGGCGGCACCCACCGCCTCACGCCAGCGTCTGCCGTGGAGATCCAGACGCTCCTCGGCAGCGACATCCAGATGGTGCTCGACGTCTGCGCGCCGCTGCCCTCGGCCCCCGAGGTGCTGCGGCTCGCCGTGGAGCGCACGGCCTCGTGGGCCGCGATCGCGCGGGCCGAGTTCCTCGCCCGCGACCGGCCCGAGCTGAGCCAGTTCGGGATCGTCCAGGGCGGCACCGACGCGGTGCTCCGGGCCGAGAGCGCCCAGCGCACCGTGGCCGTGGGGTTCGACGGCTACGCCGTGGGCGGGCTGTCGGTCGGGGAGTCGCGCGACGACATGCTGGCGACCCTCGCCGAGACCATCCCGCACCTGCCCGACGACGCCCCCCGGTACCTGATGGGCCTCGGCGATCCGATCGGCATGGTGGAGGCCGTCGCCCTCTGCATCGACCTGTTCGACTGCGTGCTGCCCACCCGCTTCGGCCGCCACGGCACGATCCTGTCGTGGGCCGGCCGCTACAACCTCAAGCGGGCAGAGAACGCCGACGACGCCGCCCCGCTCGACGACCAGTGCGGCTGCCCGGTGTGCGCTCGGTGGTCGCGCGCGTACCTGCGCCACCTCCTCACGGTCGACGAGCCCACGGCCCCGCGCCTGCTCACGCTCCACAACGTGTGGTGGACCCTGCGCCTGGTGGAAGAGGTCCGCAGCGCGATCCAGGCCGGCTCGCTCGACGGGGTGCGCGCACGGGTGCGAGCGGCGTATGAGTAACCTCGCCCGGCGCCCTCCCGCGGCCCTCGCCTCACCCCCGGACTGAACCTCATGCGTCGCAAGAAGCTCACCCCCCTCGTGCTGATCGTGGTGGCCGCCGCCGCTGCGCTCACGGGCGCGCTGGTCACCGACACCTCACCCCAGCTCGGTCTCGATCTCCAGGGCGGGGTGTCCGTCGTGCTGCAGCCCACCAAGCAGGCCGACGACGAAGCCCTGTCGCAGACGATCTCCATCATCCGGAACCGGGTCGACGCGCTCGGCGTGGCCGAGCCCGACATCGCACGCCAGGGTCGATCGATCGTGGTGCAGCTCCCGGGGGTGAAGAACCAGCAGCGGGCCCTCGAGCTCGTGGGCGACACGGCCGAGCTGCGGTTCCGACCGGTGATGTCGTCGATCCCCGGCAGCATCGAGGACCTCCTCAGCTCCACCACCACGACCGGTCCCGGCGAGACCACCACCACGGTCGCCGGAGACACCACCACGACCGCCGCCACCGACGTCACCGGCCAGTCGGCGGTCGGGCAGGCCACGCCCTTCCAGGACCCGACCACGACCACCACCGCGGCCGGGGATCCCACGACCACCACCACGGCCCCTGTCGGAGAGCCCAGCACCGGCTTCGAGCTGACGCCGCGCGAGGACGACGTCGCCGATCAGCCGGTCGTGCTGGCCGAGCGCGACGCCGACGGCAAGGTGGTGTCCACGTACCAGCTCGGTCCGAGCGCGGCAACGGGTCAGATCGTGTCGACCGCCGCGCCGGAGCTCGACCCGAGCGGCCAGTGGCAGGTGCGCCTCGAGATCAAGGGCGGCTCGAGCATCGACGCGTTCAACGCCATCGCCGCGGAGTGCTTCAGCGGGTCGCCGACGTGCCCGAGCAAGCAGCTGGCCATCGTCCTCGACTCCGAGGTGATCTCGGCCCCGACCATCCAGCAGCCCAGCTTCGAGCGCGACAAGATCCAGATCAGCGGCAGCTTCACCGAGTCGGAGGCCAAGGACCTGGCGCTCGTGCTGCGCTACGGCTCGCTCCCCGTGAACCTCGAGCCCCAGACCGTGCAGACGGTGTCGCCCACCCTCGGCGAGGACTCCCTGCGCGCGGGGCTGGCAGCCGGTCTCCTCGGCCTGGCGCTCGTGTGCCTCTACATGATCGTGTACTACCGGGCCCTGGGCCTCGTGGTGGTGCTCGGCCTCGGCGTCTGGGCGTCGCTCAACTACGCCATCATCTCCAAGCTCGGCGTGGCCCTCACGCTGTCGGGGGTCACCGGCATCGTCGTGTCGGTGGGCGTCACGGTCGACAGCTACGTCGTGTACTTCGAGCGCCTGAAGGACGAGCTGCGCGCCGGTCGGACGCTCCGCAGCTCCACCGAGCGGTCCTTCGCCCGCGCCTTCCGCACGATCCTCGCCGCTGACATCTCGAGCTTCATCGGCGCCGCGCTGCTGTTCTGGCTGACCGTCGGCCCCGTGCGCGGCTTCGCCTTCTTCCTCGGCCTGTCCACCATCCTCGACGTGGTGGTGGCCTGGTTCTTCACCCGCCCCATGGTCGGCCTGCTGTCCCGCAACCGGTTCTTCACCAACGCGCGGTGGTTCGGCGTCGCCAGGGGCCTCGACGCACCGCGAACGGCGGCGGTCGCACCCGCGGGAGGTGCCCGATGACCGGCCCCGTCGACGCTCGGCGCTCGATCTTCGCCCGGCTCTACCACGGGGAGACGAACATCCAGTTCGTCTCACGCCTGCGGCGCTGGGCGATGCTCAGCGGCCTCGTGATCGTGCTGGGGCTCGTGTCGCTGTACTTCCGGGGCCTCAACCTCGGCATCGACTTCGAGGGTGGCGTCGTGTGGGAGGTGCCGGCCGGCGACGTGTCGGTGGCAGACGCCCAGGACGCCATGGAGTCGGAGGGGCTGCAGGGCCTCACCGTGCAGTCGCTCACCTCCGAGGGCACCACGCGCCTGCGGGTCGAGGCCGAGCCGCTCGAGCGGGCCCGCGACGCAGAGGCCATCAGCCAGGAGCTGGCCGACCTCACCGGCGCCGACGTGAACGACGTCAGCCTCAACTCGGTGGGGCCGTCGTGGGGGGAGGAGATCAGCCGCAAGGCCCTGCGGGCGCTGATCTTCTTCCTGATCGCGATCACCGTGTACATCTCGCTGCGCTTCGAGTTCAAGATGGCGGTGCCCACCTTGGTGGCGCTCGTGCACGACGTGCTGATCACGATCGGCGTGTACTCGATCGCCGGCTTCGAGGTCACCCCGGCGACGGTGATCGCCCTGCTGACCATCCTCGGCTTCTCGATCTACGACGGCATCGTCGTGTTCGACAAGGTCGACGAGAACACCAAGCTGGTGGGCACCAGCCACAACCTCACCTACGGCGGCATGGTGAACCTGTCGCTCAACCAGGTGCTCATGCGCTCGCTCAACACCTCGATCACCGCCCTCTTGCCGGTGGCGTCGCTCCTGGTCCTCGGGTCATTCGTGCTCGGTGCCACCACGCTCGAGGAGTTCGCCCTGGCGCTGCTCATCGGGCTCTTCGCGGGCGCCTACTCGTCGATCTTCATCGCCTCACCCCTCTTGGCGGTGCTCAAGGAGCGCGAGCCGCGCTACCGGGACCTCAAGGCCAAGCTGGCCGCCCGTCAGGGTCCGGTGGTGGCACCCCTCGCGCCCGATCTCGACGACGAGCTGGCCGAGGCCTCCGCGGCGCGCGCTCGGCCGGTGACCCCCGGTGCGGCCGCGCCGCTGTCGGGTCGACCCATCCCGCCTCGACCCCGCAAGAAGGGCAAGCGGCGATAGCGGCAAGGCGCAGGGGCCGTGTTGCGCGCCCCGGTAGCCTGAGCCCATGCCCACGGTCGATCGGGTCCTGCCTTGGCGGCGCAACGAGCGCCCCCCGGCCGACGAGGTCGCCCCGCTCCTGGCCGCGTTCCGGTCGAGGCACCCGAAGTCGCCCACCGCGCTGATCACCCGGGCCTACCTCACGTCGGCCGAGGCGCACCGAGGCCAGTCGCGGCGCTCGGGCGAGCCGTACATCCAGCACCCGCTGGCCGTGGCCCGCATCGTCGCCGACCTCGGGCTCGACGACGTGACCGTGGCCGCCGCGCTCCTCCACGACGCCGTGGAGGACACCGGCCTCACGCTCGAGTCGCTCGAGAACGACTTCGGCCTCGACGTCACCGCCATCGTCGACGGCGTCACCAAGCTCGACCGCATCAAGTTCGACACCAAGGAGGCCCAGCAGGCCGCCTCCATGCGCAAGATGCTCGTCGCCATGGCCAAGGACCTGCGGGTCCTGATCATCAAGCTGTCGGACCGGCTGCACAACATGCGCACGATCGCCGCCATGCCCGCGTGGAAGCAGGAGCGGACGGCTCGGGAGACGCTCGACATCTACGCCCCCCTCGCGCACCGGCTCGGCATGCAGGAGGTGCGCCAGGAGCTCGAGGACCTGTCCTTCGCTGCCATGCACCCCAAGCGCTACGCCGAGATCGACCACATGGTGTCCACCCGCAGCCCCGAGCGCGACCTCTACCTGGCCCAGGTGCTGGAGCAGGTGCGCGAGCGGCTGGCCGAGCTGCGCATCAACGCGGAGGTCACCGGGCGACCCAAGCACCTCTACTCCATCTACGAGAAGATGGTGGTGAAGGGGCGCGAGTTCGACGACATCTTCGACCTCGTGGGCATCCGGGTGATCGTCGACTCGGTGAAGGACTGCTACGCCGCGCTGGGCTCGATCCACGCCACCTGGAAGCCGGTGCAGGGCCGGTTCAAGGACTACGTGGCGATGCCGAAGTTCAACCTCTACCAGTCGCTGCACACCACGGTGGTGGGCCCGCAGGGCAAGCCCCTCGAGGTGCAGATCCGCACCTGGGAGATGCACACCCGAGCCGAGCAGGGCGTCGCCGCGCACTGGCAGTACAAGGACCGCGACTCGGGTGCCCCCGCCGCCGACGTCACGTGGCTGAACCGCATCATCGACTGGCAGTCCGAGACCTCGGACCCCGACGAGTTCATGAACAACCTGAAGATCGACCTCGAGCAGGACGAGGTCTTCGTCTTCACCCCCAAGGGCCAGGTGATCACCCTGGCCGCGGGCGCCACGCCGATCGACTTCGCCTACGCCATCCACACCGAGGTGGGCCACGCGTGCATCGGCGCCCGGGTGAACGGGCGCCTCGTCTCGCTCGACTCCAAGCTGTCCTCGGGCGACTCGGTGGAGATCTTCACGTCGAAGGTCCAGGGGGCCGGGCCGTCGCGCGACTGGCTCCACATCGTGGCCACGCCGCGCGCCGCCTCGAAGATCCGGCAGTGGTTCTCGCGGGAGCGCCGCGAGGACGCCGTCGACAACGGCCGCGAAGAGCTCGTGAAGGCGATGCGCCGCAAGGGCCTTCCGGTCCAGAAGATCGCACAGGGGAACCTGCTCCAGGACGTCGCCAAGGACCTCAACTACGCCGATCTCGACGCGCTCTACGCCGCCGTCGGCGAGAACCACGTCTCCGGCAAGGCCATCGCCGCTCGTGTGGCCCGCACGATGCGCGAGGTCGACACCACCGTCGAGGGCGACGAGGTGCTGCCCACCACGATGCGCCAGCCGCGACGTCCCGGGTCGCGCAACCGCCCGGCCGCCGGCGTGCACGTGGAGGGCCTCGACGACGTGATGGTGCGCCTGTCGCGCTGCTGCACGCCGGTGCCCGGCGACGAGATCCTCGGCTTCGTCACACGCGGTCGGGGCGTGTCGGTCCACCGGGCCGACTGCGCCAACGCCGTGTCGCTGGCCGGCGGTCAGAGCGACCGGCTGATCGACGTCGACTGGGACGAGTCCCACGAGGGGACCTTCGTGGCCACGATCGAGGTGAAGGCCCTCGACCGGGGCCGCCTGCTGCGCGACGTGGCCTCGTCGATGAGCGACCACCACGTGAACATCCTGAGCGCCACCACCCACACGGGCTCCGACCGGGTGTCGAAGATGCGCTTCGAGTTCGAGCTCGCCGACCCCGGCCACCTCGACTCGCTCCTCTCCACCCTGCGAGGCATCGACAGCGTCTACGAGGCCTACCGGGTGGTGCCTGGCCAGGGCGGCTGATGTGACGTCGGGCGATGCCGCACCGCCAGCCGTCGCTGGGTGTGACGTCGTCCACGGCTTCGGGTCGGCGAGGCCCGCACGCTGGTTGGCCACACCTGCGGGTGGCGGCCTCCCGTAGCCTGGCCGTGATGCGGGTGTCCCACTCCGAGGAGCGCTCCGATCGGCTGCTCTGGTCGGGCATCGTCCTTGCATCCGCCTGCATCGGTCTGGCGCTCGTCACCTGCGGGGTGTTCGCTCACGCCGAGGTGTTGGCAGGGGAGCAGGCCGGTCGACGCCAATGCGGGAGCGTCCTCGACCCGAACGCTGAGACGAGCGTGTGTGCGACCGCGCTCCGTGAGCGATCGTGGAAGGCGGCCGGGCTCCTGGGGGTCGCGCTCTTCGGAGCGGTCGGAGCAGTGGTGATCGCCGGCAGCGATCCATCGAAGCGGGCCCGGCGGCTCATGGCCGTCGCAGTCGCCGTCGGCGTGGTCGTGTTCGCCGGCGCGCTCATCTGGGCAGGCGTGATCGATCGCACCGTCGGTACCTAGCCGACTGGTCCCTCGCCTCGGGTCGGGAGCAACCTCCCCACGTGCCAAGTCGGCTTCCTCGAGCCACGAGGCCCACCGGGTGGTGCCGGCAAAGGCGGCTGACCGACCCGCGGTCTAGCCCCGGTCGGCCATCCCGAGGGCGTCGAGGATGAAGGCGAACACGAACGCCTCGTCCTTCCACACGTCGTAGCGGCCTGACGGGCCCTGGTGTCCCGCACCCATCTCCGTCTTCAGGTAGACGGGCTTGCCGCTCGTGCTGGCGGCCCGCAGCCGCTGGACCCACTTGGCGGGCTCCCAGTACGACACCCGCGGATCGTTCAGGCCGGCGGTGGCGAGGATCGTGGGGTAGGGCAGCGGCGCGACGTTGTCGTACGGGCTGTAGGCCTTCATGTAGGCGTACACCTCCGGGTCCTCCACGGGGTTGCCCCACTCCTCCCACTCCGTGACCGTCAGCGGGAGCGAGTCGTCGAGGATCGTGGTGAGGGCATCGACGAAGGGCACCTCGGCCACGACGGCCGCGAACAGCTCCGGGCGCAGGTTGGCGATGGCGCCCATCAGCAACCCGCCTGCCGAGCCCCCGCGGGCGACGAGGCGCTCGGTGCTCGTGAAGCCCTGGGCGACGAGGTGCTCGGCGCAGGCGATGAAGTCGGTGAAGGTGTTGGCCTTCTGCAGGCGCTTGCCGTGGTCGTACCACGGTCGTCCGAGCTCGCCGCCGCCACGCACGTGCGCGATGGCGAACACGAACCCGCGGTCGAGCAGCGACAGGCGAAGCGTGGAGAACGTCGGGTCCATGCACGCCTCGTAGGACCCGTACCCGTAGAGCAGGCAGGGTGCGGTGCCGTCGTGCGCGATCCCGGCTCGGTGCACGTAGGAGATCGGCACCTGGGTGCCGTCGGGCGCGGTGGCCCACAGCCGGCCCGTCTCGTAGGCCGCGGGATCGTGGCCGCCGAGCACCTCGGTCTGCTTGAGGAGGCGGCGCTCGCCCGAGTCGAGGTCCTCGTCGAACACGGTGCCGGGTGTGACGAGCGAGGTGTAGGAGAAGCGGAGCACCCGGGTGTCGAACTCGGCGTTGGTTGCGGGGCCGGTGTCGTAGACCGGCTCGGGCATGGCGAGCTCTCGCTCGCGGTCGTCGACGTAGGAGGTGGCGACGATGCGGCGCACGCCCTCCCGGCGCTCGT
>Ga0190269_10001691_pt1 | contig 10448 bp, 7 predicted proteins | sample Popmic249IS_FD_133749 | JGI IMG/M metagenome (GOLD analysis project Ga0190269, IMG submission 133749) | Populus adjacent soil microbial communities from riparian zone of Blue River, Arizona, USA - 249 IS | ecosystem: Environmental > Terrestrial > Soil > Riparian zone | place: USA: Arizona... | reverse complement strand
CGGCGCTCTCGAACGTCTCGTTCGCCGGCGGGGTCTTCTCCTTCGACAACACCTTGACGAACGCGCGCGGCGCGAACTCCGTCGAGAAGACCATCTTCGCGCCGGTCGAGTTCCGCATCACCTCGATCTCCGACCCGACGGTGACGGTGAAGAACCCGGACAAGACCTCGCCCGTGCCGACCTTCGTCTACAACAGCAGCCTGCCGCTCGGCGCGTCGGCCACGAAGCGGTTCGAGTTCAACGACCCCGCGGCGCGCCTCTTCACCTTCGACGCGCAGGTCTTCGGCCTCGCCTACGCCGGCTCGACCGGCGGGACGGGCAGCCAGCCGGGCGACGGCTCCAGCGAGCCGCCCCCGACGAGCTTCACCTACTCGATCCGCAAGGACACCCACAGCGGCGTCATGCCCCTGGGCGACCCGACCGGCCTGACGCACGGCTCGGGGGCCATCGAGGACAACCTTGAGATCGAGACCGACGCCGACCCGACCTTCTCGGGCGTGACCTACGTGGACATCCCCGTAACCACCACCTCCGACGCGATCATCCTGGACGCGGAGCTGACCTCGACGACGGCCGTAGATTACGACCTCGAACTGCGGACGGCCGACGGGCAGACGCGGCTCGACCGCTCGGCCGACACCGAGAACTTCGCGCACGAGCGCATCCGCTACCTCGTGCAGCCGAACACGACCTACGTCATCCGCATCATCGGCTTCGTCAACGTCGCCTCCGACTACAAGGTGGTCGTCAGGCAGTTCCTCCCGCAGGGGTCTGCCAACGCCAACGACGCCGACGTGACGGTGAACGCCGACGGCTCGGAGTCCTCGGGCTCCGGCGGGGCGGCGGCCGTGACCGGGGTAGTGCGCAAAGCCATCCGCTTCACCGTCAACCCGCTGACCAAATCCGTCTCGGCGAAGTTCTTGCAGTAACAAGTCCCGGACGGGTCAAGCGTGACCGCCCGGTCTGAACAGCAACCAACGTGAGAGCCGGAGGCCGCCGGGGTAACCAATCCCGGCGGCCTCCCCTCCCTTAAAACCATAATGACCAAAATGCGAAATACATAACTTCACCATTCAAAAGCATTTATAGGGAGGTGAAACGAATGCTCGGGACGAGATATTACTGCTTCAGTAACGCACATGCTTGATGTCAAATATTCACCCTCATTCTCTTCGTCTTAAGTTGTTATCCCAAACACGAAGATTCAGCCATCTAGCTTTTTCTGCGGCTTTAAATCCCCGTAGAATCGTTTGGTCAAATCAACCGGTTAGTACATTCAAGTGGGCGGCCAGGCTGCAGCTCACAACCCTCCTACAGACCGCGCCTCCCATGTGGCATGACTTCGGCACCCGGGCATCCCAAACGTCTCGCCGGCTCTCTACCATGTTCTGCCAGCGTTAGAGTTTACCAACACCTTTTGCAACTTCTTGGTAATTAGAAACACCTCGTGCATACTCCCTTGTGATTTGCACGAATGCGCGATTCCCGTAAACGCGCATAAAGATCGAGACGATGTCTTAGGTTTTGACTTGACCTGTGCCCGTCATCAGGTATGCAAACGCGTCATTTGGGTACCCATCTGCGGAGGGCGAAGATCAGCTTCTTCTGTCGTTATAGTTCCAACGGCATTTTATCCTCTAGCTCTCCTATTCAGTACACGCGTATATATATGCCTAGTTCATACATGTGAGTGGCTAAGCAACTCCTGTATCGAGCGCGTCAGAAGGGGGCCGCAGGTCACATGGTCTGACCTGCGGCCCCCTTCTGTTACCTCTGCTATCAGTATCAATCGAAGCGGGAAGAGACTCTGGCTCTAATCCGAAGGCCGCGCGCGTTAGGTTTAAAGCGTTACCACATCGCGGCGGGAGAATATTACGTCAGTCATGTAGAGGAGGTCTGTGCGCAGGCGTCTGGGGCGCGAGACCGCGTACCGCTTCAGATAGCTCGAAGGCGAATAATCATTCTCCAAGGTATAGGGATAAAAACCGGCATCTACAAAATATCCGATTATATCGCGAGCGTCTTTCCCTATTTCCGCCAACCTCTGGGGGCTGATTTCGACGACAATCTCAAGGTCGTGCTGGGTCGCTTCCAGCATCGCCCGCAACCCGGAGACGACCGCATACTCGGCCCCCTCGACATCGATCTTGATAATCCGTGCGTGTTCGATCTCAGCAGGGCGGAGCAGTTCCGGCAGCGGCGCGCAGTCTACGGACCCTTCGAGGGGAAAGTCTTCGAGCGGCAGGATTGAGGTCTTTCCACGGTTATAGTCATGCGCGGCGTAGACCGAGACGACGCCCCGCACATCCGAGACCGCAAAGTTAATAGCCCGCACGTTACTTGCGCGGTTGCGGGACAGATTCCGCCCCAACCTCCCGAAGAGCGGGGCGGAGGCTTCAATGGCGACCACGCAACCCGAATCACCCACGAGGTTCGAAGCCAGCAGGCTGTAATACCCAATGTTGGCCCCCACGTCTATGAAAGTATCACCGGGCTTTAAGCTCGTCTCAATCCAATGGGTGAGGTGCGGCTCCCATATGCCAAAATAGTAGAGATAGCTTTCGATGAGGTCTTTCGAGTCGCCGATGATGATCCCGCCGAAGAAAGTTCGTGCGATGAACTCATTCGACCGGTCTCGGAAGTAAGGTTCGACGACGTAATCCCAGAGTAATCTTCTGACCGCCGGCATGGGGCAGTATCTGATACCGGCGCGGGTCAGCGACAAGCACGACCTTGAGACCGCGTTACGCACGGAGGGACGAGCGAATGAGGTATTATCGGGTGCCTCACGTTTGTCGCTAGCGTCTTCTTCTGGGGCTGTCATGACTTGGATACGGGTGGGCTCTTCTCAAGTAGACTGAGACGGATATCTACTTCGAGCGGTAAATGCGAGAGCGACTCGACCCGTCGCCTCGTTTCCAAATTGATGTTCCAGTAGAAAGGGGTCATCTGTAGCAGCGCTTTGATGTCCTCGTTGTCGTTTAACTCGGTGTTATAGGTCACACTCTCGGTGCGCAACAGCGAGAAATAGGACTGGCTCTGCCGCAACAACTCTTCCGAACTGTGTTCGATGACCTGTTCATAGATCGCCCGGCGCAGTGATGCGAGGTGGTGCGTGCCAGGGTAGGCCAGCAAGAGCCTTCCACCGTCTTTCAGCACACGCGAAAATTCGCCGAAATTCGTGTTCGCGAAGATACTCTCTACTACATCGAGCGTAGCTTCAAGAAAGGGTAGATTCATCACGCTACCGACGATCCAAACGATTGACTTGTCGTACTGCGTGGCGTGACGAATCCCCGGCTTCGAGATATCAAGCCCGTAATAACCGAAGCTGACCCCGTCTCGCTTGGCACCGAGACTGTCTTTTAGTCTCTTCAGATAGTAGCCTTCGCCGCACCCGGCATCGAGTACCTCGAAACGATCCGAGCCGAACCGCCGATGAGCAGAGACTGCTGCCTGCGCGACGATACGATTAATCGCCTCCGCCACCGGCTCGTAATAACTTTTGGAAAGGAATCTGCGCCGGCTCTGAATCATCTCCGCGCTGTCACCCGGTTCTTTCGAGTGCTTCTCGTTCGAGAGCAATAGATTGACATAACTTTGCCGTGCTAAGTCGAACGTGTGATTGTTCGCGCAGCGATAGCTGTCCCGCTTTCTCTCAAGACGCTGATGGCAGACCGGACATCGTAGGATAGATGGTATAGACATCACCCGACTCACTTTTTGTCTTGCTGTGGCTGATGCGACCCATCTTACCGTTTATCGTCTGAGGCGCAAAAACCGGCACTAGCTCGCCGCGCCCGCACGACCAAGCCAGCTAAGAATCGAGCAGCGAAGTCTCCTCATCCAACAGAGAGAGAAAGTTCTGGAAGATGCTTGAGAGTTGCTCAGCGGATGCAGCCCAACTGAAGCGGCTCCGAAAGTGTTCCCCTTTTCGGGGCAGCCTGGCGTTGAAGGCTTCTGTCAGGTAAAAGGCGAGTAGATCGGCGTCGTGCGGCGGGTAGAAGTGCGCATAATCATCCGTCGTCTCCCGCAGTGCCTCCAGTTCCGGGGCGATCACCTCACAGCCGCAACTCAAGGCTTCGAGTGCGGGTAGGCAAAAGCCCTCATCCACCGAAGTGACCGCCACGGACCGTGCGCTCGAGTAGAGGCAGGCCAACTCGTCGTCGGAAACATGCCCAGTTAAGACGACCAGTTTGTCGAGTCCGTAATTGTGGATGATCTCGGCCAGCGCGGTGTCCTCCGCACAGTAATGGCCGACGATGACCAGTCTCGCCCCGGTCGGCAACTTGTCTACACAGCCGCTCAAGACTTCGAGCAGCCAGGGCAGCCGCTTATGCGGATGGTTCAAGCCTACGTAGAGACAGTAAGGTTGGTCAGCGCTCAAGCTGAGGCGTGTCAGAGTCGCCAGCACCTCGTCATGCGGGCGGGGGTAAAAGTAAGCGGGGTCGGCCGCGTCCGGCACGACCGAGATTTTTCCCGGAGAGACTGAGAGCATTCTGGTGATGTCGCTTCTGACTGCTTCGGAAACCGTCACGATATGAAGGCTCTGCTCAGCTAGGTAGCGCATAATCGCCCAGAAATAGCTCGTGAATATTTCTCCCTCGGCGGCCGCTGGCACATAGGATTCAAGGGCCTGGAGGGTACTCTTGATCTTCTCAAACTGCTGCTCACCGAACACCTGCCGGAAGCTTTCTTCGGTGTAAGAGACGTGTGGGTGCTTAAGCCTGATGAGATCATGAATCGTAAAGATGAAGGTAACGGGACACAGTATGTCCACCATGTAGTTAGCCGAGTAGTACAGGTCTACTTCGCAGCGGACGAGCCACTCGCGTAGCCACTCAGAGTCGCGCGCAAAGTCAAAGTGCTCCGGCACGACAACCATCTCGACATCAAAAGTCGCGAGCGACGCGCTGAGCGCCTCGACGCGTTCGGCATCAAGGTTCGGCCCGTAGAGGACGAACAGTTTCGCGCCCGAGCCGGCCATTGAGGCTGCCAGATTAGGGAGCAGGTTGGAGCCGTAACGATAGATGCCAGACAAGTGGTTGGTTCGTAAGTCGAATGCGAGTCTGCGCATAGATGTTTCCCGTCTTTTGGGAGAACTGCATCCGGCCTTCGTGTTTGGCCTATGTCAAATGACATAGCCGTAACGGAAGGCGATGACCTGAAGCTTTTTCGCCCGCTTCCAGCCGAGGATGCGGCATAAAGCCTTGAAGGCTGATCCACCAAAGGGCTGCACGTCCGTGCCTCCGTATTCTCTGACTTTGACTTCTGCCTGCTGCTCCAGGTCAGGTGCGTAAGGGCCAAACTCAAAGATGAATCTTTGAAACTTTGTCGCGCACGCGTGGCGCGTGCGCAGGCTGTTTTCGGTGTCGAGCAGATGTCTCGTACTGAGGTCAACCGAGCGGAGCTTTGACTCCCAGGCTGCACGGTCGTTTGTTTGGCTGAGACTGTTCGTGTGCCCAAACCTGTAGAACGTTCTCGCGCCGGGACAGAATTTGATCTGTGATGCTGCTACTACAACCCGCGAGAAGTACTCACCATCGTCATCCAGCGACAAGGACTCGTTCCACTGGCCAGCCCGTTCGGAGATGGCGCGTGGGACGAGCCACGCCGCCGGATGCATCATGTGATGCCCCTCCCAAGCGCGGACGAGCCAATCGACCGGCGACAGGTTCATCCACAGCGGGTCAGGGCTGAAATCGGCCTCGCTGGGATCGTTCCTCCGAAAACGCGCCCACTCCGCCGTAAAGACCGTTCCCGGTGCGTCGCCCACGGCCAGCCTGAGTTGATGCTCGATCTTGTCGGGAGAGAGTAGGTCGTCGGCATCGAGGTACTGTATAAAATCGCCCTGTGCGTCGTGTAATGCGCGGTTGCGCGCCGCGCTTGCACCGGCGTGAGGCTGACTGACGAACTTCACCTGTGCCCCGGCCGAACGGCGGATGAGCTCGGGCGTGCCGTCAGTTGAAGCGTCGTCTACGACAATGATCTCCTTCCTCGGATAAGTCTGTGCCAGCGCGGATGCAAGGGTTTCCGCAATCCACTTTTCGGCGTTGTAGGCCGGGATGAGAATTGAGACTAGCGGTTTCATATCAACCTCTAGGGCGTGCGGCCGACCAGCGGGGCGAAGGGCGGCGGCGGGTGCACACTCAGCCCGCCGCGACTGTTTGCGCGGAGGGTGCGTTTCAACCGCTTCGTCGCTTCGCCACAAAAAAATCACCAAGCACCAAGGCGTCCAGTTCCGAACGCAGGAAAGCCTCAATGGCCTCGTCAGGAGTCTCGACGATGGGAGTACCTCTGATATTAAGTGATGTGTTGAGTAGCACCGGGACGCCGCTGACTTCGCGGCAGGCTTCGAGCAGGCCATAGAAGGGCTCGTTCTGCGCTTGGTTGATTGTCTGAACCCGCGCGCCGCCGTCAACGTGCGTCACACCCTGGAGCAGCGTCCGGAACTCTTCACGTACCGGCCAGACGAACTGCATACACTGCGAAGGGCAGAGTAAATCAAAGTAATGCCTGGCTTCCGAAGCCATCACGGCCGGGGCAAGCGGCCTAAACCATTCGCGGTTCTTAATGTCTCTGTTGACTCGATCACGGATATCGGCGCTGCGCGGATCTGCTAGGATGCTGCGATCACCCAGCGCCCTCGGCCCGAACTCACTCCGCCCCTGATACCACCCGACGACCGCACCACTGTTCAGTGCCACGGCGATGCGTGTAGATAGATCGGACGGCCGGGTATAAACGATCCCACGCCGCTCCAGCGCATCTCTCATTTCACCGTGCGCGATGGGGCGGCCCCAGTAAGGGCCAGAGTGAAAGCGGATAGGCTCACCCGCGGATGTGTGCTCGTCAAGGTACCCGTAGATCGCCGCACCTACGGCCGTCCCGCTGTCACCCGGCGCGAAAAATACATGCACGTCCTTGAAATTGGTCAACCTCGGAATCTTGCCTGCCATGACGGAGTTGAGCGCGACCCCGCCAGCCAGACATAGGCGCGGAACGGGCATCATTTTCCAAAGCCACCTGAGCGCGTGGAGAAACACCTCCTCGAGCGCGGCTTGGCCGGCATAAGCAATCGCGGCGTCTACTCCAAATGGTGCCGCCGTCTCGCTACACCTTCGGCGCAGGCGCGCCAGCGTATTCATCAGGCCATCGTCGCCGCCGATCGCGATTTCGAACTGTCCTTCCGGGAGCAGAGTGACAAAATTCATCACCTGTGAGACGAAGCTGTCGTCCCCATAAGGGGCTAGTCCCATCGCCTTCCCCGCATGCAGAAATCCGAATCCGATGACCTCAGTGATGGCCCGATAGAAGTCTCCCAGCGAGTTACACATCACGGGTGGGAAATCGGGGGAGTAAGATATTCCGCTCGAATCGCCGACGACGCGCCCGATCATGCCGATTTCGTTGCCGCGTCCCCACGCATAGGAAGTAGTCTCGCGCAGTTGCGATGCGGTCTCCGGGTATATCAGGCTGCCCGCACCGTCCGTGACCAGGATAGCGGCATCTTCGAAAGGGCTGGTGAAGAATGTACTGTAGGCGTGACTAAGATGATGATTCAGCAGGGTGACCCGAGAGCTAACGGCCGGAAGGCTGGCAGGGTCGAGCATGTCGTTGCCCCAGAATGAACTGATATCTTCGATGTCCAGCCCCGACCATTTCAGGCAATAGCGCAACGACGGGTCGCAGGGATTTGGAGAATTGACCGCATATCGGATGCGCGTTAGGCGCTCATCTTCGACGGCTAAAATATTCCGATCCTCTTTAATCAAACACGTGGCGAAGTCGTGGATTGATCCGCCGAAACCTATGATGTTGCCCATAATTGTCTCACTGAGGAGGTTGTAGTGTTCGCGCAACTCAGTCAGGAAGTTGGATGAGGTTGAAAATCGAATAGAATCCGCGACAGATGCCGCTTCATATCGTCCGGTCATTCCACATCGCTTTGCGGGGCCTACCGCCAAAGTGAAGCGATGTGTTTCACGGTCTCTGGCGGCCAATGGCCGCCAGAGATCAAGCCACGCGGGCGTCGAGAAGCAGCCGCAGCTCGGCGATGATTTGAGACCCGCTCTCGAAGTTCAGACCGTGCATGCCGGAGCGACGTGCCGCGCGCACGTTCGCATCTTTGTCGTCAATGAAAACGGCTTCACTGCATCTGACAGAGAGACGTTCGGCGCACAGTCTGTAGATGCGCAGGTCAGGCTTGGCCATTCCCTCTTCGGCGGAATAGATGATCGTGTTGACAAGGCGGCTCAATTTATATTTCGGATCGAACAACTCACGTGCGCCCGGCCAGGCATTTGTCAGAATTGCGGTCTTGTAGCTGGGGCGTAAACTCCGTAAAAAACGAGTCAGGTACGGATCAATCCGGTCGCCCGCAAAATAATCCTGACGGAACTGCCCTAGTTGCCCCGCATCAAGGCCGAGGTTTCTACCAACAATCTCCCATGCGGTCTCCTCACTGATTTTGCCTTTTACCGCCTCCATTGAGCTGGCTGTTTCGACCACCAGACGCGGGAGCTCTCCTTCTGCCACGCCGAGGCATACCTCCCAGCGGTGCTGGGCCCTGCGATCCACGGTGTGCACCAGCACTCCGCCGAGATCAAAAATAACGGCTTTAATCGGCATGATTTTTATCGAACTAATCGCCCACAATAGCCCGTCCCTGACGGCCGACGGTCACTGTCAGCCCTGATCACTTTCATCCGCCGCCGTCTCCGCGGCCGTTCCCATGTCCGCGGCCGCTTCGATCTCTCTCTGTTCCAACTGCTGAACCTCTTGAACTAAGAAGAATCCTAGGCGCTCGACCCACTCAATTTTCGGGAGGCGGAGACGATGAGTGCCGACCTGATTGATCGCCCACAAAGTGCCCTCCACCATTATCACACGCCCGCCCCGCTGGCGGTGGTAGTGTCGCCAGTAAGCCCAATCTATCTCCCGTTCCAATACTTCGTGCGCGCCATGTTTCCGCAACAAGTAGTCGAGGTTTTTCTGATTCTCGAAACTGCGCAATTGAGGATCGACCTTCGCATGCCAGATGTGTAACGACCAGATCTCTGAGTAAAGGAGGCATTGCACTTCACTATTGTATGCGCGGACGCCCAGCTCTATATCCTCATATCCGTAACCGACCATTCCCTCATCGAAGCCGCCTAGCTCACGGAAGAGTTCGAGCGGATAGCCGGAGTTCAAAGGCAACGACCATTCGGGACGGAGGCGGCGCAAGTCATCCGTTTGATCGGTAAAAAGATTGCCCTCCAGTTCCATGCGCAGTTCGGGGCCGACAAAAGTTCCCTCAACCCTGTGTGGTGGCCCGGCCGGGACGAGAGAACGAAGCGCTTGCGTCCCTTGTTCGTGTTGAATCCGCTCAATCTCCGAATACGAAAGCGGCGGGAGCCACTCAGTCATCCCCATGATGACTGCCCGCGGGTGACGTTGGTGGAGTGTGGCGAATCGTTCGATCGTATGTTCTTCGATCAGCGAGTCGCTATCGAGCATGACCATAAACGTGCAGGAGGCAGGGAGATTGGCCGCGCCGATGTTCCTTGTGCGGGCAGGCCTCATTCCCTGATTGACGCCGCATCCAACCCACCGCAGACGCCGCCGCCAGATGTCCTCGTTCATCAGAGCCTCGACCGCCTGTCGCGTTCCGTCCACCGAGCCATCATCGGCGACGACGACTTCAAAGTCATTAACGCTCTGTCGGGCCAGCGCCGCCAGCACCAGCTGCAAGTTCGAGAGACGATTAAAGGTCGGGATTATGACATCTACTGACATGACGTGAGAGTGCTTTTCCGGAATTTTCTTTGACGCGGGTGTTCGAGCCTGTATTCAAAGTTCTATCTTCGCCAGGGTATCCCCGGCGGACGGCGACGAGCAGGCTTCCAAGTATTCGTCCCACAGCCTGCGTATGTGCTGAAACTCTTCGGCGGTGATCGCCTCTCCGGTGGTGTCGAGGTGCGTCGCATAGTAGAGGCTGGGGACTCCATAGCTGCCCTGAATGTCGGCGTACTCGCGTAGCGAACGCGAATTGGGGATAGGCCAATTATCCATGTCTATTAACCAATACGGGTTTGCGATGCGTGCCATCTCAGCGCGGAATATCATCTGCTCATTCACCGAATAGGCGGTCGGGTACAGGTCGCCCAGCCTCAGCATGTCCGTGCAATCGGCGAAATAGGGGTTAGCGGATTGCCCCACGATCAGTGCGTCCGGTTTCACGGCTTTGGCCGTTTCGTAAATAAACTTCTGGTAGTACTTGATTAATTCAATCCCATAGATTCGGCGCGAGCCAGGCGGGAACTTGAGGCCATACAGGCCCGGCGTCGCAGCTACGTGGTCGATCTTAAAGCCGTCGAGGTCTATGCCTTCCGGGCTGAGAAGGTATTCGATGCGGGCGGCGATCTTCCTCTTGAAAGATTCCAGTGTGGGGTCGGGAGCGATTT
>Ga0190269_10001690_pt1 | contig 10448 bp, 8 predicted proteins | sample Popmic249IS_FD_133749 | JGI IMG/M metagenome (GOLD analysis project Ga0190269, IMG submission 133749) | Populus adjacent soil microbial communities from riparian zone of Blue River, Arizona, USA - 249 IS | ecosystem: Environmental > Terrestrial > Soil > Riparian zone | place: USA: Arizona... | reverse complement strand
GTCATGCCCATGGGCGCCGCGTTCATGAACTACCTGATCCCGCTGCAGATCGGGGCGCGCGACGTCGCCTTCCCCCGCCTCAACGCGCTCAGCTTCTGGACGTTCCTCTTCGGCGGGCTCTTCCTCAACACGTCGTGGTTCCTCGGCGGCGGCGCCGATGGCGGCTGGTTCGCCTACGCCCCGAACACCGGGGTGATCTTCTCGCCGAGCCACGGCATGGACTTCTACGCGATCGGCCTGCAGATCACCGGCATCGCCTCGCTCGTCGGCGGCATCAACCTGGTGGTCACCTGCCTCAACATGCGGGCCCCCGGGATGTCGCTCATGAAGATGCCGGTGTTCACCTGGATGAGCCTCGTCACCCAGGTGCTGCTGGTCTTCGCGATCCCCGTGATCTCGGTGGCGCTGTTCCTGCTCACCTTCGACCGGCTCTTCGACGCCAACTTCTTCAACGTCGCGCAGGGTGCCGACCCGCTGCTCTGGGAGCACCTGTTCTGGATCTTCGGGCACCCCGAGGTCTACATCCTGATCCTGCCCGCCTTCGGCGTGGTGTCGGAGATCATCCCGGTGTTCTCCCGCAAGCCGATCTTCGGCTACCCGTTCATGGTCTTCTCGGGCATCGCCATCGGCTTCATGGGCTGGGGCGTGTGGGCGCACCACATGTTCGCCTCGGGCCTCGGCCCGATCTCCGTGGCGGCCTTCTCGGTGTCGACGATGTTCATCGCCGTGCCCACCGGCGTGAAGATCCTCAACTGGATGGCCACGATGTGGGGCGGGAAGCTCACCTTCACCACCCCGATGCTCTTCGCGATGGGCCTCGTGGCGATGTTCACCATCGGGGGCCTCTCCGGCGTCACCCACGCCGTGGCGCCCGCCGACACCCAGCAGACCGACACCTACTACATCGTCGCCCACTTCCACTACGTGATCTTCGGCGGCGCGCTGTTCGGGTTCCTCGGCGGCTTCTACTTCTGGTGGCCGAAGGTCTTCGGGTACTTCCTCGACGAGAAGATCGGCAAGGTCCACTTCTGGATCACCCTGGTGGGCTTCAACCTCACCTTCGGGCCGATGCACATCCTGGGCCTCCAGGGCATGAGCCGCCGCATCCCGACCTACCGCGACGGCTACGGGTTCAACCTGTGGAACCTCGTGTCCACGATCGGCGCGTTCACCATCGCGGTGGCGATGCTCCTGTTCTTCTGGAACATCGTGCGCTCCAAGCGGCGTGCGGCGAGCCTCCCCGCCCCCGGCCCCGACCCGTGGGACGCCCGCAGCCTCGAGTGGAGCATCCCGTCGCCGGTGCCCGAGCACAACTTCGACGATCCGCCCGTCATCACGCACTTCGACGACTTCTGGCACCGCAAGTACGGCGAGGACGAGCACGGCCGCGTGGTGCAGATCGCCACCGCCGAGGAGGTCGCCATGCCGGGCGACGGCTCGAGGGCCCACCTGCCGGCCCCGTCGTACTTCCCGCTCGTCCTGTCGGCGGGCCTGCCGTTCATCGGCTACGGCCTCATCTTCAACCTCGCCATCGCCGCCGTCGGCGGGGCCATGGTCCTGGCCGGCTTCGTCGGCTGGGCCCTGGAGCCGGCCGACGACCTCGACCAGCCGCCTCACGGCCACGACGACCACGGGCCTGACGGCGACGACGGCGACGGCCACGGCGCCGCGGCGGAGGTTCCCGCCACGGATGCCGCCCCGAGCGAGGAGGAGGTGGCCTCCGTTGACTGACACCGCCGTCCACGTCCCCGCCTCGGTCCACCAGGAGCCGGGCCACGGGCACGCCACCTCCACCGGCCTGTCCAACGAGAAGCTCGCCATGTGGGTCTTCCTCGGCTCGGACTGCCTGCTCTTCGGCGGGCTGATCTCCACCTACCTGCTGCTCCGCCATCGCAGCGTCACCGGGATCGGACCGAAGGACGTCTTCGACATCCCCTTCACCTCGGTCAGCTCCTTCGTGCTGCTGATGAGCTCGCTCACCATGGCGCTCGCCGTGGCCTCGATCGTGCGGGGCGACGTGCGCCGCAACCGGGCGTGGCTGGCCACCACCGCCATGCTCGGGGCCGTGTTCATCGGCGGGCAGGTCTACGAGTTCACGACCTTCTACCGCGAGGGCCTCGGCTACACCACGAACATCTTCGGGTCGGCCTTCTACACCCTCACCGGCTTCCACGGCGTCCACGTGAGCGTCGGCATCATCATGCTGATGTCGCTGCTCGTGATGTCACTGCGGGGCAACCTCGGCCCGGAGCGAGCCGAGGCCGTGGAGATCGTCGGCCTCTACTGGCACTTCGTCGACATCGTGTGGATCCTCATCTTCACGATCGTCTACCTGATCCCCTAGGACGCGCCGATGAGCACCACCGTCTCCACCGCCGCAGAGCACGAGGTCGACGAGACCGTCCACGACCACCCCACCGACGCGAAGTACGTCAAGATCGCCCTCATCCTCGGCGTGATCACCGCGCTCGAGGTGGCCACCTACTTCTGGGAGGACGCCAGCACCACCGCGCTAGTGGCCGTGCTCTTCCCGATGATGATCGCCAAGTTCGCGATCGTGACCGGCTACTTCATGCACCTGAAGTACGACAACCCGCTCTTCAAGCGGGTGTTCGTCTTCGGTCTCGTCCTGGCCACCGCCGTGTACATGATCGTGTTCTTCGCCTTCAACTTCTTCGACGACAGCTATCTCCGGTTCCTGAAGGGCTGACGCGATCGTGGGCGCCCTGGCCGCTGAGAAGGTCGACTTCTGGCGCTGGGTGCCGCATCCGGAGGTGTGGCTGCTCGTCGTCGGCGTGGTGGGCCTCTACGTGTGGGCGGCCAAGGTCATCGGGCCGAAGGCCGTCCCGGCGGGCACGCCCGCCGTCACCCGGTCGCAGCGGCGCTGGTTCGCGCTCGGCATCGTGCTGCTGTGGCTGGCCGCCGACTGGCCGGTGCACGACATCGGCGAGCAGTACCTGTACCTCGTCCACATGGTCCAGCACACGGTGCTCACGCTCGTGGTGCCGCCGGTGCTGCTCCTCGCCACCCCGGAGTGGCTGGCCCGCCTGGTGCTCGGCACCGGCCGGGTCGACCGGTGGGTGCACAAGCTGGCCCGCCCGGTGCCGGCCGCCGTGATCTTCAACGCGCTGGCCCTGCTCCTGCACTGGCAGGCGGTGGTCAACACGGCCTCGGCCAACGGCCTGTTCCACTACGGCGTGCACACAGCGATCGTCACCTCAGCGTTCCTGCTGTGGCTGCCGGTGTGCGGGCCGCTGCCGGAGCTGCGCATCTCCGTGCCCGCCCAGATGCTGTACCTCTTCGTCACCTCGATCGTCCCCACGGTGCCCGGCGCCTGGCTCGTGTTCGCCGAGGGCGCGGTGTACAGCGTCTACGACATCCCCGACCGCCTCTTCGGGATCTCGGTCACCACCGATCAGCAGGTGGCCGGCGCGATCATGAAGCTCGGTGCCGGCACGTACCTCTGGGTGGTCATCACCGTGCTGTTCTTCACCTGGTCGGCCCGCAACCAAGCCGCGGACCGCGCAGAGGCCAAGGCCGCGTCGCTCGAGCGCCTGGCCCGCCACGCCGCCGCTGCCGGTGGCGCTGCGGGTGACGAGGACCCCCCGCTGACCTTCGAAGAGGTCCAGCAGGCCTTCGAGCGCCACCCCGTCCCACCCCACTGAACAAGATCTGTGCGCACGCACGCCCGCCATGCGCGCGTGGCTGCGCACAGAACGTGTCAGGGGAGCCGGCTGACGGAGCGCTTGGCGGACCAGTGGCGGCTGTGGTTGGCGAAGTGCGGCGGCCGGCTCGTGAGCGCGGTGGTCTCGAGCCACAGGCGTTTCAGGTGGCGCACCTTCCCCGTGGTCCGGTCGTCCTCGTAGGCCGTGCGCCCGTGGAGCACGTGGTAGTTGTTGATGAACTGCATGTCGCCGGGGCGCAGCTCCATCAGCACGTGGTTGGCAGGGTCGTCGGCCAGCTCCACCACTGCCTGGAGGGCGGTGCGCTGCAGCGAGGTGAGGCGGGGCGCCTCGGGGTGGCGCTGGGACGCCCAGATGTACGGCGGGATGCAGCGCACGAAGAGCCGGCCGTCCCACTCCGTGAACACCGGCACGAGGTAGTACGGCACCCCGCCCGGCGGCTCTTCGCCCCGGAAGTCGTAGGGCAGCTCGTCGTAGAGGGCAGCGGCCAGGTCGGGGTGCTCGCGCACCAGCAGGTTGTGGATCCGCACAGAGCTGGCCACGGCCGACAGGCCGCCGGCGCGCCCGTTCTCGAGGCAGAGCAGGCCGACGAGGTCGGAGCCGTCGCAGTGGAACGGGAGGGCGATGCCTCCGAGCTCGTTGCCGCGGGCGGTCGGGTCGTCGACGGCCTTGTGCTGGTCCACGACGTCGCCGAGCACGTGGCCGTGCTTGTTCTGCGCCCACGGCAGCCCGAGGTGGCTGCCGATGCCCCAGTAGAGGACCTCCATCTCCTCCTGGGTGTAGGCGGCCCGGTCGACGCCACGGAGCCGCACGAACCCGCGCCCGTCGATGAGGTCGTGCTCGATGCGGGCCAGCCGATGGCGCAAGGTGGGGAGCGGGAAGTCGTCACGACCCAGCTCGAGCACGTCGCGGGATCTCGTCAGGGCATGGCGCAGGGCAGCGTCGAGCTCCGCGAGCTCGGTCTGGTCGAGCTCCTCGGTCCAGATCTGCTCGTCGGCGACGTCGGTCGACGTCCACTCGCACTGCGGCTCGAGGACTCGCGGGTCGGAGGTCATCCGGTGAGCATGCCACCACTGGTTCTGTGCGCACCCACGCGCGCCATGCGGTGCTGGGTGTGCACAGAACGGGGTTCGGGGGCTACTCCCAGCGGAAGAGGCGGGTAGCGAGGGCCGGCGCGGCGACGGCCCACGCGGCCAGCACGACCCAGGCCCGCCCCGGCACCTCACCGCCGGCGGCGAGGCTGCCGCGCACGGCCTCGGCCAGCGCGCCGCTCGGGAGCAGGCGCGCGACCGCCCGCACGGGACCCGGCAGCTCCGTGAGCGGGATCACCATGCCCGACAGCAGGAGCAGCACGAGGTACAGGCCGTTCGCAGCCGCCAGCGTCACGAGCGCGTCGAGGCGGCCAGCGAGGCACAGGCCGAGGCCCGCGCAGGCGACGGTCCCCAGCGCGACGGCCGCCGCCACGCAGGGCCGCGGCGTCGGATCCCAGCCGAGGGCCAAGGCGACGACGGACAGCACGGCCAGCTGCACGACCTCCACCACCACGATCGACAGCGTCTTCGCCGCCAGCAGCCGCGGGCGGCCGAGCGGGGTGGCGCCCAGGCGCTTCAGCACCCCGTACCCACGCTCGAACCCCGTTGCGATCGCCAGGTTCACGAGCGACGTGGACAGCACGGCGAGCGCCAGCACCCCGGGGGCGAGGAACTCGATCGGATCGCCGTCGATCGGCAGCACGTCGACGTTCGCGAAGAACACGAGCAGCAGCACCGGGATGCCGAGCGTGAGCAGGAGCGACTCGCCGTTGCGAGCCAAGAGCCCCAGCTCGAGGCGCAGGTGGGCGAGGAGCGGCCTCATCGCCGACCGCCTCGCCGTCGTCCGCGGGCTCGTGCCGGCGACCCGCCGGGTCCCCCAGCCGCCGGGTCCTCGACCAGCCGGAGGAACACGTCCTCGAGCCTCTGACGCCCGGCGCGCAGGTCGGCGAGCGGCAGGTCGCGAGCTGCGAGCCAGGCGGTCACGGCTGCCACGAGCGCGGGCGTCGGCGCGGCCTGCACGACGTACTCGCCGGGCCGGTCCTCGTGCACGGGCGCGTCGAGGTGGGCAGCCAGATCGGCTGCGGGAAGGCCCGGGGCCGCGCCGAAGCGGATCTCCTCGGGTCCGCCAGCCGACATCAGCTCGGTCGGCGAGCCGGCCGCCACCACCGCGCCGTGATCGAGGATCACCACGTGGTCGGCGAGCTTCTCCACCTCATCGAGGTCGTGGGTGGTGAGCAGCACCGTCACCCCGTCCTCGCGCAGACCCGCCACGACCTCGCGGATGGCCTGGCGCCCCTGCGGGTCGACGCCCGAGCTGGGCTCGTCGAGGAAGGCCACCTGCGGTCGGCCCACGAGGGCGAGCGCCAAGGCCAGTCGCCGCTGCTCGCCGCCGGAGATCTGCCGCCAGCCGCGGCGCTCGGTGCCCGCCAGGCCGACCCGGTGCAGCAGATCCGCTGGGTCGAGCGAGTGCTCGTAGAGGGCGGCTGCGTGGCGGAGCGCCTCGCCCACACGCACCCCCGGGCCGACGCCGCCGACCTGGAGCATCACCCCGATGCGGTGGGTGAGGGCGGCGTGGTCGTGGATCGGGTCGAGGCCCACCACGCGCGCCCGGCCTCCGTCGGGACGGCGGAACCCCTCGAGCACCTCGAGCGTGGTGGTCTTCCCGGCCCCGTTGGGGCCGAGGACGGCGGTGATCTCCCCGGCCTGGGCCGCGAAGGAGATGCCATCGACGGCGGTCACGGCGCCGTAGCGCACCGTCAGCTCGTCGACCTCAACCGCAGCCATCGGAGCGACGCTACCGAGCGCCGCCGCCGGCGCCGGCATCTGTGGAGTGAGGGCCGGGCCCGGGTGGTCAGCGCGTCGCGGCGAGGGCCTTGGCGAACGCGGCAAGGCCCGCGTCGATCTCGGCCTCGCTGACCACGAGGGGCGGCATCCAGCGGATCACGGTGCCGAAGGTCCCCGCGCTCATCAGGATGAGGCGCCCCTCGTCGAGGCAGTGTCGCAGCACGGCCGCGACCCTGGCGGGGTCGGTGAGCTCGCTGGCGACCATGAGGCCCGGGCCCCGCACGTCGACGATGCCGGGGTCCTCCGCGGCCAGGGCGCGCAGCCCGGCTCGGAGCTGGTCGCCCCGGGCGAGCACCGAGTCGAGGAACCCGGGTTCGGTGAGCACGTCGATCGTGGCGATCGCGGCGGCGCACCCGATGGGGTTGCCGCCGTAGGTGCCGCCGTGGCTGCCGACGGGCCAGCGAGCCATCAGCTCGGCCGACGCCCCCACCGCGGAGATCGGGAAGCCGGACGCCAACCCCTTGGCCATCACGACCACGTCGGGCCGCACCCCGTGCTGCTCGACGCAGAACATCGTGCCGGTTCGACCGAAGCCGCTCTGGACCTCGTCGGCGACGAAGAGGATCCCGTGCTCGCGGCACAGCGCCTCGATCCCTGTGAGGAAGGCCGTGGGAGCCGGCACGTAGCCGCCCTCGCCGAGCACCGGCTCGATGAGCATCGCCGCGGTCTCCGCCGGGGCCGTCTGGCTGAGCAGCAGCAGGCGCAGGGCCTCCAAGCAGGGCTCGACCTCTTCGTCCGACCGCGGGAACGGTGCCACGAACACACCGGCGGGGAGCGGCTGGTGCCCGGCCCGGTACACGGTCTTCGACGTGGTCATGGCCATGGCCAGGTGGGTGCGGCCGTGGAAGCTGCCCTGGAAGACGATCACGTTGGGCCGCCCCGTGACCTGCTTGGCCAGCTTCACCGCGGACTCGGTGGCCTCGGCCCCTGAGTTGGCGAAGAAGAAGCTGTCGATGCCCTCGGGGGCGATCGCCGCCAGGCGCCCCGCCAGCTCGGCGAGGCGGGTGTGGCGGTACACGTTCACCTGGGCGTGGATGAACGAGGCCGCCTGCGCGGCGATGGCCTCCACGACGTGCGGGTGGCAGTGCCCGGTGCTGGTCACCGCGATGCCGCTCGAGAAGTCGAGGTACTCCCGGCCGTCAGTGGTGGTGACCACGCAGCCGAGGCCCGACGCCACCTCGAGGTCCGTCACCCGGAACCACACGCCTGCGACGTGCTCGTCTCCCACAGCGCCCCCCGTGGATCGAATCTGGCGACCAACCTACCCACGGCACACCACTACCGTCTTGGCCCATGCTCGACATCCGCCGCCTCCGCTCCGAACCCGACGCAGCTCGCGCCGGGCTCTCCCGGCGCGGCGGCGACGCGGTGGCGCACCTCGACCGCATCCTCGACCTCGACGCCGAGCAGCGTGCCCTGGGCGCTCGGCGCGACGAGATCCGGGCGCGGGTCAACGCGCTGTCCAAGGACGTCGGGCGCCTGCGGGGGCAGGGAGATGCCGAGGGAGCGGAGGCCCGGATGGCCGAGAGCCGCGCCCTCGGCGAGGAGGAGCGCGAGCTGGGTTCGTCGGTGAGCCGCTTGGCCGACGAGATGCGCGACCTGCTCCTGCGGACGCCCAACCTGCCGTCGGACGACTGCCCCGACGGCACGGGCGAGGCCGACAACGTGGTGCTGCGCGTCGAGGGCTACGACCCGGATCGCTACGGCCCGCACCAGCGCGTCCCGCACTGGGAGATCGGTGCGGCGCTCGGCATCCTCGACGGCGAGCGCGCCGCCAAGATCTCGGGGTCGATGTTCATGCTCTACCGGGGGTGGGGCGCCCGGCTCCTGCGGGCGATGGTGCAGCTCAGCCTCGACCGCAACGCCGACGCCTTCGAGGAGATCCGTCCCCCCACGCTCGTGCGCACCGACACGATGATCTCCACGGGCCACCTCCCCAAGTTCGAGGAGGACGCCTACCACATGGAGCGCGACGACCTCTGGGCCATCCCCACCGCCGAGGTCCCGCTCACCTCGCTGCACCGCGACGAGGTCCTCGCGGAGGCCGACCTGCCCTTGCGCTACACGGCGCACACGTCGTGCTTCCGGCGGGAGGCGGGCGCGGCCGGTCGCGACACCCGGGGGCTGCTGCGCGTCCACGAGTTCGACAAGGTGGAGCTCCTCGCCCTCGCTGCCACCGCCGACCAGGCCATCGCCTGCCAGGAGGACGTGCTCGCTCGGAGCGAGGCCATCCTGACGGACCTCGGGCTCCCGTACCGGGTCCTCGACCTCTGCACCGGCGACCTCGGCGCGTCAGCGGCGCGCACCTGGGACCTCGAGGCCTACGCGCCGGGCTGCGACCTCTGGCTCGAGGTGAGCTCGGTGTCGTGGTTCGGCGACTACCAGGCCCGCCGCGCCAACATCCGCTTCCGGCCCACGGGGCAGAAGGGCACGGAGGTGTGCCACACGGTCAACGGCTCGGCCATGGGCTGGCCTCGAACCGTCGCTGCCTACCTCGAGACGCATCGCCAGCCCGACGGCTCCGTGGCCGTGGTCGACTGCCTCCAGCCCTACCTCGGCGGCGCCACCGAGATCCCCGCCCGCGCGTAGCGGGGCGCCGGGCGCCCATCTCGGGCATCTCGCCCATCGGGGCTGCACCCCCGATGCTGCGGGAGCGGGTTGGGTAGCGTGCGGTGGGCACGCCGAGCCGAGGAGCCCCGATGCACAAGTTCTGGTCGTGGCTGGCCGTCTACCTGGGCAAGCACGCCGGGATCGTGTCGATCGTGGGCCTCGTGCTCACCGTGGTGCTCGGCGCCGGGATCACCCGCCTCGAGTTCGCCACCGGCCAGGACAGCTACCTGAACAAGGACGAGACCGTCTACAAGGACAGCCTCGCCTACCAGGACCTCTTCGGCGGCCAGGCCATGCTGACCCTGGTCAGCGTCGACGAGGGATCGGTCGTCGACCTCTTCACCCCCGAGAACGTCGCGGCGTGGCAGGCGGTCGACGCGGAGATCCGCGGCGGCGGCGACCTCATCTTCGGGGTCGTGACCCCGCTCGCGGCCATGCAGTTCACCCACGACCTCGTGCTGCCCGAGTCGGGCAACCTCCTCGAGGGCGTGGCCGCCAAGATCCTGCTCGGGGCCACCGAGCGCGACCCCGACCCGGCCAGCAAGGCGGTGCGCGAGGCGTCCTCGGTGGCCACGTTGCAGCGCGTGAACGCCATCCCATCGGAACGTCGCGTCATCGGCGACCCGGCATGGAACGACTTCCTCCTGCACGACAACGAGGGCGAGATCCGCAAGGCACTGCGGCCCTTCTTCCCCGATGAGCAGCACGCCCAGATGGTGGTTCGGCTGCCCGGCAACCAGGACATCGAGTCCGAGGGCAAGGCCGCAGACTTCGTGCAGGCGGCCACCGCCGACCTGGCGTTCGAGGGCGCCCGCGTCACCACCACCGGCGCCCCGATCCTCCTGCGCGACATCAACGACTACCTCACCGGCGGCATGCTCACCCTGGGCGCGATCGCCATCGGGCTGATGGTGATCATCCTCCTCGTGGCCTTCGACGTGCGATGGCGGCTCCTGCCCCTCGCCGTGATCCTGATCGGGGTGATCTGGGCCTTCGGCCTCGCGGGCTACCTCGGCATCCCCCTCACGATCGTCACGATCGCCGGTCTGCCGGTGATGCTCGGCGTGGGCATCGACTACGCGATCCAGATGCACGCCCGCGTGGAGGAGGAGGTGGTGATCGATCGGGAGGCACACCCGATCCAGGAGACCTCGAGGAACCTCGGCCCGGCGCTGCTCGTGGTCACCTTCGACGCCGTGTTCGCCTTCCTCGCCTTGCGGTTCGCGAAGGTGCCGATGATCCGCGACTTCGGCCTCCTGCTGGCGGTCGGCATCGCGGT
>Ga0190269_10001689_pt1 | contig 10449 bp, 8 predicted proteins | sample Popmic249IS_FD_133749 | JGI IMG/M metagenome (GOLD analysis project Ga0190269, IMG submission 133749) | Populus adjacent soil microbial communities from riparian zone of Blue River, Arizona, USA - 249 IS | ecosystem: Environmental > Terrestrial > Soil > Riparian zone | place: USA: Arizona... | reverse complement strand
GCGGCCAGGAACGGGGCGAGCACGGCGCCGGTGACCGGACCGGGGCCGTGGGTGCCGTCGAGGTCCGACCAGACGAGCATCTCCCCGCCGATGAGCCGTGTCACTGCTTCGTCTCCAGGGTCCAGCGCAACAGGTGGCGCAGCTCGGCCGCCGGAGCGAGCCGGTCGGCGCCCAGTTCCTCCACGGCGGCCGCGTACGCGACCCCGCGATCCACGACCTCGCCGTGCAGCTCGGCCCACTGGCGCCGGATCCGCGCCTGGCCGCCGTGCGCCGGATCCTCGTTCGCCAGCGTCATCGGGTCGCCGTACACCGCGGGCTCGCAGCCGGCGAGGACGCCGTACCAGACCGCGCTGCTGAGCCGGTTGGAGGCGACCCGGCGGTGCCGGCGCAGCTCGGCCAGCTGCCTGTCGAGGAAGCCCGGGTCGCCGTGCTGGCGGGCGTCGCCGCGGTAGCCGTGGCAGACGACGCGGAACCCGGCCCGCTCGTAGCGGCGGCGTACCGAGGGGGTCCTGAACTCCTGCCAGTAGAGGCAGACGGTGACCGGGCCCGGCTCGGTGTCGCGGATCTGGGCGATGAGCCGGGCGTGGTCGCCGTGCACGTGCTGGCCCTCCCAGCCGTGGAACGGATACCAGATGGTGCCCTCTCGGGGCGCGTCCGCGGTTTCGGGCTCCAGCAGCAGCAGGTACGCCCACGGCGCCCCGACGACGTACGTGCCGCGCCGGCCCAGCGACCACGCGCGGCGCCGGGTGCGCTCGGACCACAGGAACAGCGGCACGCCGGCGACGTACTCGTGGTCGGCGGCCATCCCGTCGCCGATGTTCCACCCGTGCTGCAGGTATCCGTGCATCCGCGGCGGCGGGTCGGCGGCGACGCCGCAGTAGCGCGCCAGGACGTGGGAGTGGCCGTAGTAGTCGTTGGCCCGGTGCACCGGGAGATCTTCGCCCGGCGGGAGGGACGGCCGCCACGGCTGCGCCGACTGTTCGGCGGAGTGTTGCCTGCGCGTTGCCTGCCACCTACACCTATACCGCGAATGCTGTCCGATAGGGTGATGCTGAACAAAAAGGGCAATGACAGTATTTCACCCAACGGCCCACAGGTGGCCGTGGGCGAGGTGAAGATCCGCCGGGTGAGTTGGTCGCCCATGCCCGGCGGGGAGCCAGCGGCGAAACCGACGTCCTTGGTGCAGCCAAGGAGACGCTCCCATGATGTACGCAGCCCGCATCGCAGCCCCACCCCTTGAACCCCTGGGTGTCTCGTAGCCCGGACGGCGCTCGACGCACGTCCGCGCTCCCGCCGCGGCAGAGCAGCCGCCGGCCCCCACCTGTCCCGTCGCGCCTCCCGCGACGCCACAGGTGCACCCTCCGCACCACCTGCGCAAGGTTCCAAGGGAGTACCCATCGTGTCCCAGTTCTTCGACGTGGCCTGGTCCTGGATCGTCGAGGCCGCGGGCGAGACGACGTGGAGCGACGTCATGCCGCTCGGTCTCGCCGGTGTCTTCGTCTGGCTTCTCTGGCTCTACCGCGCGGTGCTGTCCCGCTTCAACCGCCCGGTCGTCAACGACTTCCGCACCTCCGTCTCCGTCGTCGTCCCCGCGTACCGCGAGGACCCGGAGATCCTGCTCGAGTGCCTGGACAGCTGGCTGTCGCAGGACCCCGACGAGGTGATCATCGTCCCGGACGTCGACGACGCCGAGGTGATCGCCCGCCTCGGCGCCGTCACCGACCCGCGGCTCAAGGTCATCCCGTTCGTGCACCGGGGCAAGCGCTCGGCGCTGGGCGTCGGCATCCGGGCTGCCCGCAGCGAGCTGGTCGTGCTCGCCGACTCCGACACCCGCTGGCAGCCCGGCCTGCTCGAGGCCGTGCAGATGCCCTTCGCCGACCCCAGGGTGGGCGGCGTCGGCACCCAGCAGAACGTCTACCAGCGCACCACCAGCATCTGGCGGCGGGTCGCCGACTGGCTGGTCAACCTGCGCTACTACGACTACGTGCCGGCGATGGGCCGGGCCGGTGCGGTCGCCTGCCTGTCCGGGCGCACGGCCGCGTACCGCCGCGCCGCGGTCCTGCCGGTGCTCCCCCACCTCGAGGACGAGTTCTTCCTCGGCCGCCGCTGCGTGGCCGGCGACGACGGGCGCCTGACCTGGCTCGTCCTCGCGCAGGGCTACAAGACCGTGCACCAGTCGTCGGCCCGCGCGCTGTCGATGTTCCCCTCGACGTTCAGTGCCTTCGTCAAGCAACGGGTGCGGTGGAGCCGCAACTCGTACCGCTGCTACCTGACCGCGCTGTGGAAGGGCTGGCTCTGGCGGGTCCCGATGGTCACGAAGATCACCGTCCTGCAGATCCTGCTCACCCCGGTGACCATGGGCATGGCCCTCGGCTACCTCATCTTCAGCCGCCTCGAGCTGACCGCGCACTCGGTCGGCCTCGCGCTGATCTGGCTGCTGCTGGGCCGAGGCGTACGGGGCTACTCGCACCTGCGCCGGCACCCGCAGGAGATCCTGCTGCTGCCGGTGACCGCGCTGGTCGTCATCTTCATCGCGCTGCCGATCAAGCTCTACGCGTTCGTCACCATGAACAAGCAGGGCTGGCTGACGCGTACGGCCGACAGCATCGGCGGCGAGGGCCAGAGCTCCGCCACCCTCGACGCCCCCGTCGCCGCTGCCGCCCCGGCCGCCGCGCCGGAGCCGGTCCTCGCGGGCAAGGGGGCCTGACATGATCAGCCGCCGCGCGCTCGCCGCCGCCCTCACCGGTGGCGCCGCCGCCCTCGCCCTCGCCACCCCCGCCCAGGCGGACCCCTCCGCCGCGACCTCCGCCACCACCGCCGAGTCGGCCGAGCAGCAGGCCGCGCTCGTGGCCGGTGAGGACCGCCGGCTCACCCAGGTCCGGGCGGTCACCGCCGTCGCCCCGATGCGCGGCACCACCTGGTCCAAGCCGTACCGGCTGGACACCGGCGACGGGTACACGCTGGTGCTCACGCAGCAGCGGGAGCCGTACACCGTCGCGGACCTGCTCCGGCTCGCGCCGCAGACGTTCGTCCGGCAGTCCGACGGCAGCTACCTGCTCACCGAGAACATCTACCTGACCTCGGGGGCGAAGCTGCGGCTGACCAACCCGGGCGGGCTGACCCTGCGGATGGCGAGCACCACCAACGGGTTCGTGTCCATCGTGTCCTTCGGCGGCGGCATCACCGTCGAGGGCACCCCGCAGGCGCCCACCCGGATCACGAGCTGGGACGTGCGCACCGGGCTGCCCGACACCCGGGTGGACGACGGCCGGGCCTACGTCCGGGCCATCGGCGGGCAGTTCTCGATGTCGTACGCCCAGGTCTCCGACCTCGGGTTCTGGAGCGGACGCACGGGCGGCATCAGCCTCACCGGCACCGACCGGCCCGACACCGGCGACGTCGACGGCCCCGCCCACCTGACCAAGACGCAGCGCCACGAAGCCAAGGCCGAGCGGCTCGCCGACACCGGGCAGGCGGACGCCGCCCCGGGCGCCGGCGACGTGTTCGCCCAGCCCAGCGGCGCGCTGAGCAGCCCCGACACCCGCTTCGACGTGCCCGGGCTGTCGTACGTCTCCGGCGCGATCGACCACTCCACGATCACCGGCGACGCGTTCGGGCTCTTCATCTCCAGCGCGAACGGCATCTCGGTCACCGACACCACGGTGACGCGCAGCCTGCACGACGGCCTGGTGATGCACCGCTTCGCCTCCAGCGCCGACATCTCCCGGGTGGTCTCCAGCGACAACGGCGGCGACGGCTTCGTGCTCTCCCGCGCCGCCCAGCAGGTACGCCTCACCGCGAGCACCGCCCAGGGCAACGGCGGCAACGGGTTCACCGTCAACGGCCTGCCGCTGGCGACCGGCCCGTCCGCCTCCGGCGAATTCGTCGGCAGCTACGGCAACAACTCGGTGTCCAACAGCGTGGCCCGCCACAACGCCCGCTACGGCATCGAGGTCATCGGCGGCATCAACATCGCCGTGCAGAACAACACGGTGGTCGGCAGCGACATGGGCATCGTCGCCCGGGCCGGCGCGGACACCGTGTCGATCAGCGGCAACCAGGTCAGCGGCCAGCGCCGGCAGGGCATCTCGGTCCGTGACGGGGTGCACCGCGCCCTCGTCACCGGCAACGTGGTCACCCGCGCCGACAACGGCATCTACGTCCGCGGCTCGGTCGCCGAGGTCCGGGGCAACACCGTCCAGGACGCCACCAACCACGGCATCGCCCTGGTCGACGCCACCGGCGGCTCGCTGGTCAGCTACAACGTCGTCGGCGGGGTCGGGCCCAGCGCGCTGGACACGTCCCGCGCCCGCGGCGACGTGACGGTCGAGCGCAACCAGACCACGGCGTGGCACGACACCAGCTCGTTCTGGATCCGGTTCCGGCACTACATGAGTCCGATGACGATGCTCTGGACCGCGATCGTGGGCATGATCCTGATCTCGGCCGTGCTGGGCGTACGCCGGCGCCGCACCGGGTTCACCGACCCCTACGCGAACACCGCGTCCCTGACCACCCCGGCGCTCCCGTGATCGCGGAGCTGCGCCGGCGGGCCGCCGCCGTGCCGGGCGGGCCGGGCGTCCTGCTCGGCGGGGCGGCCCTGGTGATCGCCATGATCGCGCTGATCGTGGCCGTCACCCGGTCGGCGCCCCCGGCGCCGGCCGGGGCCACCGGGGCGGTGGGCCCGACGGTGCCCGTGGCGACGGCCGCGGCCGCACCGTCCACAACGGCCACCCCGCAGGTGCTGACCCCCAGCACCACCCCCGCGACCGGCGCCGCCGCCGCTGCGGGCGCCACCACCTGCCCGGCCGCGACGGTGACCGTCTCGGATGCCGGCGGGCTCACCGAGGCGCTCGCCGCCGCGGCGCCCGGCACGTCGATCCACCTCGCCGACGGCCTCTACCCGGGCGCGTTCGTGGCGACGGCCAAGGGCACCGCGGACCGGCCGATCTTCGTCTGCGGCGGGCCGGGCGCGGTTCTCGACGGCGGCGGCGTGAAGAAGGGCTACGGCTTCCACCTCGACGGCGCGGACCACTGGCGGCTGATCGGCTTCACCGTCCGCAACGCGCAGAAGGGCGTCATGGCCGACACGGTCAACCGGAGCGTGATCAGCGGGCTCACCGTCGAGCAGATCGGCGACGAGGCCATCCACCTGCGCAAGTTCAGCTCCGACAACGTGGTCGAGAACAACACCATCCGCGACACCGGCCGGCGCCGCGACAAGTTCGGCGAAGGCGTCTACATCGGTACGGCCGTGTCGAACTGGCCGCAGATCACCGGCGGCGCCCCCGACACCAGCGACCGCAACGTGGTCCGCGGCAACACGATCACCGCCACCACCGCCGAAGCCGTCGACGTCAAGGAAGGCACGACCGGCGGCTTCGTCACCGGCAACACCTTCGACGGCTCCGCCCTGACCGGCGCCGACTCCTGGGTCGACGTCAAGGGCAACGGCTGGACCGTCAGCGGCAACTCCGGGCAGCGCAGCCCCGAGGACGGCTACCAGACCCACCAGGTCGCCGACGGCTGGGGCCGCGGCAACACGTTCACCCGCAACACCGCCCAGGTCGACGGGCCCGGATTCGGGTTCCACCTCGCCCCCGTCGAGGACAACCGGGTCCTCTGCGACAACAAGGCCACCGGCGCCGCCCAGGGCCTCGCCAACGTCCCCTGCGTCTCCTAGGAGCTCCCACCATGTCGGTTACCCCCGCCCTGCCCCGCCTGACCGTCATCGGCACCGGCTACCTCGGCGCCACCCACGCGATCTGCATGGCCGTCCTCGGCTACGAGGTCGTCGGCGTCGACGTCGACGAGTCCAAGGTCGAGCGCCTCAACAGCGGCGAGGTGCCGTTCTTCGAGCCCGGCCTGCCGGAGCTGCTCACCAAGGCGCTCGAGACCGGCCGGCTGCGCTTCACCACCTCCTTCGAAGAGGCGGGCGCCTTCGGCGACGTGCACTTCATCTGCGTCGGCACCCCCCAGCAGCCCGGCTCCGAGGCCGCCGACATGCGGTACGTGGACGCGTCGGTGACCTCGCTGGCGCCGTACCTGACCCGCCGCGCGCTGGTCGTCGGCAAGTCCACGGTCCCGGTCGGCACCGCTGCCCGCCTGGCGTCCCTGCTGACCTCGCTCGCCCCCGCCGGCGACGAGGTGGAGCTCGCGTGGAACCCGGAGTTCCTGCGTGAGGGCTTCGCCGTCGACGACACGATGAAGCCCGACCGGATGGTGTTCGGCGTGACCTCCGAGTGGTCCGAGCAGCAGCTGCGGGCCGCGTTCGCCCCGGTGCTCGCGCAGGGCGTACCCGTGAAGGTCACCGACCTGCAGACCGCCGAGCTGGTGAAGGTCGCGGCGAACTCCTTCCTGGCGACCAAGATCTCCTACATCAACGCGATGGCCGAGGTCTGCGAGGCCACCGGCGCCGACGTGCACGACCTCGCCGAGGCGCTGTCCTACGACGAGCGCATCGGCGGCAAGTTCCTGCGCCCCGGCCTGGGCTTCGGCGGGGGCTGCCTGCCCAAGGACATCCGCGCGTTCGCGCACCGCGCCGAGGAGCTGGGGGTCGGCCAGGCCGTCGGCTTCCTGCGCGAGATCGACGGCATCAACCGCCGCCGCCGGGCCCGCACCGTCGACCTGGTCGTCGAGCTGTGCGGCGGCGACGTCAGCGGCAAGCGGATCGCGGCGCTGGGCGCGGCCTTCAAGCCCAACTCCGACGACATCCGCGACGCGCCGGCCCTCGACGTGGCGAGCACGCTGCACCGCATGGGCGCCGACGTGCGGGTCTTCGACCCGGCCGCGATGGGCAACGCCGCCAAGCTCCACCCCGAGCTGGCGTACGGCGCCAGCGCGCTGGACGCGGCCCGCGACGCCGACGTGGTGGTGCTGCTGACCGAGTGGACGGAGTTCCGCGAGATCGAGCCGTCCGCGATGGCCGCGGTGGTGAGCGCGCCGCGGATGGTCGACGGCCGCCACGCCCTGGACCCGGCGGTGTGGCGAGCCGCGGGCTGGGAGTACCGGGCGCTCGGCCGGCCCTGACCGACGGGCCCGATGCCGCCGCGGGACGGACCGCGGCGGCATCACCCGGACGGCCCCGTCCTGACCGACCGCCCCGGCCTCGTGACCGGCGGCCGGGCCGGGATGTGACACTCACCGGGATGTCCGGACACCACATGGCCACCCCGTGGCGCGAGGCGGTCGCCCTCGCCGCCGGCGCGGCCACGCCGCTGCCACCCGAGGACGTGCCGCTCGCCGAGGCGCCGGGCCGGGTCCTGGCCGCCGCCGTCGCCGCGCTCACCGATCTGCCCGGCTCCGACACCGCGGCCATGGACGGGTACGCCGTCAGCGGCCCCGGCCCGTGGACCGTGGCCGGGCAGGTGCTCGCCGGCGGGCCGCCCTGGGGCGCGACGGTCGGCCCGGGGTCGGCGGTCGAGATCATGACCGGCGCCGTGGTGCCCGCCGGCACGGTCGCGGTGGTGCCGTACGAGCACACGACCCGGACGCACGCCGTGGTGTCCGGGCCGCTCGGCGACCGCGCCCACATCCGCCGCGCCGGTGAGGACGCCCGCGCCGGCGACGAGATGGTCCCTGCCGGCCGCCCGGTGACCGCCGCGGTGGCCGGGCTGCTGGCCCAGGCGGGCGCCGACGTCGTCCGGGTGCACGCCCGCCCGCGGGTCCGGCTGCTGGTCACCGGCGACGAGGTGATCGCCGCCGGGGCGCCGGCCGCCGGGCAGGTCCGCGACGTGTTCGGCCCGATGGCGCCCGCCCTCGTGACGGCGGCCGGCGGCGTCCTGCACGATCACCGGCTCCTGCCCGACGACCCCGGGGTGCTGGCCGCGGCGCTGCTGGCCGCGGACGCCGAGGTGGTCGCGGTCAGCGGCTCCTCGTCCGCGGGCCGCGCCGACCACCTGCGCGCCGTCCTGGCGGCGGCCGGCGGCCGGCCGGTGGTGGATCAGGTGGCGTGCCGGCCGGGGCACCCGCAGCTGCTGGCGTCGCTGCCGGGCGGGCGCTGGCTGGTGGGGCTGCCGGGCAACCCGTTCGCCGGCCTGGTCGCGGCCGTGACGCTGCTGCAGCCGCTGCTGCGCGGCCTCGCGGGCCTGCCGGCGGCCCGGTTCCGGCGGATGCCGGTGCACGGCGACGCCCGGCCCGCGCCCGGCATCACCCGCCTCACGCCGGTCACGCTCGACGGCGACCGGGCGGTCGTGGTGAGCGGCGCCCGGCCCGCCAGCCTGGCGGGCGCCGCGCAGGCCGACGCGCTGGCGGTGCTGGAGGACGGCTGGAGCCCCGGCGGCCCGGCGGACATCCTGCCCTGGTGAGGCCGCGGCCTACGCCGGCACCACCAGGCGGAAGCCCACGCCCCGGCGGTTCTCGATCCAGGCCGGGTCGCCGAGCTTGCGGCGCAGGCTCGCCACGTGGAAGTCCAGGGTCTTGCTGGGGCCCTCGAAACCCGGTCCCCACACCGCGTCGAGGATCCGGCGGCGGGTCACCACCGCCCCGGGCTCCTCAGCCAGCAGCACGAGCAGCTCGTGCTCCTTGGGGCTGAGCGGGACCGGGATCCCGTGCACCCGGACCTGCCGGTCGCGGAGATCGATCGTCATCGGGCCGTGCCCGCTCACCGGACCGCCCGTCGCCAGCTGCACCTTCATGGCCTCTGATACGGACCCGGGACCCCGCTCGGTTCAGCCCGCCCGGTCCGGGTTCGCCGCCGAAAGCTCAGGTGGCCGCGGGCGCCGCCGATACTGCGGCCATGTCCGCCGACCCGGGACGCGACGCGGGCTTCACGCTGGTGGAGCTCGTGGTGGCGCTGAGCATCATGGCCACCGCCCTCGCGCTCTTCGGCGCCGGCATCGGCCAGATCTACTCGACCGCCCGGGCCACCGAGGCGCTCACCGTCGCGGCCTCGCAGTCGCACACCGCCTTCCTGCGCCTCGACCGGGAGATCCGCTACGCCGCCGGGATCAGCGTCCCGGCCCAGGTCGACGGCGACTGGTACGTGGAGTACGCGACCACGGCCGCCGGCGAGCAGACCTGCCACCAGGTGCGGATCGGCGCCGCCCCGGGCGTGCTGCAGATCCGCGACCAGCGCGGCGCCGGCGAGCCGGGCCCCTGGAACACGCTCGCGTCCGGCGTCGCCAGCCCGTCCTCGTTCTCCCGCACCGGCGCGGCGACCGGTGGCAGCCAGTACCAGCAGCTCACCGTCGCCCTCACCCTGCGGGCGGGGCCGGACAGCGGCCGGCGGCGCTCGGCCGGGTTCACCTTCACCGCGCTCAACACCACGGTGGACACGGCCAGCGACGCCGTGTGCGCCGGGATGGGCCGCGGATGAGCCGCCGGCCCCGCGAGCGCGGCGACCAGGGGTCCCTGCCGATCGCGATGCTGCTGCTCATCGTGGGCAGCGCGGTGAGCGCGCTGCTGATGGCCACGGTCGTGCAGGCGGTCCGCGACACCCGGGTCGAGCACTCCCGGGCGGCGGCGCTGCAGGGCGCGCGCAGCGGCATCGCGAGCGCGCTCACGGCCATCCGGGCCGCCCGTGACGACGCCGGCGCCGGCCGGCTGGCGGACCTGCCGTGCGCCCCGGCCGGGGGCACGCCCCAGGTCGCCGGCACGGTCGGGGGCGGGGTGCGCTACGAGACCACGATCACCTACCTGGCGCAGGACCCGAGCGCCCACGACGCCGCCTGGGCCCGGGCGGCCGGCGAGACCTGCGCGACCCGGCTCACCCTGCCGCCCGCGTACGCGTACCTGGAGGCCACCGGCATCGACGAGGCCAGCGGGCAGCGGCGCACCATCTTCGGCACGTACGCCTTCAAGACCGTGCGCAACGCGAACCTGCCCGGCGGGCTGATCCGGGTCTTCCGCCGCAGCAACACCCACGACCTGTGCATGGACGCCGGCCCGATGCCCGCCCCCGGCGTCGCGGTGACGATGCAGGTGTGCACGACCACCCCGGCCGGCGCGGCGATCGACCGGCAGAAGTGGGCGTACCAGCCGAACCTGACGATCGAGCTGACCACCGCGGACCGGGCGGCGTACCCCACCGGGCTGTGCCTGGACGCCGGCGCGCCGCAGCAGGTCGGCAACGTCGTACGGCTTCAGCGGTGCGGCGCCACGACCCTGCCGCGGCAACAGTGGAGCTTCGACGACGCCAGCGGTCTCGACGGCACCACCGACGGCCGCACGATCAACGAGTTCTGCCTCAGCGTGGCGCAGCCCGACGTGCCGGGCAGCCGGATCACGCTGAACAGCCGCTCCGGGGGCAACGGCAACCCGGCCTGCCACACCAACTACCCCAACAAGTGGCAGTCGTGGAGCCCGACGCCCGAGGTCGGTGCGGGGGCCACGGCGCTGCCGGTCACCAAGCAGCTCGCCAACTACGCCGAGTTCGGCCGGTGCTTCGACGTCACCTACGAGGACGTCACGATCCCGTACGAGGTCGTGTTCCCGTGCAAGCAGACCCCG
>Ga0190269_10001688_pt1 | contig 10453 bp, 6 predicted proteins | sample Popmic249IS_FD_133749 | JGI IMG/M metagenome (GOLD analysis project Ga0190269, IMG submission 133749) | Populus adjacent soil microbial communities from riparian zone of Blue River, Arizona, USA - 249 IS | ecosystem: Environmental > Terrestrial > Soil > Riparian zone | place: USA: Arizona... | reverse complement strand
GGATGCGCAGCGAGCCTTCGCGGCCCGAGTTCGAGCGCACGAAGATCGAAGCGAGGTAGATGCCTGGTTGCAGGCCGGTCGTGTCGATCGTCACCGTCAGCGGTCGCGTCGCGCCGGGCGCGAGCGTGCCGCTGGTCGGCGTCACGCTGAGCCACGGCACATCGGAGAACGCCGGCACACCGCTATCGATGAGATAGGCGATGCGCGACTCCTGCGCGATCATCCACAGGTTGCCCGCGTCGTCCTGCTCGAGACCCGCGCCGTTGAAGCCGGGGTTCGGGTGGGCGAGCGTGGCGAGCGTGGTGCAGTCTTCGGGGTTCAGCTCGTAGATGGTGTCGAAGTCGCTGTTGGTCGCGGCCCAGAGCACCTGCATCGAGTCGTTCCACGCAAGGCCCGAGATCGCGAAGTCGGCGGGCACGCAGCTGTTCAGCACCGCGCCGGGCTCCGGATGGGACAGACCTTGGATGTGGTAGATGACGCCTTCGTTCCAGCCACCGATGTAGAACGTGTCGTCGCTCGGGTTGTAAGCGAGACCGCGCTGCGAGGTGTTGGTCCACTGGAACGACCCTGCGATCGTCTCCTGCTCTTCGCCCGTCTCCGGGTTGAAGCAATGGATGCCGTTGTCGCCGCCGACCGCGACCTGGCACACGAGGTTGCGGCTGCCGTCGTAGGCCATGTCGCCGCCCCACTCGCCCCACGAGAACGACCACGAATTACCCGTCGCGGTGCCGTCGAGCTCGAATTCGTGGTTGGTCTTCGAGAACAGCTCCGAGATCCACAGGTTGCCGGTGTAGCCGGCGCCCCACGGCAGCTCGAGGCCTTCGATCTCGAAGCTCGACAGCACGTCGCCGGCCGCGTTCGGCCGCCAGCCGCGCGCGCCGTTGACGGGCTGCACGAACACGTCGCGCGTGGTGCGAGCGTTTACGTCCGCGCCTGCGACACGCTGCAGCGTACGGGTGGCGACCGTCGTCTGACGCGCGCCGCCCGCTTCCCTGACCTCGTACTGCAGCGCCACCGAGCCGGTGTTGCCGAGCGTGAGGGTCCGCTGGCGCACCTGGTTCGCGGTCGTCGTCAGCTGGATCGTCGGCGGCGTGATCGTCGCGCGTGCGCTGCGCAGCGCGAAGTCCGCCGTGTAGAAGCCGCCTTCTGCGACGCTCACCGAGGTCGAGGCCTCGTCGTAGCGATCGCGCGAGGCGACGATCTGGTAGTTGCCGACCGGCACCTGCAGCTGGTAGCGGCCCTCGGCGTTGGTGCGTGCGGTGCGAACGACCTCGCCGCCGCGGAGGGCGTTGACCGTCACGCCAGCGATCGCTTCGCCGTCGTTGAAGTCGGTTACGACGCCGCGCACGATGCCCGAGGGCGGCAGCGTGTAGAGGATGGCGTCGCCGCTATCCACGCTGGCTTCGTCGAACGAGTACTGAAGGCCGACGGAGCCGTCGTGGTCCTCGATGCCGATGGTCGCGCCGGCGCCGTTCGTGGCGTCGTTCGCGTATTGCAGCGCGATCGCGCCGTTCTCGTGCAGGATGATCTCGAAGCCGAGGCCGCTGTTCTCGGGCGACTGCATGTCGCGCCACTCGATCACGAACATGCGGTTAGGCTCGCTGCCGATCACCTCGGTGAAGATGCCGCCGCCACCGAAGGTGAACAGCTCGTCCCAGTGCGCGTAGATCGCCGCGTTCGGCTCGAACGGCTCCGGGATCCGGACGTTGAAGCCGTCGCTGAAGAACGTGTTCTCGAACGTGACGTAGCCGTCGGTCGCGATGTTGACGGTCTCGTAGGTCTGCCCGTAGTAGGTGAACGGGAAGGGCAGCGCGACCGGGAACGCCTCGAAGTCGGCGAACTCGGCGACGAGCTCCGTGGCGCTCACATACGAAGGCGCGACCGGCGTGCAGCTGTAGCCGTAGGCGTCGACGCGCGTGTCGAGGTCGAAGTCGACGACCTCGGCGCTGTCGACCACGAGCGGCTGGGTCTCGGAGGCGTAGCAGCGGCTAGGCGAGACGCGGATCTCGTACTCGCCCTCCGGCACGCTCGCGAACGCGTACTCACCGCTGCCGTTGGTCTCGACGGGTGCGATGGGCGTGCCTAGGATCGACACCGTCGCGCCCGCGAGCGGCGCGCCGTCTTGATCGACGACGGTACCGGTCACAACGTGCGCCGGCGCAGCCTCGAGCACGAAGCTCTGCGTGGTGGTGGTGTCTTCGGTGATCTCCACGCCCGAGACGTTCTCGGTGAGGTACCCGAAGGCGCGGGCGCTGACGTCGTACGTGCCCGTCGGCAGACGGGTGCTGAACGCGCCCGACGCGCCGGTCGTAACGGAGCGCACGCGGCCATCGCTGGCCGTGGTGGTGACGACCGCGCCGATGATCGGGTCCGGTCCGGAGACCGTACCTGCGAGCGTGCCGGTCGGGCCGCGCGGCGAAGCATCGACCGCGGCGAAGGCGTCGAGCCGGCCTTCACCCCAGACGTTGTTGTTGCCTGGCTCGCCGCCGCATTGGTCGTCGGGTGTATCGATCGCGGTCTGATCGAGCAGCGCGCGCGTGGAGGCGATGTCGCCGACCAGCGAAGGCGCGGCCGACCACATCAGCGCGACGACGCCGGACAGATGCGGCGCCGCCATCGACGTGCCGCTGAAGAAGTCGTAGCCGTTGCCCGGCACGGAGCTGCGCACGTCGACGCCCGGCGCCGCGATGTTCGGCTTGCCTGCGCCGAACGACGACGGTCCGCGGCTCGAGAAGAACGCGATGTCGCCGAACTCATCGTACGCGCCGACCGCATACGCGTTTTCATAGTCGCCGGGCGAGCCCACCGAGCCACAGCCCGGTCCGTCGTTGCCGGCCGAGAAAGCAGGAAAGATACCTGCCGCGACCCAGGCGTTGACGGCGTCTTGGAAGAACGGATCGCCGCCGAAGCCGCCCCACGAGTTGTTCACGATGTTCGGGCGTAGGTCGGGGCGCGGGTTCTGACCGTTCAAGTCGGTCGGCGCGAGGATCCACTCCGCGGACGCGAGCAAGGCCTCGAAGGAGCAGGAGCTGCTCTCGCAGCCCTTGGCCGCGATCCACTTGGCGTGCGGTGCGACGCCGACCTGGTTCTCGCCCGGATCGCCGTCGTCGCCGACCATGGTGCCCATCGTGTGAGTACCGTGGCCGTTGTTGTCGCACGGCTCGTCCGAGGGCGCGCCGCAGACCATCGAAGGATCGAACCAGTTGTAATTGTGATCGAAGGTGCCGCTGTTGTTTCCGCGATACTGCGCCACCAGCGCCGGGTGATCGAACTGAGCACCGGTGTCGATGTTCGCGACGACGATGCCCTCACCCTTGAGACCAAAGGCGTCCCACGCTTCCTGCGCACGGATGTTTTGCAGGCCCCACTCGAGCGCCTGGATGCCGGCGCCGCTACCGCGCTCGACCGGCGGGATGGCGTACGTACGATCCGGCACGACCATCTCGACGTCGGCGCGCGCTGCGATCGCGTCGATCGTGTCCTGGTCGGCCTCGACGCGCATGACGTTCGCGATGTGGAACGAGCGCGTGCGGGCACCTCGCTGGCTCAAGAACGATCGCAGCGACGCCTGGCTGCGCGACGCCGTATCGACTAGAGCACGTCGCACGGCTTCACCGCGACTGCGCCAGTTGGTGAGGGCGCGCGGCCCCGTCAGGTTGGCCCGAGCTTTCATTTTCACCCAGACCACGCGCGTGCCTTGGGTCGGTGCCACGTCCGCGTCGCCGGGTTGATCCGGGCCGGTCCGGAGGTTCTGCTTCGCGACCTCGACGTCAGGCTCAGGGTCGGGCGCTTGTCCGCATGCTCCGATCACGGCCATCGAGAGCATTGTTGTTAAGGTCGCCAGCCTCGAGAGACGTGTGTCCTTGCGAAGGACGCACCTCTCCCGTGCTGACCTGTTTAGGTCAATCATGGATCCCCTCATTTCTTCCCATTGCTGGGTGTCTACCGATTCACACTACGAACACGGATACAACGCACGGAACGTGCCTGCGCCAGCAGTCGAGTCCCGCCCCCCGAATCGGCGAACGATCCGTGATTGCACGGAGCGAACACCGACCTCGGCGTCGTGTTGAGTGTTGCCAATCAACAACGTTGTGTGCCCCGATGTGCCGGCGCAGGCACTTATTTCGATAACGCGTGAAGGAATGCACTTGGTCTGCGCGATCACGCATCCGTCGTTCGATGATCGGCGACCATTAGCCGAGATTGGCTAGTTGCGCAGCCGTCGATCGCGAAATCAAATCATGAGAGCTCGCGACAAACTTGTCGGAAGCGCTCTCGCACGAGAGCTACGACTTAGAACAGCGCGTAGCCCCAGGGTGATTGATCGAAGTGCAGGTGGTTGGCGTGACCTTCGCGGCCGGGACCGATGACGCCGCGGAACACGTCGTCCTCTTGCACGCGCTCGACCAGCGCGTGCAGGAAGCGCCGGTGCAGCGCCTCGGCGGGAGAAGCGCCGCCCTCCCAGTGCTTCTCGATGCTGACCTCGAAGGCCTTGTGCAGCTCGGCCGGCAGGTCGGGCGGAGGCACCTCGGTACGCTTTAGGCGGGTGAAGCCGAAGCCTGAGATGTCGATGGCGTTGCCCAGCGCGTGCTCGCTCAACCGGCTGTGGCTGCCGCGCACCCTGCGACAGGCCAACGCTCCAAAGTGTCGCAGCTTCGCCGGCGCGCGGCCGTAGTGCTGGAGCGCGACCTCGGCCACGACCGTATCGAAAGCCTCGAGCCTCGGCACGAACGCAGCTGCGACCCGCGCCGGCGGGCCGTAGGGCACGCGCTGACCGGTGTAGCTCACGTAAACCAAGTCGGCGCACTGGCTTTCGCCGCCCGCGGACGCCTCGCGCGAGACGCTGTCCAGCGGATAGGGGTCGCCGGCCATCTCGTTCCAGCTCGCGGTCATCTCGTGCGCGTTGCAGCCCGTGAACGCGAAAATGAGCACGGCGGCGCAAGTGCGGGTCGGCATGGCCGAGCGAGCACAATCAAGGGGCGTGCCAGCGGTCGTTTGTGTGACGGCCGTATCCTTTCGACCGGCTCGTTCGTTGATCCGGCATGACCCACCAAGCTCAACCTTCCCGCAGGCTGTATGTGTCCATGCTCGTGTCGCTCGACGGCTTCATCGAAGGCCCCGAGCGCGAGCTCGACTGGTTCCGCGATGGCGATCCGTGCTTCGAGCGGTATTGCGATGAGATGATCGACTCGGTCGGCGTCGCGCTGTACGGCCGACGTGCGTACGAGCTGATGGAGCAGTACTGGCCCAAGGCCGAGCTCGAGCCGCGGTCGCCGGAAGACCACGCGTTCGCCGTGCGTATGAACGCGCTGCCTAAGGTCGTGCTCTCGACCACGCTCAAGCAGCCTACGTGGCGCAACACGCGGGTCATCTCGGATCGCGTGGGCGAGCGGATCTCCGCGCTCAAGCGCGAGCCGGGCAAGCCGATCGTGGCCTGGGCCGGCGCGGGCCTCGTGCGCACGCTGACCGAGCTCGACCTCGTGGACGAGTATCGCTTGATCGTGCATCCGACACTGCTGGGCAGCGGCACGCGGTTATTCGACGGTTTGCCGGGCAAGCGCGACCTCGAGCTCGTACGCACGACGCAGCTCGGCGAGCAGCTGGTGGTTCTGTGTTATGAGCCCGCTTCGAGATGAGCGAGCAAACGATCGCCACGCTGAGCGAGGAGGTGCGTGCGTCGTGGCAGCGCTTCCTCGACGAGGTCGAGCCGCTCCGGCCGGACTTGTATCGCTACTGCCGTCATCTCACCCGTACGCCCTGGGACGCCGAGGACTTGGTCCAAGACGCGATGGCGAAAGCGTTCGTGACGCTGGGCACGGTGTTTCGCGATCTCCCCGGCCGCCGCGCGTGGCTGTTTCGCGTCGCCTCGAATCTATGGATCGACCGCGTGCGCCGAGCTCGGCTCGAGGCGAGTCTCGAGCGCGATGAGGACGAGGCGGCGGTCGATCCGCAGGCGGCGCGTGAGGCCGCGGGCACGTTGTTCAGCGCGCTGTCTGCGCAGGAACGGGCCGCGATCGTGCTCAAGGACGTGCTGGATTTCTCGCTCGACGAGATCGCCGACGCGCTGTCCACGACGGTGGGCGCCGTGAAGGCGGCGCTGCACCGCGGTCGCGGGCGGCTCGCCGAGGCACCCTCCGATTCGCCCGCGCAGCGAGCGCCGCGCGCCGGTGTGCTCGACGCCTTCTGCGCGGCCTTCAATGCGCACGACCTCGAGCGCATGACCGCGCTCTTGCTCGACAGCGCCGTAGTCGAGATCGTGGGCGTCGTGACCGAGTACGGTCCGGATGCCGCGAAGGACCCGCGCACGGGCTCGTTTGCCGGCTCGCTCGGGCCGCTCACGTTCGACGATCGCGGCGGCGTCGGCCCGGAGCTGCTCGTCGGCTACCTCGGCGGCCCTCCGCGCTGCGAAGCGCGCCCGTACCGCGACGCGACGGTGCTGCTGATCTGGTACGACCACGAGGAAGGCCCGCGCGTGCGCGGTGTGATGACGCTGCAGACCGCAGGCGACCGCATCGCCACGCTGCGAAACTACTTTTTCTCCCCGGACGTGATCGCCGAGATCTGCACCGAGCTCGACGTTCCGTTCAGCGCCAACGGCTATCGCTACTGGCCGTAGCTCAAGCCGGTCCTGGCGCCGGTTGGCGCGCGCGAATGCCGTGCATGAACCTCGGCTGACCTGGCTCGCCATCGATCACGCTCGCGTAGACCACCTCCCAATCCGACGCGACGAAGCCGGGCACGCCATCCGACGGCTCGATCGTCACGCGCTCTCCGCACTTGCACTTGGATGGAAGGCACAGCCGCAAGCCGTCCTGGCCGTCATTGCGCTCGATCACCAGACCGCGGAGCGCCTTCGCCTGCACGGTGGCTAGGACCGGATACCGAGCCGCCGTTCGTTTCGACGCACGCTTGTCGCGATCGTGGCCTTGCGCCGGAGGCGGGACGGACACCCGAACCGCCGAGGCGCGCAGGCTCGCCGAACAGAAGATCGTTCGAAATTGCTCCACGACCTCTGCCGAACGTATGAGCAGGCCGATGGCGTGGGATCCGAGGCCGCTGTGGACCAGAACGCGGCTACCCTCTGGAGAGTCCAGGATGACGAAGCCGACATCGTTCGGAATGCGGACCTTCTCCCCGACGAGCTGGAAGTCGTCCTCTCGTATCGTGCTTGCGCAGATGCCCAGATCGGCCTGTCGCTGCGCAGCGGCTTTCGCTTTCGGATCGGTCTCCAGGAACACGCGCTGAATAGGAAGCCCGGCCTCGGCGGCCTGCTGATTCGCGAGCCAGTACTGACTCACCCAATACGAATCCCAACTCTTGCAGGCGCATAGGGCGAGGACCTGCGCGCCATCGACCTTCATGAGCTTCCTCTGTTCGTCGCTCAAGAAGCGCAGGTACGCATCCTCGCCGCTGAACTTCTCGGCTACGCTCACTTTATCGAGGGCGAGCCGCATCAACGTGATGCCGATATCCTGGAGCGTGGGCGGCTGAAGGCGATCGATCTCTTCGAGCATCCGGCTGATAAGGTCCTGCGTCCCTCCGGATGCTGGGGCCGTGACTACGCCGTTCCCGCTGTCCGCCACGCCCGAGCCCAGCGCTCTCGAGAGGGAAGGAATGCCGAACCAAAGCGCCAGAACGTTTGCGCAGACCAACGCGATCGCGAACCATTCGACGGTGCTGGCGGGCGCCTTGCTCTTGTCCAAGAAGAACAGCACCGCGCTCATCAGCCAAGAGATGATGATCGCGTAGAAGGTGATCTTGACCGCGCGGTGTGCGCGGCGCTGCTGGGTGTCCAGGCGAATTGCCAGCAGGATGTCTTCCTTCACCGATCGCGGACGGGTCAACGCCCGCGAGTCCTGGGCCTCGATCCACTCGAGCCAACGGCGTAGTCCGCCTTTCTTGACCTGCCAGATCAAGAACGCGAGCAGCGCTCCTCCCTCGACCTTGGCTAAGGTGAACCACAACTGCGGATCCCCGGCCAGCCACTGGAAGTCAGTGGCCGCACTCGCAGCTCCGATCATCATGTCCCCCGTTTGTACGCGCGAACCAGAGCGCACTCCGCAAGTGCGCCAGTGAGCGCCAGCGAGCCTCAGCTAGTCGACCGCGGCGTCTGACGTCAATCCACCCACGAGAGAGCCGAACGTGCCGATCACGACGGCACCGGGCAGGCCACCGAACGCCGCGCCCAATACGGCGCCGCTGACGCCACCCGCGATCGACCCTGCTATCGCTTGCCTGCGATGTGAACCGACCTTGAACGGCGTCGCGCTCGCCGGCTCGTCTTTGCTGGATGCAGCGCCATCGTCGAGGTTTGGCTGCGACATACGTGCCCCCTTAAGCAACGATCGGAGTTGATATCGAAGATCTCGATGGAACAAGGCCAAAATATGTCGGCCCAACCGATTCAAAGTTTCCTCCTTAGTGGTACGCGAGCCAACTATTGGCGTTCCCTTGCATGGCACGCGCCTCTTTCAGTTGTGAAAAACAGAAGCAATTCCCTACGTCTTTGCAGCGGCATCCGCTGCCGTCTCGCCGCACGCGTAGCGATCTGGCGGGCGCGCGAGCACCTGCATGCGTGACGTGGCTCACACGTCGGCCGCGACTCTTGGTCGTGGAGACTACCGCTCGCCGAGGTCGGTGGTGTCGCGGGTGAGCAGCTCGGCACCGCAGAACATGGCGTCTTGGAGGTGCGCCGGCGGGTTCTTGCGCGAGGTCTCCGCGGCCGTACGGCGCACGTCGAACACGCGCGTGAACTGATCCTGCATGAGCGCACGCGCGCGCTCGATCGTCGCTTCCCAGCGCGCTCGCTGCGGCGTCGGGGCCGCGCCTTCCGCGGTCGCATCGGGGTCGGGCGTGAGCACGATCAAGCTCAGCAGCTCTTCGACCTTGAGCTTGTCGGCGTCGGGCTTCTTGAGCTCTTCTTCGAGCGCCGGGATCAGCACTTGATCGCGTAGGCCGAGCACGTCGTCGTCTTCCACCTGGCAGGCGAGCAGCCGCGTGTGCACGCGCCCGAGCGCGATCGCAGCCTCGGCGCGCGGCCGCTGCAGCAGCTTGGCGAGGCCCTGATCGAAGCGACCTGCGACCTCGGTGTGGTTCGTGATCATGATGTCGATCAAGCGGCCCTTGCACTCGGCGTCGCAGGTGTTGCCGAGGAGGTAGTCGACCAACCAGAACGCGCGCGCGTCGTGGAACTTGTCGACCGCCGCCACCTCGCTCGTCGCCACGAGCGCGCCGTACTGTGTGGGGCTGAGGACGATCGCGGCGGTCAGCCGCGCGCCGGGAGAATACGCTTCGAACGCCGCGATCTCGTTCCACTGGCGGCGGTCGTACAGCGAGCTGAGGTACGGTGCGAAGAGCCACGCGAAGCGCGAGGGGGCAGCCTGCACGTCGTGCTCGTCGTTGAGCAGCTTCATGGGGCCGGCCTTCTTCAGCTCGGCGGCGTTGGTGATCTCGTCTGCGAACAGCTGCGCGATCGCGCGTGCGCGCTCGATATACGAGTCGGCCTTGCACGCCGCTACGTCGCGCGCGAACCCGAAGCGCTGCTCGCACGTGAGCTCGAACGCACCGGCGAGGCGCCCGTAGCTCTTGTCGCTCACGGTCGCGAGCACCGACCGCATGTAGTCGGCGTTGTTCTTGCCCAGCTCGAGCGCATACGAGACCGCGAGCTCGGGGTCGAGCAGGTTGCCGCGGGTGAGCGAGAGCAGCACGCCGTAGCGCTGCTCGACGGTGGCTTCGCCCGCGGACGACAGCACGTGCACGTTCTTCGACAAGATCTCGGCGCGCTGGATGCGCCAGCTGTTCTCGGCCTGCGTCTCGGCGATCTTCTGCTGCGACTCCGCTTGGTGCCGCGAGGTCTCCGACTGCCGGTACTGCCAGATCGACGTCGCGATCAGGCCCGCCGCCCCGATCACGAACGACGACATGAACGAGTGATAGGTCTGGATGAACTGGCCGAGCCTGGACGTGCTCGGGATCTTGCTGAGGCGATCGGACTTCTCTGCGCTCATGGCGCCGGACCTTACCCCAGCGCTTTCAGCCGGCAAGCGCGCGAGGCATCATGGATTCGTGCTTTTCCGCTTCATCCTGCCCTGCGCCGGCGCGGTGGCCGTGTCCCTACTCGGCGCAGTGGGCGTTGCGTCTGCCGACGGCGAGCCCGCCCGGGAACGCACGCGGCACGGGGTGATGAGCTACGACGGCACGTACCTGATGGTCGGGCCGACCTGGGGCGGCACGCTCGACCGCAGCGAGGGCGATGCGGGGCTCGTCGGCGGTGAGGCCAGCGTGGTCGGGGTGCGCGACGCGTTTTGGGCCGGCGCGTACGTCGATGCGACCTATGCATTCGCGCCCGACGAGACGCGGCTGACCCTAGGTCCCGAGGTCGGCGTTCGCTTCCTCGGCATCGACGCCGGCTACGCGCTCGTGCTGGGCGGCGAGCATGGCGCTCAGCACG
>Ga0190269_10001687_pt1 | contig 10455 bp, 8 predicted proteins | sample Popmic249IS_FD_133749 | JGI IMG/M metagenome (GOLD analysis project Ga0190269, IMG submission 133749) | Populus adjacent soil microbial communities from riparian zone of Blue River, Arizona, USA - 249 IS | ecosystem: Environmental > Terrestrial > Soil > Riparian zone | place: USA: Arizona... | reverse complement strand
GATTCTGGTTGGAGTCGACGCCGATGCCGAGCTTCCCGCTGTCGGCCGCGGCCTGCAGGACACCCATGCCGGTGCCCCCGGCGGCGGCATAGATCACGTCGGCGCCCTGGGCGATCTGCGCCTTCGCGAGCTCCGACCCGCGGCCCGGGTCGTTCCAGGCGGCGGGCGTCGTGCCGGTCATGTTCTGGATGACCTTGATGTTGGGGTTGGCCGCCTTCGCGCCCTGCACATAGCCGCAGCCGAACTTGCGGATCAGCGGGATGTCCATGCCGCCGATGAAGCCGACCGTCCCGGTCTTGGACGCCTTGGCGGCGAGCAGGCCGACGAGGAAGGACCCCTCATTCTCCTTGAACACGTAGGATGCGACGTTCGGCAGGTCGACGACCGTGTCGATGATCGCGAAGTTCGTCTTGGGGAAGTCCTTGGCGACCGCCTTGAGGGCATCCTCATAGGCGAAGCCGAGAACAACGATGGGGTTGTTCCCGTCGCGGGCGAAGCGGCGGAGCGCCTGCTCGCGCTGCGAGGCGTTGGTGATCTCGAACTCCCGGTAAGTCTTGCCGCTGTCCTTTTCCCAGCGCTCCGCACCATTGTAGGCGGCTTCGTTGAAGGACTTGTCGAACTTTCCACCCAGATCGTAGATGAGAGCGGGATCGGCCAGGGCCGTGCCGGCCAAGAGGGTCGCCAACGCCACGCCACCGGCCAGGCCGGCAAGATGCTGGGTGAAGGTTTTGGTCTTCATATCGTTTCTCCCTGTAGCCGCCGGGCGGGAGTGCGTCCGCCCAGGCGTTGGCAGCGATACAATCGTGCAAATCCTGCCGCGGCAAGAGGGAAAACCGAACATTTTTCCGGTTGGTCAAAAATTGGGCGCGCCCGGCGCGGCGCGTCCGGCCCGCTAGGCTCCGGACGGATCCGGCTCGGGCGGCAGGGCGGTGACGCCCATGCCGGCGGCCGCCGCGAAGCGCTCGAAGAAGCCGTCGATCACCCGCTGGGCGGAATGGCCGATCACCGCCCGGCCGAGCCGCATGATCTGGCCCGAGGCGCCGCCGACCGCCCGGAAGGCCAGGAGCGTTCCGTCCGGATGGTCCTCGAGGTCGATCGCCGCGCTGCCTTCGGCGAGGCCGAGCAGGCCGCCGCGGCCGCGGCCGGTGAGGGTGTAGTGGGAAGCCGGCGCGATGTCGGAAAGCGCCAGCTCGCCTTTGAACACGGGATGCACCACGCCCAGATTGACCTTGATGGCCAGATCCAGGGTCGAATCGCTGGTCCAGACGATCGTGTCGCAGCCGGGAATGGCGGCCTTGAGCACCGCCGTGTCGTTGAGCGCCGACCAGACCTGGGGCCGGGTCGCAGCCAGGATGTAACGTCCACCAAAATCCAATTGCGCTCGCCCTTTACCTGCGTCTTTTTGGCACCAATATGAGCAAAATAGTTGCTGGCCGGGCCACATTCAATTGTCACGGACACCCGCAGCAGCAATCTATGGTCGTCCACAAGAACGGGAAAACGTCATGGCAACCGAAGTCACCGAGAAGCCGCTGCAGTACCTCGACAAGGCGGTCGGTGCGATCCGCGAGATGGGCCTCTGGCCCGAGCAGCAGGGCGAGCAGCCGATCACCGCCCTCCTCCAGGAGATCACGCAGCTCGACGAGACGCGGGTGGTGCTGATCGGCCGGACGCTGAGCCAGGCGAGCGCCTTCAACGAGGTGGTGCGCGAGCAGGTCGCGGCCATGAAGATCGGCGAGCGCTACGAGGACATCACCAAGGGCTTCGACTCGATCCGCGACGACGCCAAGGGCCTGGTGGACCAGCTGGCCGACAACCGCATCGACATGGGCGAGCGGATCGGCAACGTGTGGATGAAGATCTCGCGCGGGGACATCGCGACGCGCTTCAACCGGATCCGCGACATCTATCTTTCGGTCAGTGCCGACACCAAGGACCAGATCGACCGCGAGCACCGCATCCTCGAGGCCTATCGCGATTTCCGCGGCGCCCTCAAGCAGGCCGAGGTGATGGCGCTCGAAGTGCTGCAGACGGCCGAGCGGCACCTCGAGGACCGCAAGGGGGTGCTGCAGGAGGCCGCCGACGCGCTCACCAACTTCAAGGACGGCACGCCGGCCGACCGCGCCCGGCTCGAGCTGGCGCGCGACGAGAGGCTGCGCGAGCTGCAGAACGAGGAGCGGCGCTACCAGATCGCCAAGGACCTCTCGGACAACCTGACCATCTCCTACAATACCTCCGAAGTGGTGATGGCGCGGCTGATGCAGACCACCAACGCCAAGGAGCGGGTGTACCAGCAGTCGATCTCGTTCTTCTCCACCAACGAGACGGTGCTCACCGCGCTCTCGGCGTCCTTTACCGGCATGTTCGGCCTGCACGAGAGCACCGAGACCCTCAATGCCATGAAGGAGGGGATGAGCAAGAGCCTCGAGACCCTCTCGGAGATCGGCGACCGGGTCGGCGAAGAAGCCATACGGGCCGGCTATGGGCCGACCATCCGTGCCGACGCGGTCAAGAAGCTGCTCGACAGCGTGATCTCCTTCCAGGAGCACTCGCGCACCATCATCACCGAAATGCGCGTCTTGTCCTCCAAGAATTCGGCGGAGATCCGCGACGCGGTCGAAGAGGGCAAGCAGCGCCTGGCGCGGCTCGCCGCCGAGGGCAACGCCCTCTTGCTCGAGACCAGGCAGGGCTGACCGGCCCGCGAACCCCGAGGAGCGCCTAACCGACTCTCATGAGTGCTTCGACTGCCGAAACAGCGGCCCCGCTGGACGAGATCATGCTGGCCATGGACGTGGTGGACACGCTCCGGCACCGGCAGGACCTCGTCACGCGCGAGCTCGACGAGACGACGCGCGAGCAGCAGCTGATCGCGAAGCTGCGCGAGATCTATCACCAGCAGGGCATCGAAGTTCCCGACCACATCCTCAAGGAAGGGGTCGAGGCCCTGGCCGAGAGCCGCTTCGTCTATACCCCGCCCAAGCCGGGCCTCGCGGCCAGCCTCGCCCGGCTCTACGTCAGCCGGGGGACCTGGGGCCGCTGGGCCATGGCCACGTGCCTGGCGCTGATCATCGGCCTGGGCGGCTATTTCTTCGTCTACCGGCCCTGGCAGGCGGCCCAGGCCGAGCGTGCCCGGATCGAGCTGGCCGAAGAGCTGCCCCGGCGCATGGACGCCATCTACCAGGCGATCTTCGAGGAAACCAAGGTGCAGCAGGCTTCGGTGCAGGCCGAGGAACTGGTGCGGCGCGGCAAGGTCGCGGCGCGGGGCGGCGACCGGGCCGGCGCCGAGGCCGCTATCGCCGATCTCGACGGCCTGCTCGAGACCCTGCGCATGGAATACACGCTGCGGGTGGTCAACCGTCCCGACACGCGCTCGGGCTTCTGGACCTTTCCCGAGATCAATACCGAGGCGACCAATTACTACCTGGTGGTGGAAGCCATCGACCCCGACGGCAAGAGCCTGAGCCTGCCCATCCTCAACGAGGAGAACGGGGAGACCGAGACGGTGCCGGTCTGGGGCGTACGCGTGCCCGAAACCGTCTACAACGCCGTCGCCGCCGACAAGCAGGACGACGGCATCATCCAGCGCAACGTGGTGGGGCGCAAGGAATACGGCTTCCTCGACGTCACCTATGCCGTGCCCGTGCTGGGCGGCGCCGTGACCCGGTGGTGATGGCATCATGATCCGCGGACCCGAAGCCCTCGAATCCCTCGACGAGGCCCTGCGCGACATTCGCCGCGAGGAAGACGAGATCGCCCGGCGCCTGGCGCGCTCGAACGAGCGCATCGCCAAGTTCCGGGAGACCGAGGCGGAGCTGTTCCGGCAGCTGGCGCTGGTGCGGCTCGAGCCGGCCACCCAGGCGGAGTTGACCGAGCGCATCACCCAGGCCGAGCTCAAGGCGCGCGAGGCCCTCAAGCGCCATTCCGAGGACATGGGCGGCACCGAGGAGGCCCTGCGCAAGATCGACGCGGCCATCGCCGGCCTCACCGCCGAGCGCGCGGCCGCGCTGTCGGAGATCGACCGGCACCAGGCGGAGCTCAAGGCGCTGGCGAGCCGGATCGCCGCCGCCGTCGCCAAGGACCCGGACTATGCGCGCAAGCGCGCCGCCGCCACCGAGCTGCAGTCGATCGCCGCCCAGAGCCTGCGCAAGACCGGCCAGGCCGAGGCCGACCGGGAACAGAAGGGCCGCCCCTACCGGGACGATCCGCTGTTCATGTACCTGTGGGAGCGCGGCTACGGCACCAAGAACTACCGCGCCACCAATCTGGTGCGCTGGCTCGACGGCAAGGTGGCGGACCTCGTCGGCTACCACAAGGCGCGGCCGAATTTCGCCATGCTCAACGAGATCCCGCTGCGGCTGCGCGAGCATGCCGAGCGGCAGGCCGCCAATGCGGCGGCGGCGGAAGAAGAGGTCGACCGGCTGGAAACCTCCGCCATCGACGCGGCGGGCGGCAAGCCGTTGCGCGAGGCGCTGATCGCCACCCAGGCGCGGATCGCGGCGATCGACGCCAAGATCGTCGCCGCCGAGGACGAGCGCGACGACAAGGCCAAGCTCCTGCGCCAGCTGGCCCAGGGCAGCGACCCGGCCTTCTCGCAGGCGATCTCGGCCCTGGCCGAGGGCCTCGGGCGCGAGGACATGCAGACCCTGCTCGCGGCCGCGCGCGCCACCCGCACCGCCCAGGACGACACGATCATCGCCCAGATCGAGGAAGCCCGAGCCCGGGTGCGCGAGGAAGAAACCGAGAGCCGCGAGCAGCGCGAGCGCGCCAAGACCCTGGCCGCGCGGCGGCGGGAGCTCGAGGACATCCAGTACGAGTTCAAGAAGGCCCGCTACGACGACCCGCGCTCGACCTTCCGCCAGGACACGCTGGTCTCGGACCTGCTCAACGACTTCCTGCGCGGCGGCATCAGCGCCGGCACCTATTGGGACCAATGGCGGCGGAGCCAGAGCTGGAGCCCCGGCACCAGCGACTGGGGCGGCGGCGTCGGCCTGCCGCACAATGGCCGCAGCACCTGGGAAGACGAGGAAACGATCTCCTGGGGCGACATCTTCTTCGGCGGCGGCGGTGGAGGCGGGAGCAGCGGCGGCGGCTTTTCCTGGCCCAAGAGCTCGGGCGGAAGCGGCTGGAGCCGGCCCTCGGGCGGGGGCGGCGGCTTTTCGCGGCCGCGCTCGGGATCGTCGGGCTCGCGCCGGACCGGCGGCTTCAAGACCGGCGGCGGCTTCTAGCGCCCGGCCGGCCTGCGCGCGGCGCTGCCCAGCGCGAGGGCGGCGGCTCCGGCGAGGACCACGAGGCCGAGGGCGGTGCGCGGATGCGTCTGCACCGCGGCGGCCATGGAATGCTCGAGCGTGTCCTGCCGCCCGCCCCTGACATGGCCGCCGGCCCGCGGCGCGTAGAGATTGGGACCGGCCGGCATGCGGCCACGCTCGATCAACTGGTTGACGGGCATGGCGGCCTGGCCGCGATCCATGAGGCCCGGCGCCAGGGTCGCGGCGGGGCCGAGGGCGGCGACCGCGCCCACGGCGATGTCGCGCTGGGGATGGACGGCGGCGTGGAGAATGGCCCGCCCCACAGCTTCGGGCGCATAGACGGGGCCCGGCGCCTTGCCCATGCCGTCCATATAGGTCTTGGCATGCTCGAAGAAGTAGCTGTCGACGCCGGACGGGCGCACCAGGGTCACCGAGACCGGCAGGTGTTCGCGCATCAGCTCGATGCGCAGCCCGTCGGTGAACCCCTTGATGGCGTGCTTGCTGGCGGCATAGGGCACCGACAGCACGAGGGGAACGTCCGAAACGAGGGAGCCGAGATTGACGAGGGCGCCGGGTTCGCCGCGCCCGCGGAAATGCCGCACGGCGGCCAGGGACCCGAACACCGTGCCCCAGTAATTGGTCCGGAAGATCTGCGCGTGATCGGCGGTGGTGATCTGGGTGAGCGTCCCCATCACCCCCACGCCGGCATTGTTGACCCAGGTGTCGAAGCCTCCGAACCGCTCCACCGCCCGGGCCGCGATGCCGGCGACCGCCGCCTCGTCGCCGACGTCGGCGGCGACCCATTCGGCGGCTCCGCCCCGGGCCTGAAGGTCGGCGCAGATCGCGGCCAGGGCCTCGCCATCGCGGGCGGCCAGCACGACCCGGGCCCCAGCGGCGCTCGCGAGGCGCGCGGTGGCCAGGCCGATGCCGGAACTGGCTCCGGTGATGACGATCGTCTGTGCGCGGAGCGGCTTGAGGGCGATGGACATGGGGGCCTCGGCTGGTTTACCGGCTCAGCAACGCCCCGGCCGGCAGCCCGTTCCGGCCGCGCCCGGGCGGCGACGTTTCAGCAGTCGGCCAGCGGCGCGCCGGCCAGCGCGTCCTCGACGGAGCCGTTCTGGATCAGCGGCTCGAGCCGCGTGGCGCCGGGAAGGGCCACCAGCACCGAATAGCGGGCGCGGGCGAGATCGACCGGCTCGGTGGCGCAGAAGCGCGGCGCGACGCTCACCGGGAAGGCGCCGGCGGCATTGCCCGTGCCCGCCGGCAGGCTGCGGGCCCAGGCCTGGGCCTCGCGCAGGGCGGCCTGGTCGGCTTCCGAAAAGCCGAAGAGGTAATAGGCCCGGTTGGCGCCCGGCGGCGGCAGCGTGCCGGCCAGCTCCCCGGGGTCGGTGAGGGTCAGGGCGGCCACCACGTGCCGCTCGCCCCGCCCGGCGCTGGTGAAGTCGAAGCGGAGGGCGGACTGCTCGGGCACCGGCTGCAGGGGCGCCGGCAGGTCGACGGCCACCACGAGGCTGGCGATGTCGTCGTTGAGATAGTCGAGGGCGCGGATCTTGGCCGCCGCCTGCGGGCTGAGGCTCGTGCAGGCGCCGAGGAGGGCGGCCGCCAGGAGCGCGGGAAGGAACGCAGCAGGGCGGGCGGGGTGGCGGGCGAGACGATCAATCAACATGGCGACCTCCGAACGTCCCAGGCCGGCCGCCGGTTTCGCGGCACCGGCGGCCGGCGGCATGTCACGCGGCCTGCCGGACGTCCGGCGCCAGGGCGCGCGCCCAGTTGAGGGCGAAATAGGCCACTTCCTCCCAGCCGGGCTCGGCGATGAGGAAATGCGAGCGGGCGGGGAAGAGCTTGAAATCGGTGCGGGCCGGCGAGCGCCGCTGCTTGCGGTAGGCGCCCTTGACCACGAAGGGCGTCACCGTGCGGTCCTTGCCGCCGGCGATCAGCAGCAGGGGCTGGCTGCGCCGGGCCGGCGAGACGAAGGTGCCGACGAAGCTCGCCGCCTGGTAGAAGATCCGCCCCGGCGCCGGGACGACGAGGCGCTCGTATTCGGCCGCCTGCACCGCCGGCGGGGCGGCATTGGCGAAGCTTGTCTCGAAGGCCTTGCGGCTGAGGGTGAAGGGCCGGCTCCAGCCGTTCCAGCGGGCGAGGATGGGGAAGGCCGCCCCCAGGGAGACCGGCCCCACCAGCACCCCGCCGATGGGGGCCGGATCGATGGCGATGCCGGCGGCGCCGAGGCCCCGGTCGAGCAGGATCTGCACGATGAGGCCGCCGAAGGAATGGCCGACAAGGAGCGGCGGCTCGGGCAGGCTGCGGATGACCTGGGCATAATGGTCGGCGATGGCGCCGACCGTCAGGGCTCCGAACGCCGCCGGCGGGCTGGTGCGCAACGCCTCCACCGGCCGGTCCATCAGGGGCCAGGCCGGGGCGAGCACGGTGATGCCGGCTTCTTCAAACGGCTTGCGGAAACTGTCCCAGGATCCGGGCGTCATATAGGCGCCATGGATGAAGACGGCGGTCTTGGGCAAGGAAGGCAGGGGCTTGGCCGCATTGGCCGCGGGGGTCTTGGCAGTCATGGCTCTACTCCATGTTGCAAAAGGCATCGCCCATTGGTGCCGGGCCCCGGCCGCATCGCTCCGGTGCCCCTCCTCCGCCGGCTCTCGTTGGTACTGGTCTTCGCGTGCGACCCTTTTCAGTGGGATGCGGGCAGCCGGCTGCCCCGGGAGGCAGCCGGTCCTGGCAGCATCATCGGAAATTCGCGGAGGCTTGTCGACGGGGCCGCGCCAAAAACGCAGCCAAGGCTTCGCCCTGGCGGCGGGATCGAGCGCCGGGCGGCCTGCACCGCCCGGCATCGGCCGGATCAGCCGAAGACGCTGGCCCCGCGGTCGGCGGCGCCCACCAGGGCGCGGAAGCCGGCAAAGAGCTCGCGGCCGGTGCCGAAATGCTCGGCGCCCAGATCCTGGGTGGCGGAGGGCCGGGCCATGAGCTCGGCCTCGTCGCCGAGGAACTGGAGGGTCCCCGCCTCGGCGTCGAGCCGGATCATGTCACCGTCGCGCAGCTTGCCGATGGGACCGTTGTCCACGGCCTCGGGCGTCATGTGGATGGCGGCGGGCACCTTGCCGGAGGCTCCCGACATGCGGCCGTCGGTGACCAGGGCGACCTTGAAGCCGCGGTCCTGGAGAATGCCGAGGGCCGGGGTGAGCTTGTGCAGTTCGGGCATGCCGATGGCCTTGGGGCCGGAGAAGCGGATCACCGCCACGAAATCGCGCTGCAGCTCGCCGGCCTTGAAGGCGTCCTGCATCTCCTGCTGGGAGTGGAAGACCCGGGCGGGCGCCTCGACGAAGCGGTTCTCGGGCTTGACCGCGGAGATCTTGATCACCGAGCGGCCGAGATTGCCCGAGAGCAGCTTGAGCCCGCCGGTGCGGGAGAAGGCCTCGGCGACCGGGGCCAGCACCTTGGGATTGCCCGAGGCGGCCGGCGCCGGCTCGAAGGCGAGCTTGTCCTCGAGGAGCTTGGCCTCGACCGCATAGCCCGAAAGCCCCGTGCCCCACACGGTCTTGACGTCCTCGTGGAGATGGCCCGAAGCGAGCAGTTCCTTGATCAGGAAGCCCATGCCGCCGGCGGCATGGAAGTGGTTCACGTCGGCGAGGCCGTTGGGATAGACGCGCGCCAGCAGCGGCACCGCGTCGGAGAGGTCCGACATGTCGTCCCAGGTCACGTGCAGGCCGGCCGCCGCGGCGATGGCGATGAGGTGGAGGGTGTGGTTGGTCGAGCCGCCCGTGGCATGGAGGCCCACGAGGCCGTTGACGATGGCCTTCTCATCGATGACGTGGCCCACCGGAGTGTAGTCATTGCCCTGGTCGGTGAGCGAAAGGGCGCGCCTGGCGGCTTCGCGGGTCAGGGCGTCGCGCAGCGGCGTGCCGGGATTGACGAAGCTTGCGCCCGGCAGGTGCAGGCCCATGATCTCCATGAGCATCTGGTTGGAATTGGCGGTGCCGTAGAAGGTGCAGGTCCCCGGCGAATGGTAGGACTTGGCCTCGGCCTCGAGGAGCTCGGCGCGGCCGACCTTGCCTTCCATGTAGAGCTGGCGGACGCGGCTCTTCTCGTCGTTGGGCAGGCCCGTGGGCATGGGCCCCGCGGGCACGAAGACCGCCGGCAGGTGGCCGAAGGCCAGGGCGCCGATGAGGAGGCCCGGCACGATCTTGTCACAGATACCCAGGAAGACCGCGGCGTCGAACATGTTGTGCGAGAGCGCGATGCCCGTGGCCATGGCGATGACGTCGCGGGAGAACAGCGACAGGTCCATGCCCGGCTGGCCCTGGGTCACCCCGTCGCACATGGCCGGGACGCCGCCCGCCACCTGGGCGGTGGCGCCGATCTCGCGGGCGGCCGCCTTGATGAGGTCGGGATAGTCCTTGTAGGGCTGGTGGGCCGACAGCATGTCGTTATAGGAGGTGACGATGCCCAGGTTGAGGCTGGTCGTGCCCGCCAGGGCCGCCTTTTCCGCCGGCGAGCAGGCGGCGAAGCCGTGGGCCAGGTTGCCGCAGGCCAGGGCGGCGCGGTGGACGCCCTTTTCACGCGCCCGCTCGATGCGATCGAGATAGGCCTTGCGGGTGGCCGCGCTGCGGACCGCGATGCGGTCGGTCACGTCCTGAATTGCCTGAAGAACGGCCATCATTGCTCCTTAGTCGCGGGAGGCGCCCGATCGCATGGCGATCAGGGACACCAGAATATGGTCACTGGCTTTGCGGCCTGACGCAGGACGGCGCGCACGGGCATGGCTTCCACCGGCCCGTCCTCCAGCGCGCGCTCCAGCGTCACGACCTTCTCCTCCCCTTCGATATGTAGGTAGAGCGACCGCGTTTGCAGCAGCCGCTTCAGCGTCAGGGTGACGCGGGGCTCTCCGGCCCCGGGTGCCCGGATCGCCAGCGCCGGCCCCTCGGCGGCCAGCGCTTCGGCGAGCGTGTCGCCGCCGGGAAAGAACGAGGCAGTATGCCCGTCATTGCCCATGCCGAGCACGACGGCGTCGAAGCGCGCCGGCAGGTCGGCCAGGGCGGCATTGGCGGCGGCGATGCCCCCCGGGCCCGGCTCGGTGCCGCCCCGGTAGAGCGGGACGAAGCGCGCGGCGGCCGCCGGACCCTGCAGCAGGCCCTGCCTGACCAGGCGCGCATTGGAGCGCTCGGAGCTCTCGTCGACCCAGCGCTCGTCCACCAGGGTC
>Ga0190269_10001686_pt1 | contig 10455 bp, 13 predicted proteins | sample Popmic249IS_FD_133749 | JGI IMG/M metagenome (GOLD analysis project Ga0190269, IMG submission 133749) | Populus adjacent soil microbial communities from riparian zone of Blue River, Arizona, USA - 249 IS | ecosystem: Environmental > Terrestrial > Soil > Riparian zone | place: USA: Arizona... | reverse complement strand
CAGGCGCGAGATCGCCGCCATCTGGTCGCTCGCCCCCGAGTCTCCACACCACTTCCTCGCCGCCTCGCCCCGCGTGCCGCTGGTTGGCGACATCACCGCCTATGCGCGGGCGGTCATCGCGGCCCAGCCCTCGGTACAGGCGGGCGTGCTGGCGCTGTGCCGGGCCATCCATGGCGATTTCGCCTATGACCCCAAGGCCACCGCCGTCGACACCGGCCCGGCGGAAGCCTTCGCCCTGCGCAAGGGGGTGTGCCAGGATTTCGCCCATGTGATGGTGGCGGGCCTGCGCGGCGTCGGCATCCCCGCCGGCTATGTCAGCGGCTTCCTGCGCACCATTCCGCCGCCGGGCAAGCCGCGGCTCGAAGGCGCCGACGCCATGCACGCCTGGGTGCGCGCCTGGTGCGGCCAGCAGGCCGGCTGGATCGAATTCGACCCGACCAATGCCATGCTGGCCGGCCCCGACCACATCACCATCGGCCACGGCCGCGACTATGCCGACATTTCCCCCATCGTCGGCGTTCTCAAGACTTCCGGCGGGCATGCCACCTCCCAGGCCGTCGACGTCATCCGCCTCGAATAGGCTCCGCCGAAGGTCCGCTTAGTGCCTTGGAACTAAACCGCTTGTCGCCCCGTTGTTGGCTCAAGCGCAGCAATTGCGCACCCCAACAGGAGGCGGCCCGCTCCGGGCCACAGAGGTGAGCGCCATGACCCGTTCGGAAATCTCCGCCCTCGAGCAAGCCAGCCGCATGTCCACAGTCTGGGCCCCGGAAGGCTATGACGGCCGGACCCATTTCCGGGCCGTCGCCACCGCCCTGGCGCCGGCGCTGTTCATCCTCAGCGCCGCAGCCACGGTCCTCTTCAGCGTCATCTAAGACCGGCTGCGGCCGGGTAGCTCCAACCAAGGGAAAAGCGTCATGACCTTGAGCACTATCCTCATCATCATCCTCATCCTCCTGCTGATCGGTGCGATTCCGTCCTGGGGCCATTCCCGCAGCTGGGGCTACTTCCCCTCGGGCATCCTCGGCGTGATCCTGGTCATCGTCATCATCCTCGTCCTCATGGGACGGATCTAGCTCGGACGCTTCACCGGCGACAAGCCGACCTCAACACGAAGCGTCCTGGCGAGTCGAAGGACGCCCCCCGAAAGACTCGCCCCCTACCACTCCGGTTCGCTCGCGAACCGGAGTGTTTCCTTTTGCGCTGGATCAAGGAACCCAAGCTTGACCTGTGCATTATCCCGACGTCACGATCAGGAGTGCCGAAATGTCTGAAACCTCCGAGTTCGCCCCCAGCCGTCCGCGCAAGACCGGCGCCACCGGTGCCAGCACTGCGCCCCGCAGCACCGAGGAGCTCGAAGCCCAGGTGACGCGCCTGCAGGAGGACCTCAAGGCGATCACCGCCACCCTGGCCCGCCTCGGCGGCGACAAGGTCAACGAAGCGCGCGACACTGCCCGCCAGGAATACCGCCAGCTCATCCGCTCGGGCCAGAGCGTGATCGAAGAAGTGGGCGACCAGGCCGGAGCCCTGGAAAAGCAGCTCAAGGATACCGTACGCGAACGCCCCCTCACCGCCCTCGCGGGCGCGATCGGCGTCGGCTTCCTGCTGGCGCTCCTGTCCCGGCGCTGAGCATGAACTTCCTGGTGCCGCTCGCGGCCCTGTTCGGCTTGGAAGCCGATGCCCTGGTGCAGCGCGCCAAGGGTCAGCTGGTGCTCCTCCTCGCGGTCGGCACGCTGGCCCTGGTCGGCTTCGTCTTTCTGCTGATTGCCGCCTATGCGGCGCTCTATCCGCGCTTCGGCGCCGTGTGGAGCCCGCTGATCCTGGCTGGCATCGCCTTCGCTTTCGCCCTGGTGATCCTGCTCGCAACCCGCATCGGCGAGCACATCCGCCGCCGGCGCCTCGCCGAGCGGCGCCGCTCGTCGGAGACCACGGCGCTGGTGACGAGCGCAGCGGTCACCGCCCTGCCCGTCCTGCTGAAGTCGCCGGCCCTGCGCTCGCTTGCCCTGCCGCTCGCCCTTGCCGGCGCCTGGATGGTCTATAGCCGCAGCACCGGGACGCGACGCCCCGACGACGACGCCTGAGCGGCGCGGGCGACCTCAGAGGGGCAGGCCGATCCGGGCCACCGCCCCTTCGGCGGGAAAATCCAGTTCCACCGAGCTGCCGATGACCTTTTCCAGGCTGCGCAGGATCAGCTTGCCGCCGAACCCCAGGTCCGGCGTCGCCGCCACGGCCGGCCCGCCATGCTCGCGCCAGACGAGATCGACCCGGCGCCCGCCATCCGCGGCGCTCATGGTCCAGCTCAGCGAGACCCGGCCCGCGGGCGTGGATAGCGCGCCGTAGCGGTGGGCATTGGAGGCGAGCTCGTGGAGGATCAGCCCAAGGCCCAGCGCGTGGTCGGGCGGGAGTTCGAGATCCTCGCCGGCGATTTCGAGTTGGCGGCCCTGCGGCGTCAGCTGCGGCCCGACCTGCAGCCGGATGAGCTCGAGGAGCCCGATGCCGGCCCAGTCGCGGTCGGCGAGCAGCGCATGAGCCTCCGAAAGCGTGCGCAGGCGGCCCGAAAACGCGTCGATGAAGCGCACCGGGTCGGGATTTCGCCGCACCGTCTGGCGTGCCAGCGACTGGATCATGGCCAGGGTATTCTTGACCCGGTGGTTGAGCTCCCGCAGCAGCATCCGCGTGTGTTCGGCCGCGCGCTTGGTGTCGGTGACGTCGATGGTGATGCCCATCATGATGAGCGGCTTGCCGGCACCGTCGCGCTGGTAGACGCGGCCCCGGGCGATCAGCCAGCGCCCGGTGGCGCCGATACGGAACTCGCCTTCGTAGTCGCCGCCATCCTCGAAGCTGGCATGCAGCCCCGCTTGGACGCGTTCCGCATCCTCGGGCACGACGCGGGAGATGACGTCGTCGAAGGTGACAGGGCCGACGGGCTCGAGGCCGTACATGCGGCGCAGGATGTCGTTGACCACGATCTCGCCGGTGCGCACGTCCCAGACCCAGCTGCCGACCTTGCCCGCCTCGAGGGTGAGGGCATGGCGCCACTCCTCCTTGACGAGCGCCGCGGCGGTCCGGGCGCGCACCCGCGCCTCGTCCTTGAGCTCGAAGAGCGCCGCCACGGTGGCCGCGAGATCCTCGAGCTGCGAGGCGAGCCCGGGATCGGGCTGCGGTCGGGGCTCATGGGAAAGAATGCTCAGCGTCCCGAGCTTCTGGCCGCGCACCATGATGGGCGCGGCGGCATAGAAGCGCAGCTGCGGGCCGCCGGTGACCAGGGGATAGGAGGCGAAGCGCGGATCCGCCAAGGCATCCGGCACGACGACGGCCGCTCCGTCGCTCTCGGCCAGGACCACCGCGCAGGGCGTTGCCCCGACCGGCAGTTCGCGGGTGTCGCCGAAGCCGTGGGTGGACTTGTACCAGATGCGATCCTGGTCGATAAGCCCCACGAGACAGGCGGGCACGTGGAACATCGAGGCGCCGAGCTTGGTCAGGCGGTCGAAGTCCGGGTCCTTTTCGGAATCCAGTACCGCGAGCGCCGCGAGGGTGGCGCGGCGCACGGGATCGGTCACGCTGTCGCGGACGTGGCCGGGCAGCGGAATCTGGCTGGATGTCACCTCGGGACCTGGAGCAAACGCGTTTACAAACAAGACGGGTGGGCCTCGTCCCCCGAAAAAGGTCGAGTCGCAACGAAGGAATTTCGCTTTGGTTCCCGATCCGGCAGAGTTTTTTTGGTTCAGGCCGGCGCAATGACGCGAAGGCCGCCGGGGTGGATCTTGAGCACCACCTTGTCCTCGAGGGCGATGAGCTCGCCGTCGAGAACGGCCTGGGCCTGGCGGTGCTTGCGCGGGAAGCGGAGGGTGAGTTCCTGCACTTCCTTTTCCGAAACCTGCGGATTGTCCTTCCAGTGCCCCGCCAGCACTTGGACGAACAATCGCGCCAGGGCCCATTCGCTCAGCGGCCGCGCCACATAGACCCCGAGCACGCCCTGGTCCAGGCTGTCCGCATGGGGGACGTGCCCCTCCCCCACCGGGTTGTTGGAAATGGTGATGCCCGAGGTGACCCGGCGCTCGACGCCGCGGCGCGTGCGGATCTCGGCCTCGAAGCGCGGCGGGTGCATGATTGCCGTGAGCAGTGCCCGCAGGCTGGCGAGCATCTTCCCCAGGCGGCTGTTGTAGGTGAGGCTGTCGCGGATGCGCACAAGGCGCGCATGGATGCCGACGCCGAAATGGTGGACGAAGGGCTTGCCGTTGGCCGTGGCGATGTCCACTGCCGCCACTTGCCCCGAGGCGAGTGCCTCCAGGGCGTCGGCGAGCCCGAGGGGCACCTGCAAGGACCTGGCGAAGAGATTCATGGTGCCGGCGGGCAGCACCGCCAGCGGCACGCCTTGGCGGAAGGCGATATCCGCGGCAGCGGACACCGTGCCGTCGCCGCCGCCGGCGAGGAGCACGTCGATATCGGGGCGCCGGACTGCCGCCTCGAGGGCGGAAACGATCTCCGGACCGTCGACGACCGTGCAGTCGAGGCCATGGCCGTGGTGGAGGAAGATCTGCTGCGCCTGGGTGCAGAACGCATCCATGTCGATGGTCTTGAACGTGCCGCCGTCGCGATTGAAGACGCCTACATACCGCATTGCCTTCCCCGGCTTGCCTGCAGTCCAGGGAAAACGGTCAAGCTTGGGGCCGAGTTCCTGTCCGCTGCGGCAAGGCGCGAGCCTCCGGCCTAGGCGCCGCTGCTGAGGCCCGGGAGCGTCACCCGGACCCGCGTGCCGCCCCCGCTGCGGCTTTCATAGGCGATGTCGCCGCCGAACTGCCGGGCGAGCTGGGCGATGATCATCGCCCCGAGACCGCCCTCGACGTCCTCGGGCGTCGCAGCCAGGCCGATACCGTCGTCGGCCACTTCGAGCACCGCCGAACCGTCGCCCTGCCGCAGCAGGGCGAGCGCAATCTCCCCCGGCCGTCCGTCCGGAAAGGCGTGCTTGAGGGCATTGGTGACGAGTTCGCCCAGGATGATGCCCAGGGTCGTGGCATCGCGCGCCATGATGACGATCGGCTCGAACCGGGTGGAGAAGCGGACCTTGCTGCGCTCGGGCTGGGTGGACTGGATGTCGTCGACCACCGCCTGCAGGAACTCGTCGGCCTGGGCCGTCTCGAGGTCGCCGCCGAGCCGCAGGCGGCGGTGGCCCGAGGCTACGGTCTGGATGCGCATCTGCGCCGCTTCCAGGCCCTTGCGGACTTCCGCCGACGCCGTCCGGCTGACCTGCAGGGCGAGGAGCGAGGACACGGTGGCGAGGGAGTTGCCGATGCGGTGATTGGTTTCCTGCAGCAGCGATTCGACCCGCTGGCGTTCGCGCTCCGCGTGCGCCCGGGCCTCCTCGAGTTCGACGGTACGCTGCCGGACGCCCCGCTCGAGCTCCTCGTTGTGGCTGCGCAGGAGGCTCTGGCTCTGTGCCAGCACCGAGACTTCCCGCTGCGTTCCCGCGAAGATCGCATAGGCCAGGGCCGCGGCTCCGGCGAGGGCGGCCAGCACCGCGACGATCAGCGAAAGGCGGTAGCGCTCGAAAGCCGCGTTGCGCTCGACCAGCAGCCTGTCCTCCTGGGCGATCAGCGTCTCGGCCGTGTCGCGCATGGTGGTCATCAGCCGGTTGCCCATGTCCGAGGAGATGACCGCCTGGGCTTCGGCGAAGCGCCCGGTGGCGGCCAGGTCGAGGGTAGCCGCCATCTCGGCGCGCTTTCTCTCGATCTCCTCGACGATGCCGGTCACCCGCGCCCGCTGCGACGGCGAGTCGGCGGTGAGGTCAAGGAGCCGGTCGAGGCTCGAAGCAATCGAGGTGATCGCCTGGTTGTAGGGCGCAAGATACACTGGGTCCCGGGTCAGCAGATAGCCGCGCTGGCCAGTCTCGGCGTTCAGCAGGTCGATGTAGAGCTGCTGCACCTGCTGCCGCACGTCATAGGTGTGGACGACGTCGGCGAGCTGCCGGTCCACGCCCTGGGCGATGAACAGCGAGGCGCCGCCGGCCAGCACGATGAACAGCAAGGAAGAAATGATCGCCAGCCGCCGCGCGCCGGTGCGGCGCACGAAATCGACCAGCCCGACATGGCGGAAAATGTCGGTCAGGCCGGCGCCCCTGGTATGGAAGTCAGTCGGAATGCAGATGCTCGGCAAATCACTGGGTTGGCCCCGTGATTCGTAGGGGCCAGTCGTGGCGCAATTGCGGCCACCAACGCGACCCGCCGGCTAGATCAGGGGCCGCCGGGCCTCGGGCAGGCCCGCCCACCCGGCGATCTCCTTGAGGCCTTGCACGGAGAGCACCTCGCAGCGCCGGTCGAGCCAGCGGATGAGGCCGCGCTCGGCAAGGCGCTTCAAGGTCTTGTTGGTATGGACGATGGAGAGGCCCAGGGTATCGGCGACGTGCTGCTGGCTGATCGGAATGGCGAGGCCTCCCGGCCCGCCGAGGCCGATCCGCGCCGCCCGCTCGTGCAGGAAGGCGATGAGATAGGCGGCCCGCTCGACGGCGCTCCGCCGGCCGATGCTGAGCAGGTTCTCGTCGAGCATGCGCTCCTCGCGCGCCGCCAGCCAGGTGATGTCGAAGGCCAGGCCCGGATGGTCGCGGAACAGCTCCATGAGCCGGTCGCGCTCGAAGACGCAAAGGTCGATCCGCGTCAGCGCCTCGACCGAATGGTCCATCTCGCCGATCACCGAGCCCTGCAGGCCCACGAGGTCGCCCGGAAGGATGTAGTTGAGGATCTGCCGCCGCCCGTCCTCGAGGGTCTTGAAGCGATAGGCCCAGCCGCGCAGCAGCGTGAACAGGTTCGGGCTCCGCGATCCCTCGGGCAGGATGACCTGGCCGGCCTCGGCCACGAGGTCGCCGCGCTTGAAGCGCGAGACGAAGGAAAGCTCCTCCGGCGAGAAATCGCGGAAATGCGGCAGGCGACGCAGCGGACAGGCTTCGCAGGGCACCAGACGGACGACGGGAGACGAAGCTATGGCCATGGAGATGCTTATCGGCGGGGAGGCGCCAAGCTAGCAGCGTTTTGCGTCCCCGGCGATGGCCTCCGGACGGCACCGGCATGTCATAGTTAAATGACAGCCGGTGTCACGGGCCCGCAAGGTGCCCGTGATTCTTCAGGGACCATCATGCTCAACGGACAATCCATCCTGGTGATCGAGGAGGAATTCCTCGTTGCCCTCGACATCCAGCGCATCCTGGAAAGCGCCGAGGCCGGCCAGCTGGTCTTCGCCCGTTCCGTGGCCGAAGCCCACGATTTCTCCGCCCGCTGGCCCGAGTTCAGCATGGCCATCATCAGCATGGGCGCCCAGCAGGACGGCGCCATCGCCCTGGCTCAGGCCCTTTCCGCCCAGCAGACCGCCCTGGTGCTGACCACGACGGTGCCGCCCCAGACGGGCCTGCCCGGCCTCGACGGGGCGGCGATGGTCGCCAAGCCCTTTGCCGAGGACGAGCTGCTCACGGCCTGCGCGAGCGCCCTGGAGCGACGCTAGGTCGCCGACTGGGTCGTGACCTGGGTGGCCACCGCGTCCGGACCGTAGTCGGCCTCGCCGCTGACCTGCAGGAGATCCTGCAGCCGGGTCCGGGCCCGGCTCACCCGGCTCTTCATGGTTCCCACGGCGCATTGGCAGATCTCGGCCGCTTCCTCGTAGGAAAAGCCGGAAGCGCCGATCAGGATGATGGCTTCGTGCTGGTCGTCCGGAAGCGCATCGAGGGCCTTCTTGAAGTCCTGCATGTCCATGATGCCGTACTGGGACGGATGCACCGACAGGCGCTCGGTGAACACGCCGTCGCTGTCCTGGACCTCGCGGCCGCGCTTGCGCATCTGCGAATAGAATTCGTTGCGCAGGATGGTGAACAGCCAGGCCTTGATGTTGGTGCCCAGCTCGAAGCTCGACTGCTTGGCCCAGGCCTTCATCATCGTGTCCTGCACGAGGTCGTCGGCCTTGTCGTGCTTGCCGCTCAGGCTGACCGCGAAGGCGCGCAGGCTCGGGAGCGTGGCGAGCAGTTCTCGCTTGAACGCCGACGAAGCCGCGTTCGCGTCACTCTCCGGTCGAGCCATTCTTGGCCTCTCTGATCGTACCCACCTGCTGACGTTCGGCACTGTCAAGACGCTCGAGCAGATCCAGAAACTTATCCGGGATCCCCTCGTCCTGCACGGCTCCGTAGAGCGCCCGCAGTTTCGCGCCGATGTCGGAGTTCGCACCCAATCCGTCGTCGAGCCGTGCGAAGCGCTTTCTCGCTCCGGCCGGACTGTACATCTTGTCTTTCATCATCTTACCTTGACCACCACGCGCACTTCGCAGCTCGTGGCGAGACAATGCGCGAGTTCAAAAAAAGTTCCGGCGGCCGGGAACGAAATTCGTCCTGCTACGTTCATGAAATCCGTGAGTTCTGGAATTAGCGTCACAGGGAGTGCCTTTTCATGACTTTGTCTATGCGGATCGCTCCGCACCTGCCGTACCTGCGGCGGTTCTCGCGCGCCACGACCGGATCCCAAACCTCCGGCGATGCCTATGTCGCAGCGACCCTCGAAGCACTCATCGCCGACGTCTCCATCTTTCCGGAAGCGTCCAACGACCGCATAGCCCTCTACAAGCTGTTCTCGACGCTCTTCGGATCGTCGGCAGTGCATGTCCCCGAGCCCAGCTCCACCTTCATCTGGGAACAGCGGGCCGCCACCAATCTCGCCAATCTCGCGCCGCGCCCGCGCCAGGCCTTCCTGCTGGTCGCGGTCGAAGGCTTCACCCACGAGCAGGCCGCCGAAGTGCTCGACGTCTCGCCCGCGGAATTCGCCTCCCTGCTGGACGAAGCCACGGTCGAGATCTCGCGCCAGGTGGCGACCGAGATCATGATCATCGAGGACGAGCCGCTCATCGCCATGGACATCGAGCAGCTCGTCGAGAGCCTCGGCCACAAGGTGGTCAGCGTCGCCCGCACCCACAAGGAAGCGGTGGCCCTGTTCTCCAAGACCAATCCCAAGATGATCCTCGCCGACATCCAGCTCGCCGACGGCAGCTCGGGCATCGACGCGGTCAACGACATCCTGAACGCGCATCCGATTCCGGTGATCTTCATCACCGCCTTCCCCGAGCGCCTTCTGACGGGCGAACGGCCCGAGCCGACCTTCCTGGTCACCAAGCCGTTCAACCCGGACATGGTCAAAGCCCTCATCAGTCAGGCCCTCTTCTTCGACGAGGGCTCGCGGGCTGCGGCGTAAAAAACCAAAAACAACGAAGCCGCAAAGCCGGGGCGAAAACCCCGGCTTTTTGTTGCCTGAAAATACCCGGTTTTTGCTCCCGGGTCGGAACTGAGGCGCCCACCTGCCGTTACTTCTGCACCCCGCCAGGAGAACGAAGATGGTCTACGCTGCCTTGATGCTTTGCGGGATCGTGGCCGCCGCGGCGATGGTCCGCCGGCACGAATCCAGCCGCCACATCCCCGTCCGGATCCAGAGGCGCAGAGCGGCCGATGCCGCGCGCGCCAGGGATTCCCGGATTTAAGCAAGGTTCCACGGCCCGCCCAAGGGCGTGGCGATGACCGACCGGCGGGCCGGCCTTTCGGCTTGTGGGCAATTAGGACAGGTGCAATGGAAGTCTTGGCGAAAGCCCGAAGCTCGGAGGCGCGATGGCGGACGCTCTGCGCCGGCCTCGCGGGACACAACATTGCCGTCACGCACCAGGGCTTGGACCTGGCCTACGACTTCGCCATGCACCTGCCGCCGGCATGGCCGTGCCGCGCCCCGATCGGCAAGACCGACCGCGACATCCTGCCCCCGGACCTGGCGGAACTGCTGACCCTCGCCAAGCACGACGTGCTCGCGACGGGGGAGCACCGGATCGTCGAGGTGGACGTGCAGGCCGGTGACCAGCGCCACATCTTCGAGGCCCGCATCACCCCGGACCGCGACGACGCCGATTGCCTCGTCGGCATCGTCACCGTGCTCACCGACGTGTCCGACCGCCGGGCCGGAGAAGTGGCCGTGGCGAGCCTCATGCGCGAGGTGAGCCACCGCTCCAAGAACCTCCTTGCCATCGTGCAGAGCGTGGCCATGCAGACCGCGCACCACAGCGAGGGCGTGCAGGACTTCCTGTCCAAGTTCCGCGGCCGGCTGCAGGCGCTGGCCAGCGCCCAGGACCTGATCACCGAGTCCAATTGGCGCGGCGCCTCCATGCAGGCCCTGGTGCAGGCCCAGCTCGCCCGGCTGGGACAGGGCTCGCTCGCGACCATCGACATCCTCGGCGACAATCCCACGGTCGGCCCCAATGCCGCCCTGCATATCGGGCTCGCGATCCACGAGCTCGCCTCCAACGCCCTCACCCACGGGGCGCTGCGCCGCGAGGATGGCGGCCGCATCGAGGTCGCCACCCGGATCGTGCAGGAGCCCGGCAGCGCCGAGATACTGGAACTGCAGTGGCGCGAGCACTGGGACGGCGGCCGGACCTCCCTCGCCGCGCCGCGCT
>Ga0190269_10001685_pt1 | contig 10455 bp, 6 predicted proteins | sample Popmic249IS_FD_133749 | JGI IMG/M metagenome (GOLD analysis project Ga0190269, IMG submission 133749) | Populus adjacent soil microbial communities from riparian zone of Blue River, Arizona, USA - 249 IS | ecosystem: Environmental > Terrestrial > Soil > Riparian zone | place: USA: Arizona... | reverse complement strand
TCTGGAGCGCTGCAATGTCTGCCGGATTGTGCGCCGCCACGGCGCGTTCACTCGCATCCCGTGTGCGTACGAGACGTGCACGAACGCCATCGAGCGCAAGCACCGCATCGTAGCCCCAGGACTTCGCGAACGCGAGGCATGACTGCAGGTCGTTGTGCGATGGCAAAGTAGCCGCAACCAGCTGCCGCTTGCGCAGGCCCTCCGCTACGCGGCGTTGCTCCGCAGGCGTTCCGAAGCCCACAGCCACGCGGAATGCGCGCGGCTCGACGCGACCCTTGCCGCAGGCCAAGAGCGCCCACTGCAAGTTTTCCAAGTCGAACGCGAAGCCCGTCGCAGGTCGCGGTGCGCCGTAGCGCTGCAGCAGTTGGTCGTAACGCCCGCCAGATCCGATCGCCTCGCCTGGGCCTTCCGCCAGAACGTTGAAGCTCATGCCGGTGTAGTAGCTCGATCCACGCGCATCGCTGAGATCGAAGCCGAGGCGCGCACGTGTGCTGTCGCGATCGAGCTTCGCGACCAGCTCGCGCAGGTTCGAGATCGCTGCTTGCGCCGATGGCCAGGTCAGCTCGCGCTCCGCTGAGTCGAGCACGTCGACATCGCCGTAGTGCTCGACCAACGCGCACAAGTGCCGAGCGGTTTCGGTCGGCAGATTGGCCTCGCGTGCGAGCTGCGCCAACGCTTCTCCGTCTTTGCGTGCGAGCCGCTCGGAGATCGGTGCATGCAGCGGCGTGGGCAAGGTATCGAGCAGCGATTGCGCGATGCTTACGTGGCTGAGCTCGATGCGAAACTCGGGCAGCCCCGTGCTCTCGCAAGCGCTCGCGACGAGCTCGATCACTTCGACGTCGGCCTCGGGTCCAGCCAAGCCGACGCACTCGACGCCAGCTTGCGTAATCTGTTGATGACTGCGCGCGCGTCCGCGTCGCCGCCGGATCACGCGGCCTTCATAACAAAGCCGCCAAGGACCGGTGTGCTTCGCGAGCCGCGTCGCCACCGCGCGGGCGATCTGCGGCGTGATGTCGGGCCGGAGCACTGCGACTTCACCGCTCTCAGGCTCCACGAATCGTAGGAGCTCGCGTGGATCCAAGGCGTCTGTACCCCGCTCGACGACATCCGCGTGCTCGAACAGCGGCGTAACGATCAGATCGTAACCGCACTGCTCGAACTGGTTGATGACGACCCGCGTCAATGTACGCAGCTCTTCCGCATCGGGCGGCAACAAGTCGCCCATGCCCTTCGGCGTTCGCAGAGAGCCGTGCGAGGACCCGAACGGATCGACAAAGATCGGTTCCGTCGGTGCGTGTTTGGATGCGTCAGTCACAGTGAGTGGGCTTGGGTGATGAGCTCTGTCATTAGCAGTCGGGCTAGCCGATTTGAGCCCACGGCGTCAGCCAGACGTGCCGTGTTTTATACTCTGCACAGATTGATGCAGCGTACATGAGTCGTTTTTCTTGATTCGGTCTGCGCCGGGCGCGCATAGTTTGTCGGCTCAACGAACGGGTTCGAATGGCCGGGCGGTCGCGCGGTAGGGCTAATACGACCGACACCGTTCGCGGCCGGACAAACGCTGCGAGGGCTACACCCCCCGCGTTCGCACGTCAAGACGTGCGCCGGAGAACTGCAGCCGAGCGCTGCAGCCTAACTAGGCAGCCATGAAGGGGAACTGGCAAATGCCCAATCCATGTGAATCCGGTCTTGACCAACTCAGTCCTTTCGCCTTTAAAGCGCGTCGCACAGGCACTGCAAAGCGAGCAAGGCTCGGTTTGACATGTGAGCCGCGCTGACCCTAGCCGCTCGCCTGCGAGGTCTTGGACAGGATTCGTGCGCTACCGAGCCCCTTTCCCATAGGGGTGCGCATTCTCCAACCGTAACCACTCTTCTGTTTCCGTAACACGCCTGCCGAACGCGCGAGCACGCTCCGCGCCCGGATCACGAGCACGCAAATGCAGATATTCCCGCGTTCTCTCAACTACCTACCGCTGGTCGCCGCCGTTGGCGTCGCCTTGTTGGGCGGTGGGGTCACCTTCGGGATTTGGTACTACTTTTCACCGAAGAACACCCAAACCGGATATGCCCCGGAGCAGCCGGTGCCGTACAGCCACAAGCTTCACGCTGGTGAGCTCGGTATCGACTGTCGCTACTGCCACGCGAACATCGAGCGCTCACAAGAGGCGATGATTCCGCCGACGCAGGCATGCATGGGCTGCCATGCGATCGTGAAGAAGGACTCGCCGAAGCTGGCCGCGATTCGCGGTAGCTGGGCAGGCGGGACGCCGGTCGAATGGGTGCGCGTGCATCGCGTCGCCGATTATGCGTACTTCGATCACAGCGTTCACCTCGCTGCGGGCGTCGGCTGCGTCTCGTGCCACGGGCGCGTCGATCAGATGGACGTGGTCCGACAGGACCAACCGCTGAGCATGGGTTGGTGCCTCGAGTGCCACCGCGACCCCACGCCGAACCTGCGGCCCAAAGACCAAATCACAAACATGACTTGGACGCCTACCGCCGAGCAGGCAGCGCAGTTCGCGCAGGCCACCGTGAAGGGTCCAGAACATTGTTCAGGGTGCCACCGATGAGTAGCGAAGAGAATACGACGGGCATGACGCGCACGACGCGCACGACCACCGACCGCGTAGCTTGGCGCAGCTTGGAAGAGAAGGTCGACCCGAGCCGGCTCAAGGACGAAGCTTGTGGCTCGGACGTGGTCAAGCAGCACGTCGGCGCCGAAGAGCTGTTCCAGCTCAACCGCCGCAAGTTCCTCACGTTGAGCGGAGCGATCGGCACGTTGGCCAGCGTCGAAGGCTGCATCCGCCGTCCGGTCGAGAACATCCTGCCGTACACCGACATGCCGGAGTACGTGAACCCCGGCGTGCCTTCGCACTACGCCACTGCGGTGAGCGAAGGTGGCGAGGTGCTCGGCATCGTGAGCACGAGCTACGAAGGGCGTCCGACCAAGCTCGAGGGCAACCCGGAGCACCCGACGAGCCGCGGCGCGACGAGCATGTGGGTGCAGAGCAGCATCCTCGACCTCTACGATCACGAGCGTCTGCGCGGGCCGCGCCAGAACGGCGCGCCGAGCGACTTCGCCTCGTTCGACAAGTTCTTCAGCGAGAAGATCGCCACGCTCAAGCAGAAGGGCGGCGCAGGTCTTTACATCCTGACGCAACCGACCTTCTCGCCAACGTACGTCCGCACGCGTCAGCTGGTCGTGGATCGGCTGCCGTCCTCGCGTATCGCCGTCTACACGCCCGTGCCGAACAGCAACGCGCGTGAAGCCGCGCGGCTCGCGCTCGGTGTTCCCGCGCATGCGATCTACGACTACTCCCGCGCGAAGGTGGTGCTCGCGCTCGACTCCGACTTCCTCGGAACCGACCCGGGCAGCACGCTCTCGAGCCGTCAGTTCGCGAACGCTCGCGAGATGGAATCGGCAGCGGGCAGCATGAATCGCCTGTACTCGGTCGAACCGACGCTGTCGGTCACCGGCAGCAACGCGGATCATCGCCTGCGTCTGCCTGCGCAGGACATCGCTCGCTACGCGCGCGCGCTCGCCGCTGAGCTCACCAGCTTGGGCGTCGAGCTCGGCCAGGTCGGCAGCTCCGTAAAGGGCGCGCAGACCGAAGGCATCCCGGAGCAGTGGATCAAGAGCGTCGCCCGCGACCTCTACAAGAACCGCGGCCAATGCTTGATCGTCGCCGGTCCGCGCCAGCCGGTCGCCGTGCACGCGCTCACCTACGCGCTCAACCGTGCGCTCGGTAACTCGGGGAAGACGGTCACCTTCACGGAGCCGGTCGACGCGCAAGAGCCCGAGAACTTCGACAGTCTGAAGACGCTCGTCAGCATGATCAATGCAGGCCGCGTCGACACGCTGGTGATCCTCGGCGGCAACCCGGTCTATGACGCTCCCGCGGATCTCAACTTCGCAGAAGCGCTCAAGAAGGTGCCGACGAGCATCACGTTCAGCGCCTACTCGGACGAGACGGCGAGCCTGTCCACGTGGCAGATCCCGCGCGCGCACGAGCTGGAGAGCTGGGGCGATCAACAGTCGACCCGCGGCGACTACAGCGTGCAGCAACCGTTGATCGCGCCGCTCTGGGGCGGTCGTACGGATGCTGAAGTGCTCGCGCAGATCGCGGGCGAGCCGAACTGGCGCGCCTACGACCTCGTCAAGACGACCGTCGAAACCCGCGGCATCAAGGGTGAGGTGGCTTGGCGGAAGCTCCTGCACAAAGGCATCTCGGACACGCGCTTCGGCGCCGTGCTGGGATCCACGCCGCTGCGCGACGCGGAGATCGCCGCTGCCGTGCAACGACTCGGCTCGGTGGCGCCGCTCCCCGCCAACACGTTCGAGGCGGTGTTCACCGTCGATAACAAGATCCTCGACGGTCGTTACGCGAACAACTCGTGGCTGCAAGAGCTGCCGGATCCGATCACGCGAATCACCTGGGATAACGCCGCGCTGTTCTCACCCACGACTGCCAAGCAGCTCGAGATCAAGAACGGCGACATGGTGCGTATCAAGCACGGCGACCGCGCGATCGACATCGTCGCGTGGCTGCAGCCCGGCACCGCAGCGCAGAGCATCATCCTGCCGCTCGGTTGGGGTCGCAAACAGGCGGGCACGGTTGGCAACAACAAGGGCTTCAACGTCTATCCGCTGCGCACGCTCGCCGCTCCGCACTTCATCTCGGGCGTGACCGTCGAGAAGCTCAACAAGAAGTACGCGCTCGCGCAGACCCAAGAGCACGACTCGATGGAGGGCCGCCCGCTCGCGATCGACGCGACGCTCGCCGAGTACAAGAACACGCCCAACTTCCCCGAGTACAAGTCCCCGGATCCACACCAGACGCCGCTCTGGAGGATGCAGGACTACAGCACCGGCGAGCAGTGGGGCATGAACATCGATCTCAACACGTGCACCGGCTGCGGTGCTTGTGCGATCGCATGTCAGGCCGAGAACAACGTGCCCGTCGTCGGCAAGACCGAGGTGGCGCGCGGTCGTGAGATGCACTGGCTGCGCATCGACCGCTACTACATCGGCGACGACGCCGATGAGCCGGAGGTGGCATTCCAGCCGGTCGCGTGCGTGCATTGCGAGACAGCGCCTTGCGAGAACGTGTGCCCAGTCGCTGCGACGTCGCACAGCCCGTCTGGGTTGAACGACCAGGCGTACAACCGCTGCATCGGCACCCGCTACTGCATGAACAACTGCCCGTACAAGGTGCGTCGCTTCAACTTCCTGAACTACAACCAGGAAATCCCCGAGACGGTGCAGATGCAGAAGAACCCGAACGTGACCGTTCGGTTCCGCGGCGTCATCGAGAAGTGCACCTACTGCGTGCAGCGCATCGAAGGCGCGCGTATCAACGCACGTCGCCAGGGTCGCACCGAGGTTCGCGATAGCGACGTCGACGCAGCGTGCTCGCAAGCATGCGCGAGCGGCTCGATCACGTTCGGCAATCTCAATGATCCGAACTCGAAGGTGGCCCGCAAACGCAAGAGCGACCGAAGTTACGCGCTCTTGTCGGAGATCGGAACTCGGCCTCGCACGCGGTTCCTCGGCAAGATTCGCAACCCGAACCCCGAAATGAATACGGTGAAGTCATGAGTGCGGACGCTCCGATCAAGGAAATCGGCGAAACGCCGTTGGTCCCGGCGCACGTCGACCACGCGTTTATCTCGAACGAGGTCAGCCGCGTCACCGAGCAACGTGCTCCCATCGGTTGGTGGCTCGTGTTCGGCACCGCGCTGATCGCGCTCGGCGCTCTCGGGTTGAGCGTCGGCTGGTTGGTGTGGAACGGCATCGGGTCGTGGGGCAACAACAGCCCCGTCGCCTGGGCCTGGGACATCACGAATTTCGTGTGGTGGATCGGTATCGGTCACGCCGGCACGCTGATCTCCGCCGTTCTGTTTCTGTTCAGGCAGAAGTGGCGTACGTCAATCAATCGCTTCTCGGAAGCGATGACCATCTTCGCAGTTATCTGCGCGCTCCTGTACCCCACCATCCACGTCGGTCGTATCTGGTTGCTCTATTGGTGCTTCCCGATCCCGAACCAGATGTCGATGTGGCCGAACTTCAAGAGCCCGCTCCTCTGGGACGTGTTCGCCGTCAGCACGTACTTCACCGTCTCGCTCTTGTTCTGGTACGTCGGTCTCTTGCCGGACTTTGCGACCTTGCGCGACCGCGCAAAGGACGTGCTCCGCAAGCGCCTGTACGGTGCGTTCGCGCTCGGTTGGCGCGGCTCCAACCGTCACTGGCGTAACTACGAGCGTGCGTACTTGATCCTCGCCGCGCTCTCGACCCCGCTGGTGCTCTCGGTGCACTCGGTCGTTAGCTTCGACTTCGCCACCTCCGTCATGCCCGGCTGGCACACGACGATCTTCCCGCCGTACTTCGTCGCGGGCGCCGTGTTCTCGGGCTTCGCGATGGTGTCGACGCTCATGATCCTGTGCCGTCAGGTCTATGGCCTGAAGGACATCATGACGATGAAGCACCTCGAGATGATGAACAAGATCATGCTCGTGACCGGCTCACTCGTCGGTTACGCGTACTCGATGGAGTTCTTCATCGCTTGGTACTCGGGCAACGAGTACGAGCGTTACTGCTTCATCAACCGCGCGACCGGTCCGTACTGGTGGGCGTACTGGACGATGATCACCTGCAACGTGGTCTCGCCGCAGTTCTTCTGGTTCAAGCGCTTCCGCACCAGCATCCCCGTGATGTTCGCGCTCTCGATCACCATCAACATCGGCATGTGGTTCGAACGCTTCGTCATCATCGTGACGTCGCTGCACCGCGACTACCTGCCGTCCTCGTGGGGCTCGTTCAGCCCGACGATCATCGACATCGGCTGCTACGTGGGCTCGATCGGCTTGTTCTTCACGCTGTTCTCCCTGTTCCTGCGCTGGATCCCGATGGTCGCGATGTTTGAAGTCAAAGCTGCGTTGCCTGGAGCTCAGCCGAGCCACCACGGTGCGCACGAAGAACACGACAGCCACGCCGCGTTGGCTGTGAAGGAGGCGTGACGTGACCGACGTTGCGACCAAGAAGCGTCCTGTAGTGATGTTGGCGGAGTTCGAGACGCCTGACGCGATCGTCCACGCCGCAGAGAAAGTGCGTGACGCCGGTTACGAGAAGTGGGACGTGCACACGCCGTATCCACTGCACGGCATGGACGCGGCCATGGGTCTCAAGGACTCGCGCCTCGGCTGGATCGTGCTCGCCTGCGGTCTCACCGGTGTCACTGCCGCTATCACCATGATCCAGTGGATGAACGGCATCGACTATCCGCTGGTCATCGGCGGTAAGCCACCGAATGCCATCCCGAGCATGGTGCCCATCATGTTCGAGCTGACGGTGCTTTTGTCAGCGTTCGGGTCGGTGTTCGGCATGCTCGGCTTGAACGAGCTGCCCAAGCACCACCATCCGGTTTTCTATTCGGAGCGCTTCTCGGCTGCCTCGAACAACCGGTTCTTCATCTCGATCGAGGTGGAGGACAAGAAGTTCGACGCGAGCAAGACCAAGGAGCTGCTGGAGTCGACGCATCCGAGCCATCTCGAGCTCGTCGAGGAGGAAGTCGCGTGAATCACTTCTTACGAGTTGTGCACATGTCTGGTGCGCTCGTGCTTACAGGTGCAGCTGCGTTGGGCGCGGCCGGTTGTCGCGGTGAGACCTCGGCGCAGCCGCCGATCCTGCCCGAGCGCAACATGTACCAGCAGCAACGCTACAACCCGCAAGCGCGCAGCCAGTTCTTCCAGGACGGCCGCACCATGCGTAAGCCGGTCGAGCACACCGTTCCGCAGGAAATGAACATCGATCCTGAGATCAGCGACGGCGAGCTCGCCGACGGCTCGGGCTACGTGCTCAACATCCCGTCGCCGGTGGTCGCGCAGCTTGGCGGTCTCGAGAGCGCCGCACACCGCGGCGAGGACCGCTACAACATCTACTGCCGTCCCTGTCACGACGGTTCTGGCTCCGGCCAGGGCACCGTGGTCAAGCGCGGCATGCAACCCCCGCCAAGTCTCCACGAAGAGCGCATCCGCCACATGCCCGATGGTCAGCTGTTTGCGACCATCAGCCGCGGCGTTCGCAACATGCCGGCCTACAACTATTCGATTCCTACCAACGACCGCTGGGCGATCGTGAGCTACGTGCGAGCTCTCGAGCTTAGCCAGGCTGGGGAGTAGTCACGTGAGCGACGCAACCAAAGGTCCCATCAAGTCGTATCGCATCCCCGACGGCAACTTCTGGGCGAACGCGTGGAAGATCACCGCGGCGATCGCGGTGCTCGGCATCATCATCGCGGGCGCGGGCTTCGCGACGCATTCGGATCGCTTCGGCTTTTCTTATCTGTTCGCGTTCATCACGGTGTTCACCGTGTGGCTCGGCTCAGTGTTCTTCACGCTGATCCAGCACCTCACGGCGTCGGCCTGGAGCGTGACGGTTCGACGCGCATCGGAGTTCTTCGTCAGCGGCGTAGTCGTTCTGCCGATCCTGTTTCTGCCGCTGCTTACGCAGACCAGCACGCTTTACCCGTGGTGGAACGCCGATCACAGCGGCGTGGCTGAGGCCCAAGATCACCAGGAGCATCACGAGCAACCTGGGAGTCATACAGGCAGCGAAGTTCCACATGACAAGCCCGGTGTTGGACACGACACGGCTGGTCACGAAACCTCGAGCCCTGGCGCTCATTCGCACGGTCATGCGCGCGCGGCAGGTCAGATCGACCATCACGAGCCGCACCACCTGATCGAGCAAGAAATCCTGGCCAAGAAGCAGGGCTATCTCAACAAGGGCTTCTGGTACGTCCGCGCGATCATCTACTTCCTGATCTGGATGTGGATCGGCTTGAAGCTGTTCGGGCTGTCGACCGCGCAGGACAAGACCGCCGACAAGCAGATCACCGTCAGGCTCGCCCGCTTCGCGGCACCTGCGACCTTCTTGTACGCGCTGACGCTGACGTTCGCGGCGTTCGACTGGGTCATGTCGCTCGAGCCCGCCTGGTACTCGACGATGTACGGCGTGCGTTTCTTCGCGAGCGGCGCGGTGACCTCGTTCGCCTGGATCATCGTGATCACGATGGGCTGGAAGCGCGCGGGCTTGGTCGGAAACGAGATCAACACCGAGCACTATCACGACCTCGGCAAGCTGATGTTCGGCTTCCTGATCTTCTGGGCGTACACCACCTTCAGCGAGTTCTTCCTGATCTGGTACGCGGCGATTCCGGAAGAGGTCATCTACTTCCACCGTCGCTGGGACGATCAGAGCTGGCGTCTGCTCAGCTGCGCGATCGTCGGCTTCAAGTTCATCTTCCCGTTCTTCTTCACGATGTCGCGCAACATCAAGCGCAACAACAAAGCCATCGTGTTCGGCGCGTCGTGGATCGTTACGATCCACTTGGTCGAGATCTACTACCTGGTCATGCCGTACTACCGCCCGTTCACGCCGATTCAGTTCGGTGGGATCTGGCTGGAGCTCGGCTGCGTGATGGCGACGCTCGGTGTCTACCTGACCTGGGTGCTGCGCAACATGACCAAGCATTCGATCATCGCAGTGGGTGATCCTCGCTTGTCGCGCGCGCTCAATCACGTAAACGCGTAGCAGCTGGCTGCTCGCACAAAGCCAACGGGCTCGCCTCCGAAAGGAGTCGAGCCCGTGGTGTTTTAAGCGCCGAGCAAATCACTGTCCCGCGCCCGCTCTCCCGTTCTCAACCAACCTTGGCGTCAAGCACCGCCCGGCGCTGCTGAAAGCGAAAGATGCCCAGCGCCACGAGGCCAATCGCCACCGCGAACCACAGCGTTGCGAGCCGAACCAGGATGGTCGCCGCAGTGGCGACTTCCTTCGTCATCGCTGGCCCGCCGAGCGTCTGCAGCAGCCCGGTCATGCCTGCTTCCGTGACACCGAGACCACCGGGAAGCATCGCCAACGCACCGACGATCGTCGATGCGGCGTAGGCGAACGTCGCCGCATCCCAGTCCATGACGAGGCCCGGAAAGCCGCGCACGATGACCCAAAGCGAGCCGCACTCGAGCCCCCAAGCGACGACTGCGAGCAGCGTGCTGATCAGGAGCGGTCCGGGTCGCAACATCGTGAGCAGTGCTTCGTATGCTTCATGCAGTTTGTGCATGATCTTCGCGAGGGGGCCGATGCGCTCACCCCAACGCAAGATCATCTCCCCCAGCGGTCGATACGCGAACACCAGCACCATCGCTGATACGAGAACGGCGCCGACGGATGCGACGAACACACCGTGCTCGAACGCGAGCGATCCGAGTGCCGTGAGCAGCACAAGCGCGACGAGATCGGTCAAGCGCTCCGCGATCACGATCGGGGCTGTGCGGGCGATCGATACGCCGCGCGACTCGTACAAGAGCAGCGACTTAAAGACCTCACCAACTTTCCCGGGCGTCACGCTCATGACAAAGCCGGATAGGAAAACGAGCGCGCTTTCGCCGAGCGGAACG
>Ga0190269_10001684_pt1 | contig 10456 bp, 10 predicted proteins | sample Popmic249IS_FD_133749 | JGI IMG/M metagenome (GOLD analysis project Ga0190269, IMG submission 133749) | Populus adjacent soil microbial communities from riparian zone of Blue River, Arizona, USA - 249 IS | ecosystem: Environmental > Terrestrial > Soil > Riparian zone | place: USA: Arizona... | reverse complement strand
GCAGCGTGATGCCGGAGACCACCTTCCACTTCGGCGCGCCCAGGGCATAGGCGGCCTCGCGCAGGCCGGAGGGCACCAGCAGCAGCATGTTCTCGGTGGTGCGGATCACGATCGGGATCACGATCAGCGCCAGCGCGATGCCGCCGGCCCAGCCGGAGAAGTGCCTGAAGCGCGCCACCACCACGGCATAGACGAACAGGCCGATCACGATCGAGGGCGCCGACAGCAGGATGTCGTTGACGAAGCGCGTGGTCACGCCGAGCCAGCCCTTGGGGTCGTATTCGGCCAGGTAGATGCCGGCCATGATGCCGATCGGGGTGCCGACGAACGTGGCCAGCCCCACCATCAGCGCCGAGCCCCAGATGGCGTTGAGGATGCCGCCCGCCTCGTTGGGGGGCGGTGTCATCTCGCTCAGGGTGGCCCAGGTCAGGCCCGCGAAGCCCAGGCGCACGGTCTCGAACAGGATCCAGACCAGCCAGAACACGCCGAAGGCCATGGCCGCCAGCGACAGCGCCAGCGCGATGCGGTTGACGCGCTTGCGCGCGTGGTACTTGCGTTCGCGCTGCTGCTGCAGCAGCGCCGCCTGCACCAGCAGCTCGCTGGTCGAATTCATGCCACCGCTCCCTCGTTGCGGCGCAGCCGCGCCAGCAGCAGCTTGGACAGCGACAGCACCACGAAGGTGATGAAGAACAGCACCAGCCCCAGGTAGATCAGCGCCGCCTGGTGCAGGCCCGCGCCGGCCTCCGCGAACTCGTTGGCCAGGGCCGAGGTGATGCTGTTGGCCGGCGCGAACAGGCTCAGCGTTTCGAGCTGGTTGAAGTTGCCGATCACGAAGGTGACCGCCATCGTCTCCCCGAGCGCGCGCCCGAGTCCCAGCATGATCCCGCCGATCACGCCGCCCTTGGTGTAGGGCAGCACGACGCGGAACACCACCTCCCAGGTGGTCGAGCCGAGCGCGTAGGCCGACTCCTTGAGCATCGGCGGCGTCACCTCGAAGACGTCGCGCATCACGGCGGCGACGAAGGGGATGATCATGATCGCCAGGATGATCCCGGCGCACAGGATGCCGATGCCCACCGGCGGGCCGGAGAACAGCGGCCCCAGCACCGGCACGTTGGCGAAGGCGGACTGCAGCGGCTGCTGCACCCAGCGCGCGAGGATGGGCCCGAACACCAGCAGGCCCCACATGCCGTAGACGATCGAGGGCACGGCGGCGAGCAGTTCGATGGCGGTGCCCAGCGGCCGCTTGAGCCAGGCCGGCGACAGCTCGGTGAGGAACAGCGCGATGCCGAAGCTGACCGGCACCGCGATGACGAGCGCGATCAGCGACGTGGCCAGCGTGCCGTAGATCATCACGGCGCCGCCGAAGGATTCGCTCACCGGGTCCCAGGTGCTGTCGGTGAAGAAGTTCAGGCCGTATTTCTCGATGGCCGGCCAGGCGCCCACCAGGAGGGAAAAGAGGATGCCGGCCAGCAGGGCCAGCGTGAGCAGCGCGGCCAGCCGCGCCGTCCAGCCGAACAGGCGGTCGATCACGGCACCGCGCCGCGCGCGGGTGGCCGGCGGGTGCGGGCTGTCGGCGATCGCGCGGCCGGCGCTGGACGCCTGCAGGCCGGCCGGGTCGACGGGGACGGTGGAGGACACGGGGGCCTCTTGTTCCTGGTTCGTTGCTCCAGGCCGGGAGCGAGGACTGCCGGCCGCGTGAGAGAGACTTTATGGCGGTTCGGTGACAGTTCCGTGACATACCAGTCGGCACGGATGGCCTGCGTCACAAAAAAAAGGCCGGTCCACCCGGACCGGCCGCATCCCCTGGCAACTGCCCCTTACTTGACGGCCACCGACTTGCCGGCGGCGTCTTTGATCTCGCTCGACCACAGCTTCGTGACCTGCGCCTTCACGGCGTCGGGCATCGGCACGTAGTCCAGGTCGTCGGCGGTCTTGTCACCGTTCCTGTAGGCCCACTCGAAGAACTTCAGCGTGGCCGCACCCTGCGCCGGCTTCTCCTGCGCCTTGTGCATCAGGATGAAGGTCGCGCCCGTGAGCGGCCAGGCGTCGGCGCCGGCCTGGTGGGTCAGGATCTGGTAGAAGGTCTTGGCCCAGTCGGCGCTGGCGGCAGCGGCCTTGAACGCCTTGTCTTCGGGCGCCACGAACTTGCCGGCGGCGTTCTGCATCACGGCGTAGTTCATCTTGTTCTGCTTGACGTACGCATACTCGACGTAGCCGATCGAGTTGGGCAGGCGGCCCACGAAGGCGGCGACGCCCTCGTTGCCCTTGCCGCCCGCGCCGGTCGGCCAGTTGACGGCGGTGCCCTCACCGACCCTGGCCTTCCACTCCGGGCTCACCTTGGACAGGTAGTTGGTGAAGATGAAGCTGGTGCCGGAGCCGTCCGCGCGGCGCACCGGGGCGATCGCCGCATCGGGCAGGTTCAGGCCAGGGTTCAGGGCCTTGATGGCCGGATCGTTCCACTTGGCGACCTTGCCGAGGAAGATGTCGGCCAGCACCGGGCCGCTCAGGCGCAGCTGGCCGGGGGCGACGCCCTGGATGTTGACGACCGGCACCACGCCGCCGATGACGGTGGGGAACTGCACCAGGCCCTTGGCCTTCAGGTCTTCGTCCTTCAGGGGCATGTCGGAGGCGCCGAAGTCCACCGTCCTGGCCTCGATCTGCTTGATGCCGGCGCCGGAGCCGACGGACTGGTAGTTGATCCGGGCGCCCGTGGCCTTGTTGTAGTCGGACGCCCACTTGGCATACAGCGGCGCCGGGAAGCTGGCGCCGGCGCCCGTCACGTCCTGGGCGGCGGCGGCACCGGCGAGAGCCAGTCCGGCGAGGACCATGGAAGCCGTGCGGATGCGGAAGTTCATGCAATCACCTTCTGGGTTGGGAAACACGTTGCATGGGACTTTAGGCAGCTTTCGTGACAGGCGCGTGACACCCTGCGGCGACACGCAACGGTCACGGTTGCGTCACATGGGCTTGCCAAGCTCCGCCTTTTCATCGCTGGCCGCCGATGGCAGCGTGCATGGCTGAAGCCGTCGCGCCGCACCGCCGGCCGCGATGCTATGCTGGCCCGAGCACCGCCAATCGAATGGACAACGGAACCCTCCTCGCCGCCGTCGACCTGGGCTCCAACAGCTACCGGCTCGAGATCGGCCGCCTGGAGCACGGGCAGATCCAGCGCGTCGAATACCTGAAGGAGACCGTCCGCCAGGGCAACGGCCTCGACGAGGCACGCAACCTCACGCCCGAGGCCATGGAGCGCGGCTGGGCCTGCCTGGCACGCTTCGCCGAGCGGCTGGCCGCCTTCGGCCCGCGCCAGGTGCGCGCGGTGGCCACCCAGACCCTGCGCGAGGCGCGCAACCGCGACCAGTTCCTGCTGCGCGCGCGCACCGTCCTCGGTTTCCCGATCGACGTGATCTCGGGCCGCGAGGAAGCGCGCCTGATCTACCAGGGCGTCGTGCACCTGCTGCCCCCTTCGGACGAGCGGCGGCTGGTGATCGACATCGGCGGTCGGTCCACGGAAATGATCCTGGGGCGCCAGTTCGATGCCCGCGTGATGGAAAGCTACCGCGTGGGCAGCGTCGCCTGGTCGATGAAGTATTTCCCCGAGGGGCAGTTCACCGCCGAGGCCTTCCAGCGCGCCGAGATCGCCGCGCAGGCGGTGCTCGAGGAGGCGCTCGGGGTCTACGCGCCCGGCCACTGGGACATCGTCTACGGCTCCTCCGGCACGATCGGCGCGGTGACGGAGGTCCTCGAAGCCGCGGGACACGAGCCGGGTTGCGTCACCCGTGCCGGCCTGCAGTGGCTGCGCGAGCAGCTGCTGCAGGCGCGCAGCGCCGACCGCGTTCGGCTCGCCGGCCTCAAGGACGACCGTCGTCCGGTCATCGGCGGCGGCCTGAGCGTGCTGCGGGCCGTGTTCGACCTGCTGCGCATCGAGCGCATGGAGCGCTCGCAGGGCGCGCTGCGCCAGGGCGTGCTGTACGACATGCTGGACCGCGAGCATTTCCAGACCGACGTGCGCAATGCCACCGTGCAGCGGCTGGCGCTGAAGTTCGCGGTCGACGCGGTGCAGGCGCAACGCGTGGGCCGTGCCGCCGCCCACCTGCTGTCGCAGCTGCGCGCCGGCGATACGCCGCAGATGCTGGAGCGGCACGTGGGCAAGCTTGAATGGGCGGCGCGCCTGCACGAGATCGGCGCGGCGATCTCGCACAGCGAGTACCACAAGCACGGCGCCTACATCATCGACAACGCCGATGCCCCCGGCTTCGCGCAACCCGAACTGCACCGCCTGGGCGTGCTGGTGCTCGGGCATCGGGGCAAGCTGCGCAAGATCGAGCCCGAACTGGGCGATCCGCTGCTGGTGCAGCAGCTGCTGTGCCTGCGGCTGGCCGTCGTCCTGTGCCACGCTCGGCGCGACCCTCAGCTCGATGGACTGCGGCTGTCCGGCCGCGGACGCGCTTTCCGCATCGCGTTGCCGGCGGCATGGGCGGCCGCGTTCCCGCAATCCGCCCACCTGCTGCGCGAGGAGGTGGTGGCCTGGCAGAAGACGGACTGGAGCCTGGAACTGGCCTGACCCTTGCAGAAAACAGTATGTACTGTTTACACTGTTTCCGTATCCACGGAGGGCCCCATGCCATCACCGACGAAGGCAAGCAGGACGACCGTCGCCAAGGCGGCCGTCGCATCCGTCTCCACCCCGGCGAATCACGCCCCCCCGGTGAAGGCCGCGCCTGCCCCGAAGGTAGTCAAGACGACCCGGCCCCCCGGCGCGGAGGCGGCCAGGCCGGACAAGCCGAAGAAACCCAAGCTGGTCCGCGACAGCTTCACCATCCCGAAACCCGAATACGCGGTCATCGAGGCACTGAAGCTGCGTGCCGCCAAGCTGGGGCAGCCGGCCAAGAAGAGCGAGGTTCTGCGCGCCGGCCTGAAGGCGCTCGCCGGGCTGTCCGACGAGGCCCTGCTCGCAAGCCTGGCGGCGGTGCCACGGGTGAAGACCGGGCGGCCCGCCAAGGCCTGAGGCCCGCTGCCTAGGCCGTCTCGGGGGACTGCACGGCCCGGACGACGGTCTGCTCCTGGCCGCCCTCCTCGCGGCGGCGCAGCCACCACACGCCGCCCTTGCGCACCGCGCATTCGCCGCCCTCGATGTGCAGCAGCTGCGCGATGACCTGCCCCAGCACCGGCTGGTGGCCCACCACCAGCACCGGCTGTTTCGCCGCCGGCCAGTCTGCCTCCTTCAGCACATCCTGCGCGGTGGCGCCCGGTTGCAGCGCGTCGCGCAGCTGGTACTTGCGCTGCAGCGCGCGTACGGTCTGCTCGCAACGCACCGCGGGGCTGCACAGGACCAGCGTGCCTTGCGGCAGTTCGCGATCGAGCCAGGCGCCGACCTTCGCGGCCTGCCTCGCACCCTTCCTGGTCAGCTCCCGGTCCAGGTCGGGCAGGTCCTCGCGCTTGTCTTCCGCCTCGGCATGCCGCCACAGGATCAGCTCCATGTCCGCACCTCGCGTTCGTTCACCGCGCCGTAGCGCTCCATCAGCAGCGCCTGTGCGCCGCGCGCCTTCGCATCCTCGGCACCCTTGGCGCGCTGGTAGCTGCCGTCCGGCTGCAGGTCCCAGGCGTCGCGGCGGTCGTCCAGGTAAGGCTCGAGCCCTTCCTCGATCACGCGCTTGCGCAGCGCCGGGTCCTTCACGGGCCAGGCGAGTTCGACGCGCCGCAGCATGTTGCGGTTCATCCAGTCGGCACTGGACAGGTAGAGTTCCTCGTCGTCGCCGGCGCGGAACAGGAAGATGCGCGTGTGCTCGAGGAACCGCCCGACGATGGACCGCACGCGGATGTTCTCGGTGAGTCCCGGCACCCCGGCCGGCAGCATGCACGCGCCGCGCACGATGAGTTCCACCTTCGCGCCGCGGCGGCCGGCCTTCACCAGCGCGCGCATCAGCGGTTCGTCCGTCAGCGCATTCATCTTCAGCACGATGCGCGCCGGCATCCCGGCGGCCGCCGCGGCCGCCACCGCCTCGACCTGCTCCACCAGTTGCTTTTGCAGCTGGAACGGCGCGAGCAGCACGTGGTTCAGCTTCGGCAGCTTGCTCTGGCCGGCGAGGTGGACGAACACCTGGTCGATGTCCGCCGTGAGCAGCGGGTCCGCCGTGAGGTGGCTCAGGTCGGTGTACAGCCGCGCCGTGCGCGGGTTGTAGTTGCCCGTGGACAGGTGCGCGTACCGCACCAGCCCCTCGCCCTCGCGCCGGGTGACCAGCAGCATCTTGCCGTGCGTCTTGAGGCCGACGACACCGTAGACCACCTGCGCGCCGACAGCCTCCAGGCTCTCGGCCCAGTTGATGTTGGCCTCCTCGTCGAAGCGCGCCTTGAGCTCCACGACCGCCGTGACTTCCTTGCCGCGGCGAACGGCCTCCTGCAGCAGGTCCGCCATCTCCCCGTCGGCCCCGGTGCGGTAGATCGTCTGCTTGATGGCCAGCACCTGCGGGTCGCGCACGGCCTCGCGCAGGAAATCCAGCACGCCATCGAAGCTCTCGAAGGGCTGGTGGATCAGCACGTCCTGCCGGCGCAGCTGCTCGAGGATCGGCCGCCCCGGCACCAGCTGGCGCGGGTACGAGGCGCGGTAGGCGGGGAACATCAGCCGCGGCGCGTCGACGAGGTCGATCGCCTGCTGCAGCCGCGCGAGGTTCACCGGCCCGTGCACCCGGTACAGCGCCGCCGGCGGCAGGGCGAACTGCCTGAGCAGGAAGGAAGCGAGGTAGTCCGAGCAGCCGGCCGAGACTTCGAGCCGCACCGCCTGGCCGTAGTGGCGCTGCTGCAGGCCCAGGCGCAGGGCGGTGCGCAGGTTGCGCACGTCCTCCTCGCCGACGGCGAGCTCGGAGTGGCGCGTCACGCGGAACTGCGAGAACTGCCCCACCTCTCGCCCGGGGAACAGCAGGTCGAGGTGGGCCCGGATCACGCTGGAGAGCGACACCAGCAGCGTGCGCTTGCCCGCCACCTTGTCCGGCATGCGGATGAGGCGCGGCAGCACCCGCGGCACCTTGACGATCGCGATTTCGTTCTCGCGCCCGAAGGCGTCCTGGCCCGCCAGGCGCACGATGAAATTCAGTGACTTGTTGGCGACCTGGGGAAAGGGATGCGCGGGGTCCAGCGCCACCGGCACCAGCAGCGGCCGCACCTCGCGCTCGAAGTACTCGTGCACCCACTCCTTCTGGGCCGCGTTGCGGTCGCCATGGGACACGATCTCGATGCCCTCCCTGGCGAACAGCGGCATCAGTTCGTCGTTGTAGAGCGCGTACTGGCGCTCCACGAGCCGGTGCGCGGCCACCGAAAGCTCCTCGAAGCTGCGCACCGTGCAGGCGCCCTCCAGTTCGCCCGCCAGCGCGGCGCTCACGTGCTCCGCCGCGCGCACCTCGAAGAACTCGTCGAGGTTGGAGGAAACGATGCTCAGGAAGCGCAGCCGCTCCAGCAGCGGAACCGAGGAACGCTGGGCCCAGTCGAGCACCCGCTCGTTGAAAGCGAGGATGCTGTGGTCACGATCCAGGAAAGAAAGCACCGTCACATCGGCGTCACACATGGAGATGGCGGAATGATGACCGGAATGTGACAGTGTCGGTGGCACCCATGACAGCGGTGTGACAGCCGCGCTGCGGCCGGCGGGCGCCGGGGCGTCGCGCGGGAAGCGAGGCGCTGGGCCAGGCCTCGCCGCCGCTCGAATGCATCCTGGAGACCGACATCACGCGCATCTCGCGGGTGGTCCGCGTCGGCGACAGCGCGGTGGAGATCGCGCTGGACCGCGGCCACCTGCGCGCGCAGAAACGGCGCCAGCCGGTCCTGGAGATCGAATTCGAGCTGAAGGAGGGCAGCGGCGCGGCGCTGGTCGAACTCGCCGGCCTCTGGTGCGAGGAGCATGGCCCGTGGCTCGACCCGCTGTCCAAGTCGGCGGCCGGCGCCCGCCTCGCGCAAGGGGGGGCGCAGCCGCCGCCGGTACGTACCCGCAAGCCGCGCCTGCAGGCGCGCACCACGACCGGCTTTGCGGCGGCCGTGCTGCGCTCCGGGCGCGACCAGGCGCTGGGCAACGCACGCGAGCTCGCGGCCGGGACCGGCGGCGATGCCCACATCCACCAGCTGCGCGTGGGCCTGCGCCGATTGCGCACCGCGCTGCGCGAGCTCGATGGCGTGGGCGAAGTCGCAAGCCTGCGCCGGCAGGTCGAACCCTTGCTGCACGAGTTGTTCCAGGTGCTCGGGCAGCATCGCGACCGCTCCACCCTCGTGCCGGCGCTGGAGCGCGAAATGGTGGCGGCGGGGGGCCCGGAGCTGCGCTGGCAGCCGGAGCTGCCGGACGTCGGCGCTGCGGTGCGTGCTGCTTCGGTGCAGTCCGCCTGGCTGCAGTTGCTGGCGGCGGCGCACCGGCTCGAAGAGGTCCCGCGGGAGGCGGCTGCGCCCCTGAAGACGGCGCGCTCGCTGCTGCGCAAGCTGCATGCGGACCATCGTGCCGGCCGACTCCAAGACGCACCGCGACCTGATGATCGCGCAGGCGTTGCGCGACGCCTTGCGCGCGCTCGGCCTGCGCTATCCCGATGCGGACCCGACGCTGCGCGAGCTGAAGGTGGAGTGAGCGCGCGACACTGCCAGCGGCATCAACCCCGGAACCGCACCACCCGCAGCAGGTACCACGCCAACAGCCCCACCAGGATGGCGGTGCTGAGGGGATTCATCACCTTGGCGAAGCGCTCGTATTGGTCCGCGAGGACGAAGCCGACGGCGGTCAGTGCCGAGCACCAGAGCGTGGATCCGAGCGCACTCCAGAGGAGGAAGCGCAGCGTCGGAAGGGAGGAGATCCCCGCCGGCAGCGAAATGACCGTGCGCATGCCGGGCACCAGCCGCCCCAGGACCAGCACGAGCGGCCCGCGGCGGCAGAACCAGCGCTCCGCCTTCTCGACGTCGCCGCGCGACAGGGTCAGCCAGCGGCCGTGGCGCTCCGCGAATTTCAGGACCCGCTCCAGCCCGAGCAGCCGGCCCGCCAAATACCAGGGCAAGGCGCCCGCCAGCGAGCCCAGCGTGCCGGAGACGATGACACCGGCCCAGTGAAGCTCGCCCCGGGCGGCCTGGAAGGCGGCAAAGGGCATGATCAGTTCGGAGGGCACCGGCGGGAACACGTTCTCGGCCAGCATCAGGAAGGCGATGCCGAGATAACCGTGCTGCTCGATGAATTCGACGACCCAGCTGGCGATGGAAGATCCTCAGGCGTGGACGGCTCAGGTCTCCACCCGGGGACGGGTGGAACGGCAGCGCGCCAGCTTCGGCGCGCAGTGGAGAGACGAGTGTAAGAGCCTAGAAGCGCACGCCGGCGGAGAACCGCAGGCGATCGGCCGCACCGGGGGTGCGCAGCGGCTGGTCGTAGGACAGCCGCAGCCAGGCCTGGCGCCAGTCGTAGCGCACCGCCAGGCCCAGGCGTTCCTGCCCGAGCTGGCGCGTGACGGACATGGAGAGCGCTTCACCGTCGGTGAAGCGATAGCCGCCGCCGAGACTGAGCGCCTCACCTTCGAGGCTGCGGCCCAGGCCCGCGCGGGCGAACCAGTTCTCGCCGGCTTCCAGCGACAGGCCGTTGCCGGTGCCAGAGCGGGCGCCGGACAGCCGCACCGGGCCCCAGACCGCCAGCGTGGCGGCCGGTACCACCTCCGGCTCGGCCAGCAGGGCCGGCGCCGTCAGGGTGTAGTTGGCCGACAGGGCCTGCGCCTGCGCGAAGCCGCAACCGCACGCCAGGACCGCGGCACCGGCGAGCCGGAACAGGGGTGAAAGGGGGCGGAAGGCGCAAGGCATGGGTTCAATGTAGACCCAGGCCAAAGCCCCTGCACAGTGAAAAAATACCTATGTGGTGGGCGCGCGACGCCCCCCGGGGACGTCGGCACCAAGGTGCCTGCGCGGCCGCCTCCATGGCGCTGCGAACCGTGTCGCGCCCGCAACAGGCGCGGCGGGTCAGCCTGCCCGCACGGCCTCGGCCAGCCGCTCCGCGCCTTGCCGGGCGGCCTGTTCGTCGCGGGCTTCCACCATCACGCGCAGCACCGGCTCGGTGCCGCTGGCGCGGATCAGGACGCGCCCGGTGCCATCGAGCTCCTTGCGCAGCCGCTCGCATTCGGCATCGAGCCTGCCGTTCTTCTTCCAGTCCTGCCCCGGCTGCAGGCGCACGTTGATCAGCGTCTGCGGGAACAGCTGCACGGGCTCCAGCAGTTGCGCCAGCGACTTGCCGCTGCGCGCCACGGCCTTGAGCACCTGCAACGCGCTGATCAGGCCGTCGCCGGTGGTGTGCTGGTCCAGCGCCAGCAGGTGGCCCGAGCCCTCGCCGCCCAGCAGCCAGCCGCGCTTCTCGAGTTCTTCCAGCACGTAGCGGTCGCCGACCTTGGCGCGCGCGAAGGCGATGCCGAGCTTGCCCATGGCCTTCTCGAAGGCGAAATTGGTCATCAGCGTTCCG
>Ga0190269_10001683_pt1 | contig 10459 bp, 8 predicted proteins | sample Popmic249IS_FD_133749 | JGI IMG/M metagenome (GOLD analysis project Ga0190269, IMG submission 133749) | Populus adjacent soil microbial communities from riparian zone of Blue River, Arizona, USA - 249 IS | ecosystem: Environmental > Terrestrial > Soil > Riparian zone | place: USA: Arizona... | reverse complement strand
GAGCTGTACGTCCGGCCCGGTGAACAGGTGGCGCCCGGCCAGGTCATCGCGGCGGTGCGCGCGTGAGCAGCGCGATCACCGCGCGGGTGGGCGCCGCGCTCGACCGGATCGAGGCAGCCGACCGGCCGGAGGTGTGGATCTCCCGGCGCGAACGGGACGACGTGCTGCGCGAGGCCGCCGCCCTCGACCCGGCGCTGCCGCTGGCGGGGCTGGTGTGCGCGGTCAAGGACAACATCGACGTCGCGGGGCTGCCGACGACCGCCGGGGCCGCGTCGTACACCTATCGGCCGGGCGCCGACGCGACCGCGGTGCGGCGGCTGCGGGAGGCCGGCGCGATCGTCGTCGGCAAGACGAACCTCGACCAGTTCGCCACCGGGCTGGTCGGCACCCGCAGCCCCTACGGCGCGGTGCGCAACGCGTGGGACCCGGCACGCATCTCCGGTGGCTCGTCGTCCGGGTCGGCGGTCGCGGTCGCGCTCGGCCTGGTCGACTTCGCGCTCGGCACCGACACCGCCGGGTCGGGGCGCGTGCCCGCGGCGCTCAACGGCGTCGTCGGGATCAAGCCGACGAAGGGACTCGTCCCGGTCACCGGCGTCGTGCCCGCCTGCTACACGCTCGACTGCGTCACGGTGTTCGCCCGCGACCTCGGGCTCGGCCGCACGGTCGCGGAGCTGATCGAGGGCCCCGACCCCGCCGATCCGCTGTCGCGCACCGGGCGCCCGGCAGCGGCGGCACCGGCCCGCCCGCGGATCGGGGTGCCGACCGCCGAGCACCTGGCCGATCTCGCTCCGGGCTGGGGCGACGCGTTCGCGGCGGCCGTCGCGCGGTTCGCCGGCCTCGGCGCCGAGATCGTCGAGGTGGACGTCGCGCCGCTCCTGGAGGCTGCGGCGCTGCTCTACGGCGGCGCGTTCGTCGCGGAACGGTACGCCGCGGTGGGCGCGCACCTGGAGAAGCACCCGGAGCTGATCGGCACCGATCTGGACCCGACCGTCGCGCGGATCGTCCTGGGGGGCAAGGACAAGACGGCGGCCGACTGGGCCGCGGACACCGCCCGGCTGGCCGCGCTCGGCAGTGCGGGCCGGGCCGCGCTCGACGGGTGCGCGGCGCTGCTCACGCCGACCACGACCGGGCATCCGACGCTCGCCGAGGTCGCCGCCGACCCGGTCGGCGCGAACTCCCGGCTGGGCCGCTACACCAACTTCTGCAACCTGCTGGACTTCGCCGCGGTGGCGGTGCCGTCGGGGTTCGTCGCGGGTCTCCCGTTCGGCGTCATGCTCACCGGGCCCGCGTTCAGCGACCGGGCCCTCGCCGAGCTCGCCGGCCGGTTCGCCAACCCCGGTATCGACGTCTTCGTCGTCGGCGCGCACCTCTCCGGACAGCCGCTCAACGTCCAGCTGGTCAGCGCAGGCGGGACGCTGGTCGGGGCCGCGCGGACCGCACCGCGCTACGCGTTGCACGCGCTGGACACCGTGCCGCCCAAGCCGGGGCTGGTGCGGGTCGGCGAGGGCGGCCGCAGCATCGCCGGGGAGGTGTGGCGGCTGCCCGCCAACGGCTTCGGCACGTTCGTCGAGAGTGTCCCGGCGCCGCTGGCGATCGGCACCGTGGCCCTGGCCGACGGTACCTCGGTCAGCGGCTTCCTCGTCGAACCCGTGGCGGTGACGGACGCGCCGGACATCAGCCACCTCGGCGGCTGGCGGAACTACCTGGCGACGTCGGGCGGGTGACCGTGCGCCGCCGTGGAAGGATCGGCCCCATGGCGCAGCAGGCTCGACCGGGACGGCCGCGGCACACCTCCGCCGTGGCCTCCCCGGACGCTGCCGCGGGCACCCCGCGCGAACAGATCCTCGCCGCCGCCGCCGCGCTCTTCGCCGAGCACGGGTTCGCGGCCACCACCACCCGGATGATCGCCGAGCGGGTCGGCGTACGGCAGGCGTCGCTCTACTACCACTTCGCCGGTAAGGACGAGCTGCTCATCGAGCTGCTCACGACGTCGGTGCGCCCGAGCCTGGAGGCGGTCCGGGGCATCGAGTCGCTGGTCCCGGAGAAGGCCGGTGCCGCGGCGGCGCTCTACCTGCTGGCCACCGTGGACGTCGAGACGCTCGGCCGGACACCGCACAACATCGGCACCCTCTACCTGCTGCCCGAGGTGCAGCACGAACGCTACGACTCCTTCCGCGCCGAGCGGCAGGAGCTGCAGGAGATCTACGGCCGGCTGGGGTACGCGGCGGCGCGCCCGGAGGTCCGGGCCGCGGTCGGCGAGGTACGCCTCGGCGAGCTGCTGCTGCAGATCGCCGAGGTCGTGATCCAGATCCGCCGCACCCGCGAGCCCACCGCCGCCGACGCCGAGGCGATCGCGTCGTCCTGCCTGCGGCTGTGCGGCTGCTCCGACGCGGCCGTCGACGAGGCCCGTTCGCAGGCCCGGGCGCTCCTCGTTCCCGCCTGAGGCCGGGCCGGCGGCGGCCTGAGGTCGCCAGGGTGCGGTCCGGGTGCGGACCGCACGCCCGGCTGCGGACCGCCGGCGGGCGTCCGACGATCAGGGCGTCCGGACGGTCCGGCGCACCATTTCCGAAGGAGGCCGCCATGCGATTCACCGAGTCGGCGCTCGGCGACCCCGCACGCTTGGCCGACGTGGCCCGCTACGACCACCGCGACCCGGCGATGGTCGCCGAGCTCGACGGCATCGCAGCGCGGACGGCCACCTGGACGGGCCTGCCGATCAGCCTGATCACGCTGCTCACCGACGACACCCAGCTCTGCGTGGGCCTCGCGGGACTGCCGCCGGTCGTGCCGATCGGGGACCGCTTGATCGACCGGTTCACGGTTCCGGCCCGCTGGGCGTTCTGCGCCCCGATGGTCCGGAGCACGCACTCCCAGGTCATCGAGGACGCCAGGGACGTGCCCTCCCTCGCCGCGAACCCGTTCGTCAGCGCGCTCGGCCTCCGCGGGTACATCGGGGTGCCGCTGTTCGGCGAGGGCGGCGGCGTCATCGGCAGCCACTGCCAGCTCAGCCCGACGCCGATCGCGGCCGGCCTCACCGACATCCTCGCGCTGGAGACCGGCGCCGCGGACGCGATCGCGGTGCTCGATCGCTACCGGGTGGCCCGCGGCGAGGGCGCAGCGGCACGGCCGCTTACCCGCCGGTAGCTCCAGACGAGCAGGCCCAGCACGATCAGGCCGGACCCGATCAGGCTCGCGCCGGTGCTCCACCCGCCGAACGGCAGCGTGGGGACGACGCCCCAGACGACGCCGGCACCGATCAGGAACAGGCCCGCGGCGGTCGAGCCGGCGATGCGCCAGCGCGAGGACACGCTCTCCTCCGCCGCCCGCATCGCCCGCCTGCGTACCGGCTCGACGTGGCGCTGCACGCCCGGGAACTCCGACGCGAGCACCATCAGCCCGGCCAGCACCAGCAGCAATCCCGGACCCGGGAGGACCAGCAACAACACCCCGACGACGACCAGCGCCGCACCGATCACCGCAACGACGATCCGCTTCACGGACTCACCTGGCATCCATCCGACAGTTCCGGCACGGCCCTGCGTGCGATTTTACGTACCCGGCGCAGCCGGGCCCGGCGACCGTCGAGAGGTGACCCTTCCCCGCCCGCTCGATCGGGAACTCCCCCGCGAACGCCTGGTCCGCGCGCTGGCCCGGCGCTGGGACCACGCGCTGACGCTCGTCGTCGCCGGCGCCGGGTTCGGCAAGACGACCGCGCTGGCCCAGTCGGTCCGCGCGTCGGCGCTCGCGCCGCCCGGCCTCGACGCCTGGGTCAGCTGCGACGCGCGGCACGAGGACGCGGCGTACCTCGCCGGTGCGCTCCTCGATGCGTTGTCCGAAGCGGCCGGTCCTCGCGGGCCGGTGGATGTCCGGCGGGTGATCGCCGCCCTCGTCGCGCTCGCGCCGAGCGAGGTCTGCCTGATCCTCGACGACGTCCACGAGATCCCGCCCCGCTCCTCCGGCGCCGCGCTGCTGCGCGAGCTCACCGGCGCGCTCCCCGCGACCGTTCACCTCGTCCTCTCCGGCCGCGAGCCGCCCGCCGTCCCGGTGGCGCGCCGCGAGGCGGCCGGCGCGGTGCTCCGGCTCGGCGCGGACGAGCTGGCGTTCACCGACGAGGAGGCGGCGGCGCTCGGCCGGAACGGCGGGTCGCCGGGCACCGGGGTCACCGCCTACGGCGGATCGCCGGGCACCGGGGTCACCGCCTACGGCGGCTGGCCGGCCCTGGTCCGGCTCGCGTGCGCCGCCGAGCGGGCGGCTCCGCTGCGCTACGTCCGCGAGGAGATCCTCGCCGGGCTCTCCGACGCCGAGCGTCGCAGCCTCGCGGTGCTGGCGGCGCTGGGTACGGCCACACCCGAGGAGGTCCGCACCGTGCTCCCGGACGGCGTCGGGCCGGAGGAGCTGGCCCGGCGGGTGCCGCTGCTCAGCAGCGTGGGCACCGACCGCTTCCGGGCGCACGACCTGTGGGGCGACGCGGTGGCCGCGGCGCTGCCGGAATCCGAGCTGCGGGCCCTGCGCCGGCGGGCCGTCGCGCTGCTGGCCGCCCGTGGTGAGCTGAGCCGGGCCGGCGCGCTGGCCATGGCGTCCGCCGACTGGGACCGGCTCGGGGAGCTGGCCGTCAAGCTGGTCCGGGAGACGCTCACCGCGCTGCCGCTCGCGACCGCGGAGCGGTGGCTGGGGCTGCTACCCGCGGGCGTCTCCGACCGGCCGGCCTTCACCCTGTTGCGGGCCGCCGCGCTGCACGCCCGCGACTACGCCCACCCCGGCGTGGACGACCTGCTCGATGCCGCGTGGCGCGGCGCGCTCGCGGCCGGGTGCGCGGAGACGGCGTCCGCGGCGCTGGGCCACGCGGTCGTGGCGGCCCACTCGCGGGCCGATCTGCCCCGGCTGGCCGCGCTGGCACCCCGCGCCGACGCGATCCGTACGTCGCCGTCCCCCGTCGTGCGGCTGCTGCGGCACAGCGTCGCCGGGGTGCTGGCGGAGTTGAGCGGTGACCCCGACGCGGCGGTCACCGCGTTCGCCGCGGCACCGGTCCGCGAGGTGCCGCCGCTCCTGGCGACGCCGGTGCTCCGGTTCCACGCCCACTGCCTGACGATGACCGGGCGCACCGCCGAGGCAGCGGTGCTGGCCGACCGGGCGCTGGCCGACGCGGACGACGTCCACACGCGGCTCACCGGCGCCCTGGCCCGCTGGTCCGGCGGGGACCCCGCCGACCTCGACCGGCTGCGCTCGAGCGCGGCGCTGCACCCGGACGCCGGCCCCGCAGCGACCGACACCGTGCGGGAGGCTTTCGTCACCCGGGCCCAGGCCGCGGTGCTCGCCGCGTCCTGGGGCCGCGCCGCCGAGTGGCCGCCCTACCCGGCCGGCCGCCCGGAGGACCACGACAACGCCAGGGACGCCGTCCTCGCCTGCGCGGCGGCGGCCTCGGTCGCCGCCGGGCGGGGCGACGAGGCCGGTGCGCGGCGGCTCTACGCCGACCAGCTGGGCCGCTGGCCGCTCACGGCCCCCGTGGCCGAGCGCCACCTGCGCCGCTTCCTCGCGCTGGGCTACGTCCTCGACGAGAGGCTCGCCGCGCACTGGGACGCCACCGACCTCGGCCCGGCGCACGTCGCCGCCCGCGACGCCGGCCGGGCGCTGCGCCGTGCCCGCGACGGTGACCCGGGTCCCGCGGCCGCGCTCCCCCCGGAGTCCGCACTGTGCTTCCTGCCGCTGCCCTGGTCGGTCGAGCTGGCCGCCCGGCTCGCCGGAGCGCACCACCCGGCCGGTCTCCGGCTCGGGCAGTGGCTCGCCGACCGCCTCGGAGCAGCGGTGCACGACGAGTTCCGCCGGGCCGGGCCGGCCTCGCCCGGAGCGGCCCGCTTCCTCGCGACGCTGCCCGCGCCGCCGGTCGCGCGGCTGGGCATCGCGGTCATCGGGCCGCTGCGGCTGACGCGCGACGGCGTCCCGGTCGAGCCGGCCGACGCGCCGGAGCTGCGGCGTGCACGGGTCCGGCAGCTGCTCAGCGCGCTGGTGCTCACTCCTCGCCTGGACCGGGGGCGTGCGATCCGGCTGCTCTGGCCCGACCAGGACCCGGCGAGCGCGGCCGCCAACCTCCGGGTCACGCTCACCCACCTGCGGCGGCTGCTGGAGCCCGACCGGTCCGGCGGCGCGGCCGGGTTCCACCTGCGCACCGACGCCGACTGTCTGCGGCTGCACCGGTCGGAGTGGCTCAGCGTCGACCTCTGGGCGGCCGACGAGCTGGCGGGGGCCGCGGACGCCGCCCGCCGGGCCGGTGACACCGATCGGGCGATGGAGCTGCTCCGCCGCGCCGTGTCACTCTGGCGCGGCGACCCACTGGGCGAGCTGGCCGACGTCGGGGACCTGGACGCCGAAGCCGAGGTCGCGCGCGTGCGCGCCCGGCACGTGCGGAGCCTCCTCGCGCTCGGCACGCTGCGCCTGGTGTCCGGGGACGCCCAGGAGGCCTACCGGCTGGCCGGGCAGGCCCTCGACCGGGAGCCGTACGAGGCCACCGGGCACCGGCTGCTGCTCGCGGCCGCGCTGCGGACCGGCGACCCGGCCCGGGTGGAGGCCGCCCGCCTGCGGGTGGTCACCGCGCTGCGCGAGCTGGCGACCGCACCGGATCCCCCGACCGCGATCCTGCTGCGCCGGGCGCGGCCCCGTTCCCGGTTAGCGCTCGGTTAACGGCCGGGCCGCAGGCTCTGCGGTGTGCCGGACACCAGGTCCGGCCGGAACGGAGAGCGAGCGCAGCGATGCCGAAGCTGGAGCTGGTCACGATGTACTGCGAACGTCAGCAGGACCTCACCGGGCAGGACGAGGTGCGGATCCGGGTGAACAACGCGGTCGTCTGGAGCGGGGCGATCGACAAGGAGGAGAGCAAGAACCTCGGGCCGAAGGTGGTCCCGTTCAACGGGGCGGCCGACGTGGAGGTCGACGAAATGAACGGCGACCACGCCAAGCAGATCGGTCCCGCCGTGACGATCCGCGGCGCGAAGGCGCCGAGCAGGCAGGCGACGTTCAAGACGTCCGGAGCCCACTACGAGCTCACGTACCGGGTGTCCTGAGCGGGTTCCGGCGGCCGCGCCCCGGTGCGCGGCCGCCGTGCCGCACTCAGCCACGGCAGGGTCAGCGCTTCGGTCTGCGGTCGAGGATCCGGCGCATCTTGCCGACCGAGCGCTCGATCCCGCCCGGCTCGACGACCTCGACCCTCACCGACACCCCGATCCGGTTCTTCACCAGCCGCTGCAGCCCCAGCCCGGCGTCGGCGGCGTCGGCGGACGGGGCGGAGTCCCGCCGCTCGACCCGCACCGTCATCACGTCCAGGTGGCCCTCCCGGTCGAGTACGCACTGGAAGTGCGGGCTCAGCGGGGGCGTCCCGAGGACGAGCTCCTCGATCTGGGTCGGGAACAGGTTCACCCCGCGCAGGATGATCATGTCGTCGGTGCGCCCGGTGATCTTCTCGATCCGCCGCATCGACCGGGCGGTACCCGGTAGCAGGCGGGTCAGGTCCCGGGTGCGGTAGCGGACGATCGGCATCGCCTGCTTGGTCAGCGACGTGAGGACCAGCTCGACCTCCTCGCCGTCGGGCAGCACCCGGCCGTCGATCGGGTCGATGATCTCCGGGTAGAAGTGGTCCTCCCAGACGTGCAGGCCGTCCTTGGTCTCCACGCACTCGCTCGCCACCCCGGGCCCGATGATCTCCGACAGCCCGTAGATGTCGACGGCGTGCATGTCCAGACGCTGCTCCAGCTCGCACCGCATGTCGTTGGTCCACGGCTCGGCGCCGAAGATGCCGACCTTCAGCGAGGTGCTCCGGGGATCGATGCCCTGGCGCTCCATCTCGTCGACGAGCGCGAGCATGTAGGAGGGCGTCACCATGACGATGTCCGGCCGGAAGTCCCGGATGAGCTGCACCTGCCGCTCGGTCATGCCGCCGGAGACCGGCACCACCGTGCAGCCGAGCCGCTCGGCGCCCGCGTGTGCGCCCAGGCCACCGGTGAACAGCCCGTACCCGTACGCGTTGTGCAGGATCATGCCCCCGCGGCCACCGGCGGCGCGGATGCTGCGCGCGACGACCGCGGCCCAGACGTCGAGGTCGGCGGCGGTGTAGCCGACGACGGTGGGCCGGCCGGTCGTGCCGGACGAGGCGTGGACGCGCACCACCTGCTCGCGGGGTACCGCGAACATGCCGAACGGATAGTTCCGGCGCAGGTCCTCCTTCGTGGTGAACGGCAGCGCCGCCAGGTCCTCGAGCGTCTCGATCTCGCCCGGGTGGACGCCGGCCGCGTCGAAGGCGGCGCGGTAGTGCGCGACGTTCGTGTAGGCGTGGTCCAGACTCCGGCGCAGGCGCTCGAGCTGGAGCGCTCGCAGCTCGTCCAGGGAGGCCGTCTCGATCGGTTCCAGGTCGCCGGGGCGGGGGCTGAGGTCGTCCACGATGACTCCTCGGGCGGCTCGGCCGGTCAGCGTCCGGTGAAGACGGGCTTCTCTTTGGCGAGGAAGGCACCGACGGCGGCGGCGTGATCCGCGGTCAGGCCCAGCGCGGCCTGTTCGCGGGCCTCGGCGGCGAGCACCCGGTGCAGGTCGGCCGCGAACAGGCGCTTGGTCGCGGCGTAGGCGGCGGTCGGGCCGTCCGCGAGCCGCGCCACCAGCGCCCGGCCCGCCGCGGCGACCTCGGCCCGGGGAAGGACCGTTCCGGACACGCCCCAGGCGAGGGCCTCCGCCGGGGTGAACGAGGAGCCCAGCAGCACCAGCTCCCGGGCCCGCGAGGCGCCGACCGCCGCCGACAGCGTGGCCGTCAGCCCCGAGTCGCAGGTCAGACCGATCGCCGTGAACGCGGTGGCCAGCGCCGCGTCCTCGGCGAAGATCCGCACGTCGCAGGCGAGTGCCAGCGCGAGCCCGGCACCGACGCACGCGCCGTTGACGGCCGCGACCACCGGCTTGTCCATCGTGGCCAGCAGCCGGACGATCGGTGCGTAGTCGCGCTCGACCGTGTCGAACGCGTGCGCGGGGTCGGCGCGCAGGGCTTCGGCGTGCTCGCCGAGGTCCTGGCCGACGCAGAACGCATCGCCGGAGCCGGTCAGCAGCACCGCGCGGACGTCGTCGTCGGCCGCGGCCGACTCCAGCGCCGTGCGCAGCGCGGTCTTCGCGGCGGCGTCCAGCGCGTTGCGCCGCCGCGGCCGGTCGAGCGTGACCACCGTCGCCGCGCCGAGGCGCTCCACGAGCACCCCGCTCACGGCGCCGGCCAGGTCTTGGCGACGAGCGTGAGGACGTCGTAGGTGGCGACCGGGGCGCCGTCCTGGTTGGTCACCACCGCGTCCCAGCGCACCTCGCCGTAGTCGGCGGTGTTCCGCGGCGTGATCTGCTTGACCGTCAGCGTCACCGCGATCGTGTCGTCGGCCTTGACCGGCGTGCGGAAGCGCAGGTCGTCGACGCCGAAGTTGGCGAGCACCGGCCCCGGCGACGGCTCGACGAACAGCCCTGCGGCGAGCGAGACGACCAGGTAGCCGTGCGCGACGATGCCGCCGAACAGCGGGTTCCTCGCCGCGGCCGCGGCGTCGGTGTGGGCGTAGAACGTGTCTCCGGTGAACTCGGCGAAGTGCTCGATGTCCGCGGTGGAGACCGTCCGCGTCGCGGACCGGATCGTGTCGCCGATCCGCAGGTCGGCGAGGCTCTTGCGGAACGGGTGCACGTCCTCCGTGCGCTGGGCCGCCCCGGTGGTCCACTGCCCGGTGACCGCGGTGAGCAGGTCCGGTGACGCCTGGACGGCGGTGCGCTGCAGGTGGTGCAGGACCGCGCGGACACCGCCGAGCTCCTCGCCGCCGCCGGCCCGGCCGGGACCCCCGTGCACCAGGGTGGGCAGCGGCGAGCCGTGCCCCGTCGACTCGGCGGCGTCGTCGCGGTCGAGGACCAGGACCCGCCCGTGCCACGGCGCGAGCCCCAGCACCACCGAGCGGGCCACGGACGGGTCGTGCGTGACCACCGACGCGACGAGGCTGCCCTTGCCCCGAGCGGCCAGCGCTACCGCCTCGTCGACCGACCCGTACGTCAGCACGGTGCTGACCGGCCCGAACGGTTCGACGTCGTGGGGCTCCCGCGCGCCGCTGCGAGCACGCAACACCAGCGGGGTGAGGAACGCTCCGCGCTCCGGGTCGCCGTCGAGCAGCGGTCCGCCGTCCGGATCGCCGAACACCACCTCGGCGCCGCTGCGCAGCGCCTCGACGGCCTTGCGCACCTCGTCCCGCTGCCCCAGGCTGGCCAGCGCGCCCATCCGCACCTGGGGGTGGCGGGGATCGCCGACCGGGATCCCCGCCAGCCGTCCGCCGAGCGCCTCCACCACCGCGTCGGCGACGGGCTCCGGCACCAGCACCCGCCGGATCGCCGTGCACTTCTGCCCGGCCTTGGCCGTCATCTCGGTCACGACCCCGCGCACGAAGAGGTCGAACTCCGGGTCGTCAGGAGAAACGTCGGG
>Ga0190269_10001682_pt1 | contig 10460 bp, 8 predicted proteins | sample Popmic249IS_FD_133749 | JGI IMG/M metagenome (GOLD analysis project Ga0190269, IMG submission 133749) | Populus adjacent soil microbial communities from riparian zone of Blue River, Arizona, USA - 249 IS | ecosystem: Environmental > Terrestrial > Soil > Riparian zone | place: USA: Arizona... | reverse complement strand
TATCGGCGTCGTCGTGGGCCGGGCCGCGGAGCCGGCCGAGCCTGTCGCCCCCGCGGAGGATCCGCTGGCCAAGCTCGAGCGCGTGCAAGGCGCGCCGGCCACCACGCCCGCTCAGGCCAAGCGCATCGACGTGAAGGCTTCGGACCTCAGCTTTCCCTCCACGCTGACCGAAGCCGAAGAGCGCCCGGAGGTGCTCGCTGCGCTCGCGGCGGCGGCTGCCGAGGAAGCGGCCCTCAACCAAGGTGAAGAGCCGGTCGCGGAGGCGGCCGCGATGGTCGTCCCGGGGGTGGTTCCTCCGCCCGACGAAGGGGCCGAGGTCTCGACCGAGGATCTCGTGGCAGCCGTGCCGGCCGCGGTGGCCGCCGGCTCCGCGGGCCGCTCGCTGCCCAAGGCCGTCCGGCACGACTCGCTGGTCGCGAGCGCGCTGCGCAACGAGGACGACGCGGACACCACCGCCGACGCTCAGGCCGGCTACGACGGCGAGCTCACGCTGCAGGTGATCAGCTACGACCGCCCCGAGCCGGCGCGCGCTTTCGCCGCCGGCTTGCGCGACAAGGGCCATGAGGCGTTCGTCACCTCCGCCGAGGTCGACGACCGGGGCACGTTCTACCGCGTGCGCATCGGGCCGTTCAAAACGCGCGAGCTGGCCGAGCGCTACCGCCGGAAGTTCGAGCAGGAAGAGCACATGAACACGTTCGTCGTGCGGCGCAAGGAAGAGTAAAGTCCTCGTCCTCGTATGGACGAAGCGACGCTGCACGAGCTGCTCGCTCGAGGTGCGAAGTACAAGGCGAGCGACGCGTTGTTCAAGGTGGGTCAGCCGCCCGCGTTTCGGGTGTCGGGCGACCTGCACTACCTGCAAGGCGAGAAGCTGCGGCCCGAGCACACGCAGGCCATCGCCGAGATCATCCTGAGGAACAGCCGCTTCCGCGGCGAGCTGCGGGACCTCACCGAGTACGACACGGCGTACAGCGTGTCGGGCGTGGGCCGCTACCGCGTCAACGTGTACCGGCAGCGCGGCACGCTAGCGCTCGCTCTGCGCAGCATCCCTCTGCAAGTGCCGACGTTCGAGACGCTGGTGCTCCCGCAGGTCGCGAAGAACCTCGCCGAGCTCGATCGCGGCCTGGTGTTGGTCGTGGGAGCGGCTGGCAACGGCAAGTGATCGACCCTCGCGGCGATGATCAACCACATCAACCAGACCCGCCGCGTGCACGTCGTCACGATCGAGGACCCCATCGAGTTCCTCCACGCGGACGCGCTCGCGACCGTGTCGCAGCGCGAGATCGGCTTCGACACTGCGGGCTTCGCGCCCGCGTTGCGCTCGGCGCTGCGCCAGGACCCCGACGTGATCTTGGTGGGCGAGATCCGTGACGAAGAGACCATGGACATCGCGCTCAAGGCCGCGGAGACCGGGCACCTCGTGCTCTCGACGCTGCACACTCAGGACGTCGCGCACCATCGGACGCGTCGTGTCGCTCGTGCCGAGCAGCGATCAGCGCGACGTGCGCGAACGGCTCGCGGACACCCTGCGCGGCGTGATCGCCCAGCGGCTGCTCACCTCGGCCCGCGGCGACGGTCGCGTGCTCGCGGCCGAGGCCATGGTGATCACGGGCACGGCGCGCGAGGCCATCCGCAATCCCGAAGGCCATGTGTCGCTCAAGGAAGTGATGGAGCGCGGCGTCCACCCCTACGGCATGCAGACCTTCGAGATGCACCTGCGCCAGCTGGTCAGCGAAGGGCGCCTCGCGGTCGAGACCGCCCGCCAGGCACTGGGCTGAGCTGGATCGCTTAAACGGAAAAGGAGGGCCGGAGCCCTCCTCTTCCTTGTCACACGCGGGCCTTGCGGCCCTGCGCCGGTGGTTGGTTAGATCTGGCCGGCGCGGCGGCGGTCTGCGATCAGGAGCGCGAAGCCTACGAGCAGCATCAGCGCGAGCGGCGCTGCGTTACCCGAGAGCTCCGGAACCTGGCTCGCGCCACGCGTCGGGGTGTAGTTGATGCCCTTGAGCGCGAAGTCGTTGTTCCTGATGAACGACGTCGGCGCGCTGAAGGTGAGCGAGGTGACGACGGTGTCGAGGTCCAGCGTGAGCTGGCCATTGGTGCTACCGGGCGTCTGCGACGCGAGCGCCGAGAACGACTGCGCGGTGCCGCCGTTGATCGAGATCCTGCCCTGCTCGAGGTAACCCTCGTTGAACAGGTCGGTGATGAAGACATCCGAGACGTTCACGTTCTGCGAGAACGAGAGCGTCAGGTACTCGAGACTGTCGATCTCGTCGGTCTCATCCGGGAGGACGGTCTGGACGCCGAAGCCATCGGCGTCTTGCGTGATGCTGGCCGCGAGCCAAGCCGGGCCTGCAGTCACCGTCAGCTGAACGCCGTCGCTGTCGGTGTGAGTGAAGGAGTCTTGCCCTTCCGCGCCGGCAAACGCCGCGCTGGCAAAGTCCAGGTTGGCCGCAAAAGCCGTCCCGGAGCTCGCAACCACTGCCAAGAAACCGAGAACCGCAACCTTCGATCGCATGTGTAAAGCCTCCGCCCCTTTGGGGGTCGCCGCATGTGTGACAGCGGCGCATCTATGCACCACACGTGCCAGGGTTATCGTGGTGGATAACCCAATGATTTCGGGTCCGTGGGCGCGCCTTGCGCGCGCTCCTGTGAAAAAAACAGGTAGCGTGTACAGCTACTTGCACAGGTTGTGCGCGACGTGTGCGGGCCGTCCCGGCTAGTTGCACACGCCGACGGTCACCAAAAAAGGACGCTAACTTCTCGCCATGCCCGCCTACTTCTTGGCTCCAGCCAGGGCTTGTTCCGCCGGTGCCAAGGAGGGGTCCAGCTTGCGAGCGGCTTCGATGAGCTTGCGTCCCGAAGACGCGTCGCCCTTGAGCAAGAGCGCGAGACCCAGGTGGTGCTGGACCTCCGGCACGTTCGGCAGCGCTTCCGCGCTCTTCTTCAGCAGCGGCAGCGCGAGGTCGAGCTCGCCGCGACGCAGGCGCACGTAGCCGAGCGTGTCGAGGACCAGCGGCGAGTCCGGCACCGCCTTGTGCGACGCCTCGGCCAGCGCAAGCGCGCGATCGCGTTCGCCCGGCTGCTCCACGAGCAGCATGGCGAGGTTGTTCTGGATGCCGATGTCGCGCGGCCGCAGCGACAGCGCGCGCTCATAGCGCTGGATGGCGACCGGCGCTTGGTCGAGCTTGGCGTGCGCGGCGGCGGCGCGCGCCAACGCGTCGACGGTGTCAGGGGCGCGGCGCAGGACGTGCTCGAGCACCTCGAGCGCGCGCGCTGGCCTTGCCGTCCGGGCGTAGTGATCGGAGAGCGCGATCCACGAAGCATCGCTGCCGCCGTCGATCTCGATCGCGGCCTTGAAGGCCGCTTCGGCCGCGGACGGATCGCCGCCTGCCTTCTCGAGGCGCTGCCCCAGCATCTGGCGCAGCACGGGCAAGCGAGGCGCGCGCTGAATCTGCTCGCGCAAGAGCTGCTCGGCCTCCGCCCCGCGCCCGCTCTCGTCGAGCATCGCCAGCAGCTTGCGCAGCGGCGCCGTGCTGCCCGGCGCCACCTCGAGCGCGCGGCGATGCTCGCGCTCCGCGCCGGCCTTGTCCCCTGCCGCTTCCAACAGCGTGCCCATCGTGTACGGCACGCGCGGGTCCGTCGGGTGCTCCTTAGCCAGCCCGAGCAACACCTGCTTGGCTTCTTCGGGCTGCCCGGCCTTCATGTGCACCGATGCCAACAAGAGCCGCGGCCCTACCGCCGCGCCACCCTTCTCGATCGCCGGCGCCAGCGCAGCGACGGCGGCCTGCGCGTTGCCCGCGCCCAGCTCGATCTCGGCGAGCGCCACGCTGCGCTCCGCGGCCAAGCTCGCGTCGTCGATGCCGAGCAGCGTTTCACGCGCGCGATCCCGCTCGCCCTTCGCCGTCAGCGCGCGCGCGAGCCACAGCCGAGCGCGCGAGACGAGCACGCGGTGCTGCTCTTTTTCGAGCGCTGCGATCAGCGCCGTGAGCTGCTCGATCGCCGCGTCGTGCTCGCCCAAGCCGATCTTGGCGCGCGCCGACAGCATCTCATCCACGGGCAGCACGGCCTGGGCTGCGGGGATGCGCGCCAGCAAGCCGGCGACGCGCTCGGGCTTGTTGAGGTCGAGGGCGACCTCCGCCGCAGCTCGCAGCGCAGCCGGCAACGCCTTGGGATCCGCCGTCACCTTCTGAAGCAGCACGTCCGCCATCTCGAGTTGCCCCGTGCGCTGGTAGGTCTCGGCCAGCGAGACCGCGTCGCTCGGGCTGCGCAGCGATGCTTCGCTGCTCTCCGACATGGCCGCGTCCGCCGCGTCCTTCTGACCGAGCGTGCGCTGGAGCGAAGCGCGGATCACGAGCAGCTCGTACGGCTGGCTCATCGGGTCGGCCGGGTCGGCCTTGAACGTCGAGAGGCGCTCGAGCGCGCTGCGCAGCTCGGCCTCGTCGCCGGCCAGGGCGGCGGCGTACAGCTGGATGGGCAGCTGGGTCGGACCGGCCGCGGCGAGCGCCGCGATCTCTTTGCGCGCGGCAGCGAGCTCGCCGCGCCCGACGAGCGCCGTGACCCACGCGGACCGCGCGCCGAAGTCCTCCGGGTGCTTCTTCACGTACGGCTCGAGCGCCTTGTGCGCTTCATCCCAGCGCCTGAGCAGCGAGTATGCGACGCCGGTGCCGCGCAGGGTCCCGTCGCTCGACGGCAGCTTTTGATACGCCAGCAGTGCTTCGACCGGCTTGCCCGACGCGAGCAGCGCGTCCGCGGCGCCAGTCGAAGGCGCGGCGGGCGCGGCTTCTTCCTTTCGGCAGCCAGCGGCCGAGAGCAGCGCGAACGAGAGGATCAGCGAGAGGGTTCGGCGTTCGAGGCGCATCGGCCGCGCAGTCTACACCGCCGCTCGGACCGAGCGCGCGGGGCACCGCTCAGCGCTGCGCGTCGCCGGCGAGCGTCGCGACCTGCGCGGGCTTGGCCATCGCGGCCGGGCGCTCGACCAAGTAGTGGCGGAGCGCTTCGCGCGCGACGTAGCTGCTCTTGATGCGCCACTTCGGCGTGTTCACGACCAGCGCCGCGAGCGCGATCTTGGGCTCGCGCTCAGGCGCGAAGCCGATCCACCAGCTGTAGTGACGATACGGCCGCTCGGAGCTGAGCGAGCCGGTCTTGCCGGCGACCGAGATGCCCGGCAGGTACGGGCGCCCCTTCGGGTCGAAGAACGCGCTGTGCGCCGTGCCTTCGCTGACGGTGAGCGCCATCATCGCGCCGAGCGCGCTCGCCGTGCTTCGGCCTACGACGGAGCGAAAGCTCGAAGGCGTGTGGCTGTGCAGCGGGCGTCCGTGCGCGTCCAGCACGCGCTCGATCATCGACGCGCGCGGCATCGCGCCGCCGTTCGCGACGGTCGCGGCGATCAAGGCGCCGTGCAGCGGCGACATGTGCATGTGCCAGAAACCAGCGGCCGTCCGCGCGCGCTCGAGGCGATCCTCCGGCACGTCGAAGGGACTCTTGCGCAGCGGAGCGTCGAACGGCAGCGCGTGGCCGAAGCCGAACGCCTCCGCATAGCGCGCGATGCGGGGGCCATCGAGCTTGCGATCTGCGAGCTTGGCGAAGACGGTGTTGATCGACCCGCCCATGGCCTGTGCGAGCGTCGCACACGATCGATCGCGGGCCTTGTCGTCGATGAGATCGCGCTCGCCGAGCTGGCTGAAGCCGCCGCCGTAGCAGACCTGCTCGCTGGGCACGACGCCGGCGTCGAGCAGCGCCGCGCCGGTCACGACCTTGAACACCGAAGCGGCCGGCGGCGTGGGATCGCGCACCAGGTCGCCAGCCTCGGGGTTGGCGCTCGAGTGACTCACGTACGCGAGCACGCGCCCGGTCTTGGGGTCGAGCGCGACGAACGCTCCGTAGGGCACGGCGTACTCTTCGAACACGCCGCGAACATGGGCCTGCAGCGTGGGCTCGAGCGTGAGCTCGGCGGTCCCGCCCGCGGGTAGATCCGCGATCAGCCGCCCATCTTGCTCGCGATGCGCGAGCGGATCGAAGCCCGCGAGCAAGGCCGAGACGCTCTTAGCGCGAGGCTCTTTCTTCGCGGCGGCCGGCTGCGCGGTGGTCAGCGGCGCGCTCGGCTTGCCCGCCTCACCCGCCGCTGCGAGCGCGATAAACGACGCGCACAGCAGCACGGCGAGCCCCGCGATCGACAGCCCGCGCCGCGTGTGACGTAACGCACCCGACATCCCGGGCACGCTAGGCGGCCGCGCCAGCTGGGTCAAAAAAGCCGGCCGCGCGCCGGAAGCCGGGCGTGTAGGATGCCGGGCCGAGGAGACGAAGCCGTGGCCACGCACCCGATCACCCTAGATTACTCGCTGGCGATGCAGGCGGGCTTGAGCAGCCCCGCCGGCCTGAGCGACGCCGAGCTCGAGGCGCAGCTCGAGCCCACGAGCCAAGCCGTGCGCGCCGTGCTCGCCAAGGCCGAAGCCGGCGAGCTCGGCTTCTTCGGGCTGCCTTCGCAGCGCGAGATGCTGGCCGAGATCGACGCCGTCGCGAGCCGGCTGCCGTCCGGCTTCACCGACGTGCTCGTGCTCGGCATCGGCGGCTCCTCGCTCGGCACGCGCGCCGTGCTCGAGGCCCTGCGGCCGCCGGCGATCGCGGGCCGGGCGCTGGCGAGCGGGCCGGCGGTGCACCTGCCCGACAACAGCGATCCCTGGATCTTCGCCCACCTGCTCGAGGCGCTCGACCCCAGCAAGACCGTGGTGCTGGTCATCTCGAAGTCGGGCGGCACGGTCGAGACGGCGGCCCAGATGATCATCGCGCAAGCGTGGCTGCACAAAGCTCTGGGCAAGGACGGCGCGCGCGCGCGGATCGTAGCGATCACCGATCCAAAGAGCGGCACGCTGCGCGAGCTCGCGACGGCCGAAGGCTGGGCGACGCTGCCGATCCCCAGCAACGTCGGCGGCCGCTTCTGCGCGCTGACCGCCGTGGGCCTCCTGCCCGCGCGCCTGTGCGGGCTCGATGCCACGGCCATGCTCAGCGGTGCAGCGGCGATGGCCGAGCGCTGCCGCGCGCTGCGCGCGACCGACAACCCCGCGGCCATGATCGCGCTGCTATCGTGGCTGCACGATCGCGAGCGCGGCCACTCCATCCACGTGATGATGCCGTACGCCGATCGCCTCAAGTCTTTCGCCGCCTGGTACGTGCAGCTGTGGGCCGAGAGCCTTGGCAAGCGCGTCGATCGCGGCGGGCGGACCCTCGAGTGCGGGCCGACGCCGCTGCCCGCGGTGGGCGCGACCGACCAGCACGCGCAGGTTCAGTTGTTCATGGAGGGCCCGCGCAACAAGCTCGTGACCTTCATCGGCGTCGCGCAGCACGAGCGCGACCTCAAGGTGCCCGGCAACGAGGGCGCTAACGCGTACCTGAGCGGAGCATCGCTCGCACAGCTGCTCGAAGCCGAGCGCCTGGGCACGACCGAGGCGCTCGCGGCGGACGGCCGGCCGAGCCTCACCCTGCTGCTCTCCAAGATCGACGCGAGCAACGTCGGCGGTTTGTTGTTCTTGTACGAGGCCGCCACCGCCTTCTCCGGCGAGCTGTACGGCATCAACGCGTTCGATCAGCCGGGCGTCGAGCTGGGTAAGAAGCTGGCGTTCGGCTTGCTCGGTCGCTCAGGGTACGAAGCGGCCGCGGAGCAGATCCGGTCGGCCCAACGCTCGCGGCCCGGGCGCTACCGGAGCTGATCTTTACGCCGATCGATACACATGCTCGCCGCGTGCGGCCAGCGCTTGCTGCAACAGCTGCGCGACGGCGCGGCGCACGCGCTCATTGAGATCGTGCACGACCAGCGTGTCGTCGGCCGCTGCGGGCGTCAGCTGGGACAGCCCCTCGAGGGGCGGGCCCACCTCGATCTGGAAGCGGCTCGGTAGGGGCGCCAGACCGGCTGCGCCGAGCAACGGGAACGTCGGCGTGACCGGGATGAACGGCAGGCCGAGCGACTTCGAGAACGCGCGCACTTTGTAGAGCAGCGGATAGGTGTCGTCCGAGCCGGCGATGCCCACAGGGATCATCGGTACGCCCAGACGCAGCGCGAGCTTGACGTGACCGCCGCGCCCGAAGCGCTGCAGCTTGTAGCGATCCTTGTAGGTCTTGCCGATGCCCTGGATGCCCTCGGGGAACACCGCGAGCACGTGGCCTTCGGAGAGCAGCCGCGTGGCGTTCTCCGGGCACGCGCGCACCGCGCCGATGCGGTTGAGCAGCGAGCCGATGAACGGCGCGTGGAACGCGAAGTCCTCGACCAACCAGCGCAGCGAGCGACGCGCGGGGTGCTCGCGCGCGACCGCGGTCGCCAGCATCAAGCCGTCCCACGGCAGCGCCCCGCCGTGGTTGCACACGAGCAGCGCCGGGCCTTGCGCTGGGATGTGCTCGAGACCCGAGACGCGCACGCGGAAGTACTTCGTGTACAGCCAGTCGAGCAGCGGTTGCAGCCGCGCATGCGTGGCGGGCGACAGGCCGAAGTCATCGACCGAGGCGAAGCCGCCTTGTGCGCTGATCGCGCCGTGCGCGGCGCTCGAAGCCAGCTCGTCGTCCAAGCCTTCCGCGAGCAGCTCGGCCTCCGGCGAAGCGACTGCCTGCGCGAGCTCTGCCGCGAGCTCCGCAGCCTGCGGTACGACCTCCGCGGGCTCGACCGACGACATCGCCGTCTGCGCGGCCACCGGGTCAGCCGCCGCCGGAGCTTGCTCAGCGCTGTCGCGCGATCGGGCCCGCGCTCGCGGCGCTGCCTTGGTGACGCCCGCCGCAGCTCCGGCGCGCGGCGCGCCTTTGCGAGTCTTGGCGGGCTCGGCTTTCGCTTTCGCGCGCGCGCCAGGACGTGGCTTGTTGCCGCCTTCGCCCGCGCCGTTGGGTCGGTCCGTCATGTCGCCCGCTCCATGACTCACGCCCCCTCGTGAAGCAAGCGCGCTTCTCGAACGCGCAGCGCGCCTTCGAAGTCGAGCACCGCGTCTTGCGTGGAGTACCGGGGCCGAAAGCCGAGACGCGCTGCGGCCTCGCTCACGTCGACCACGCACAAGTAGCGCAGCGCGGCCACGAAAGCCGGCGGCGCCTCGCTGAGCTGTGCGACCCAGAAGAGCCCGGACAACCTGCGGTACACGCCGTAGGGCACGGGCAGCGCCATGCGGCCGGCCAGCTTGACGAGCGCCGATACCGGCACCACACCGCGGCTCGCGATGTTGAACACGCCGGGTGCGTCGCGATCGACGGCCAGCTTGAGCGCGGCCGCGGCGTCGACCTCGTGCGCGAGCTGGACCAGGGGATCGTGGCCCATCACCGTAGGCACGACCTTGCGCGACAACCAGCGCGCGACGTAGTTGTCGACCGTGGGGCCCAGGATCGTCGCGAAGCGCAGCACCGTGACGCACGAGCCGGGCGACTCGGACGCGAAGCGCTGGACCTGCGCTTCGACGTCGAGCTTGTCCGAGACGAAGTCGCTGCCGTGCAGGCCCCGCGTCGCGCGCTTCTCGGTGATGAAGTTGGGATTGTCGGGGTGCGGCCCGTACACCAAGACGGTCGAGCTGACCACGAGCTTACGCACGGGTTTGCGGCGGCACGCGGCGAGCACGTTCATCGTGCCCACGCTCTCGAGCTCGTGCGCCCAAGCCGTGGCCTGGGTCGGGCTCTGCGCGAAGGCCAGGTGCGCGAGCGTATCCACGCCTTCCGCGTGCAAGATCTCGGAAATGCGCGACTCCACGCCCGGCTGCGTGAGGTCGACCTCGTAGTACACCGTTTTAGGTCCGGCCGCGGGCGTCCCTTTAACATCGAGCACCACGACGCGACGGATGGCAGGATCCTCCTCGAGCAGGGCGACGAGCCGTTTGCCTAGGAACGTGCTCGCGCCTGTAACGGCGACGCTGCGCCCCGATCGTTCGCCGCGCTTGGCTCGCAAGCCTGCGCCCGTTTCGTCGGATGACGCGCCCTGCGCGCCGCTTTCACCGCCGCTTGTGCCCACGGAAGCCATCGTTTCGGTCGCGGCAAAAGAAAGGCGGAGCCTAGCCGTGTGCCCGCGCGCAACGCAACTCCATGGTGCTCGCGTGATCGCCACGCTCACGCATGGCGAACGAAGCAGACGACCTGACCAACTGGCGTGGTGTGCAAAGCATGTGCGCCGCCCGCTCACATCACGCGGGCGCGCAGCGACTTCGATCACGCGCTTGCGTCACGAATGACAACCTCACGTCGCGCCGGGATGGTTCGTAAGAACTGCGTATCTTGCACCCCGAGGTCGGCCTTACTATGGTGGCTCAAGCCTCATGGAAGACGACGAAAGCAGAAAGATCTACGAAGAAGTCGATCACCGAGAGATCGAGCTCGACGACGAGCTAGCGCTTCTGCCGATCCGCAATCACGTGCTGTTCCCCGGATCGGTCGCGCCGTTCGATGTCGGTCGCGAGAAGTCGGTCGCGCTGGTCGAAGACCTCGAAGGCGAGACTCAACCGGTGATCGTGATC
>Ga0190269_10001681_pt1 | contig 10466 bp, 10 predicted proteins | sample Popmic249IS_FD_133749 | JGI IMG/M metagenome (GOLD analysis project Ga0190269, IMG submission 133749) | Populus adjacent soil microbial communities from riparian zone of Blue River, Arizona, USA - 249 IS | ecosystem: Environmental > Terrestrial > Soil > Riparian zone | place: USA: Arizona... | reverse complement strand
CCGCCGCCGAGCACCTCGAAGAGCAGGTAGCTGAACGGGACGGCGACGAGGACCAGCGCCACCACGGCGAGCGTGAGCCGGAGGCCGTATCGCTGGGTGGGGTCGGTTCGTCGGGCGACGAAGTCGGGTAGGGCTGCCTGCATGACCGCCTCCCTACCCGTCGCCGGCCTCGCTGACTCCACGGCGCCGCCGGTCGACTCGGGTCAGCGGCTCGAGCGCTGGCGTCCGGCGCTGATGGGCGGCGTCGTGCTCCGTGGGGCGCTCGCGGTGCTGGCGGTCTTCCTCGCGCCGATGCTCTACCGCGACCACTTCCTCGCCCTGGTGCTCCTCCGACCGACCAAGGAGGTGCTCCTGGCCAGCGGCTTCGAGGTGCGCCAGGGCGAGCTCGGCCTGCTGGAGGTCTACCTCGCCGCGATCCCGCTGGCGGTGGCGGGGGTGTGGCTGTCGTACCTCCTCGGGCGGGCGTACGCGAGCGAGCTGGCGGACGGCACGGAGCTGCCCGGGCTGGCCGGCCGCCTCCTGCCCGCCAAGCGGATCGACGCCCTGTGCCAGGTGCTCGAGGACAAGGGAACCAAGGTCGTGTTCTTCGGCCGGTTGGCGGTGTTCCCGTCGTCGCTCCTCGGGGCGGCTGCGGGTGTGTCGGGGATGGCGCCTGCCTCGTTCGTCGTGGCCGACGGCCTCGGCGCGCTGCTCTCGATCACCGAGGTCGTGGCGCTCGGCTACCTGCTGAGCGAGACCTACGACTCCGCCGGGCCGTGGGTGACGGCAGCCGGTGCCGTGGTGGCGCTCGGGCTGCTGGTGGCGCTCGGTCGCTGGCTCAAGCGGGAGCAGCGCCGCAGCGACGGCTGACCCCGGCGCCTTCCGCCGTCGCCTCCGTCACCGGCGCAGCGTCACGAGACCGCTCGGCGGGGTGGAGGTGACGAGCGGTCGGGCGAAGGCCGGCGGGACGTAGGTGGCGCAGCTCGTGGTGGTGAGCGGGAATCGCACGCGGGCTGCACAGGCCCGAGCCATGAGGTCGACGGCGTCGGCGGGGAGCAGCCATCCGGCGGCGACGGCGTCGTCGGTGCGGGCAGCCATCGCGGCGTAGTAGGCGGCGTGCGTGCCGTAGCGCTGCACGAGCTCGGCGTCGGTGAGGGGCACGGTGACCCCGCCGAGGCCGCACGCGGTCGATCGGTAGCGGGCCACCGGCACGTCGATCGGCGGCAGCCGGATGCCTCCCTTGGGGTTCCCGAGCTCGTCGAGGGCCTGGGTGCCGTTGGCGAACTCGAACCGGGGCCCGTTCCGGGGGTCGCCGGTGCCCCGCACCCACGAGTCGAGCTGGTGGATGGCAGCCGACGCGGCGTAGTGCATCGGCATGGTCGAGCCTGCGGCTACGCAGACGGCGAGCTCCGGGTCGAGCCGCTCGCCGTAGTTGCCTGCCGCGGTGAGAAGGGCCCGGAGCTCGTCCCGGGTCTGCTTGGGGGCGCCGCCGAGGACGCGGGGGCCGTGGCCGAACATGGCCTGGTGGCCGATGAAGTAGTCGCTGTGCCCCGTGCCCGCCACCTCCCAGAGCCGGTACGAGGGATCCGCCGCGGCGGGGTCGAAGCCGTCGTCGACCGCCTCGAGGTCGCTCAGGAGGTGCAGCACCTTGGCCGGCAGCGCGGCGTGGAAGCCCTTGGCCGCGCCCACGTCGCCGTGGATCAGGTACCCGTCGACCAGCGGCGTCGCCGTGGGGTGGGCGGGGAGCCACTCGTCGAGGTACTGGCGCAGGCGCAGCGCCGACTGCGACTGGCCGGCGGCGAGGACGCGCTCGACCGATGCGACGCCGAGCGCGCCCATCGGGTCGAGGCTCGGCGCCGCGGCCGGCTGGCGGAAGGCCTGGGCCATCTGGCTGAAGATCGAGAAGGCGAAGGCGTCGCCGGGGTGATCGATCGCGGCGTAGCGGACCGGATCCCACACCTGCGGGGTGAGGGGGGTGCAGCACAGGCCGGCCTGCTGCACGCTCAGGTGCACGTAGGCGAACCCCTCGCGCATGAGCATCTCCCGGGCCTCGAGGGTGTCGACGGCGTTCTCGAACTGCGCGGTGACGTTCACCCAGTCGAGCAGCACCGTGCCGTTGAAGGCGTCGGGGTCGGTCGGCCGGGTGACGATGAGGCGTGTGGTGTACGGCGCGGTCGCGCCGGCGTCGTCGACGGCCGTGCCCGACACGAGGTACTCCTGCTCCTCGTAGCCGAAGGGCGCGAGGTCGTAGTAGCTGTCCCACAGGGCGTGGCCCCGCAACCCCTCGGGTGGTTCGCTCAGCAGCGGCGCCGGAACCTCGTCGACCGCGGATGCCGACTCCACCGACGTCACGGCACCCGCGCTCAGCGCCGCGAGCGCGACGACCACACCTCTCCACCGACGACGTGTCACGGCGACCCCCTCCAGGCTCGACCGACAGGTTCGACGCGGGTGACGGGCCTCCTGCCGCGCCACCCTCCCGAAGAGGTCGCTGGCCTCCGGGCCTACAGGGGTCGCCTGACTCATGGCGCCCAGGCCGGTGGATCCCTACGGTGAGGGCGTGCGGGTGCTGGTGTGCGACGACGAGGAGGACATCCGGGTCCTCTTCCGCATCGCCTTCGAAGCCGCGGGCGCCGAGGTCGTGGAGGCCGCCGACGGTGACGAGTGCCTGGCCGTGGCCGGCGCCACCACGCCCGACCTCGTCATCCTCGACCTGTTCATGCCCAACCGAGACGGCATGTCCACCCTGCCTCAGCTCCGCCGGTCGTGCCCCGAGGCGCACATCCTCGTGGTGAGCGCCCACGCTGCGGTGGAGATCTTCGCCCGGAGCCGGGCGCGGGGTGCGACGGCGTGCTTCGAGAAGCAGAACTTCGTCACGCAGATCCCTCAGCTGGTCGAGCGCTACGGCGCCGCCTGACGGCCGGCCGCCCGGGCGGCGGACCCGGGCCCCTCAGGGCCGCAACGTGAAGTGGGCGACGATCCGCTGCCGGGCCGACCCCTTGGGGTGGCACCCGAAGAGCGTGGCCGTGTAGCCGTAGCCCTGGTCGATGATGCGGATGTCCTCGTCGTCGACGATCTCGATGCGGTCGAGCGTGTAGACCCACCGATCCCCCGAGTCCATGGTGAAGACGAGCTCGTCGCCGGGCTGCACGAGATCGAGGTCCCAGAACGGTCGCGTCCGGGTGGTGCGGTGGCCGGCGATCACGACGTTCCCCAGCTCGCCAGGCATCGCGGTGCCCGGCCAGTGGCTCGGACCCCGGTCGATCGCGGTGAGCGTGACGCCTTCGAAGAAGGGCTGGGCCAAGCCGATGGCGGGGATCTCGAGCAGGCCGTGGCGGATCTCCGGGGTGGGGGCGCGGTCGTCGGCCGGCGGCGCCGCCGGGACCGGGAGATCGGCGGACGCGGCGGTCGCGATCAGCGCGGCAGCCTGCTGGCGGTGGGCCGCTCGGGTCGCCGGTGCGGGCGGCAGCAGCGCGATCGCCGCCGGTCCGACGGCCTCGGGCTGCGCCGACGCCATGACGCGGTCGGCCGCCACCGCGCCGCCGCCGGCCACCGCCGCGGCGAGGACCAGGGCGAGGGCACGCATCGGCCGACGGCCACCGCGTCGCACGGGCATCACGTCCATGATGGTCGATGCACCGACCCGGTGCCGGGCGGCGGCCGGGGTGTCAGCTGGTCGGGTCGAGCGCGGCCAGGATCCGGCCCGCCGCCCCCCTGCCCTGGCGGATGCAGGCGGGCACGCCGAGGCCCCGGAAGGCGGCGCCGGTCACGACCACCCGGGGGGCCATCGCATCGAGGTCGGCATCGATCGCTGCGACCCGGTCGAGGTGGCCCGGCCGGTACTGGGGGAGCGAGCCCGCCCATCGGGTGACCCGCACGTCGGACGGCTCGCCCCGCAGGTCCATCGTGGTGCGGAGGTCCGAGAGCGTCGCTTCGACCAGAGCGTCGTCGCTCAGCGCGAGGGCGCGGTCGTCGCCGTCACGCCCCACCGAGGCCCGGACGACCACGGTGTCGCCGCCGGCGAGGTGCGGCCACTTGGACGTGGCCCACGAACAGGCCGTGATCGTGCGACCCTCGACCCGGGGCACCAGGAACCCGCTGCCGTCGAGCTCCCGGTCGATGCGGGCGCGGTCGACGGCGATCGCGATCATCGCCACGGAGGCGTAGGGGATGGCGGCCAGCAGCGTGCCGGCTCGCGCCGCGTGCGGTCTGACGAGCCCGGCAGCCGCACCGGTGGGGGTGGCGATCACCACCGCCTCGGCGCGCAGCGCCCGTCCCCCGTCGAGCGCGACCCGCCAGCCGTCGCGCTCGCGCTCGAGGCCGACCGCTCGAGCCGTCACGAGCTCCAAGCCGTGCGCCGTGGCGTCCTCGAGCGTGGCCGCGGCCAGCGAGGCCATGCCGGCCCGCGGTGCGAAGAACACCGGCGACGCCGGGTCGGCCACCGCCGCGCGCTGCACGCGGCACGCCTCGATGAGCGAGCCGGCGCCGCTGCGGGCGGCGGCGTCGAGCTGGGGGACCGTGGCGGCGAGGCTGAGGCGGTCGGTGTCGCCGGCGTTGATCCCTCCCACCAGCGGGTCGACGAGCCGGTCGACGATCTCGTCGCCGAGCCGTGCCCGCATCAGCTCGCCGATGGCGACGTCGCCCTCCGGCGCGCGGAGCGGGGTGGCGAGCTCCGCCCGGGCCTGGTCGAGCGCGGCGGGCGACACCACGCCCGACGCGGCGAGCTCGTCGAGGTCGGTCGGCACGCCAAGCACCTGACCCTCCGGCAGGGGCCGCAGCGCGCCGTGGCTCCACACGTAGGCGCGGCGCGCGCTCGGCGACACGAGGTCGCCGTCGAGCCCCAGCTCCCGGCACAGCTCCACGCCGTCGGGCACGCGGGCGAGGAACGCGTCGGCTGCCTCGTCGAGCGCGACACCGGCGAACGGGGACGCCCGGAGCTTCCCGCCGGGCCGTTCGGGCTCCACGAGGGTGACGTCCGCGCCGGCCAGCGCCAGGTCGCGCGCCGCGACGAGGCCGGCGATCCCGCCCCCCACGACCACGATGGGGGTCCGGGGGATCATGCCGGCGCGCGGTCGAGCACGCGGACGGCCAGCGCAGCGAACACGTCGGGGTCGGCGTTGAGGACCCGCGTGCGCCCGAACGCCAGCCCAGCGTCGGCGGCCGCGCGGGCCGCCTCGATGTCGAGGTCGTACAGCACCTCGAGGTGGTCGCTCACGAAGCCCTGCGGGCAGACGAGCACGCCGCCGGCCCGGCCGGTGGCGGCGAGGTCGCGGATCACCTCGAGGATGTCGGGCCCGCGCCAGGGTTCGGGGGTGCGGCCGGCCGACTGCCAGCACAGCGACCAACCGGCCCACCGGTCGAGGCCAGCGGCGTCGGCCACCGCGGCAGCCGACTCATGGAGCTGGTCCGGGTAGGGATCGTCGACGAGCACGCGCTCGGGCAGCGAGTGGGCCGTGAAGAGCACCTTGGTGCGCGCCGGCAGCGGCGCGAGCGCGTCGGCCACCGCCTCGGTGAGGAACCCGAGGTAGCTGGGCTCGAGGTGCCAGCTGTCGATGCCGGCAGCCCGCAGCCCGTGGGCCTCGGCCGCCTCGGTGAGCCGCGCCTGGTACTGGCCGACGGAGAACTGGGAGAAGTGCGGGGCGAGGACGAGGCCCACCACTCGGTCGACGCCGGCCTCGGCGAGCCCGGCCACGGCGTCTTCGATGAACGGTGCGGCGTGCTTCTGGCCGAGCACCACACGGCACGAACCGGGAGCCAGCGCGTCGAGCGCCCGTTGCAGCGCGATCCGCTGAGCCTCGGTTCGCTCGGCGAGGGGCGAGATGCCGCCGATCGCGTCGTAGCGGGCGACGAGCTCGGCCAGCTGCTCGGCGGTGGGGGCGCTCCCACGGCGGATGTGCGTGTAGTACGCCTCGACGTCGTCGGGTGTGGCCGGCGTGCCATAGGCCATCACCACCACACCGAGGGGGGTCGGGTCAGCCATCGCTTCGACCCTCGGCGTGCACGAGGTCGACGACCTCCTTGAGGATCCCGGGGTCGAGCTCCGGCAGCACGCCGTGGCCGAGGTTGAAGATGTGGCCCGGCCGGCCGCCGTTGCGGCGGAGCACGTCGCGGGTGCGATCGGCCACCACGTCCCACGACGCGAGGCACACCGCGGGGTCGAGGTTGCCCTGCACCGCCTTGCCCGGCACCCGGGCCCGGGCCACGTCGAGCGGCACCCGCCAGTCGACGCCGACCACGTCGGCCCCTGCGTCGCCCATGAGCCCGAGGAGCTCGCCGGTGCCGACGCCGAAGTGGATGCGGGGGACCCCGGTGGCCTCGATGGCCGCGAAGACCTTCGCGCTGGCCGGCATGACGAGCGCCTCGTAGACGTCGGGCGACAGCGACCCCGCCCACGAGTCGAACAGCTGGATGGCGCTGGCACCCGCCTCGATCTGGGCGAGCAGCGACGCGATGGCCATGTCGGCGAGGCGGTCGAGGAGCGCCCGCCACAGGTCGGGGTCGCCGTGCATCATCGCCTTCGTGAGGCCGTAGGTGCGCGACGGCCGGCCTTCGATCAGGTAGCTCGCGACGGTGAAGGGCGCGCCGGCGAAGCCGATGAGGGGCGTGCGGCCGCCCAGCTCGTCGACCACGAGCCGCACGGTCTCCTGCACGTAGGGCGCGTCGACCTCTGGTTCGTAGGGTCGCAGCCGGTCGAGGTCGGCCGAGGTGCGGAAGGGCTGCGACACCACGGGCCCGACGCCGGGGGTGACGTCGACGCCGAAGCCGATGGCCGCGGCCGGCACCACGATGTCGCTGTAGAGGATCGCGGCGTCGACGCCGTAGCGGCGCACCGGCTGGAGGGTGAGCTCGGCGGAGAGGGCAGGGTCGCGGATGGCGTCGAGGATGCTGCCCTCGCCGCGCAGGGCGCGGTACTCGGGCAGCGAGCGCCCGGCCTGGCGCATGAACCACACCGGCACCCGCTCGGCGGGCAGGCCTCGTGCGGCACGTAGGAGCGGGGCGTCGGCGATGGTGGTGGGTGGTGCGGTGTCGGGTGCAGCCATGGCGCCCTCAACCTACGACCAGCGCTTCCGGGCCGCGGAATCAGGTGAGACTGGCGGCGTGCGACGATCCATCGACGACCACCCCTTCTCCCTCGACGAGCTCCCTCCCAGCGAGGAGGACCTGCAGCACACCTCGTGGGCGGTCGCCATCGGCGACGACTACGACGACGCCAGCCCTCGGGTCATCCTCACCGTGGAGGAGGTCGGCCGACCGGGCGCCGGTCTGGTGACCCACCTGTCGCCGGACCTGGCCCGCCGGCTGCGGGTGGCGCTGCGGGACGCCCTGCGCGAGATCGGTGAGGACCCCGGACCCTGACCGATCTCCCGCCTCGCCGGCGGCCTCCTCAGTAGCGGAGCTCGGCGAGCACGGCGAGGTGGTCGCTCGCGACGACCCCGTCGACGGGCTGGGCGCCCTCCACCGTGCACGACGTGACGTGACCTGCGCCGCCCGCCTTGGGCCACCCCACCAGGACGTAGTCGATGCGACGATCCGGCTCGAGGTCGAGGCGGGCGTACGGGTTGGCGTTGGACCAGGTGGCGCCCGACTCGCTCGACGCCGACGGGCGTCCCGCCACCTCCCAGGCGTCGTGGAACACGAGCTTGGGCTCCGGCGTGGCCGTCCGGCCCGTGAGCATCCGCACCTCGTCGCTGTCGGGCGTGGCGTTGAGGTCGCCGCACAGCACCGGCGGGAAGGGCTGACCGCCTCCGCGGCGCGACGCCGCGACGAACTCGCAGATGGCTCGCACCTGGTCCTGGCGGACGTGGCTCTGGTCGAAGCGCCAGTTGAGGTGGGTGCTGAACACCTGCAGCGCACCGCGAGGACCGTCGATGTCGGCCCGCACGCACGTGCGCAGCTCGTCCGCGTCGGGCGGCGCCGGGAGCGGGAGCACCTGCTCGTTGGTGATCGGCCAGCGCGAGAGGATGGCGTTGCCGAACCGCACCCCGTCGTGCTCGAGCCGAGCGCCGAACGCGTGGTGGAACCCGAGGCCGTCGGCCAGCTCCGCAGCGAAGCACACCTCCCCGTCGTCCCACACCTCCTGGAGGCAGACGACGTCGGCGTCGAGGGCGGCGAGCGTGGCCGCGATCGCAGGACGCCGAGCCTCCCAGGGGCCGAAGCGCCACCAGAGGTTCCAGGTCAGGACCCGGAGGCGGGTGTCGATCAGCGGCCCGAACGAGCCGTGCGCATCGGTCATCGGACGCCAGCATCCCAGGTCCGCGCCCTTCAGGAGGTGCACGGATGGGGGCGGGGCTGGACGGCTACCGCTGGAACGGCGGCACTGCGCACGTGGTCGCCTCGCCAATCGGCTCGGCTCCTTGGGTGGGCACCGCCAGCGGCGCGTGCTGCTCCGGGGTGTCAGGGGCCGGTAAGATGGCCGATCCCTCGTTTCTGCCCGGGAGGATGATTGACCTCTCATCCCGACCTGTCCGCTGAGCAGGCCCACATCGATCGTGCGTACGACAGCCTGGAGCGCTCGCGCGTCGAGGCCACCCGGCTGCGCTCGATGGTGGAGGTCGGCAAGGGGGGCACGGAGCAGGCTCGGTGGGAGCGCGAGATGATCGAGGGCAACATCGCCCAGCGCCTCGCCTCCCTGCAGCTCGGCGACGCGAGCCTGGTGTTCGGCCGGATCGACCGCACGCAGAGCGAGGGGGGCGACACCTTCTACATCGGGCGCCTGGCCGTGGCCGACGAGACCCGTGAGCCGCTCGTGGTCGACTGGCGGGCACCCGTCGCCGAGCCGTTCTACCGGGCCACCGGGCGCTCACCGATGGGCCTGGTGCGCCGCCGTCACTTCGCGACGCGCGGGCGACAGCTCCTCGCCATCGAGGACGAGCTCTTCGGCGAGTCGGCCGGCCTGCTCGGCGGTGAGCTGTCGATCGTCGACGAGGGCCGCGAGATCCGTGGCAAGAGCACGCTGATCTCCGCGCTCGAAGAGGCGCGCACAGGTCGCCTGTCCGACATCGTCGCCACCATCCAGGGGGAGCAGGACGAGATCATCCGCTCCGAGCTGCCCGGGGTGCTCGTCGTGCAGGGCGGCCCGGGCACGGGCAAGACCGTCGTGGCACTGCACCGGGCGGCGTACCTCCTCTACACCCACAGGTTCCCGCTCGAAGGCCAGGGCCTGCTCGTGGTGGGCCCGAACCGGCTCTTCCTCGGCTACATCGAGCAGGTGCTCCCCAGCCTGGGCGAGGCGGGCGTCGAGCTCGCCGTGCTGGCCGACCTCCTCGACAGCAACGGGTCCCTCGACATCGACGGGCGCGACCTGCCCGACCCGGCGAGGGTGAAGGGCGACCTGCGCATGGCCAAGGTGCTGGCCAACGCGGTCCACGACCGCCAGCGCCCCCTGCGCGAGCCGCTGCGGGTGGGCTACGGCGTCCAGACGCTCACCATGACCGTCGGTCAGAGCAAGGCCATCGTCGCCGACGCCAAGCGCCGCTTCCGCCTGCACAACGCTGGGCGTCGCCACGTCGAGGCGAGCGTGTTCGCGACCCTGGCCGAGAGCGCCCGCGTGCCGGTCGAGGCGCACGAGGTGCGCGAGCGCCTTCGTCACGCACCCGAGGTGGTGGCGGCGCTCGAGCGGATGTGGCCCGTGCTCACGCCCGCCGACTTGCTCCACGACCTGTTCGGCTCGCGGGCGCTGATCGACCTGGCGGGGGAACGGCTCCTGTCCGAGCCGGAGCGCGCCGCCCTGCACCGCAAGCGCGCCGCCACGGTGCACGAGGTCACCTGGACCGTCGACGACGTGCCGCTCCTCGACGAGGCCCGGGCGCTGCTCGGCCCCAAGCCCAAGCGCCGCCGTCCGGGCGCGCCCGCCGACGACGAGGTGCGCACCTACGGGCACATCGTCGTGGACGAGGCGCAGGACCTCTCGCCGATGCAGCTGCGGATGCTCACGCGCCGCTCGCTCAACGGGTCGATGACCATCGTGGGCGACATCGCCCAGTCCACCGGCGCGTGGGCCCACGCCGACTGGACCGAGGTGCTCGAGCACCTGCCCGACCGGCGGCCTGCACGGCGGGCCGAGCTCACCCTGGGCTACCGGCTCCCGGGACCGAACATGGCGCTGGCCACGAAGGTGCTCGCCCTCGCGGCGCCCGACCTCACGCCGCCGTCGTCGGTCCGCCAGAACGGCGACGAGCCCCGCTTCGTGGCAGCCGCTCCCGGGGGCATCGGCGCCGCGGCGCTCGAGGCCGCCCTCGTCGAGCGCGACGTCGTCGACCCGGGGAGCGTGGCGGTGATCGTCCCCGACTCGCTGGTCGGCCCCGTGGCCGCGGCGTTCGAGGAGGCCGGCGTGGAGTTCGGGCGGGCCGCGCGGCACGGTCTGAACAACCAGATCACCCTCGTCCCGGTCAGCCTCGTGAAGGGCCTCGAGCTCGACGCTGCGGTGGTGGTGGAGCCAGCCGCCATCCTCGAGGAGGAGGTGCAGGGCGCGCGTGCGCTCTACGTGG
>Ga0190269_10001680_pt1 | contig 10473 bp, 5 predicted proteins | sample Popmic249IS_FD_133749 | JGI IMG/M metagenome (GOLD analysis project Ga0190269, IMG submission 133749) | Populus adjacent soil microbial communities from riparian zone of Blue River, Arizona, USA - 249 IS | ecosystem: Environmental > Terrestrial > Soil > Riparian zone | place: USA: Arizona... | reverse complement strand
CGAAGGAGCCGGCTTCGATGTGGTCCTCGTCGAGACGGTCGGCGTCGGGCAGTCCGAGGTGGCGGTCGATGACATGGTCGACGTCTTCGTGGTGCTCGTCGCAGCTGGCGGCGGCGACGAGCTTCAGGGCATCAAGCGGGGTGTGATGGAGCTCGCGGACGTGGTGGTGGTGACGAAGGCAGATGGTGACCTGTTGCCCGCAGCCCGGCGGTCCGCAGCCGACCACCGCATCGCCCTCCATCTCCTGCGTCCGAAGCACGAGGGGGTCACTCCCGAGGTGGTGCTGTGCTCCGCGGTCACCGGACAGGGGGTGGAGGAGACGTGGCTGGCCGTCAGCAAGCTGCGCGCCGCGCTGGAGGTCGACGGTCGTCTCGCGGAACGGCGGGCCAGCCAGGACGTGCGGTGGCTGTGGCAGGAGGTGCAGGACGAGATGGTCCGACGCGTGCGCGAGCGGGAGGACCGCGGCGAACGGGTCGCCGACCTCGAGTCTGCAGTTCGGTCCGGCCGTCGATCGCCCGTCTCGGCAGCAGTGGAGATCCTGGGATGGCTCGACTGAGCATCGAAGCGATCAGCTGTCCGGTCCAGCACTACGACTGGGGATCACCTTCGGCGATCCCCGCGCTCCTCGGAGTCGAGCCGGATGGCCGCCCGTGGGCGGAGCTGTGGATCGGCGCACACCCCGCGGCACCGTCACAGGTCGAGCGACCAGGCGGGCCCGTCCCGCTCAACGCGCTCATCGAGGCGGACCCGCTGTCGATGCTCGGTCCGGCGCGGCTCGAACACGGCGACGAGCTGCCGTTCCTCATGAAGGTCCTCGCCGCTGCGGCGCCGCTCTCGCTGCAGGTCCACCCCACGAAGATCCAGGCGCGGGCCGGGTTCGACCGGGAGGAGCAGGCCGGGATCGACCGCACCTCGCCCACGCGCACCTATCGAGACCCGAACCACAAGCCTGAGCTCGTCTGCGCACTGACCCCGTTCACGGCGCTGTGCGGGTTCCGAGCCCCCGAGACCAGCGCCGCCCTGCTCGCGTCGCTCGACGTCGCAGAGCTCGCCCCGCTCGTCGATCTCCTTCACCACGCCGGCGACGATCTCGGCCCGGCCCTGACCTGGCTGTTCGACCTCCACCACGACGAGGCCCGGCGGCTGGCGCGGGCCATCGCTGTCGCGGCCTCACGACCCGCAGCACCGTTCGAGCTCGAGCGAGCCTGGGCGGCGCGGATCGCCGAGCGATACCCCGGCGACGTCGGCATCGTGGTGGCCCTGCTGCTCAACCTGGTCGAGCTGCGACCGGGTGAAGCGCTCTTCCTCGACGGAGGCACGCTTCACGCCTACCTCGAGGGCACGGCGATCGAGGTGATGGCCAACTCCGACAACGTCATCCGGGGAGGGCTGACGACCAAGCACATCGACGTTCCCGAGCTGCTCGCCGTCACGCGCGCCGCCGTGCGGCCCGTCGATGTGATCACGCCACACGTCGTCGACGGCGAGGCGATCTACGACTCACCGGCGGCCGAGTTCACCCTCTCGTCCATCTCGCTCGACGAGCGGGGCCTGGTCCGCTCCCCACGAGGGCCAGAGCTCATCCTGTGCACGGCCGGCTCGGCGCGGCTGACGGTCGACGGACGCACGCTGGCACTGGAGGCGGGCGAGGCGTGCTTCATCCCCGGATCGAGCGGGCCTGTCGCGCTCGAAGGACCGGGGCACATCCACCGGACCACGGTCGGCCGATCCCACCTCGACGAGCGCGCCTGAGAGCGCGGAGTGGCTCACCCCGCCGCGGCGAGGAGACGATCGACGACTGGTTGCCACGACAGCTCGTCGACACGGCTGCGGCCTCGAGCGCCGAGCTCGGCGGCGGCCGCCGGATCGGCAGCCAAGTCGTCGATCGCACGGGCCATCGCCTCGGGGGAGCCGTCGCCGACACACCCGTTCTCGCCATCCACCACCCACTCGAGGACGCCGCCGCTGTCCGCGCACGTGATGACCGGCTTGGATGCCGCGAACGCCTGCAGGGTCACGTACCCGTAGTCCTCGTCGATCGGCGGGTAGACGACGGCCAGCGCGCCGCTGAAGAGCTCGAGCAGCTCGTCGTCAGACACGTAGCCCGGCAGCACGAGACGGTCTGCGACACCGAGGTGCTCGGCACGTTGCGCGAGCTCATCGCGCAACGGCCCATCTCCTGCAAGGACGACCCTGGTGGCGGTGCGCAGGTGGGCCATCGCTTCGACGAGAAGGCCTGGACGCTTGTTCGAGGCGAGCCGCGAGGGGAGCAGGACGTAGTCGCCCGCGGGTCCTGCCTGCAGCCGGTCGAACAAGGGAGGCGGGTGGTAGAGCGTCGTCGAGGCTAGGCCGTTGAAGCGGGCCAGACGATCACCGACGACGTCGGAGATGGTGAAGACCTCACGCGCCTCTCCCAGGGCGCGGTTGTCCCAGTCGGTGAGCTGCCGCTGGGTCTCGAGCGATGTCGCGTCCAGCCCGATGTCGTTCCACGCGGCGTCGACCATGTCGTACGCGCCGCGGTGCTGGTGCAGCAGCCACACGACCTTGCGTGGATGCCGCACGAAATAGGACGGGAAGTTCGTTGCGATCACCACGTCGGCGTCGACGGGCGCCAGGCGCCACGCGAGCGGGGCGTCGAAGAGCCGGTCCTTCTCCCAGCCGACCGGGATCTGCACGAGGTCAGCGCGGTGACCTGCCTCGCGGAGAGCGCCGACCAGGTTCTCCATGAGCAGCTCGGCACCACCCCGCGTGAACGGAACCTGGGCCCCGCAGACGGCCACGTCCACCTTCGATGCACCTCCGTGGTTTGACCGCGAGTCCGATCGGGCTGCGATGATAGGCCCTCCGATCCAGGAGGCCTGACCTGACCCCGCCCGAAGCGTTCTCGAGCCTCGATGCACCCGTCGCGACACGAGCGACGAGCAGCAGGGAGCAGCGCCCAGCAAGGCTGCGTCGAAGGTGACGGCCCGCGGACGCCTCGTCTTCGCGCCCTCACGCTACGGCCCCGACATCGTGGGCGGAGCAGAGGCTGTGCAGCGCGAGCTCGCCATCGGACTCGCCAAGCGGGGATGGGATGTCGAGGTCGCCACCACCTGCGCGGTCGACCACTTCACCTGGGAGAACACGCTCCCAGCCGGGCTGTCGGAGATCGATGGGATCCCCGTGCGTCGCTTCCCCGCCGTGGCGCCGCTCCCGGAGCGGGGCGTCCACGAGCACGCGATCAACCTCGGGGTTCGCCCGACCCTGACCGATCAGTACCGCTGGCTGAACACCGGGATGCGGTCGCCCGAGCTCTACCACTACCTCCTCGACAACCAGCACCGCTTCCGCGGCATGGTCTTCGCCCCGTACCCGACGTGGATGGCCGTCGCGGGAACCCAGATCGCCGCTTCGAGATCGGTGCTGTGGACGTGCCTGCACGACGAGCCGTACGCGAGGTTGGACGTCTTCCGCCCGATGCTCACCGGAGCGGCGGGCCTGTTCTTGATGACCGAGCCGGAGCACGACTTGCTGCATCGGACCGTCGCCGACCCCGCCCCGCACGCCGTGGTGGGGGCGACCGTGCCCATGGCGACCGCCTACGACCCGGACGGCTTCTGCGCTCGTCACGGCATCGAGCGCCCCTTCGTGCTGTTCGCTGGCCGCCGCGAGGGCGCAAAGGGCTGGGAGGAGCTGCTGGAGGCGTTCGAGCGCGCGACCATCCGGCTCGACCTCCCGTTCGACCTCGTGACCATCGGGGGCGGGAAGGTCACCCCGCCCCCGGCGATCGCAGACCGTGTGATCGACCTTGGCTTCCTGCCCGACGACGAGCGGGACAACGCGTTTGCCGCCGCAGCCGCGAGCATCCAGCCGAGCCGGTACGAGGCGTTCAGCCGCACGGTCATGGAGGCGTGGCTGGCAGGTACCCCAGTCATCGCCAACGCCGCCTCGGAGGTGGTCGTCTGGCACTGTGAGCGATCCCAGGCCGGCATCACCTACCGCGACGCCTTCGAGCTCGAGGAGTGCTTGTCGTTCCTGGCCAGCTGCCCGGAGGAGGCAGCCTCGCTGGGCCAGCGCGGCCGTGCCTACGTGCTCGAGCACTACGACCCGGACGCGGTGCTCGACAACGTCGACCGGGTCCTGGACAGCTGGCTCAACGAGCCATGGGAGCCGTGATGCCCCGGATGCTGATGGTGACGCCCTATCCCCCACAGCCAGACGGCATCGCGGCGTATGCCGCGCAGACGGTGCAACGGCTACGGGCGGCCGGCGACGAGGTCGAAGTGCTGTCCCCCGGACCCTCTGCGGCGCACCATCACCTCGACCTGCAAGGCCCGCGCGGCGCGCTGGCCCTCGCCAAGCGGGTCCGCCGGTACGACCGGGTCTCGGTCCAGTTCCACCCGGAGTTCTTCTACCGGCAGCCCATCTCGCGCCCTTCGATCGTGAAGGAGTCGCTCGCACTGCTCGCCGTAGCGAAGGCAGCACGCCACATCGAGGTGCGGGTGCATGAGATCGACTATCGATGGGGCAGGCGGCTCAGCTTCGCCGGCTGGGCCACCCGACGGTTCTGGGCGGCGGTCGACACGGTCACCGTGCACACCGAGCGCGAGCGGGCCGACTTCATCAAGGCCTTCGGGGTGAAGCCTCGGCGGGTCCGAGTCGTCGACCACGGATCCGACTTCATCGCGCACACCACCCTCGACCGGACCACGGCCCGTGAGACGCTCGGCATCGCGCCCGACGCGATCTGCCTCCTCTCCATCGGGTTCATCCAGAGGCACAAGGGCTTCGACCGAGCGGTGCGGGCCTTTCAGCAGCTCACCACCAACCCCCGCGCCAGACTCGACGTCGTCGGAGCGGTCCGCCTCGAGGACGCAGCGAACCTGGCCTACCTGGCCGAGCTCGAGGCGCTGATCGACGAGACCCCCGGGGCACACCTCCATGCCGGGTTCGTCAGCGACGAGTCCTTCGATCGGTGGATCACCGCGAGCGACGTCATCGTCCTCCCCTACCGCGACATCTGGTCCTCCGGGGTGCTCGAGCGAGCACTGCTCCTGAACCGACCGGTGATCGCAACGGATGTCGGTGGACTGCGTGAGCAGGCCGCCGACCGCCCCGGAGTGACCATCGTGGAGGACGACGTCGAGCTCACGCAGGCGCTGGCGCAGCTGCTCGGTCCCGACACGATGGCCATGTGGACCCAGGATGCCTCGTGGCCGTCCGGCGTCGCGAGAGCCGACGAGGTGCAGGCGCTCATCAGCGGGCGGGCCACCGCGCGACGAGGGCGCCCCATCCCCGTCGTGACCGTCGCCCGCCAGACGGCACCGGCCGCCAGGCGGGACCAACGGCTCAGGAGCCTGGCGGGCCTCGGCCTTCCGACGGTGCAGTCGGACAACCCGCTCGCGAGCACCGTGAAGCGGGTGGTCCGCCGACTCACTGCCTGGCAGGTCGATCCGATCATCCACCAGGTGAACGCGCTCCACCAGGCCACCCAGGAGCTGCTTCTCGAGCGCTCGGGCGAGGAGGGATCCACGCCGACCACGCTCGCCAACACCTCTGTGGCGCCCGACGATCTCGAGATCTGACTGAGCGCCTTCTCGCGGCGGCCGGTTGGGTGACGGTCTCCGTCACGGTGGGTGGCGATACCCTCACCTGAGTGCAGCGTCGCAACCTTCGTCTCCGCCCGCTCACTCGGTGTGCGCTCCTCGCGATCCCCGCGATCATCGTCACGTCGGGGCTCCCGCTGGCTCCCACGCCCGCCCCACCTCCACGGATCGAGACGGCGGCGGTCCGCCTCGCTGGGCAGGGGGCTGCCTCGGACCGTGCTCTGGTCCGGCTCGCCCCCGACGCGGGGGTGATCGATCCGGCCCAACCTGCCAGGTCCGGGTGGGCCGCTCGCGTGGCGCTGCCGAACCACGGTCAGATGGTGGGGCTCACCTGGACTGGAGCTGGCGAGGTCCAGCTCGAGCTGCGCAGCCACGATGCTCGGGCCTGGTCCGATTGGGTGCAGCTCGACAGCGGGGCGGATGAGGCCCCCGACGCCCCAGAGGGGCGCGGCGTCAAGGGCATCGGACCCATCTGGGTGGGCGAGGGCACCGATCTCATCGATCTCCGGGTGCGGGCGGGCTCACTGGCGCAGCTCACCATGCACTCGCTGGAGTCGGTGGAGCCACGCAGCGCGCGAGCAGGCATCAGCGCTGCGAGCGCCGCCGCCTCGCCCCCGTCGCTCATCCCACGGGCCGACTGGGGCGCCCGTCCCTGGTCCTACAGCACGTCGGGCTGCGAGAACGGTCCGCGCTACGCCACCCCGCGGCTCGCGATCGTCCACCACACCGTGAACACGAACAGCTACTCGGCCGAGCAGGCCGACGATCTCGTTCGTGGCATCCAGGCGTTCCACATCGACGCTGAGGGCTACTGCGACATCGCCTACAACTTCGTGATCGATCGGTTCGGCCGGCGGTTCGAAGCCCGCGCGGGTGGCGCCGACCGCGGCGTGGTCGGGGGGCACGCTCGTGGCTTCAACACGGGCACCATCGGCGTCGCGCTGCTCGGTGACTTCTCCAAGACCGGCGCACCCGCGGTCATGGGCGCGTCGCTCGACGACCTGCTCACCTGGAAGTTCTTCATCCACGGCATCGACAGCCGGGCGATCGTGGGCTTCGTGTCCGGCTGCAGCACCGAAGGCGGATACAGGTGCAAGTACCCCGGCGGCACGATGGCCGTGCTGCCAACGGTCATCGTCCACGGCGACGTCACCTACACCGGGTGTCCCGGCCAAGCCGCCAGCTTCGCACCGACGCTGCGACGCGACGTCTCGCCGCAGGTGCTCCGCTCTGGGCCGTTCCACCCCATCGCGGGGTGGCAGCCCGCCCCTGACCGTCCCGCGTTGCTCACGCTCGACCGTTGGGGCGGCATCCATCCAGCGGGCTCCGCCAGCTCGGTGAGCGCCGCGTTCGGGTGGCCAGGCTTCGCCATCGCCCGAGGCATCGCCGGCACGCCGGAAGGCGGCTATGTGCTCGACGGCTACGGCGGGCTGGCCGAGTTCGGGACCGCTGCACCACGCCAGTCCCCCGTCTACTGGCGTGGCTGGGACATCGCACGATCCATCGCGATGGTCAACGACCGAGCCGGTTACGTGTTGGACGGCTGGGGCGGGGTGCACGCGTTCGGTGGTGCGCTGCCGGCGACGGGCGGCCCCTACTGGCCCGGGTGGGACATCGCCCGAGACGTCGCGACGCTTCCCGCAGGCACGGGCGGCTACGTGCTGGACGGTTGGGGCGGGGTGCACGCGTTCGGCGCCGCGCCGAAGGTCAGCGGCGGCCCGTACTGGCAGGGCTGGGACATCGCCCGAGCCGTGGCCCTTCGGCCGGACGGCCCCGGCGGCTACGTGCTCGACGGCTTCGGTGGTCTGCACCCCTTCGGTGGAGCCCCGCCGATGACCGTCTCGCGCTACGCCCAGGGGCAAGACGTGTTCCGCGATGTCGTCGTCGTGCCTGGAGGAGGCGCCTACGTGCTCGACTGGAACGGCTTCGTGTGGCCGGCGGGCAATGCGGCTCCCGTCACCACGTCGCTCACGTGGACCGACTTCGACCTGGCGGCGGGGCTGCTCGTCGGACCCTGACACGTGGCTATCGGCGCCCCGTAGGAGGTGCGCGGACAGGGGCGGGCTGGACGGCGAACCGCTGGAACGGCGGTGCTGCGCGCATGGTCGCCTCGCCTGATGGCTCGGCTCCCTAGTCGCCGGGCGTGGTCCCGATCAAGAGGGTGGTGCGTGCGAGACTGGGGCCACGATGACCAGCCGGATCCGGATCATCCTCGCCCTGCTTGCGACCGCGTTGGTGGGCCCGGTGGGGTTGCCACAAGCATCAGCCACGGCTGCAGCCTCCGTCGTGTCGACGATCGACGCCGCTTCGGCACCGGCCGCAGCCGATCCCAGCGTCGTGTTCACCGGCCATGGCTACGGGCACGGACGGGGGCTGGGTCAGTGGGGGTCGCTCGGCTACGCGCTCGCCGGCTGGGGCTACCAGCAGATCCTCGACCACTTCTACGGGGGCACGTGGTTGGCGAACCCCGGGTATCAGCAGATCACGGTGCGCCTCCTCGCCGCGGACGGACAGGACACGATCGTCCACTCGCCCAACGGGGGGATCCAGGTGGCCGGCTACGGGGCTGTCAGCGGGAACTCGGTGCTGGTGCGCCGCACCGGCTCCGGGCAGTTCGCGGTCTTCACGAGCAGCTCATGTGGCGGACCCTGGGGCCAGCCGATCACCACGATGAGCACGACGTCCGTCGTGATCGGATCGTTGCTGTCGCCGTCGTCGGTCGACAACCTCCTGCAGCGATGCGAGGTCGGACGCACGCGGAGCTACCGTGGCGAGCTCCTCGCCGTGGACACGGGCAGCTCACAGGCCACCGTGAACCGCCTGCCGATGGAGGACTACCTGCGTGGGGTGGTCCCCCAGGAGAGCCCGGCGAGCTGGGCCGATCGCGGCGCGGGGAAGGGCGCTGAAGCGCTGAAGGCTCAAGCTGTCGCGGCTCGCTCCTACGCCCTCGCCGAGAACCGGTTCAGCTTCGCCAAGACCTGCGACACGACGTCCTGCCAGGTGTACGGAGGTGCGGCCGTCAACCCGTCGGGTGGCGCGCGTCAGATGGTCGAGGACCCACGTACCGACGCCGCCGTCGCCGCGACCGCTGGGTTCGTGAGGAAGTTCCTCGACCGCGATCAGGTCGCCCGCACCGAGTTCTCGTCATCGACCGGCGGGCACACAGCGCCTGGGACCTTTCCCGCGGTGCCGGACGACGGGGATGCAGTGAGCCCGTACCACGATTGGACGGCCACGTTCACCCCCGAGGCGATCTCGTCGGCGCTCGGGCTGGGGACGGTCACGAACCTCACGGTGACCCAGCGCAACGGCTACGGAGCGGAGGGCGGGCGCGTCCTGCTCGTCGACGTCGAGACGACGAATGGCGTGCGAAGCGTCACGGGGGCGACCATCCGCGATGCGCTCGGCCTGCGCTCGACCTGGTTCTCGGTCACCTGGGAGGCGGCGCCCCCAGTCGGACCGGCCGGTGGGTACCGACTTCTCGCCGACGGGTCGCTGTCGCCATTCGGCGCCGCGCCGGCAACATCGGTGCAGGTCCCCACCGGGACCGGGCGAGCGGTCGCGGTCGGCGGGCCAGCCCGCACCGCTGGCTACGTCCTCGCCGCGGGCGGCGACCTCACGGCGTTCAACGGCGCCCCCGGCGTCACCGACGAGATGACCTGGCCCTTCGATGCCGCGCGCGACGTGGAGCTCCGCGCCGACGGCACATCCGGGTACGTGCTCGACATGAACGGCGGGGTGTGGCGGTTCGGCGGCGCGCCGCCGCCGGTGCCGGGCATCAGCCTCTACCGAAACGACGCCACCGCCCGCGCACTCGTCCTCCGCCCGGACGGCGTGTCAGGCTTCGTGGCCTTCGCCGATGGCGCCATCGGCTCGTTCGGCGGGGCGCCCTCTGTCGGCCCAGTGGTGCTGACCGCAGGTAGGGAGGTGGTCGGCGCGATCCTCGCCGCGGACGGCAACCGCGTGGTCCTGATCGACGACGGTGGAGGCCTGATCCGCAGCGACGGAACCGTCCTGCGCGGAGGAGGCCCCACCGGTTCGGTGACCGGAGGCGACGACCGGCCCGACGGCTCGGGGTATCTGGTGGGCATCGACTCGACGGTCACCGCCGTTCTCGGCGCCCCGACGATCTCGGCCTCGGCTGGTCCGAGTGCGGTCGATGTCACCCTCGTCGCAGAGCCGGACGGGTACGTTGTCGACTTCGCTGGGGGCCTGCACCCGTTCGGCGGAGCGCCGGCCGCCACCGGCTCGGCCTACTTCGGAGGGTGGGACATCGTGCGCGGCGTGGCAGTCGGTCGGGGAGGCGCTGGTGTCGTGCTCGACGGGTGGGGCGGTCTGCATCCCTTCGGCAGCACGCGCGCGCAGGCGCCCTCGGGCACGGCTTCGAGCGCCTACTGGCCGGGCTGGGACATCGCGCGCGGCGTCGTGCTCCTCCCCGACGCGTCAGGTGGGTATGTGCTCGACGGGTGGGGCGGTCTGCATCCCTTCGGGACGGCGCCCGCCGTGAGCGGGGGACCGTACTGGCCGGGCTGGGACATCGCGCGCGGCGTGGCACTCCTCCCGGACGGGTCCGGTGGGTATGTGCTCGACGGGTGGGGCGGCGTGCATCCGTTCGCGGTGGGCGGCGGTCCCGCACCCCCGCCGGCGTCGGACGCGACGTACTTCGGCAGCGACATCGCGCGAGGTCTCGCGGTCGTGGCCGCCGCGCAGGGCGCCGTCGTCGACGTACAGGGCCGGGTCCACGGCTTCGGGTCGCCAGCGCGCTCTCAGCCCTCGGCTCCTGCGGCGGCCGTCGCGCTCACGAGCGACTTCGCTACTGGATGGATGCTCTGGGCGGCATCGACGGGGGAGCTGACCAGCGTGGGAGCGACACCGTCGACCGCGCCGT
>Ga0190269_10001679_pt1 | contig 10474 bp, 9 predicted proteins | sample Popmic249IS_FD_133749 | JGI IMG/M metagenome (GOLD analysis project Ga0190269, IMG submission 133749) | Populus adjacent soil microbial communities from riparian zone of Blue River, Arizona, USA - 249 IS | ecosystem: Environmental > Terrestrial > Soil > Riparian zone | place: USA: Arizona... | reverse complement strand
GGTTCCGCGTTCGTCGGTGTGGCCTTGGACCAAGATCACGTCGATGTTTTGGCGCACGCTTTCGTCGGCGAGCACGTTTGTCAGCGCTTTGGCCATGGCGCTCAGGAACGCCTTGCCACCAGCGCGGATGGTGTAAGCGTCGGTCTCGAACACCAGGCTGTCATCGATCATGATGTTCCCGTTGTCGGCGACGCGTGCGCCTGTGCTGCCGCTCTTCGTGCGCAGCTGCGAGTCAATCGACTGCTTCACCTTTTGCAGCACATCCACGCGCAACACTGCGATGCCTTGCACCTTGGAGCGCAGCGCAGAGAGCTCGCGGTTGCTCTCGGCGACCGTGGCTTGCTGCTGATCGATCAGCGCGCGTGACGCTGCCAGCTGCTCCTGGCCCGCGGCGATCTCCGCGCTCAGCGCGCGCAAGCGCAGCTGCGACTGCTCCAGCTGGCTGCGCGAGGCGGCGATGCGGCTCGCGCTGTCGGCGAGCTCGGCGCGCATCGCGACGAGCTGCTTGCCTGCGATCAAGTTCTGGATGTAAGCGAGCAGAACGAGCACGAACAAGATCATCGCGATGGTCGAGATCAAGTCCGTGAAAGATGGCCAAAAATTCTCAGTGCCCTCGTCGGTCAAGAGCATTCGCTGTCGCCTGCGCATGGCGTTAGCGTCGCTCGTGTTGGTTGCGCGAGAGCTCCGCGGTGTGCGCGCTCAGCGTGTTGCTTAGGTCTGCGAAGCTCAGGCTCAAGCGCTGCACGTTGTCTTTCAAGTGCATGTTGAACTCGCGGAAGTCGCGCGTCGTCGTGGAGAACGCGCTGAGTGCAGCTTCGAACTGACCGACAGCAGCGTGCAGCTGCGAGACAGAAGCCGACAAACCGCGCTCCATCTGCTGCAACGCACCGGCCACGTTCGCCGCTCCCCGCGGCAGCGCACCGCGTTCGAGCGCCGCGCCACCCTGCACGCGCAAGAGCTGAGAGTCGAGGAACGTCTCGATCTCGACCATCAGCGCCACGCGCATGTCGGCGACGTTCATGAACACACCGAGCAGCGTCATGATGATCGCAGCCATGATGCCGAACAACGAGCAGGTGAACGCCACGGACATGCCGGAGAGCGCTTGCGTGAGGCCCTGTGTGAGGCCCGCAGCGATGTCGGCGCCTCCTCCGGCGTCGGCCGAGACAAGGTTCACGAGCTTGCCGATCGACAGCGTCAGTCCGTAGAACGTGCCGACCAAACCCAGGATGATCAGCAGGCCGGTCGTGGCTTTGACGAAGCGCTCGCCGATCATGAGGCCGGACAGACGCTGCTGGAAATTGTGCTCGATGATCGCCTGCGTGTTCACCTCGGTCGCGCCGCGCTCGAGGACCTCGAGTGTGTCCCGGACGATGCCGGCGAGGACGGGCGAACGCAGGTCACCGTCGTGTGCGCGCCGCAGTTCTTTCGCGAGGCTCGTGTAGCGAGCACGCGCAGCCAACGTGATGGCGAAACCCAGCACGAGCAACACTACGATCGCTGCGATCACGCCGTAAGCGCTGGGATCGAGCAGCGCAAGGTTCCTTTGGAAAGCGTCTGTCATATACGTCTGTCTCCTGCACCTTCACTAAGACTGCGGAGTATGGCACCAGGCGCAGGGTCGTCCGCGTGTTTTTCCTTTTGTCACCATTGGGCGATGCCTGAGCGTAGACTCAGAGCTGCGGGACCCCGGCGGGTTGGGCGCAATACGCAGGCGTGCTTGCCGCTGACAGCGGCAAGCGACCGTCGCGCGTTGGCAGGAACCGGATCGTCCTAGCGCGCGCACGCACGCGACCGCCGCGCGTGCACCTACGTCCGCCCGCGCTCCTAAAGGTCGGCTTCCAGCGCCCGCGCCAGCGCACGAACGAAGTTATGCGCAGATGCATACCGCGAGCTGGGCGTTGGATGCAGCGCCCGCCGAAACACGGCCGACAGCGCCGCTCGCTTGGACCACGCAGCACGCGAGCGAGCAGTCTGACGCCCCCCCGCCGCAGCGCGCAAACCCAAGAGCTCCTGCGCGACAGCAGCCACCGCATAGCGATCACTGGCAGGACCACAGCCCCTGCCACGGGTTTGCTCAGGAGCCATGTAACCGCGTGTACCGCTGCTCCCGCGTTGCGCCCGCTCGCTCGCGAAATCGAATGCTACGCCGAAGTCGATCAGCGTGACGCGTTGATCGTGCACGTTGAGCATGATGTTCGACGGCTTGATGTCGCTGTGCACGATGCCGAGCTCGTGCAGGCGATCGACGGCCGCGGCCAGCTGCCACAGCACCGACAGCGCGTGCTTCGGCTCGAGCCGCTGGTACATGCTGAGCCAAACCTCGAGGTCAGCTCCCGGAACCAGCTCGAGCACGAGGTATTGCCGCCCGTCGAACAAACGTCCGTGCTCGAAAGCGTGCACGACATTCGGATGGGCCGCGCGCTCTAGCAACGCATGCTCGCGCGCGAGCACTTGGCAGCTCGTACGAGTCGCGACCTTGAGCGCGGCGTAGCTGCCCGAGGGCATGTGCTCGACCAAATACAGCTGACTCACCCCACCAGGCGACAGCTCTCGGATCACGCGATAGCAATAAGCCACCGTGTTGCCTGCGCGCAGCAACGCACGCGCCGGGTCTTCGCCCGCGTGTACGCTCGACTGCTTCAGCGCTCTCGCCATTCGATCTCTACCCTCGCGTTCGTGATGCGCCGCGGCGCATCGACTTACAACGACGCACGCACTCTCGACGCCGGAGAATCCGTGTCAATTTCACTGCCACTCCAGCACACAATGCGCAAGCCAAGCATACGCTAAGCGCGCGCGAGCAGCATGACTCCTGCGGGTCACTACGTACAAGCGACAACACACAGCTCGACTCGAAAGCCACACGCTACGAGCTTTCTTTAAGCATCGTTATAGGAAAGGTTGTAACGACGGTGTGAATTCGTGCGCGACGAACTACACCGCCGAACGTTCTGTCATTCTTGTCTCATCATGTTCGCCTCATGCGTCGAATGCGTTTCAACTTATCGGAGTCAGCATGAATCTCACGGTCCAGCAGTTCATGACGCGCAGTCCTCATACGCTCGAGCACGACCAGCCCTTGTCCGTGGCGCATCGCATGATGCGCGACTTCGACATCCGCCATCTGCCGGTGCTGCATGCAGGCAAGCTGGTGGGCATCGTGTCGCAGCGCGATCTGCACCTGCTCGAGAGCCTGAAGGACATCGATCCCGACGCGGTGCAGGTGAGTGAAGCGATGTCGACCGAGGTCTATACGGTCGGCCCGCAGACGTCGGTCCGCGTGATCGCCAGCGAAATGGCGACGCAGAAGTACGGCTCGGCCGTGGTCATGGAAGACGGCAACGTGATCGGCGTGTTCACGACCGTCGACGCGCTGCGCGTGCTCTACGGCCTGCTCGAGGTCGACCGGCAAGATCGAAGCTGACAGGCAAGTGGCCGGAACTGTTCAGCCTGCGAGGCAAACTTGCTGCGAAGGCCCACCGGACACGCAATTCTGCGCTAAGCTAGTGTGTCGTGAGCGATCGGCCTCCCCGACGTACCCTCAAGCTCGCTGAAGGCCAGCAACTAGGCGAATCTGTTCAAGACGCGCTTCGCGCCGTCGCGCGGCCAACGCTCATCGTCATGTCTGGGGCGACCGTCGGCGAACGCATCAGCGTGCTCGGCAATGTGTTCATCGGCCGCGACCCGACCGCTCAGCTCGTCCTGCCTGACCAGGGCGTTTCGTACCGGCACGCGTGCTTGGAGGATCGGGGTGGCGTCTGGGTGCTCGTCGACCTCGGCAGCACCAACGGCACCACCGTTAATAACGAGCGCGCGAAAGAATCGGAGCTGAAGCATGGCGACCGGCTGCGCTTCGGCAGCACCGTGGTGCGCTTCGAGCTGCAAGACGAAACCGACCAGGCCTACACCGAAGCGGTCAATCAGCTGCTCCACAACGACGATCTCACCGGGCTCTTGCTGCGTCGCCGCTTCGACGCGGAGCTCGCGCTGCTGCTCACACAGGCTGCGAGCGCGAACGAGCCGCTCAGCCTGCTCGCCATGGACCTCGACGGCATCAAAGCCATCAACGATGCACACGGGCACCTGTTCGGCGCGTACACGATCGCCGAGACCGGCAGGTTGATCGGCGAGCTGCTGCCGGAGGTCGGGATCGCGTGTCGCTTCGGCGGGGACGAGTTCATCGTCGCGCTGGCGAACCATGATCTCGAGCAGGCGATGGAGTTCGCGGAGCGCATCCGCGCCGCGGTTGCAGACCATCCCTACAACTTCCAAAAGGTTGCCCTGCGGCCATCGCTCTCGGTCGGCGTCGCGGACTTCCCGAAGCACGGCGAAGACAGCGAGGCGCTGTTTCACGCCGCCGACGCCGCGCTGTACCAGGCCAAGCGCAACGGTAAGAACCGCGTCGAGCGCGCTTAGCTCAGTACTCTGGAACCACGTCGTTGGGCTGCACCCACTCGCGGTCCGGACCTTCAGCGTCGATGACCACCGGCTTGCCGTCGAAGCGCATGCGCCGACCGGGATAGATGAAGGTCTTCCACAAGTACACGGCCAGCGATCGCTGATCGAGCTCGGGATGGATGTACGGCGCGACCTTCTCTGCGTGCGCGGCCGGCGTGAGGCTCCAGTGCAAACCCGGCATCATGTGATGAATGCCGTGAAAGCCGTTATTGAGCGTAAACCAGTTGAAAAACTTTCCTACAAAGTTGCGCGAGTGATTGACCGGATGGTCCGGGTCGCAGCCATCGTGCTGGAGGAAGTTCACGGTCACGATGCCCCAGTTCGCGAACAAGTGCGGCACGAACACGAGCAGGAGCGCCTTTTTGTAGTCGATCAGCAAGCACACGACCTTCACGGCCCACACCACGATGCCTTCGAAGATCAGCTGACGCTTCCAGGGCTTTGCCCGCTCACCCATCACCTCTTTGAAGTGCGCGTTGCCGCGCAGGATGCCTGGTGTCACGGCCGGCATGAACAAGATCAGGTTCAGCAGGTTCCAACGATAGCGCACGTGCGTCGTGCGCATGACGTCCTCGCGCTGCTGCGTGAAGCGGTGATGCGAGAGGTTGTGGCCCGGCACGTAATCCGAGATCGGAAAGCCGTAGCTGAGCGACACCCAGACCTGAAACAGCCTATTGAGCCAGCGCTGCTTGAACACCGGTGAATGCACTGTGTTGTGCGCGATCACCGCGCAGATCCACGAGACAGCGCACGTGATCACCAAGAGCCCGATCGCGAGCGCACCGCTCGGCTCGTACACCCATTGCCCAACCACCAGAGTCGCGTAGAGCGTGAGAAAAAATAGCGTTCGAAGGTCGGCTCTGTAGCGAAGCATCGGTGCTCTCCAGTGCAATTGCTGCGGGCAAACGGTGCAGAATGCCGCGGCCGTACAGCCGCATGGGGCGGCGGTGAAGCGATACCGCAGGGTCGCATCCGATCCGGGGCTGATCAAGCGAGTCGTGCATTCGAGTCACACGCGCAGACTCTCCACGATTTCACGACACTTTGCTGCTTGACGCGACGGCGTTCAGACCCGAGATGTCACGATGTACGACATCGACGCACGCGCCTTGTCAGCGATCGTTCGCGACTGGCTCGATGCGCGTACACACATGCGGCTCTGGCAAGGCATCGGGCGCGTGCACGGTGATGTCAGCGTCACCGAGCAGCACGCATAGGTCGACCGGCGCCAGGCCGTCGAGCCGAAATGCTCCAGTGAGCATACGCCGATTGCCACAGCTCGCGAGCGTTTGTGCGGGCAGCGGCTCGAACCGCTCGCCCGCCTGGAACGCCAGCACCCGGACCACGCCAGCGAGCGCGGGAGGGCAGCTGACGGCGACCTTCCAGCGATCGCCCGGCGCGAAGCGTGAGGGATCGCGCTGATGCCCATCCGCGTCGACGCGCGTCAGCTCGAGCGCGAGCGCAGCGCCTTTTGTCGCTGCGCCTGGAGCCATCGGCTGCGTACCGGGCGTGCCGCGAAGCACGGCCAACAGGCCGATCAAGCAGAGCGCGAGCGCGCCCGTCCCCCACAGCCATCCCCGCGGACGGGCTGCAGCTGGTGGCTGCTGCTGCAGCCCCGCGATCAACGCCGGTAACGCCTCCTTGCGATCGTCGGCGTGCATGCGCTCGTAACAAGCGCGGCACGTAGGACACTGGGCCAGATGGTCCGCGATGCTCTGATGCTCGTGGGCGGGCAGCTCGCGCAGCTCATAGCGCTCCAGCCGAAGATACGAAACGGGCACGCCGATGCAGGTCGTCATGCTTCACCTCGCGGCTGCCCGACGAGCTCCGATACCAGCGCGCGGATCCGCGCCAGCCGCAGACCGACCGTCTTGCGACTGACGCCCACCAGCTCCGCGATCTCCTCCTGCGTCATGTCGTCGAAGTAGTGGCAGATCAGCACTTCCGCGTGCGCCGCGTCGAGCCGCGCGACCAGCTTGCCGAGCAGCTGCAGATCGATGCTGCGCTCCTCGCAGGTCGTGCGCTCCGGCCCACGCAAGAGCGCATCGTGCTCTGCCAACAGGCGCGCGCGGGTGGCTCGGTCTCGCAACATGTTCAGGCAGCGGTTGGTCACGGCTCGGTACAAGTAGGGGAAGTCGTCACGGGGAGAAGGACTCTGCAAGAGCTCGACGAACACGCCTTGCACGACGTCCTGCGCGTCGGCCCGGCTCTGCAGGATGCGCTCCGCCTTTCGTAAGAGGGCCGGCGCATAACGAAGGTAAGCTTGCACTCAGCGGCACGTTCCTAGCTGCAGCTTGGGGCGGCAATGCGGGATGCACGGCGTGGCACTGCCAGTGCAATCGACATATGGCTCGCAGCGCAGCTCGAAGCCCTCACAGCTTCCGCTCTGACAGTCGAGGTTCTCGGTGCACGCAGCGCCTGTTTGTCTAGATGATTGGCCTACAGCACACAGCTTCGGCCACAGACCATTGTCGAGCGCTTTAGCGCGAGGGTAGCTGCAGCTCGTGCCGTCCTCACAGTCCTCGTCGGAGGCACACTCCGAGCACGCGCCCGAGAGGCACAACCCGGTCTCGCACTGCTGATGACTGTCGCACGCCGCTCCGAGCGGCGTCGATGCTGCGTCGATACACATGTAGTAGCTCACGCCCTCGATGTCCTGCAAACCACACACTTGACCGTTCTCGCAGCTTTGATCGCTGTCGCAACCTCCGCAGGAGCCGCCTTTGCAGCTCAGAGCTTCGGCGCATTGCTCAGTCCCGTTGCACAATGCACCGGCGGGCCGGCCGAGCAGCTCGATTGCAGGGGCTGAGCACTGGTATCGGCTCATCTTCGCCGTGATCTCCGCGAGGATCGCGAGGCCCGGCCCGTCTTTGCGGATGATGAAGCGAACCTTGCTGTACCAGTCAGGTGCGGTTACACGAAACGTCCTGCGTTCCCAATCGCTGACGGGCAACCGCTGGCTGAATTCCACCGTGCCATCCGCCAAGAAGTCGAGCTCCAGATAGACATCTACCCCTCGGTCGATCTTCGCCACCATCGCAAAGTCGAAGCAGTCCGTGTCGCGATAATCGACGGTGGCGTTTTCCTGGATCAACGCTGCGTCGTCGCTCACCAAGGACACTGCGTAGTCGTTGGGGTGCCATGTTCCGACACGCTCCACCTCACCTTCGACCTTCCAGTCGCAAGGTGTTGGCCCACACCAACGCTCGACGTTAGGGTTGCGGATCAAGTCGCTGCTACACGATGCGATGCATAGCGCCAATGCAGCGAGACCTACCTGACTGATCATGCGTAGTGTCATGGCCTTCACTCCCAAGAGCGTGCGCGCACGCTGAAGATAAAACACACACCACCCAGATTGTGACGATCGCCGAAGTCGTTTTTGATGACATCCGCCAGCACGTAGCGCAGCTCGGCTTGAAAGCCGAGGAAGCGCCCCGGCATGACTTGCGCGCCAAAGCCAGCGAAGCCTGTCGGTCGCAGGAAATCTTGTCTGATCTTCTCCATGCCGCTGCCGGTGGCTTCGAGCGCAGGCGACTGATCCGGGAAGAAGCTGTCGCGCCGCACAGCGTCGAACGTGGTCCACGCCCAGCCGATCCCGACGCCTAGACGGACGAACAAGTTCACCAAGCGACGGCGGCCGGCGTGCAGATCCCCCTGCACGTAGGCATTGAGCGCATGCCCCGTCCAAGCGATCTCTTGCGGGTCCGCGCCAGTCTCACGCACTGCGCTGTTGGCCTCGAGGTTGTAATAGTTGAGGCCGACCACCAGGTTCGGTAGCAAGCGGTAGCCTACGCCGACTGAAGCCCGGAGCGGCATACTGCGTCCGTCCTGAAAACCAAAATCTGTGAGTCGGCGGCGATAGGCGCTGTCGTTGTCATCCGTGGCAGCGCCAACGCCGAACTCCATCAGGAGGTGCTCGTCTTGCGTGTCGGCGATGCGCTGCTGCTCGATCTGCTCGGCCATGCGCATGGCTCGGAGCTCGTCGCGGGTGAGCGGGCGATCATCGCCCTTTGCCTGTGCTTCACGCGCTTTGATCGCAGCGCACTGCTCTGGTTGCAGCGACACCTCTGCGCCGTCTTGCAGCACGAGCGAGCAGCGCGACGCGCGATCGCCGCGCCGCACGGTCGCTGCGTACCTGCCCGGCGGCAACGCCAAAGTCACCGGCTGCCCTGAAACTTTGTCGAGCTCTGCGAGCACGGACCAGCTCGGCAAGGCTTGCACCAACACGCGCCCTTCGAACGCCGAAGGTACGCGCAGCCGTGAGCTCGCGAGCGCAGGCTGCGTGAGCGGCACATCGTCCTGGCCGCGCAAGTTGGTCTCGAGTGTCGCGTGCTGCTCGCCAACCGCGCTCTCTGCGGTGTTCGCGAGGGTGTGGTTGTAAGCGTATTGATAAGCCTCGGAGAGCGTGACGCGACCATCGCCGTTGTGATCGCCTCCACCGCGCAGCGCGACCAGCCAGTGATGCGTGAAGTAGCTCGAGCGCAGCAGCTCTGATTCCTGGCTCAGCTCGCGTTCATTGCTAGACGCCACCACCGCGATGCCCTCCGCGTTCAAGCGTTCGACTGAATTGAACGAGAAATCCGCCGCTTGCTGGGCGCCCTTCGGTCGTGAGAACGCGCCGCTCTGGCAGGCATCGAGCACCACGATCGAGAGCGTCGCGGGCAGCGATTCGATGCGCTCGCGCAGCTCCGACAGAGGCACCTGGTCACGCCCGAGGTTCAGCGCGTCCGCACGCGCGTGGCCCGAGTAGTAGAAGAAGAAGCGCGACTGCACGCCCTCGCGCGACAGGCGCTCGACCTCCCCGCGCATGCGCTCGAGCGCAGCTCGCAGCTGCGCGGCGGTGGGATGGAGCAGCCGCTCGACGTGCTCCCGTTCATAGCCGCCGAGCGCGGTCAGCACGTCCGCCACGCGCTCGGTGTCGGCCTCGGCATAACGCAGGTCCGCTTGCCCTGGCCCCCCGGCATTGCTGCCCACCAGGAGCGCGTACCCGTGCCTGCCGTGTTGTCCCGACACCGGCTCTGCAGCGGACGCGGCCGGTGCGAGCCACCCCCATAACCCCCATAACAGCAGACCGCATAAGCTTCGCATAAGCCTCCACCCCAGAAACCGCCGAGCGGCTGTTCACTCCATACACACGCGAGGCCCGGCGCATGGGAACCCTGCGTCGCAAAATTGCTGAGTGGCCGGGCGCGGCCGGTGAAACATCTGCGATTCTCCAGGTTTGCACACCTGGGATGGCGCCCAGCAGCGGCTTGCCAAAAGAGACCGACAAAGCCCGGAAGGTCTCGCCAAAAAACGGTCGATCAGTGCTACGAAGCGAACCGCGTTCGGCCCTAGCTTCAGTGTCACGGCGCGAACCGCGTTCGGGCCTGGTGCCGAGCAAGGATTCTTGCATGCCTCCATCGCAATACGCCCTCGATAATCCATTCGCGACCGATCCCACGTCAGCCACTGATTCCATCGGCAGTGCCCTCTCCGCATACGACGAGGACCTGCAGATGGGTGCCGAGCTGCTCGAGCGCTCCAAGCGCGGCGGCGGCCTCTCGCGCGTCATGGTGCAGCACGAAAAGAAGCGCATGACCGTGTGGGAGCGCATCAAGGTGCTGACAGAGCATGAGCCCAACATTCTCTGGCAGAACTGGGGCAAAAACCTCGACGGCGCCTCGATCGTCACCGGCATCTTGAACATTCGCGGACGCGATGTGGCGGTGTACGGTCACGACTTCACGCTGCGCGCCGGCTCGATGGACGCCACCAACGGCGCAAAGCTCGCGCGCCTGATCTACATGGCCGCCGAGCACGGCATCCCGCTGATCGGAATGAACGACTCGGCAGGTGCCTACGTGCCAGCGGGTGTCGGTGGTCTCGACGGCTACAGCGAAGCATTCACTGCGCTGCGTCGGATCAGCGGGATCGTGCCTAGCATTATGCTGATGTTCGGCTTCAACGCCGGCGGCGGCAGCTACTTGCCGCGCCAGGGCTCGTTCATGATCCAGTGCGACGACACGTT
>Ga0190269_10001678_pt1 | contig 10475 bp, 11 predicted proteins | sample Popmic249IS_FD_133749 | JGI IMG/M metagenome (GOLD analysis project Ga0190269, IMG submission 133749) | Populus adjacent soil microbial communities from riparian zone of Blue River, Arizona, USA - 249 IS | ecosystem: Environmental > Terrestrial > Soil > Riparian zone | place: USA: Arizona... | reverse complement strand
TGAGAGTCTGCAATCCGTAATTGAGACTGAAGAGCAGCGTGCGGTTCTCCACGTTGGACAGTTTCATCATGAGCGGGGAGGTGCTTACGATGACGAACATGTTGAAAATGCCTGTCAGCGCCGCCATGAGGATCAGCACGGCGGGCTGCTTGAATGTGACCTGTCCCAGGAATGTAAGGCTCGAAAACAGGATTCCCAAAAAGATGGCTTGCTTGCGTCCCATGCGGTCTGAAAGGCGTCCGATGGGAATGCCGAGCAGCAGTGCGGTCAGCGATGGCAGTGAGTTCATGATCCCGAGAAAGTCACGCGTGAAGCCGTTCTCCAGCATGTAGATGTTGAAGAACAATTGCCAACTGCTCAGGATGATGCCGTTGATGATGGTCGTCCATAGGAAGAGGCGCGCATCGCGGTTGAACGTGCTCATCGGCTGGAGATAGTGAACATAAAAGTTACGGAGCATGGGGCGATTATAGGCTGTTAAATCGATACGGGCATGGTTCTCCATGCCCGTATTTTGTACTTACTCAGCAGGTTGCACATCTGGGATGACGGTGCTAGCCGCATCCTCCGCATGCAGACGGTTGGCACGCGCGATCAACGGCAGGGCAGGAGTCAACAACAAGCTTGCCATTGTGATCGCGGCACGGATGGACGACAGACTGATCAATGCCGCGACCGGTCCGCTTGCGATCTGACCGATGGCATCCACCTGACCCGACATCGAGATGACCGTGGCGCGGGTATCTGAATCCAAGCGCTGGTTGATCCACGCATTGTAGAGTGGCTCCATCACGTTGCGCGTGATACTGACCAGCATGACCGCCAGGATGCTGATCGAAAGCATTGGCGAAAATGCAAATGTGAATATGGCCGCAGAAAGCAGCACAGTGATCCACACCATGGCACGCGCAATGGACGGTGCATGGTTGGAGTCGAGCCGCTTCTCCACCTGGCGAGTGACTGCAATGGACAATATCATTCCTCCTGCGCGCAGCAGTCCAAAGAACGCGACCTCATTCATGCCAAAAATGCTTGGCAGGGTAAAGTTGTCCACCAGGTACTTCACCCACAGACGGTCCCAGCCTTCGGAATAGAGCCCGTAGATGAACCCGATTCCCAACACAGATAACAGCATGGGACGCGAACGAACTGTTGAAAATCCCTTCTTGAAGATGTCGCCCATGTGCTGGAAGGAGTTGCGATCTTCCGGGCGTGTGGGGTGAAAACCGGTTTCGGGCATAAAGAGCAACAGTACAACACCGATCCCCATGACTGCGGCGCCGCCTGCCAGGATGGGAATGTTGACGGCAATATTGCCCAGCGGGATCGCGATCAGCATGCCGATCAAGGCTCCTGCCAGGTCGTATTGATTGCCGCGCAGAAAGGCACGATTGGCATTTTCTTCGCCAATCTCATCGGAGAGCCAGGCCTGGGTCGCGCCGCTGGTAAAGGTGTAGCCGAGTCCCCATAGGACCTGGGTGAGCAGGATCATGCCAAAGATCGGAAAGGAGCCTTCTACAAGGAACCCGATGCCCATCAGGAAAAAACCAATAATGATGGATGTTCGGCGTGAGTAGGCGTCTGCCACAATGCCGGTTGGAACTTCAAAGAGCAGGATGGTCACTTCCACCGTCGTACCCACCAGCACCAACTGCATGCCAGACAGTCCCGCGACGGTTGCTTCATAGAACGATGTAACCACAAAGATCATGCTGAAGAACAGACCGGTACAGAACTGGAGTCCGAGATATAACTTGTAAGCATCAAACTTGCGAAACATGATTTTCCTTTTAGTTGATCCGCGCTGACATCGTACCCTTTGGGTAGCGGAGTGGCGCCTTAAGCGCCACGCAGTCGAAGCGGATACTTGTTATTAAAGAGTATCATTGTGCAGGGACCTCTCCCTTCTGCAAGAATAGAGTGGAAAGGAAAATTAGGACTGTCATTTTTAGCTCCATTATTTCTATAAGAAGTATCAAAAACATTCGTAGTTGCGACTTTAGCCGCTGAACGACTAAAGTCGTTACTACGGCAAGAAAAAATGGCGGGTTGGAAACCCACCTTATGGGATATGATTCTTATGCTACCGGAAATACATCCGATAATTTTTTGGGGAACAGGATGTTGATCAACGCGCGGGTTTCTTCGTTGTCATACCAGCAATCGGGAAAGGACTGACGCAGCTCATCCAGGCTGCGATAGCCAAAGAGTATCTGCAAAAAGGTGCGTTCGGGGAACGCTGCGTTTCCGCCATCCTCCGGCGAAGGTTTCCAGGATTCGATGGCTGTCAAGTTCCCTTTTTCGATGAGCAATCGCAATCCATCGCGATAGAAGCTGATCTTGATCTCGCGGCTGTGCCCCACAGCAATCGACTCTGCGATCCGCTTTTCGAGAGCAGGTTTGATGTGACCCACAAACCCTGCAAGGTCAGCGACGCGCAAGTAATAGGCATAAGGATTGATCACCGAGGGCAAATACCTGCCGAGTGTTTCATAGGCGGGGTGCTGTGCGCCGAGCATGAAGCCGAACGATGTGCAGGTCTTCCCGTCGCGTTGGGCATATTCCTGTCCCTTGTTCCATAAATATCGTACAACAGACGGAGTCACCGCCAGCCACGAAACGCCTGGTTTGAGTTCATACCAGACCGCCGTGAGACCTGTCATACCCAGACCGTTGGCGTGCTGCAAGTATCCAACCAACTCGCTGGTTGTATCTTCGATTGCATAGAAATGATGATGATTGAGATTATTCTCGCTCTGCCCATCGAGTTCGTACTTGAAGATTTCAGGCGTGCGGGCACAGGAGACCATGTGTCGTTGTATTGCACGTTGATACACATCAGAAATGAACGGCAGGTCTGCTTCTGTTGCGGCGCGAATGCGATAGGGTTCTTCTTCGCCCTCGTTTAACTTCGGCACAACTGGTTCAAATCCGAACCGACGTCCGGCGAGGTCAAGTGCCATCTCATAGCCGAACAGTCGATAGTAATAAGGAATGCCTGTGATCGCCTGTACCCTATGACCGCGTTCTGCGCTCCATTGATGGATCTCTTCGAACTGGGCGCGTACCAGTCCACGGTTACGATATTCGGGATCGGTGCCGACAAGCTCGGGACGCCCGACGCCAAATTCAATGCCCTCATATGTCCATGTTTGGGGAATAAGATTCATCGACGAGACGATTCGTCTGGTGGCCGTCTCTTCGACGATGGTGAAGTCATCTGCGTTCATCGTGGGATGCGGGCGCGAGAGCAGGTCATGCGTCCATGCGGCGACGCGGGTGGCATCCTCGGGATTGTCGCCATGGATGCGGCCATTAAATTTAGACAACGCTTCGGCATCATCAGGTGTCGAGCGGCGCATGATCAGACCGTTGCCAAGGTCACGCAAAATTATTTTTTGTTGAGTGAACATAAATAGTCCTGTCGGGCGAATGCCTGAAATAGGGCCATACGCCCGCGCAGGACATTCGCGGTTATAAAAGAAGTTTCAACTGTGCGATGGTGGATTGGGCATCCTTAAAATGAATGCCCTTCATGCCAACCTTTTCACAGCCTTCAATGTTGACGTAGAAATCATCGACGAACACCGCCTCGTTCGGTCTCACCTCGGCCTGTTCCAGAGCAAATTTGAATATCTTCGGTTCCGGCTTTGCCACACCCACCTCGGCTGAGATGATGATATGGTCGAAGGCGTCGATCATCTTTTCGCGGGTGATGTACTCACGCAGGTCGCTCCAGGCATTCGAGATGAGCCCCGTTTTATAGGTGCCGCGCAATGAACGCAGAAAATCCAATATAGTGCGGTCCACGATGTCACCGGCGAAGAACTCGTCGCGGATGGATTGCAGCTCCTCCACGGGACGCTTCAAGCGCTTCAAGACCGCCTCCCAGTGCTGTTGGGATGTGATCGCGCCGGTGGATGCCTGGATACCTGAGTCGCTGTTGAAGACGATCCGGTCGAGATCGTCATATTCCATGCCGAGGCGGTCTGCCAGTTGCTGGCGCGGCGCCTGATATTCGGTGCGGACGATGACTCCGCCGAGGTCAAAGAAGACTGCCCGAATGCTCATTTGCTTTTCTTGGCGGTCCCTTTGCCAGCTGATTTCTTTTCGTTTGACTTCTTTGTATCTGCAGAAGGTGTGGTTTGGCGTGCCGCAGCTTTTGGTTTGTCTTCAGCAGGTTTTGCTTCGGGTTTGGCTTTGGTTGCGCCTTTCTTAACGGGAGCCGGCTCGGGTGTAGCCGCGGCTTCAGCAACGGGAGTCGATTCGGCTTGGGGGAGAGGCGCTTCCTGTTGCGGGTTCTGCTTCATCTCTTTTTCGAACTGCTTCAGCTCATCCTTCCAATTCGGCATGACCATTTCCAGCTTCTGGCGCGGGATTCGCGTGGCGCGTCGGCAGCGTGGGCAGTGGGCATCATAGTGGCTCAGCTTCCCGGCATCCACTTCCTGCATGGCATCGAGAATTTGAACGCGGCTCATGGTAAAGGGGGTCTGGCAAAAAGAGCAACGAAGGTTCATGTATCTACTCCTTGAAATCTGAGTTTAGCCACGGAGACTCAGAGAAAATCATTAAGCTCCGTGACTCTGTGGCAGAAGATTTTGGTCTTTACGAAAGAGATTTTACACTGATTTCCGCACCGGGGCGCAGTTCCTTTTCGTAATAGTCATATGCCTGTTCGATATGCATACCAGCAGTTTCATAGAGACGCAGGGCGCCAGTGAGGTTCTGGGTATCGACACCGAGACCCACTTTGCGTTTGCCGCGCCGGTAGAATTCGTTGAATGCATGTCGCAGCAGTGCAAGACCAAGACCACGTTGACGCCATGGGCGGCGAACGCTGATCGAGCCTACCAGGCCCCGATCTGCATCAGATGGGAAATGAGTGCGGCAGAGGTTCACTCCGGCGATCTCATCTCCATCCATCGCAATGAAATACAAGGTTGGGTCATAGCCCCATTGTTCACGACGATGTTTCCACTGTATAAACCCTTGTTCAAAAGGTCTCTCGATATGTCCGAAGTGGTCACGGAAGGCTTCGTTTTCGGCATTATATACAGCTTCGGCGTCGGTTTCCGGGTTGTAGGGACGAAGAGTAATGCCTTCGGGAAACTCCGGTTCGGGCACGGGTGCATCCATTTCAATGAGCATATGATACATGCTGCGGACATGCTGGTAGCCCAGGTCTTCAAATAGCTTCCTGGCTTTCCCCCCATGGCGATACGTTCCTACGCGTGGCGCAAAGCGTTGTCCAGAGGATGTGTCGGAAAGCGCGCACAGAGCACGTCCTTCAGCCCAATGGATCATCCATGTGCCGATGCCAAGGTCTTCATACTTCGGATCGAGACGTGCCCATAGCTCGGGATGAACAAGTGGGCTGGAATTTGTCCACACTTCGACGTGACCTATCAGTTCGCCGCTCGGTGCAAAGATGTGACGAACATCCTCAGCCAGATCAACACCCGGAGCCTGCCATTCAGCACGGATCGATTCGATGGTAGCGAACTCATCCCGCCCGATGACGGTATTTGACCAGCGATTAAACAGCCTCATGGCTGGCTCAATATCATCAATGGTTGCCCCGCGGGCGGTAAAGCCCGCGGGTAATTCCACATGGGTTTCGTTTTGCAGTTGTGCTTTCATTTTTCTACCCTTAAACCTTTCCTGAAGAACAGTACCAGTACGATCCATCTATAAAGCATGGTTTTAGCGGATGCTTTCGTTCAAGAAAGTTGTTTTATCATTTTTACCCTTTGAAAACAGTATTGGTACCAACCGATAAATTCTGGTTTCAACAGACGTTTTCAGTTAAGAAAGTGTCTGAGTGCTGATCTCAACACCGGGACGCAATTCCTTCTCGTACTGATCAAACGTTTGATGCACGTGCATGCCCGCCCCTTCGTAGAGACGCAGCGCGCCGGTCAGGTTCTGCGCATCGACGCCGAGTCCCACCTTGCGGATGCCGCGTCGGTAGAATTCGTTGAACGAATGACGCAGTAAGGCAAGACCCAGCCCATGCTTGCGCCACGGGCGACGGACACCCAGAGTGCCAACCCAGCCCATCTCAGCATCATCGAAAGAGTGCGGGAGGCAAAGGTTGATACCAGCAATTTCATTTCCATCCATGGCAATGAATAAGAGCGTCGGATCAAAACCTTCCTTGAGCCAGAAATGCCTGAAGCGCTGCAAACCCTCTTCAGGAGGTTCTGGTACAAAACCGAAGTGGTCGCGGAATGAATCTTCAACTGCGAGGTATATGGCTTCGGCGTCGGCTTCTGTCTGGTAGGTGCGAAGCGTGATGCCTTCGGGGAAGACCGCCTCGGGTACGGGCATATCCATCTCGATCAACATGTGATACGAACTGCGAATGTGCTGATATCCACGTTGCTCGAAAAGCTTCCTGGCATGATCTGCCTCACGGACACTGCCCACGCGCGGCGCAAAGCGAAGTTCAGCAGACACCCTGGGGAGTGCATGCAGGGCGCGTTCCTCGGCCCAGTGCATCAGGTACGTACCGACGCCCCTGCCCTGATGATCAGGATCGACGCGTCCCCACATCCACGGGTGAACGGGAACAGGAGAGGTGGTCCACACTTCGATGTAGCCAGCCAGCTGTCCGTTCGGTGCGAAGACGAGATGGATATCTTCTGCAGGGTCAAAGTTCGGCGAGACCCACTCATTACGTACTGCGTCTTTGTCGGTGATCTCATCGCGCCCAATTACGTCATGAGACCAGCGATTGAACATCACGAGACAGGCTTCGAGATCGTCCATATTTGCGCCGCGGGCAGTATAGCCGGCGGGCAACTGCAGGACACGTTCCTTCTCCAACTGAGCTTTCATTTTTTCCTTCTTTCGTTTGCCACAGAGACTCGGAGTAAATAATTTAAAACTCTGTGACTCCGTGGCTAATTAGTTATTCTTCGTCAATATCACGTCCGGGGCGTAATTCCTTCTCATAGGTGACGAATTCGCTGGCCGCATACATGCCAACCTTCTGATAGAGTCGGGTTGCTCCCGTGGGGTTCTGCGCATCGACACCCAGACCAATGATCTTCATGCCGCGCTTGTAAAATTCGCCGAACGAGGAGAGCAGCAAAGCTTCCCCGAGTCCACGCTTGCGCCAGGGACGGCGCACGCCCAATGTGCGGATCCAGCCGATGCCCATGCGATAGCGATTGATCGAGAAGCCAGCCACGTCATCTCCATCCCAGGCGACCTTCCAAAGAGTCGGGTCGAATTCGGGATCGTCGAAGCGGCTGCGCTTGAATTCCTCGAAGGTCACGTCATGGCTGCCCCAATGATCGCGGAACGATTCGTTCTGCGCATTCCACACAGTGACATCATGCTCGCCCTTGATGAACGGACGTAGTTCGATGCCATCGGGCATTTTGGGTTCGGTGGGTGCATCCTTCAACACGATCTCCATGCGCCAGTGATAGCGGAGCGGTTGATAGCCTTCCGCTCGGTGCAGGTCATGACTGGACGGATCGCGGTTGTCAATTCCGCTGCGTAGGGAGACGCGTACATCAGGCTCGGCAAGTTTCAGCTCTTCGAGCGCGCGTTTTTCGATCGTGCGCAGGAGTGTTGTGCCAATGCCACGTCCCTTGAATTCGGGATGGACATATCCATCGGTGTGCAGGATGGCGTGCTTGTGTCCGTTGCTGAACTCTTCGAAGCCGACGATACGCCCATCAGATGTTTCGACAAGGTAGGCGTCGTGTTCGAGTACGAATTCCGGCGTTTCCCATTCGTGTTTCAGTTCATCCGATGTGACCGCCACGGTGGTGTCGCCATCCGCGGCGCAGACGTCGTAGATCAGTTTTGTCACAGCTTCGAGATCGCTCCATTGAACGGGACGCAATTTCAAAGTTGGATCAAGAGTTGTTTCAGTCATTGATAATTTTGTATCCATAATTTTTCTTCCTTTTACCCGGCGCCGGTGACGGCGCCTTGAGTGTGACGTTCCAGCCATTCTTCGCGCAAAATGCCCATATAGAGCATATCCCAGCGTTTTCCTTCCTTGTTCAATACCTGTCGCAGCCTGCCTTCATGTTGGAAGCCTGCCTTTTCATAAGAACGGATCGCGCGCGGGTTGTACTCGAACACGGTCAATGTCACACGCCGCAGGTTGATCTCAGTGAAAGCAAAACGCAGCAGGATGTTCATTACATCCGTGCCATAGCCTTTGCTCCAGTATTCGGTCTCACCGATGCCGAGCCCAACGAACGCATCGCGTCCGCTCCAATCGACAACGTCCAGGTTCAATTCGCCGATCAGTTTGTCATCGGCAAGTGTGCGGATGGTGAAAAAATAACTGGCAGGTGACATTTCACCGACTTCTTCTTCCATCCATTTGGATGCCTGTTTCGGTGACTGCATCGGGCGTGAAGATGAGTTGGCCAGGCGAAAATATTCAGAGTTACGACTCCAACGCGAGAAGGCTTTGCTCATCTCTTCGGGGTCAAAGGCAGAAAGACGTACGAGCTTTCCGGAAAAAATGTCGTTCATAGTGTTTCTCCGTTCTTCTGCAGCCATTCTTCACGCAGGATGCCCATCCAAAAGGTATCGGTGCGTTTGCCTTCGCGCAATACATCCTTGCGCGTGCGTCCTTCGAGGACAAAACCAGCTTTCTCATACGAACGCAACGCGCGCGGATTGTATTCATGCAAGCCCAACGAGACCCGCTGGACTCCCAACTCCAGAAAGGCATAACGCAGGCAGACGTTCATCACATCGGTGCCATAGCCCTTGCTCCAAAAATCGCGCTCACCGATGCCGATGCCGACCCACGCTTCACTGTGGACCAGCTCAACATACAGTCCGAAGAAGCCGATCAGCTTGTCTTCTGCCAGTGTGCGCACGGTGAACTGATGTCGCTCAGGTTTTGAATTTTGAAAATTTTTCTCACTCCATTCTTTAATCGCTTTTTCAGAAAACATACGGACGGACTCGCTATCCAACAGTCGTCCGTATTCTGAGTCGAGCTGCCAGCGGACGTTTGCTTTGGCGTACGCGTCCGGTTCCTCATTTGTAATGCGGACCAAATCTCCGCGGAATATGTCTTTCATCGCCTGCTCCTATGCCTCAGCCTGTTGCAGATCCCCAGCGTGGGAATACTGCCATTCGTCTCTTAACAAGCCGAAAACATAGAGGTCCCAGCGACGTCCGTCACGTTCCAGCGACTTGCGCCGGCAGACTTCCTGGACGAAGCCGAACTTCTTGAGGAGGGCGATCGCAGCAACGTTATATTCTGGAACGATCGCACTGACGCGAAACAGGTTCAACTCGGCGAATGCGAAGCGCAGAAGCATCCGAAATGCCTGGGTGCCGTAGCCTTTGCCGCGATTCTCTGCTTCACCGATGCCAAGGCGCAAAAAGCCGTTACCGTTGGCCCATTCGATCCACTGCACAGAAGCTTTGCCGATCAAACGATCATCTTCACGGGCGCGGATGGTGAAGTAGAACTGGTTCTTGTTCTCATCCAGTTCCTTTTCGAGCTTTTCGTACTGCTTCTTCACCAGGGCAACCGACAGGGGGCGCGCCGGGGCGATTTCCATCATGCGCATGAAATCAGAATCATGCGTCCATTTGGATTCGATCTCTGCATCCTTCTCATGATCGATCGGTCCAAAACGGATGTGTTCGCCTTCAAATAATTGGGTTTGTATATCGAACATAATCTCTCCTTATAACTCTCACCAGATGATGTGGGTGATAAAAACAAAAACGGTCACGGGTTTCTGGCCCATGACCGCCTTATGAAACAAAAACGACCACGGGCGAGTGCACCGTGGCCGTTAACTACACTGCGTGTAATCTAACGATGAGTAGGCGCACTCCGAGAATCAAAAATGCCGCTGGAAAATTTCGCGACTTGTGCATAGATCGTCTGAATCATCGGTTGTGCTCCTTTCATAGAATTTCTAACTTCGCCGAGTGTAACATGCAGACTTGATTAACGTCAAGTAAATGAGCATGATTGAAAGGAAGATATTATTATGGTTACCTGGAAAACAAATATAGATACTGCTCACACTGTACTGATCGTTTCTGATCAGCCCGATTATGTGGCAACCTGGACCGCACTTTTTTCGCAGAGGAATTGTATCGTTCTTGCCGAGTTTAAAATTTCGGATGCCATCCAAAGTGCTCGTCTGGTCTCGCCAACACTGGTGCTGGTGGACATTGATGTATCCAAGGAACAACGTGCCAGCCTGCTGAAGGGTTTACGCTCCGTCTGCCGTGCACCCATCCTAATGTTGATCACTGCAAATACCGTGGATGAAATTTTGGAAGCCAATCGCTCTGGAGCGGATGAGTGTTTCGTCAAACCTGTAAATCCAGCAGTCCTTGTTGTCAAAGCAATGGCATGGTTGGGTCATGGACATCGCATCGAACGCCACAATCAACCTGTCAGTGTTACTTTGTAGTTTTCTCCTCCTTCTCCTTCTGTTTGGTGTGTGCCTCATCGATGC
>Ga0190269_10001677_pt1 | contig 10475 bp, 5 predicted proteins | sample Popmic249IS_FD_133749 | JGI IMG/M metagenome (GOLD analysis project Ga0190269, IMG submission 133749) | Populus adjacent soil microbial communities from riparian zone of Blue River, Arizona, USA - 249 IS | ecosystem: Environmental > Terrestrial > Soil > Riparian zone | place: USA: Arizona... | reverse complement strand
TCGAGGACATCTTCGTCGATCTGCTGAGGAGCGCCGGATGAACGTGCATGCGGTCAAGGCGATCTATCGCTTCGAGATGGCGCGCACCTGGCGCACGCCGCTGCAGAGCCTGTTGTCGCCGGTGCTCTCGACGGCGCTGTACTTCGTGGTGTTCGGCGGCGCCATCGGCACCCGCATCGCGGAAGTCGAGGGCGTGACATACGGCGCCTTCATCGTGCCGGGGCTGGTGCTGATGGCGATGCTGACGCAGAGCATCCTCAACGCCTCGTTCGCGATCTACTTTCCGCGCTTCATCGGCACCATCTACGAGATTCTGTCGGCGCCGATCTCGCCGTTCGAGATCGTGATCGGCTATGTCGGTGCTGCCGCGACCAAGTCGCTCGTCATCGGCCTCCTCATCCTGGCGACGGCGGCCGTGTTCGTGCCGCTGCGCATCGATCATCCGGTGGCGATGGTGGCTTTCCTGCTGCTGACGGCGGTGACGTTCAGCCTGTTCGGCTTCGTCATCGGCATCTGGGCCGACAGCTTCGAGCGCCTGCAGTTGATCCCGACGCTGGTGGTGGCGCCGCTGACCTTCCTCGGCGGCACCTTCTATTCGATCAACATGCTGCCGCCGTTCTGGCAGACGCTGTCGCTGTTCAACCCGATCGTCTATCTCGTCAGCGGCTTCCGCTGGAGCTTCTACGGCATCTCGGATGTGCACATAGCGACCAGCGTCGCGCTGTCGCTCGGCTTCCTGGGCCTGTGCCTCGCCACGGTCTGGTGGATCTTCAAGACCGGCTACCGGCTCAAGATGTGACGCCGGCTACTTCACGCGCACGGTGACCCGGTCGGCGCGGCCCTTGGCATCGATCACGGACAGCCGGTAGAAGCCGTTGGTGGCCGCCGGCAGGCTGATTTCGCGCCGGTTCTGATCGGCCGCGACCGGCACGCCGTCGACGAGCCACGTGAGCGGCAGTGCACCGCCTTCGACCTTCACTGTGATCTGCCGCTCGTCTTGATCGTCCATCTCGAGCTCGGAGCGGTCCGGCGGAAACGCGATCTGCACGGGCGGGTCGACATAGGCCGCGGGCTCCGACCAGTCGCGCCCGCCGTTCTCGCCCGCCTCGCGGAAGCGCTTCAGGGGCGGCGGCAGCGCCTCGACGCTGGTGCGAATGGCGCCCGCCGGGGCGCCCGGCAGCGGCGTGCGCTCGCGCGCGATGCGCGCAAAGGCATCGAAGAGGATGGGCGCTGCGGCGGTGCGTCCGGCCAGACCGGGCGTGGCCGAGGCATCGGGGCGGCCCACCCAGACCACGATCGTGTGCCGGCCGTCGTAGCCTGCGGCCCAGGCGTCGCGGAAGCCGTAGGAGGTGCCGGTCTTGTAGGCGATCTCGCCGGGCTTGGCGTTGGCGGGTGCGGGCGCATTGCGCAGGATGTCCGTGACGTACCAGGCCGCGACCGGCGACATCACCTGCGTGCGCGCCGGAGGAGCGCTGTCCGGCTTGCGTGCCCGCACGTGCACCAGCGGCACGGCCTCGCCCTGCCGGGCAAGACCGACGTAGAGCGTGGCGAGATCGGCGAGACGCATGCCGACGCCGCCGAGCGCCATGGCGAGCGACGGCTCGGCATCCTTGGGCAGCACCGGCTCTGCACCGACTTGCTTCAGCCGGCCGTAGAGCTTCGGCGCGCCGACCACATCGAGAGCCTTCACCGCCGGAATGTTGAGCGATTGCGCCAGGGCCAGGCGTACGGTCACGGTGCCGTGCCAGTCCTGGTCGAAATTCTTGGGCGTGTAGGTGCCGAAGCGCGTGGGGCGATCCTCGATGAGCGTGTCGGGATGGGCGAGCCCCGCCTCGAACGCGAGCCCGAAAATGAAGGGCTTCAGCGTCGACCCGGGCGAGCGCACGGCGCGCGTCATGTCGATGGCACCGGCGCGGGCATCGTCCAGGTAACCGGGCGAGCCGACGCTGGCGATGATCTCGCCGCTCCTGTTGTCGACGGCGATCAAGGCGGCCGAAAGCTTGCCCGCCAGATCCCCGACGTGCTCGCGCACCAGCTCCTGCAGGTTCCGCTGCACCTGCGCATCGAGCGTCAGGCGATGCACGAGGCGGCCCTTGTGCGCTTCGAGCTCGGCGTCGGCGAGGTGCGGGGCGAGCCGCGGAAATTCGCGGCGCAGCGTGGGCACGCGCTCCGCCATGGCGCGGTGCATCTCGTCGCGCGTGATGACACCGGCGGCGGCCACGCGGGCCAGGACGCGGTCGCGCGCCTTGCGGGCGGTCTCGGGGAAGCGGTCCGGGCGGCGCAGCTTGGGCGACTGGGGCAGCGCGACCAGCAGCGCCGCCTCGCCGATCGACAGGCGCTTGGGCTCCTTGCCGAAGTAGGCGAGTGCGGCCGCGCGCACGCCCTCGAGATTGCCCCCGAAGGGCGCGAGCCGCAGGTAGAGCCGGAGGATCTCGTCCTTTGTGAGCTTGCGCTCCAGGGCCAGCGCGTGCAGCGCCTGGCGGATCTTGCCGGCGCCCGTCCGCTCGTGCTGTCCGGTAAGGAGACGCGCCACCTGCATGGTGAGCGTGGAGCCGCCCGAGACCGGCCGCCCGTGTCGCGCCATCAGGCCCACGGCGCGCGCGATGGCGAGCGCATCGACGCCGTGATGGGCGCGAAAGCGCCGGTCCTCGTAGGCCACGAGCATGGCGAGGTAGCGCGGATCGACGTCTTTCACGTCCACCGGCAGGCGCCAGCGGCCGTCGGCGCCGGCGTAGGCGCGCAGCAGCCGATCCTCGCGATCGAGCACGACGACGCTCAAGACGTCGGCGCGGGCGAGGCTCACGCGCTGCATCTCGCGCCAGCCCCAGGCGACGGCGAGGGCGCCGCCGAGCGTCACCGCCGCGACGGTGGCGAGAAGCCACCGCCGCCTGGAGCCTGCCCTGTCCGATCGCGTCGTCATGGCCGCTGCATCAGTCCTTGGCGCTGACCTCGAGACGGCCGGAGGCCGTGCGGGCGAAACGCTCGGGATTGTACATGTCCTCGACGGTCGCGGCCGGGTGCACGAACGATCCCGGTGTCACCGCACGCACGACGTAGGCGACGGTGGCCTCGGAGGACGGCTCCGGGGCATCGTCGTCGTCGCCGTCCGCGTTGTGGCGGCCGGACTTGCCGAAGAAGTCGAAGGCCGCCACGAAGCGATCGTCGCGGAACTCGCTGTGCTGCGGCTTCAGCGTCGTCTTGAGCCACGAGAAGCTCTTGAGGTCGCCGCTGTCGACGATGCGCGGGTTCTCGATCTCGAGGCCTGCGGGCAGGCGGTCGACGAGCAGGATGCGGCCGCCCGTCTCGCTGGCCTTGACCTTCAGGACCACGACCAGGCGATCGGTCTGCTTCAACGTCGAGGTGCCGCCCTTGGCGCTCTTGAGATCGACCTCCTTGCCGTCGAGCGTGTAGTAGGTGCGCTCGACGGTGAAGCCCTTGGAGGCGGCCGGCTCCGGCGTCAACGCGGCGCCGATCACCGACACGACGGCATCGACGGGCGCCTCGCCGCGGTTGACCAGCGTCAGCGCGCCGGCCTTCAGCTCGTCCGGCTTGAGGCTGCGCATGAACTGGCCCTTGTGCGCCTCGCCGTTGAGATCGAGGCGCATGTTGGCCGCTTCTTCTCCGATCGCGCGCGCTGCCAGCAGCATCCAGGCCTGCTCCTGCGTCGAGGTGTAGGAGCGGGCGCGGTAGCTCTTGGCGACGACGTCCACGAGACGCGTCACCTCGGGCTTGGCGAAGCCTGCTTCCGAGGCGAGTGCGATCAGCGCCGCCCCGTCGCGGACCGTGCTGCCGTAGTCGCGCCGCGTGATCGCGTCGCCGGGATCGGAGACGGACTTGAGGGCGGCGGCCAGCGCCTTCTCCGCGCGCGGCTTGTCGCCGAGCATGGCGAGCGCCGCGCCGATCTGCGCCTGCGCCAGCGGCGTCGAGAAGTTCTCGAGCTTGGTGTCGACGTAGTAGCGCAGCTCGCCGATCGGTGCGCGGCCGTTGCGGGCGAGCACGTAGAGGGCGTAGGCGCGGCCCTCGCCGCCGTTCTCGAAGTCCTTGGCGTAGCCGATGAAGTTCTGCAGCCGGTCCAGCGCCTGCTTGAAGGCGAGATCCGGCACCTTGTGACCCTTCTCCTTGGCGCGCGTCAGGAAGTCCGTGACGTAGCTGGTGAGCCACATGTCGCCATCGGACGGGCCCCAGATGCCGAAGGCACCGGAGCTGTCCTGCATGTCGAGCACGCGCGCGATGGCCTTCTCGATGCGCTCCTTGATGCGGTCGTCGGTGGCGATGCCGATGCGGCGGGCCACGTCGTTGACGTACAGCAGCGGCAGGGCGCGGCTCGTCGTCTGCTCGGCGCAGCCGTAGGGATAGCGATCGAGCGAGGCGAGGAGGCCCGGCACGTCGAAGCCGGCGGACGGACCTGCCGTGACCATCACCCGCGACTTCTGCGGGATCAGGTCCTGGAACAGGTCGCTCGACAGCGTCAGCTTGCCGCCGCTCTTGGCGAGACTGCTGACAGTGAGGCGCTTGATGTCGCCCGCGGGCACCTTCACGTCGAAGGTGAGCCGCCGGTTGACCTCGATGCTGCCCGGGCCGGTGACGCGCAGGGCGATCTGCATCAGGCCGACGTCGGTGGGCGCCAGCTCGAACGCTTCGCGCTTGCGCTCGCCCGCGGCCAGTTGCACCTGGCGCTCGAAGGCAGGCCTGGAGGTGCCTTCCTGCTCGAACTGGCCAGTGATGGTGTAGGTGCCGGCGGCGCCTTCAACGTTATGCACGGCGAGTTCGAGGCGGGCCTTGTCGCCGAGCGTCAGGAAGCGCGGCGCGGCGGCCGTGACGGCGAGCGTGTCGCGGACGATGACGTCCTTGTGCGCGCTGCCGACCTTGCTGTCGCTCCAGGCCACGACCGTGAAGCGCACCGTGCCGTTGAAGTCCGGCATCTGGAAGGGCACGTTCGCGGTGCCGTCCGCGCCGAGCTTCACGATGCCGGAGAACAACGCGATGGTCGCCTCCACCGGCGGGTTGCCTTGCATGCTCATGCCGGATGCGGTGCCGTCGCCGCCCGAACGCAGGCGTCCGCGCTCGGCGCGCATGCCGTCGATGAGGCGGCCGTAGAGGTCGCGGATGTCGGTGCCGAGACGCCGCTGGCCGTAGAACCAGTCCTGCGGCTTGGGCGTCTGGAACGACGTCAGGTTGAGAATGCCGACGTCGACGGCTGCCACGGTGATGTGCGCCGTCTCACCCGCGGCGAGGCCCGCCACCTTCACCGGCACGATCACTTCGGTGTTGGACTTCACCTTCTCGGGCAGGGATGCGGTGACCGCGAGCGTGCGCTCGCTCTGGTCGATGGGCAACCAGCGCAGGCCCAGCGCGCGGCTCGGCATGCGCTTGGCCTTCTCGTCCATCGGCCGGTAGAGCGCGACGGTGATGTAGGCGCCGGGGTTCCAATCGGCGCTCACCGGCACCGCGATCTCGCCGCCGCCTTCGGGCAGTTCGGCTTCCTGCATGTGCGCGAGGCCGGTGTTGAGCACGGCGAGGAGGGCCCGCCCGCCGGTGCGGCTGGTGACTTTCACGCGCGCCGTGTCGCCGGCCTTGTAGGTCGGCTTGTCGAGCGCCACGTCGAGCACTTCGGGGCTGTCGGCGGCCTCGTCGGCGTAATAGCCGGAGGAGAACACGTAGCTGGACGCGATGCCGCCTTCGCCGGACACTTCCAGGCGATAGCGGCCCCAGCCCAGTCGCGCCGAGATCTTGCCCGGTTCGCCGGCCGCGATGTCGACGGTGCCGCCGGCCACGCGGCGCGTGGAGGTGATGGCCTCGTAGTTCCAAGAGCCGTCGCGCGAGTACCACTGCCAGCGCTGGTCGAGACGCACGAGTTCCCACTTGAGGGCCTTGGCGGCCACCGGCTTGGCGGCGGCATCGAGCAGGATCGCCTCGAAGGTGGCGAGGTCGTCCTCGGCGGCGCGGTTGTTGGTGAAGCCCGGCTTGATGCCGATGCGCGGCTGCTTCATGTCGACGGGCAGCGTCAGCGTCCGCTCGATGGTGCGGCCGCCGCTTTCGCGCAGCTTCAGGATGACGTCGGCTTCGAGCGGCTGGCTGGTGCGCGGCATGGCCGGCAGCGTCACGGCGATCTCGGCGTTGCCATCGGCGCCGGTGGACGGCAGCGCCTCGATCGGCTTGCGGATCGGCGTGAAGGCCTCCTGCGCCAGCCCGAACTTGTAGCCGGGGAAGCCCGGCAGGTCGCGCTTCATGGCCTTGACGGCGATCTCGCCTTCGAGCGCCAGGCCGACGGCGGGCGGGCCATAGAGATAGCGCCCGGAGACTCTCACGCTGCCGGGGATCTCGGGGCTGAGCGCCGTGACGGCCGGTTCGAGCTTCAGCTCGAGACGTTCGGGCACGAAGTCTTCCACCAGGAACGAGGCCTGGGCGATGGCGGGTGACTTCGGATCGGTGTGCACGCGCACGCGCCAGGTGCCGGTCATGGCGGAGCCGGCGAGGTTGAACGTGGTCGTGCGGCCGCCCTGGCCCTGGTCTGCGAGCGAGATGCGCGAATGCTCGACGCCGTCGGGACGGGTGTAGATCAGCGTCAGCGGCACGCCCGCGGCCTTGGCCGTGCGGTCGCGTGCCAGCGCCGTCAGGTGCACCGGCTCGCCGGCGCGATAGACGCCGCGGTCGGTGTAGACGAAGGCATCGACAGGGCCCGGTGGCGTGCGGCCGCTCATGCCGCGGTCGGTGAGATCGAAGGCGGCGGTGGAGATGTCGATGAAGGCGTAGTCGCCCTCCGTCTCGGCGACGATCACGGCCGGTGTCTGGCCGCCTTCGCCGCGCTTGGCACTCGCATCGAAGCGGGCGTAGCCGCGGGCATCGGTCTTGACGGTGGCGAGCACCTCGTTGTTGCGCGCGACGAGGCGCAGGGTGGCGTTGGCCGTGGCCCTGGCGTCGGCGATGGAGCGCACGAACACGTGCATGCCGTCGTCGCCGTTGAGCGCGGTGAGACCGAGGTCGGAGACGATGAACCACTGCGTCGCCTGCGAGCGGCCGCCGTTGCCGCTTTCGCGCACGGTGTCGGTGGAGGCGGTGAGCACGTAGACGCCGGGCAGCAGCTTCGGCACGGCCTCCGCGATCGGGAAGGCGGTGGTGACGTCCTCGTTGAGCTTGGAGGTGACGGCGAGTTCGCCCTTGTAGACGAGGGCGCCGGTGCGCTCCTTCAGAGCCTCCGTGTCGTAGCTGGAGATCTGGCGCTGGAAGTCGCCAGACTGCAGCGTCTGCGCCAGGCTGCGGTCGCCGATGCGATAGACCTCGACGGCGACCTTCTCGGTGTTGGTGGTGACGAGCGGAATGCCCTGCTGGCCGCGATTGGGCAGCACGTAGCCGCGGCCCGTGGCACGCACGGAGGCCGCGCGGTCGCGCACGTAGATGGTGAGGTCGGCCGACTTCTGCAGCTTCTCGCCGGGCAGTGCCGAGGGCAGGCCCTCGCGCACGTTCACCTCGTAGCGCTTGCCGTGCTTGAGGCCGTCGAGGCAGATCTGGCGCGTCTCGGCTGCGACCGATTGCGGATCCTTGCCGTCGATCTTGAAGTACTTCGCCCAGTCGGAAACGCCCGTTGCCAGGCGCTCGGAGAACTGGATGCACAGGCGCGGCATCTGCGCTTCCGCCTCGACCTTGTATTCGAGGATACGGAAGCCGTGCTCGGAGACGAGCGCCTCGTGGGCTTCGCGCACCTCCTTGTTGTCGGCGATGGAGAGGCTGGCGGCGAGCGCGTCGATGGCGGGGCGGAAGAACGAGCGGCGCTTCAGGCCCTCGTGCAGCACCCACAGCGCGGCGCTCCTGTCCTTGGCGGACTTGGCGCGCTGGTAGGCGATGATGGCGGCGCCGGTGGCATTCACGGGCAGCTCGTAGCGCTCGCTGCCGTTGTCGGGCTTGATGGCGAGCAGGGCGCGGGCGAGGTTGGTCCAGGTCTCGCTGTCGTCGGGCTCGGCCACCACGATCTGGGCGTAGGCGCGGGCCGCGGCCCTGAAGTCGGTGCCGGCCTGCATGGCCTTGCTGCCGTCGCTCCTCAGCTCCTTCACGCCCTTGTCGCGCTTGTGCCAGTTGCTCTTGAGGTAGGTCTCGTAGCGCTTGGCGTCGGCCTCGACGCCGGCATGGGCGAACTTGGTTTCGGCCGCCTGCGCCAGGGTGCCCAGCAGGGTCATCAGGAACGCGAGAAGCAGGGTCAGCGACAGGCGAACGGCCTGGGCGAAGCGGGGAAGCGGAAGCGCTTGGGACATGGGCGCGTGGGTCCTCGAGAAGGCCGCGAAGTCGGTCAAGGCGCTCCCGGGGCCGGGAACGCACCGGCCACGTTTCGCAACGAGAAATGACTGAACCGTGGCAGCAATGACGCCAATTGCGCTCAACTCCGGCCGCCTTGCCAAGCTTTGCGGAGAAATCCTGGCAATTGCGTCCGCGCTTCGATCGCCGCTGCGCGGCGGGCAAGCGTCGAAGCGTGCACAGCCACCGGGGTGGCGCGGGTTGGCGATCGGGGTCCGAGGGCTTATCGTCCGATGAGAACGAATCGGGACCGCGAGACATCTCATGGCTCTGCAACACGTGCTCTGTCGCGATTGCGCCAGCCTGCGGCCGCAGGCGGAGGACGCCTGCAGCGCATGCGGCAGCCGCCGTGCCGTCACGCACCCGGAGCTGACCGACCTCACGATCGCGCACGTCGACTGCGATGCCTTCTACGCCTCGGTCGAGAAGCGCGACGCGCCGGAGCTGGCGGCCCTGCCGCTGATCGTGGGCCATCCCGGCGGCCGCGGCGTCGTCACCACGGCCTGCTATGTCGCGCGCCGGTTCGGCGTGCGCTCCGCGATGCCGATGTTCCAGGCGCTGGAGCGCTGTCCCGACGCGGTGGTGATCCCGCCCAACATGAGCAAGTACAAAGCCGTGAGCGCCGACATCCGCGAGATCTTCCGCGCCGCGACGCCGGTGATCGAGCCGGTCTCGCTGGACGAGGCCTACCTCGATCTGTCGGACGACAACCGCCAGCGCGGCGACACCGCGGCGCAGGCGCTGGCCGAGATCGCAGCGCGCGTGGCGCGGGAGGTGGGCATCACCGTCTCGATCGGCCTCTCGGCCAACAAGTTTCTCGCCAAGCTCGCCTCCGAACTGCAGAAGCCGGCGGGTTATTCGGTCATCGGCCGCGCCGAGGCGGTGTCGTTCCTGGCGCCGCTGTCGGTGCGCAAGATCCATGGTGTCGGCGCCGCCACCGCCCGCCGCATGGAGGACGAGGGCCTGAAGACCATCGGCGATCTGCAGGCGCTGCCGCCGCAGGCCCTGATCGGCCGCTACGGCAAGTTCGGTCGGCGGCTGGTGGACTTCGTGCGAGGTGAAGACCCGCGCGAGGTCACGCCCGACCGGCCGACGAAAAGCATCTCCGCCGAGACCACCTTCCGCCGCGATACGGGCGGCGCCGGGGAGCTGATCGAGGTGAGCACCGGCCTCGCGGATCGCGTGGCGCAGCAACTCGTGCGAAAGGGCTTGGCGGCGGGAACGGTCGTGCTCAAGCTCAAGACGTCGGATTTCCAGATCCTCACGCGCAATCGCAAGCTCGCGCATCCGACCCAGAAGGCCGACGTGCTGCGCGAGATCGCCGAGAGCCTGATCGTGCGCGAGGCGGATGGACGGACGTTCCGTCTGCTCGGGGTGGGCGCGGCCGATCTGCGGCCCGCGGCCGAGGCCGATCCGCTGGATCTGTTCGCGCTGCTCGATGCCGAGAGGTGAAGCGGTCATGGACCCCAACAGCCCCATCGCCGCCCTCGTGCTTGCCGCCGGGCGCTCGACGCGCATGGGCAGCTTCAAGCTGCTGGCGGATCTGGCCGGCAAGCCGCTGCTACGGCATGCGGTCGAGGTTGCGCTGGGCGCGCGCGTCGGGACGGTGATCGTGGTGACCGGTCACGAAGCGGCGTCCGTCGCCGCGGCGCTGGAAGGTCTGGAGGTGCGGGTCGTGCATAATCCCAACTTCGCCGACGGCCTGGCCACGTCGCTCGCGTCGGGCATCGCGGCCGTGCCCGCCGCCTGCACAGGCGCGCTGGTGATGCTCGCCGATATGCCCCACGTGCGCCGCGAGACGCTCGATGCGTTGATCGAGGCCTTCGTGCCCGGGCACGTCATTGTCTCCGCGTGCGCGGGTAAGATCGGCAACCCGATCCTGTGGCCGCGCGAAGCCTTCGCCGCCATGGCCGGCCTCACGGGCGATGCCGGCGCGCGCAGGCTGCTGCCCCGCTTCGAGGGGCGGGTGAAGCAGGTGGAGGTCGCGGACCAGGGCATCTTCACCGATGTCGATACGCCCGAAGCGTTGGCGGCCGCCCGCGCCGCGACACCTGCAGGCGATTCATGATTTCCGAGGACGGCCGGCTGCCTGACCCGATTTCGATGGGCAGGTCGGGGCGCCAGGTGCTAATGGCTTGATCGAACAGCAATCTGCCGGAAGGACTATGGCACCCAGACGCATCATCTGC
>Ga0190269_10001676_pt1 | contig 10483 bp, 1 predicted proteins | sample Popmic249IS_FD_133749 | JGI IMG/M metagenome (GOLD analysis project Ga0190269, IMG submission 133749) | Populus adjacent soil microbial communities from riparian zone of Blue River, Arizona, USA - 249 IS | ecosystem: Environmental > Terrestrial > Soil > Riparian zone | place: USA: Arizona... | reverse complement strand
CGGGGAGCTGTACGCGGCCGGTCTGCTCGCTCGCGGCTACCACCGCAGCGGCGCGGCGACCGCGGAACGGTTCGTCGCCTGCCCGTTCGGGCCCGCCGGGACCCGCATGTACCGCACCGGCGACCTGGCCCGGTGGGACGACGACGGCCACCTGACGATCGTGGGCCGGGCCGACGACCAGATCAAGGTCAACGGCGTCCGCGTCGAGCCGGCCGAGATCGAGGCGGTCCTCACCCAGCACCCCGCGGTGCGGCAGGCGGTCGTCACGGCGGTGAAGGACGGCGCCGGCGCCATCCGCCTCGTGGGCTACGTGGTGCTCGCCGGCGCCGACGGTCACGACGCCGCCGACATCCTCCAGGCGCACGCCTCCGCGGCGGACCTGCGGCGGTTCCTGACCAAGCGACTGCCTGCGCACATGGTGCCCAGCCAGATCATGGAGCTCGACCGGCTGCCGTCCACCGTCACCGGGAAGCTGGACCGCAGCCGGCTGCCGGAGCCCGTGTTCGCCGGCCCGGACTACCGCGCGCCGCGCGGCGAGACCGAGCGGGTTCTGGCCGAGGTGTACGCCGACGTGCTCGGCCTCCAGCAGGTCGGCATCGACGACGACTTCTTCGCCAGCGGCGGCGACAGCATCCGTTCCCTGCAGGTCGTCGCACGGATGAAGAGGCGCGGCGTCGCGGTCGGCACCCGCGAGATCTTCGAGCACCGTACGGTCGCCCGCCTGGCGGAACTGGTCGACGGGCGGTCGCGGGCCGAGGGACCGGTCCTCGCCGAGCTGCCCGGCGGTGGCGTCGGGTGGGCGCCGCACCTTCCGGCCGCGGCGCAGGTGCTGGCGCTGGGCGCGGACATCAGCCGGTTCTGCATGGCCGCGATGCTGACCCTGCCCCCGGGCATCGACCGGGCGGGGCTGACGGCGACGCTGCAGGCCGTCCTCGACCGGCACGACGCGCTGCGCTCCCGCCTCGACCCGGACCGGCCCGGCCTGTGGATGGGACCGGCGGGCAGCGTCGACGCCGGCGATCTGCTGCGGGAGATCCCGTACGACAGCGCCCGGGTGAGCACGGAGCTGGACGCCGCAACCGGCCGGCTGGACCCGGTCGCCGGGGTGATGGCGCAGTTCGTGTGGCTCACCGGCGCGGACCGTCTGCTCGTCGTGCTGCACCACCTCGTCGTCGACGGGGTGTCCTGGCGGATCCTGCTGCCCGACCTGGTGTCCGCATGGGAGCGGGTGCGCGCCGGCCGCCCGGCGGCGACGGCCCCGACGGGCACCTCGCTGCGCCGGTGGGCGCACGCGCTGGCCGAGGAAGCCGCCAGCCCTCAGCGGCTGGCGGAACTGCCGGTGTGGCAGCGGATTCTGCGTGGCGATGAACCGCTGCTGGGGGCTCGGGAGCTGGACCGGACCCGCGACGTCGCGGCGACGGTGGACACCGTGCGCGTCCAGGTAGCGGCCGGCGTCACCGACGCCGTGCTGACGACGGTGCCCGCGGTGTTCGGTTGCCGCGCCGACGAGGCGTTGCTGGCCGCCCTGACCCTGGCGCTGGCGCACCGCCGGCCGGGAACCTCGACGCTGGTACGCCTGGAGGGGCACGGCCGCGAGGAACACGTGGTGCCCGGGGCGGAGCTCTCCGGCACGGTCGGATGGTTCACCACGATGTACCCGGTGCGCCTGGACGCGGCCGGAGTGGACACGGCGCAGGCCTTCGCCGGTGGCCCGGCCGCCGGGCGGCTGATCAAGCTGGTCAAGGAGCAGCTGCGGGCGGTGCCGGACCACGGCCTGGGCTTCGGGCTGCTGCGTCATCTCAACCCGCGGACCGCCGCCGTGCTGGCCGCGGAACGGGAACCGCAGATCGGGTTCAACTATCTCGGCCGGTCACTCGGCGCGGCGCCGTCCGGCGCGGGGTGGGCCCCCGACACCGAGCACCGGGAGCTGACCACCGCGCCGGCCCCGGACCTGCCCGTGCTGTCGGCGCTGGAGATCAACGCTGTCGCCGCCGCGACCGCGGCCGGTGACGAGCTGACCGCCTACTTCGCCTTCCCGGCGGGGGTGCTGTCCCGCGCCGAGGTCAGCGAGATCGCCGGGCTGTGGGTGGCGGCGCTGACGGAACTGGCGCGGCATGCCGGACAACCCGGCGCCGGCGGGCTGACCCCGTCGGACGTGCCCCTGGTCGAGGTGAGCCAGGAGGAGATCGACGGCTGGGAGGCCCGGTTCGGCCGGCTGACCGCCGTCTGGCCGGCGACCCCGGCGCAGTCGGGCATTCTCTTCCAGGCCCGCCTGGCCGGCGCCTCGGTCGACCCCTACCAGGGGCAACTGGTGTTCCGGCTCTCCGGCGACATCGATCCGGAGCGGATGCGCCGGGCCGGCCAGGCGCTGCTGGAGCGGCACCCCACCCTCCGGGCGGCGTTCGCCCATGACGCCGCCGGCGAGGTCGTGCAGGTGGTGCCGGAGACGGTGACGCTGCCCTGGCGGCACCTCGACCTGGCCGGCGCCGACGAGCCCGAGCAGGTGTTCGGGCGCTTCCTCGCCGAGGACCGGGCGGCCCGGTTCGACCTGGCCGCCCCACCGCTCCTCCGGCTGGCCGTCGCCACCCGCGGGCCCGGCCGCGCCGACCTCGTGCTCTCGGCCCACCACACGCTCTTCGACGGCTGGTCCGCACCCTTGCTGATGCGCGACCTGCTGCTGCTCTACGCCTCGAACGGCGATCCGGCCACGCTGCCCCGCACCGGCGACTACGGGACCTTCCTGTCCTGGCTGGCCCGGCAGGACCGGGCCGAGGCCGCCCGGGTGTGGCAGGCCGAGCTCGACGGGATCGAGGAGCCGACCCTGCTCGCCCCCGGCTTCGCGGGCGCGGACGACCTCGGCCGGGACCAGGTCGACATCACCCTGCCGTTGCCGCGGGCGCAGGCGTTGAGCCGGCGGGCCGCCGAGCTGGGGGTCACCGTCAACACCCTGGTGCAGGGCGCCTGGGCGGTGCTGCTCGGCCAGCTCACCGGCCGGCAGGACGTGGTGTTCGGCGCCACCGTCTCCGGCCGCCCGCCGGCCGTCGCGGATGTCGAGTCGATGGTCGGGATGTTCATCAACACCGTCCCGGTACGCGTCACGTCCGCGCCCGGGGACACCCTCGCCGACGTGCTCACCCGGCTGCAGAGCCGGCAGGCCGGCGTGCTCGAGCACCACTTCCACGGGCTGCCGGAGATCCAGAAGGCCACCGGCCTGCCGTCGCTGTTCGACACGCTGGTGGTGTTCGAGTCGTTCCCGGTCGACCGGGAGGGCCTGGGCGCCGCCACCGACGCCGCGGACGGCATCACCTTCACCGGCTTCGACCCCTCCGCGGGCAACCACTATCCGCTGTGCCTGACGGCGGCGCCCGAACCCCATCTGACGCTGATGCTCCAGTACGCCCCCACTGCGTTCGAGCGGGCCACAGTGGAGACGTACGCCGCCCGCCTGGTCCGCATCCTCCAGCAGCTGGCGGACACACCCGGGACACGCGTGGCCCAGGTCGACACCCTCGATCCGGCCGAGCGGAGCCGGCTGCTCGCCGGGTGCGGCGAACCGCCGGTCCTGGACGTCACCATCACCGCACGCGTGGAAGCGCAAGCGTCTCGGACACCCGACGCGGTGGCTGTGGTCGCCGGGGACGAGTCGCTGACCTACGCCGAGCTGGACGCCTCCGCCGGACGGCTCGCGGCCCAGCTGGCGGCGCGCGGGGTGGGTCCGGAGTCCGTGGTGTGCATCGTGCTGCCGCGGACACCGGCGATGGTGGTGGCTCTGTTGGCGGTGCTCAAGGCGGGCGGCGCCTATCTGCCCGTCGACCCCGCCCACGCCGCGGGCCGGCTCCGGTCCGTCCTGCCCGACGCCCGGCCCGAGTTGATCCTCGCCGACGCCCGCACCCAGGATCTCCTTCCCGCCACCGACATACCCGTACACCTGCTCGACGAGGGCGACGCAGTGGCGGCCGCTGTGCCGCGACCGGCTTGCGCGGCGAATCTCGCGTACGTGATTTACACCTCGGGTTCGACGGGCGTTCCGAAGGGTGTCGGCATCTCGCATGCCACGGTGGTGAACGCGGTGGACTCGATGGTGGCGGATGCCGACATGGCGTCGGGGCGGCGGGTTCTGCTGGCGGCGTCGTTCGGTTTCGATGTGGCGGCGTTCGAGTTGTTCTCGGCGCTGATGACCGGGGGCACTGTCGAGATCGTCCGCGACGTGCTGGAGCTCACCGAACGCGACCGCTGGGACGTGGAGGTGCTGTGCCCGGTGCCGTCGGCGCTGGCCGAGTTGGTCGACCAGGTGGGTGAGCGCGTCTGTCCGGCGGCGTTGAACATTTCCGGGGAGGTGTTGACCCCGGCGCTGGCGCAACGGGTGCGTCAGTGGTGGCCGACGGCGCGGGTGATCAACAGTTATGGGCCGAGCGAGACGTTTTATGCGACGGCGCACCTGCTGGATCCCGGCCACTCGTATAGCGCGGGGGTGCCGATCGGCCGGCCGTTCCCGGGAGTGCGGGCCTATGTGCTGGGTCCCGGCCTGACGCTGTTGCCGCCCGGTGCGCCCGGCGAGTTGTATCTGGCCGGGGCGGGCCGCGGGTATCGGCGTCAGCCGGGGATGACGGCGGCGCGTTTCGTGGCTGATCCGTTCGGGCCCGCGGGTTCGCGGATGTACCGCACCGGCGACCTGGCGTGTGTGACGGCCGGCGGCGAGCTGATGCACCTGGGCCGGATCGACGCGCAGGTCAAGATCCGTGGTTACCGGGTGGAGCCGGGTGAGGTCGAGGCGGCGCTGCTCACCCATCCGGGCATCGCGCAGGCGGCCGTCGTGGCGCGGGATGCCGCTGACAGTAGTTTCCTGGCCGCCTACCTGGTCGGCGCCGGATCAGCGCTGCCACCGACGGTCTTGCGGGAGCACCTGGCCGACCGGCTGCCCGAGTACATGATTCCGTCCGCCTTCGTGTGGCTCGACCGGCTGCCGCTGTCCGCCAACGGCAAGCTCGACCACAAGGCCCTGCCGGCCCCGGACCTGAGCTCGACCGAATACTTCCGGGAGCCCGCCACCGCCCGGGAGAAGGCCTTGGCGGTGTTGTTCGCCGAGGTGCTCGGTGTGGAGCGGGTCGGCGCCGACGACAGCTTCTTCGCGCTCGGCGGCCATTCGCTGCTCGCCACGAGGCTGATCACCCGGGTCCGGGCCGAACTGGGCGTGGAGATACCCATCCGCAAGATCTTCGACCTGCCGACCGTGGCCGCGCTCGCCGCCTGGACCGAGGAGTCGGTCGTGCCCCTGCGTCCCCGTCTGCGCAAGCCGCTCGTGAAGGAGTGAGGCCCGTGATCCCGTTGTCGTACGCGCAGCGCCGCATGTGGGTGACGCATCAGCTGGAACGCGGGGCGGAGACGTACCACATCTCCCCGGTGTTCCGGCTGTCCGGACCGCTGGACCAGGACGCCCTCGCCGCGGCGATCAGCGACGTCGTCGACCGGCACGAGATCCTGCGCACCGTCTATGTCACCGATGACGACGACGAGCCCTGGCAGCGGGTGCTGCCGCCGGCGCCCGTGCCGGTGCCGGTGCTCGACGTGGCGCCCGACGACGTGCCGGGCGCGGTCGCCGAGGTCGTCGCGCGCCGGTTCGACCTGGCGGCCGACATCCCGTTGCGGGCCGCCCTGTTCCGCTGCGGCCCCGGGGAACACGTCCTGGCGCTCGTGATCCACCACATCGCCACCGACGGCGCCTCGGTCGTGCCGCTGGCCCGCGACCTGTCCGCCGCCTATGCCGCGCGCGCGGCGGGCCGGGCGCCGGTGTGGGAGCCGCTGGCCGTGCAGTACAAGGACTACGCCGAATGGCAGCAGGATCTGCTCGGCGATCCGGCGGATCCGGAGAGCCTGGCCGCCGGGCAGATCGACTACTGGCGTACGGAGCTGGCGGGGGTGCCGCAGCCGCTGAACCTGCCGCTGGACCGTCCCCGGCCCCCCGGGCGGGACCGGTTGCACGGCGACAAGGTCACGTTCCGGGCGGACGCCGAGGTGGCGACCGGGCTGCAGAAGCTGGCCGACGAACGCGGCATGACGATGTCGATGGTCCTGGAGGCCGGGCTGGCGGTGCTGCTGCACAAGCTCGGCGGCGGGGACGACGTGACGATCGGGACGCCCATCGCCGGGCGCACCGACGAGGCGCTCGCCGACCTGGTCGGCTTCTTCGTCAACACCCAGGTCCTGCGGGTGGGTCTGGCCGGCGATCCCTCGTTCGCGGATCTGCTCACCCGGGTACGGGAGAAGGCGCTGGCCGCGTACGAGCACCAGGATCTGCCGTTCGACCTGCTGGTGGAGCAGATCAACCCGGACCGCTCGCCGGCGTACCAGCCGCTGTTCCAGGTGATGTTCGCCTGGCAGAACTGGGCGCGGCAGGACCTCGAGATGCCCGGGCTCACCGTCCGGTTCGAGCAGCACCACGTGTCGACCGCCATGTTCGATCTGTTCTTCAGCATGGCGCTGGACGAATCGGGTGCGCTGTGGGGCGACCTGATGTACGCGACCGAGCTGTTCGACCGCGACACCGCCGAGGCACTGGCGGCCCGGTTCGGCCGGGTGCTGGAGCAGGTGGCCACCGATCCCCAGATCCCGGTCAGCGACATCGAGGTGCAGTCCTGGCGGGAGCGCGAGTGGTTGCTGCGAGGAGTCAACGACACGGCTCATCCGGAGGTGCCCGGCACGCTGGCTGATGCGTTCGAGGCGCAGGTACGCCGTACCCCCGATCGGGTTGCTCTGATCGGTGAGCGGGAGTCGGTGACGTACGAGGAATTGAACCGCCGGGCGAACCGGCTGGCGCACTGGCTGATCGAGCGCGGCGCCGGCCCGGAATCCGTTGTGGGGGTGCAGATTCCGCGATCGGTGGACCTGGTGGTCGCGGTTCATGCGGTGGTCAAGGCGGGAGCGGCGTATCTGCCGTTGGACGTGGACCTTCCGGCGGAACGGCTGCAGCAGGTTCTGTCCAGCGCGCAGCCGCTGCTGGTGCTGCAGGACGCGTTGCCCGACCTGTCGGCGTACTCGGAGGAGGATCCGGCGCGGGAGATGTCGCCGGACAACGCGGCGTACGTGATCTCTACGTCAGGGTCGACCGGGGTTCCCAAGGGCGTGCTGGTCTCGCACCGGTCGATCATGAACCGGATCGGCTGGGGGCTGTCGCACTTCCAGGTGACGGCCGACGACCGCGTGCTGTTGAGCACGTCGGCGAGTTTCGACGTGTCGGTGCCGGAGTTGTTCGCGCCGTTGCAGGTGGGTGCGGCGGTGGTGGTGGCGCGTCCGGACGCACGGCGCGATCCGGCGTACCTGGTGGAGCTGATCGGCCGTGAGCGGGTGACCGGCGCGGATTTCGTGCCGTCGCTGCTGGAGGTGTTCACCGCCGCGCCGGGCGCGGGCGACTGCGACAGCCTGCGCTGGATCGAGGTCGCGGGGGAGGCCTTCCCGGCGGTGCTGGCGAACAGGGTCGCCGCGTTGCTGCCCGGATGTGCGGTGCACAACGTGTACGGGCCGACCGAGGCGGCAGTGGAGGTGACGTCCTGGCAGCACGTGCCGGGCGCCGACCGGGTGCCCATCGGGACGCCGATCTGGAACACCCAGGTGTACGTGCTGGACGAGAACCTGCGCCCGGTGGCCCCGGGGGTCGCCGGCGAGCTGTACCTGGCGGGGACCGGGCTGGCCCGGGGTTATGCCGGGCAGCCGGGCTCCTCCGCGCACCGGTTCGTGGCGTGCCCGTTCGGGGCCGGCGGCCGGCGGATGTATCGCACCGGGGACGTGGTGCTGTGGAACAAGGACGGCGCGCTGGAGTACGTGGGGCGTACCGACGCCCAGGTGAAGGTCCGCGGCTTCCGCATCGAGCCCGGCGAGATCGAGCACGTGCTGACGGCGCATCCGCAGGTGGCGCGGGCGGCGGTGGTGGCCCGCGAGGACGAGCAGGGCGGCAAGCGCCTGGTGGCGTACGTGGTCCCGGACCCGGCCGCAGCGGTGGCCGACGCCGAAGCCCAGGTGGACGAGTGGCGGCAGGTGTACGAGGACCACTACACCGAGCCCGGCGACAGCACCTGGGGCGCCGACTTCCGGGGCTGGAAGTCCAGTTACGACGGCGAGCCGATCGCCGTGGACGAGATGCGTCAATGGCGTGCCGCGGCGGTCGAGCAGGTGCTGCGGTCGGCTCCGCGGCGGGTGCTGGAGATCGGCGTCGGCTCGGGCCTGCTGCTCGCGCCGATCGTGGCGGAGGTCGAGCAGTACTGGGGGACCGACATCTCGGCCACGGTGGTGCAGCGGCTGGGGGAGCAGGCTGAACACGCCGGTTTCGGTGACCGGGTGCGGTTGAGCGCCCAGCCGGCTGACGACGTGTCCGGGCTGCCCCGGGGCTTCTTCGACGCGGTCGTGCTCAACTCGGTGGTGCAGTACTTCCCGGACATCGGCTACCTGGACCGCGTCCTGGCGCAGGCCATGGACCTCCTCGAGCCGGGTGGCCGGCTGATCGTCGGCGATGTGCGTAACGCCGCGACACTGCGGCTGCTGCTGACCGCGGTGCAGCGCGCAGCGCGGACGCACGCGCCGCCGGAGCAGGTACGCGCGATGGTCGACCAGGCGCTGCTCCTCGAGCGGGAGCTGGTGGTCGCCCCCGAGTGGTTCGCCGAGTGGGCCGCCGCGCACGGCGCCGCGGCCGACATCCGGCTGAAGCCGGGGGCGGCGCATAACGAGCTGACCCGGCACCGCTACGAGGTCGTCCTGCACAAGCAGCCGGCCGGCGTGCTCGACCTGGCACAGGTGCCCGCGCAGTCGTGGGGCCGGGAGATTCCCGATCTGGCCGCCCTGCGCGCCCGCCTGGACGGCCCGCTGCGGGTGACCGGGATACCCAACGCGCGGCTGACGGAGGAAGCGGCCGCGGCGACCGCAGCCGGCGTGCTGAGTCCGGTCCGCCTCGGCGGGGAACCGGTCGATCCGGACCACCTCCTCGCCTGGGCACGGGAGCAAGGCCGCGAGGCGGTCATCACGTGGTCGGGCAAGGCCGTCGACGGCTTCGACGCGGTGTTCCTGCCCGGGCGGCGGGCCGTGTCCGGGAGCTTCGTCGGCCGTGGCGCCGGTCCCGCCGCGAACGCCCCGGCGCTGGCCACCACGATCGGGTCGCTGGTGCTGGAGCTGCCCGGCTACCTGCGCGATCGGCTGCCGGACTACATGGTGCCCGCCGCGGTGGTGCCGCTTCCGGAGCTCCCGACGACCCCGGCCGGAAAACTCGACCGCCGCGCCCTGCCGCCGGAGCACACCACCACCCTGAACGGCGGCGCCCCACGCAACTCCCACGAGGAGCAGTTGTGCGCCTTCTTCAGCGAGCTGCTGGGCGTGGAGAAGGTGGGGATCGAGGACGACTTCTTCGTCCTCGGCGGGCACTCGTTGCTCGCCACCCGGCTCAGCGCCCGCATCCGCAAACAGTTCGACGTCGACATGCCGGTGCGGACGATCATCCAGTACCCCACGGTGGCCGAGCTGGCCGCGCTGCTGCTCGCCGGCGCGATCCCCGACGAGCACGTGGACTCGTTCGCGGTCGTGCTGCCCCTGAACCGGGATCCCGGTACGGGCAAACCGCCGGTGTGGTTCTTCCACGGCGGCGGCGGGCTGGGCTGGGCGTACTTCACGTACGCGCCGTACCTGCCGGACCGGCCGGCGTACGCGCTGCAGTCCCGCGGCTTCGCCGGCGCCGAGACGCCGGCCCGGTCGGTGCCGGAGATGATCGACGACTACCTCGCCCAGATGCTCGCGATCCAGCCGGAAGGGCCCTTCTTCCTGGTCGGCTGGTCGTACGGCGGCCCGGTCGTGCACGCCGTCGCGACCGAGCTGGCCCGGCGCGGGCACCGCATCGAGCTGCTGGCGATCCTGGACTCCCAGCCGGCGAGCGGGTTCAAGGACCTGCCGGGCCGGGTGGAGTCCTACTACCGCGAGGAGCTCGAGGAGTACTTCGGCCGGTTCATGAACACCGAGAACATGGAGCACTTCCTGGACACCATGGCGCGGGTGGGCGCCAACAACATCGCCAGGATGGGCGAGTACGACTCGCCGGTCTACCCCGGCGACGTGGTGTTCTTCCACGCCCGGCTCGGCAAGGCCGACGGCTCCTGGGCGACCGAGTGGCGGCCGCACGTGCTCGGCTCCATCGAGGAGCACGTCGTGGACGCCACCCACCACGACCTGCACATGCCCAAACCCGCGGCACAGGTCATGAAGGTCCTCACCCGAAAGCTGGCGCAGTGACGCCCCCGGGTGAGCCGCGCCTCGTGCTTCCGACCAGACGTCAAGGAGATCAGGATCATGGTTGACCCGGTCATCAGCCTGCTCAGCCGCGAGTTCAAGGACGACCCCATCGCCGCGTACGCGCGCCTGCGGGAGATGTCCCCGCTCGTGCGCATCGGGTTCCCGGGCGGGCCGCCGGTCTGGCTGATCACGCGGAACGAGGGCGTCAAGGCGGCGCTGGCCG
>Ga0190269_10001675_pt1 | contig 10491 bp, 9 predicted proteins | sample Popmic249IS_FD_133749 | JGI IMG/M metagenome (GOLD analysis project Ga0190269, IMG submission 133749) | Populus adjacent soil microbial communities from riparian zone of Blue River, Arizona, USA - 249 IS | ecosystem: Environmental > Terrestrial > Soil > Riparian zone | place: USA: Arizona... | reverse complement strand
GGCGAAGGCCCGGATCGGGCACTTCGCCGAGGCGCAGGTGCTGCAGAGCCTCGGTGTGGACTACATCGACGAGTCCGAGGTGCTGACGCCGGCCGACTACGCCAACCACATCGACAAGTGGGCGTTCACCGTGCCGTTCGTGTGCGGCGCCACCAACCTGGGTGAGGCCCTCCGGCGCATCGCCGAGGGTGCGGCGATGATCCGCTCGAAGGGTGAGGCCGGCACCGGCAACGTCGTCGAGGCCACCCGGCACATGCGGTCGATCCGGTCGGAGATCCGCCGGCTGACCACGCTCGACGAGACCGAGCTGTTCGTCGCGGCGAAGAACCTGCAGGCGCCGTACGAGCTGGTCAAGGAGGTGGCGACGCTCGGCAAGCTGCCGGTCGTGCTGTTCACCGCCGGTGGCATCGCCACCCCCGCCGACGCCGCGATGATGATGCAGCTCGGCGCCGAGGGTGTGTTCGTCGGCTCGGGCATCTTCAAGTCCGGTGACCCGGCGAAGCGGGCCGAGGCCATCGTCAAGGCCACCACGTTCCACGACGACCCCGACGTCATCGCGAAGGTGTCCCGGGGGCTCGGCGAGGCGATGGTGGGCCTGAACGTCGACACGTTGCCGGTCGACCAGAAGTACGCGTCCCGCGGCTGGTGAGCCCGGCGGGCCGCCGCTGGCATCGGCGGGCGCTGCACGTTTCGTGCCGCAGTAGGGGCACGAAACGTGCAGCGCCCGCTCGGCTGTCCCCCCGATAGACTGGAATTCCGTGAGTTCTCCCGTCATTGGTGTGTTCGCTCTTCAGGGCGACGTTCGTGAGCACCTGGCCGCCTTGCGCGCGGCCGGTGCCGAGGCCGTGCCGGTCCGGCGCCCGTCGGAGCTGGCGGCCGTCGACGGTCTGGTGGTCCCCGGCGGGGAATCCACCACGATGAGCCGGCTGGCGTCGGTGTTCGAGCTGCTCGAGCCGGTGCGCTCGCGGATCGCCGAGGGGCTGCCGGTCTACGGGTCGTGCGCGGGCATGATCATGCTGGCCTCGACCGTCCTGGACGGACGGGCCGATCAGCAGAGTTTCGGCGGCATCGACATGGTGGTGCGGCGCAACGCGTTCGGCCGTCAGGTCGACTCGTTCGAGACGGAGCTGGAGTTCCGGGGCGTCGACGGCGCTCCGGTGCACGCGGTTTTCATCCGCGCGCCGTGGGTGGAGGGCACCGGCCCGGACGTCGAAGTCCTCGCCCGGGTAAGCGGCGGCCCCGCGGACGGTAGGATCGTCGCGGTCCGGCAGGGGAACCTGCTCGCGACCTCTTTCCACCCGGAGCTCACCGGTGACCTCCGCGTGCACGGTTTGTTCGTCGAAATGGTGCGGCGCGAGCTCGGGTCGGGGAGCACGGCGGACGAACGACCGATCGAGGAGGCAGTACGGTGAGCGGCCACTCCAAATGGGCTACCACGAAGCACAAAAAGGCCGTCATCGACGCCAAGCGCGGCAAGATGTTCGCCAAGCTGATCAAGAACGTCGAGGTCGCGGCGCGCACCGGCGGCGGTGACCCGGCCGGCAACCCGACGCTCTACGACGCCATCCAGAAGGCGAAGAAGAGCTCGGTCCCGAACGACAACATCGACCGGGCGGTCAAGCGTGGCTCCGGCGCCGAGGGCGGTGGCGCCGACTACCAGACGATCACGTACGAGGGTTACGGCCCCAACGGCGTCGCGGTGCTGATCGAGTGCCTCACCGACAACCGGAACCGGGCGGCGTCGGAAGTGCGCACCGCGATGACCCGCAACGGCGGCGCGATGGCCGACCCGGGCAGCGTCGCGTACCTGTTCAACCGCAAGGGCGTCATCATCGTCCCGAAGGGCGAGCTCACCGAGGACGACGTGCTGATGGCCGTGCTCGACGCCGGCGCCGAGGAGGTCAACGACCTCGGCGAGGAGTTCGAGGTCGTCAGCGAGCCGACCGACCTGGTCGCGGTGCGCACCGCACTGCAGGACGCGGGCATCGACTACGACTCGGCCGACTCGAGCTTCGTGCCCAGCATGCAGGTCCCGCTGGACGCCGAGGCCGCGCGCAAGGTGTTCAAGCTGATCGACGCGCTGGAAGACAGCGACGACGTGCAGAACGTGTACGCGAACTTCGACGTCTCCGACGAGGTCATGGCCGAGGTCGGTTAGTACTGTGGTTTGATCGCCTTCGTACCGAACAGCTGTACGGAGGTGGACGGGCTTGCGCGTGCTCGGGGTCGATCCGGGGCTCACCCGCTGCGGGGTCGGAATGGTGGACGGGGCGCCGGGGCGGCGCTGCGCTCTCGTGCACGTGGACGTGATCCGCACTCCGGCCGACGCCGAGCTGGGGCCACGGCTGGTGGCGCTCGCCGACGGGCTCGAGTCCCTCGTCGCGGAGTACCGGCCCGACGTGGTCGCGGTGGAGCGGGTGTTCGCGCAGCACAACGTCCGTACCGTGATGGGTACCGCGCAGGTGGCGGGGCTGGCGCTGGTCGCCGCGACGAGGGCCGGGCTGCCGGTCGCGCTGCACACGCCCTCGGAGGTGAAGGCCGCGGTGACCGGGTCGGGCTCGGCGGACAAGTCGCAGGTGGGGTTGATGGTCGCGCGGATCCTCGGGCTCTCGGCGGTGCCGAAGCCCGCGGACGCCGCCGACGCGCTCGCGCTGGGCATCTGTCATCTCTGGCGGGCTCCCGCGCAGGCCCGCATCCAGGCGGCTCTGGCACGCGGGCGCGGCGCCGGCGCGGCGGGCACCGGGCGTGGTACCGGTGCGCCTGGCGCCGGGCGTGGTACCGGTACGCCTCGCGGCGGGCGCGGCGCGGGTCTGCCGGAAGCCGGGCGTGGCCGGCCGGTCGAGCCGGGGGCGGCCGCGCCCGGCTCCGAGGCGGTGGGCGCGTGATCGCCTCGGTGCGCGGAGACGTGGTGGCGGTCGGACCGGACGGCGCCGTGGTGGAGGTCGGCGGTGTCGGGATCGCCGTGCACTGCACGCCGGCGACGCTGGCCGGACTGCGCGTCGGCTCGCCGACCCGGCTCGCGACGAGCCTGGTCGTCCGGGAGGACTCGCTGACCCTCTACGGTTTCGCCACCGACGACGAGCGGTCGCTCTTCGAGCTGCTCCAGACGGCGAGCGGCGTCGGACCCCGGCTCGCCCTGGCCGTGCTGGCCGTGCACTCCCCGGACGCGATCCGGCTGGCGATCGCGGCGGCCGACACCGCGGCGCTGACCCGCGTGCCGGGCATCGGCAAGAAGGGCGCCGAGCGGCTGGTGCTCGAGCTGCGCGACCGGATCGGCTCGGTCGACCCCGTCGCCGTGCCCGCGCCGGACGCGCCGGGCGTCGCCTGGCAGGCCCAGGTGCGCGACGGCCTGACCAGCCTGGGCTGGTCGGCCAAGGAGGCCGAGGACGCGCTGACCGTCATCGCCGCCGACGCCGAGGGCAAGCCGATCGACGTGGCCGTCGCGCTGCGGCGAGCCATCCAGCTGCTGGGGCGGAACCGATGAGCTCCTCCGACGAGGTCGTCTCGGCGTACGCGGCGCCGGGGGAGCAGGACGTCGAGACCAGCCTGCGCCCCCGCCAGCTGGGCGAGTTCATCGGGCAGCACCGCGTCCGGGAACAGCTCGAGGTGCTGCTGCACAGCGCGCAGCGACGCAACCGGCCGCCCGACCACATCCTGCTCTCCGGGCCGCCGGGGCTGGGCAAGACGAGCCTCGCGATGATCGTCGCGGCCGAGCTCGGCAGCGCGATCCGGGTGACGAGCGGCCCGGCGATCGAGCGCTCCGGTGATCTGGCCGCCGTGCTCACCACGCTCGCGCACGGCGACGTGCTGTTCATCGACGAGATCCACCGCATCGCCCGCCCGGCCGAGGAGCTGCTGTACTCGGCGATGGAGGACTTCCGCGTCGACGTCGTCGTGGGCAAGGGGCCCGGTGCCACCGCGATTCCGCTGGACGTCGAGCCGTTCACGCTGGTCGGTGCCACCACCCGGTCGGGGTTGCTGACCGGGCCGCTGCGCGACCGGTTCGGCTTCGTGGCCCATCTGGACTTCTACGACCCGCCCGACCTGGAGCGGGTACTGGCCCGCTCGGCGGCGATCCTCGGCGTCCGGATCGACCCGGCCGGTGCCGCGGAGATCGCGAGCCGCTCCCGGGGCACACCCCGCATCGCCAACCGTCTGCTGCGGAGGGTGCGCGACTACGCGGAGGTCCGGGCCGACGGGTACGTCACCGAGGACGTCGCCAGGGCAGCGCTCACCGTGTACGAGGTGGACCGGGTCGGCCTCGACCGGCTCGACCGCGCCGTGCTGGACGCGCTCGTCTCGTCGTTCGGCGGGGGACCGGTGGGGCTCTCGACGCTCGCGGTGGCGGTCGGGGAGGAGCCGGGCACGGTGGAGGAGGTCGCCGAGCCGTTCCTGGTGCGGGCCGGCCTGCTGGCCCGGACGCCGCGCGGCCGGATCGCGACGCCGGCGGCCTGGGCCCACCTGGGCAAGACACCGCCGCCCGGCTCACCCGCCGCGCTCGCGGCCGGGGCTGCCTCGTCAGGGGTGGCCGGATCCGCGCCGTCCGCGCCGGACGATCTGTTCGGTGGCTCGTTCCGCGCCGGCTCCTGACGCTCCCGCCGGGTGCGGAACCATCACGGGGAGTGGGGCGTTGACGAACCGTCGACGAGGCTCACCACCCCTCGTTCTGCTGCGGAGGGTTACCGCGTGACGGCCACCCGAGCATCTGCCACTAGACTTCCGCAGTCGCACCCCCGCACCACCCCGCTGACGTAATTTCGAAAGGGCCCTCCGTGGTAGTCGCCGCAGATCAAGCTCAGAGCGGCGGGAGCATATTGCCGCTGTTGCTCCTGGTCGGTGTGTTCGCGCTGATGTACTTCCTGGTCATCCGACCGCAGTCGCAGCGCCGTAAGCAGATGACCCAGATGCAGAACGCGGTCGAAGAGGGCGCGCCGGTCATGACGCTGGGCGGCCTCTACGGAACGGTCGTGAGCTCGGACGGCGAGTCGGTCGTCCTGGAGGTTTCTCCGGGCGTGACGAACCGGTACGCGCGCGCCGCGATCGCCAAGGTGCTCTCCGACGAAGAAGCCGTCAAGGCGGGGCTGGCGCCCAACGAGGACGCGGCCGACCTCGACGACGAGCCGGTCGTCGACAGCACGGTCGTCGACGCCCCCGTCGCCGACAGCACCCCGGTCGTCGTCGACACCCCCGTCGCCGAGAAGCCAGCCCCGGCCGCGCCGGCCACCCCGGTCGACCCCACCGCGGATCCGCGCCCGGCTTCCGAGGCGGACACCGGCTCCGACCGCCGTTGAACATCGCGTCGGTGGCGGGGCGCGAAACGCGCCGCGCCACCGGCGGACCCGGTAAGGGCCTGCACAGCGCAGGCTGACCGGATAGCGTCATCAATCGGACGTACCGTCGCCGCCCCCCAGCCGGCCCAGTGGCCACCGGGTCCGGCGCGAGAGCGGCGGTAGCGCGAACTCACCGGGGCGGCAGACGTTGCCACCCCGAGCACTGAAGGAGACCTTTCAGCGTGGCACCACCTCGCGGACAGCTGCGTGCCGGGCGGTATCTCGCCTCTCTCGCGGTCATTCTGATCGCGCTCTACGCGCTCGTGTTTCTTCAGGGCAGTGGGTCGGTGAAGGACAAGCTCACCCCGCGCCTCGGCCTCGACCTGCAGGGCGGCACCACGGTGACGCTGCACGCGGCGCAGGCGGGCGGCAAGGCCCCGGACGCCGAGCAGCTCGAGCAGGCCCGGCAGATCATCGAGAACCGGGTCAACGGCACCGGTGTCGCCGAGGCCGAGGTCGTCACCGAGGGCAACAGCAACATCGTCATCAACGCCCCCGGCGAGAACAACGACGCGATCAAGCAGGTCGGCGAGCCGGCCCAGCTGCGCTTCCGTGCGGTGCTCGAGTCCGCGCAGGACATCGTCGCGATCAAGGCCGCCGCTGCGGCCGCGGCCACTCCCGCGCCCTCGACGTCCGGCACGGCGAGCCCGGCACCGTCGGCCTCCGGCAGCGCGTCGCCCACCCCGACCACGTCGGCCGCCGTGCAGGCGAGCCCGTCGGCGTCCGGCAACGGCGGTGGTGGTGGCGGTGCTCCGGCGGCGGCTCCGGCCGCCGAGGACACGCCCTCCCCGGCGCCGTCGGCCTCCGCCTCGGCCGCGCCGAGCCCGAGCGCCTCGGCGGGTGCGACGCCGTCCGGCAGCGCCTCGCCGACCCCGACCCCGGCCGCGACCCCGACGTCGGCGAGCCAGGCGGCGCTGCAGAAGTCCGCGCTCGCCAAGTTCCCGAAGGAAGCGGCCACCTACGTCCAGCAGGGCACGGCCGAGGACTTCGCTGGTGCGGCCACCAACCCGCAGCTCGCCGCGATCTTCGAGCCGGGCGCCGGGAAGCTGACCGACGCCGAGGTCGCCGCGCTGCCGCTGGACTGGCAGTACAAGGTCCCGTGGATCACCTGCAAGATGCTCGACGACCGGCCCGCCGGCTCCATCGACCCGGTGAACGCGCAGGTCATCGCGTGTGACGGCAACACCAAGTACAAGCTGGAGAAGGCCGGTGTCGTCGGCACCGACGTCAAGACGGCCAGCTTCACGTTCGATCAGCGGCAGGGCGGCTGGGTCGTCAACCTGAAGTTCACCAGCAAGGGCCAGGACAAGTGGACCAACCTGACCAAGGCCACGCTGCAGAAGCAGGTCGCGGTCGTCCTGGACAACACGGTGATCTCGGCGCCGACCACCAACGAGGTGATCACCGGTGACACCCAGATCAGCGGTCAGTTCACCAAGGCCGAGGCGCAGGATCTCTCCGCGAAGCTGAAGTTCGGCGCGCTGCCGCTCTCGTTCACGGTGGAGACCGCCGAGTCGATCAGCCCGACGCTCGGCATCGAGCAGCTCCAGGCCGGCCTGCTCGCCGGCGGCATCGGTCTGGCCCTGGTCGTCGTCTACTCCCTGCTCTACTACCGCGCGCTCGGCCTGGTGACGATCGCCAGCCTGGTGGCCTCCGGCGCGATCATCTTCGCCTCGGTCGTGCTGCTCGGACGGCAGATCGGGTTCACGCTGACGCTGGCGGGTGTCGCCGGCTTCATCGTCGCCGTGGGTATCACGGCCGACTCGTTCGTCGTGTTCTTCGAACGCCTGAAGGACGAGGTGCGCGACGGCCGGAGCGTCCGTTCGGCGGTGCCGCGGGCGTGGGTCCGGGCCCGGCGGACGATCCTCTCCGCCGACGCGGTGTCGTTCCTGGCGGCGGCCGTGCTCTACATCCTGGCCGTCGGCGCGGTGAAGGGCTTCGCGTTCACGCTGGGGCTCTCCACGCTGGTCGACATCATCATCGTTTTCCTCTTCACCCACCCGCTGGTCGCCCTGCTCTCCCGGTCGCGCCGGTTCACGTCCCCGCGCTTCTCGGGCCTGGGTACGCTGCGTAAGGCCTCCGACGCGCCCGGCGTCGGGGCAGCCGGACGGCGCGCGGCGACCGCCCGTCGTGTCAGCCCGAAGGAGTCCTGAGATGGGACTGGCCGGACGCCTCTATCGGGGCGAGACCAACATCGACTTCATCGGGTCGCGGAAGCGGTGGTACATCGCCTCGGCGGTCCTGGTCGTGATCTGCATCCTCGCGTTCGCGCTTCGCGGGTTCAACTGGGGCATCGAGTTCTCCGGTGGCACGTCGTTCGTGTTCAAGCAGCCGAGCGGCGTCACCCAGGAGCAGGTCGCGGAGACGATCGACGCCGCCGGCGTCGAGGTGCAGACCGTGCAGGAGGCGGGCCGCGGCGGTGACGCCAAGTTCGTCGTCAAGACCGCTTCGCTGACGCCGACGCAGACCACCGAGGTCAAGCAGGCGCTGGCCGCGAAGTACGACCTGGGCGTCAACGACATCACCGACAACGCGGTGAGCTCGTCCTGGGGCGGGCAGGTCACCGAGAAGGCGCTGATCGCGCTGGTCGTCTTCCTCGTGCTGGTCGCCGCGTACCTGGCGATCCGGTTCGAGGCCAAGATGGCGATCGCGGCGCTGCTCGCGCTGCTGCACGACCTGCTGCTGACGGCGGGCGCCTACGCGATCATCGGCTTCGAGGTCACCCCCTCGACGATCGTCGGCCTGCTCACGATCCTCGGTTTCTCGCTCTACGACACGGTCGTCGTGTTCGACAAGGTCTCCGAGGACACCCGCGGCATCGTCGGTGGCTCGCGGATCGACTACGCCGGTGCCGCGAACAACGCGGTGAACGAGACGCTGATGCGCTCGATCAACACCTCGCTGATCTCGCTGCTGCCCGTCGGTGGCCTGCTGTTCGTCGGTGCCGGCCTGCTCGGCGTCGGAACGCTCAAGGACCTGGCGCTGGTGCTGTTCGTCGGTCTGGCGGCCGGTGCCTACTCGTCGCTGTTCCTGGCGACGCCGTGGCTGGTCGACATGAAGGAGCGCGAGCCGCGGTACAAGGCGCTCAAGGAGCGCGTCCGGAACCGCCGCGCCAACGCGGCCAAGGCCGGAGAAGCCGAGCCGGCCGAGACCACCGACGCGATCGACGCCGAGGGCGAGGACGTCGCCGAGGCCGACGACACGGACGACACCGACCGCGAACCGGCCACCGCCGGGGCGGGCTCGGGCAGCACCACCCGGACGTCGTCGGCCAACCGCCAGCAGCAGCCGCGGCGGCGCCCCGGCGGGAGCCGGCCGAGTCGCCCCAGCGGAAGCCGCAAGAAGCGATGACGGCGGCTGACTCCGTCACGCCGGGAGCCGGTACGGCCGAGCACGGGCCGCCGGCCGGTACGGCCGAGCACGCGTCGCACGGGCCGGTGGCCGGTACGGCCGAGCACGCGTCGCACGGGCCGGTGGCCGGCCGGATCGGCAGCGGGCCGGTGACGCCGGCCGCGGTCAGCGATCTGATCGCCGCCCACGTGATCGACGTCCCCGACTTCCCGAAGCCGGGCGTCGGGTTCAAGGATCTGACCCCGCTGTTCTCCAACGGTCCGGCGTTCGCGCAGGTGATCGACGCGATCGCCACCGAGTACGGCGGCGCGTTCGACGTGGTGGCCGGCATCGAGGCGCGCGGCTTCGTGCTGGCCGCCGCGGTGGCCTACGCCAGCGGCGCGGGCCTGGTACCGATCCGCAAGGCCGGGAAGCTTCCGCGCAAGACCGTGTCGGCGGCGTACGCGCTCGAGTACGGCGAGGCCGTGCTCGAGGTGCACGCGGACGCGTTCGAGCCGGGCGCGCGGGTGCTCCTGCTCGACGACGTGCTGGCCACCGGAGGTACTGCGGCGGCCGCGATCTCGCTGGTCGAGCAGGCCGGTGGGCGGGTCGTCGGGTTCTCCGTGCTGATGGAGCTGGCGTTCCTGGACGGCCGCGCACGCCTCCCCGAGCAGGAAGTTCACGCGCTGCTGACGGTGTGATCGGAAGCGCTTCTCTTCCGATCTCGGATGGCAGGGTGGGGGCGAATCGGCTCGGCGGGCATCAACCGTCCGGCCATGCTGTTGTGACCAGTCGGGTAGCAGTCGCTGGCCCGGGCTCCTGTGGAAGGCGCCACGGTCGGCGATGCCCGCCCGCGTAGCATGGAGACAGCTCGATGCGTCCAGCAGAGGGAGCGGCCTGTGTCAGACGTCGCGCCGACGGTCACCGGCGGTCAGCGGGAGCCGATCCCGGTTGCCGGTGAGGACTCGGCTGCGCCCGTAGCGGCCCGTAACGGTGAGGGCACCGTCGACGGGGCGCTGCCGCACGCCGACTCGGTGGCCGGCAACGGTGCGGAGTCGTCGACGATCGGGACGCCCACCGGCCGCCGCGTCCGGGCGGCGCTGGCCCGGATCAGCACGCCGTCGTGGCAGGGCGCGGTCAACGTCGTGCTCGAGCCGCTGGTCGCCACGCACCGGGCCGCACACCCCAAGGCCGACGTCCGGCTGCTCCAGAAGGCCTACGACGTCGCCGAGCAGTTCCATCGGGGCCAGCTGCGCAAGTCCGGCGACCCGTACATCACGCACCCGCTCGCGGTGGCGACGATCCTGGCCGAGCTGGGCATGGACACCACCACGCTGGTGGCCGCGCTGCTCCACGACACGGTCGAGGACACCGGCTACACGCTCGAGCAGCTGCACGCCGACTTCGGCGGCGAGGTCGCGCACCTCGTCCACGGCGTCACCAAGCTCGACAAGGTGCAGTTCGGCGATGCCGCCGAGGCCGAGACGATCCGCAAGATGGTCGTCGCGATGGCCCGTGACCCGCGCGTCCTGGTCATCAAGCTCGCCGACCGGCTGCACAACATGCGCACGCTGCGCTTCCTGCCGCGCCCCAAGCAGGAGAAGAAGGCCCGCGAGACGCTCGACGTGCTGGCGCCGCTGGCTCACCGGCTCGGGATGAACACGGTCAAGTGGGAGCTGGAAGACCTCGCGTTCATGACCCTCTACCCCAAGCGGTACGAGGAGATCGCGCGGCTGGTGCAGGAGCACTCGCCGGCTCGTGACCGGGGTCTGGCCGAGGTCACCAACCAGGTCCAGAACGACCTGAAGAACGCGAAGATCCGCGCCACCGT
>Ga0190269_10001674_pt1 | contig 10495 bp, 10 predicted proteins | sample Popmic249IS_FD_133749 | JGI IMG/M metagenome (GOLD analysis project Ga0190269, IMG submission 133749) | Populus adjacent soil microbial communities from riparian zone of Blue River, Arizona, USA - 249 IS | ecosystem: Environmental > Terrestrial > Soil > Riparian zone | place: USA: Arizona... | reverse complement strand
CGGCGCCGCTGGTCGCGCTGCTCGCTGGGGTTTCGCTGCGCTCCACAGCCAGCCTACACTTGGCCAAGGAGTCCCCATGATCGCCGTGATCTTCGAAGTCTGGCCGCACGAGGAACACCGCGCTGCCTATCTCGACTGGGCCGCCCGCCTGCGGCCCGAGCTCGAGGAGATGGAGGGCTTCCTCTCCATCGAGCGCTTCCAGAGCCTGACCACGCCGGGCAAGCTGCTGTCCCTGTCCTTCTGGCGCGACGAGGAGTGCCTGGCGCGCTGGCGCCAGCGCGAGGCGCACCGCGCGGCGCAGGCTGCGGGCCGCAAGGCCCTGTTCCGTGATTACCACCTGCGCATCGCGTCGGTCATCCGCGACTACGGGCTGGAAGACCGCGCGCAGGCGCCCGAGGACTCGCGCCGGCTGCACGGCTAGCGCATCACGCCAGGAGCCGCGCCTTTTCCAGCAGGAAGTCGATGCAGGTGCGCACCGCGCGGATCTGGTGCCGGTCGGGCATGTACAGCAGGTACATGCTGGTGCCGAAGATGCTCAGGCGATAGTCCTCGAGCGTGGTGAGCACCTCTCCGCTTTGCACGGCGTCGGTGACCACGTAGTCGGGCACGATGCCGACGCCCAGCCCCGCGAGGATGGACTTGCGCAGGAACGGGAAGTGCTCGGAGATCAGCGTCGGCTCCAGGATCGCGTCTTCCCGTTCGCCCTCGCGGTAGGCCCGCAGGCGAAGGTGCCGTCCCTGCACGCCTGAAGTGATCACCGGCGCCGTCGCCAGTTGCGCGAGCTGAGTCGGCACGCCGTGCTGGGCCGCGTACGCGCGCGAGGCGCAGGCGATGTAGCGCACGTTGCCCAGGTCGCGCGCCACCAGCGAGGGCGGCGGTTCCGCCATCACCCGCACGGCGATGTCCACCTCGTCGCGCAGCACGTCGGCGCGATTCTCGAACAGCACGTCCAGCACGATCCCGGGGAACTGGCGCTTGAATTCGATCAGCCATTGCGACATCACCAGGTCGCCGAAGCCGCTCGGCACCGAGAGCCCGACGCGACCCTGCAGCCCCTGGCCGAAGGTCGCGATGGTCTCCCGGGCGGCCAGGATCTCGTTGCGCACCCGCCGGCCGTGTTCGTACAGGCGGCGGCCCACCTCGGTCGGTTCCACCCGCCGGGTGGTGCGCCGCACCAGCTGCACACCGGCGTCCTTTTCGAGCTGCGTCAGGTGGTAGCTGACGTTGGCCCGCGTCATGCGCAGCTTGCGGGCTGCCTGGCTGAGGTTGCCCGCGTCGATGATCTCGACCAGCAGGGTGAGGGCGCCGAGGTCCATGGGGCGTTGTCAAGATTAATTTGACAGTCTGTCCAGCCGACTTGGAATTGTCAAGCCGGATTGATGAACCCAGAATCCGGGGCGCGTCATCTTCCACGGAAACCTCATGCCCGCTTCCCGTTCCAGCACCGCCGCGGCCGCGGCCGCGGTCCGCACGCACCGCGAGGGCGCCGTCCTCGTCGCCACCATCGCCAATCCGCCGGTGAACGCCCTGGGCGCCGAGGTGCGCCGCGGCCTGCTGCACGCGGCCGAGGCCGCGGAGGCGGATCCCGACGTCCGTGCGCTGCTTCTGGTGGGCGAGGGGCGCGGCTTCATCGCCGGCGCCGACATCCGCGAATTCGGCAAGCCGGCGCTGCCGCCCAGCCTGCCGGAGGTCTGCAGCCGTATCGAAGCCTGCCGCAAGCCGGTGATCGCCGCCATCCACGGCACCGCGCTGGGCGGCGGGCTGGAAGTCGCGATGGCCGCGCACTACCGTCTTGCGCTGCCCGATGCGAAGCTGGGCTTGCCCGAAGTGCAGTTGGGCCTGATGCCCGGCGCCGGCGGCACCCAGCGCGCGCCGCGCCTCATGGGCCTGCGCCCGGCCCTGGATCTGATGTTGAGCGGCCGGCACCTGACCGCGAAGGAAGCGTTCGAATGCGGGCTGGTCGACCGCCTCGCCGAAGGCAGCGACGCCCTGGTGGCAGGCCTGGACTACGCCCGGCAACTGCTCGCCACGCACGCCGCGCTGCGCCGTACGGGCGATGGCCCTCTGGCGCCCGAGATCGAGTCTGCCCGCGCGACGCTCAAGGGCATCGCCGCCGACACCGCGAAGAAGACGCGCGGCCTGTTCTCGCCCCTGAAGATCGTCGAGGCCGTCGAAGCGGGCCTGGACCTGCCCTTCGCCGAAGCGCTGCGCAACGAGCGCCAGCTGTTTCTTCAATGCATCGACAGCCCGCAGCGCGCCGGCCTCGTCCATGCGTTCTTCGCCGAGCGGGAAGTGGCCAAAGCCCCGGAGACGCGCAGCGCCGGGCCGCGTCCCCTCGCATCGGTGGGCGTGGTCGGTGGCGGCACCATGGGCGCCGGCATCGCGGTGGCCGTGCTTGACGCCGGCCTGCCCGTGACGATGGTGGAGCGCGACGAGCCTTCCATCGCGCGCGGCCGCGCCAACGTGGAGAAGGTGTACGACGCCCTCGTCAAGCGCGGGCGCATGACGCCCGAAGCCAAGGCAGCGGTGCTGGCGCGCTTTGCCGGCAGCACCTCCTACGACGCGCTCGCCGGGGCCGACCTGGTGATCGAGGCGGTGTTCGAGGACATGGCCGTCAAGCACGCGGTCTTCGCCGAACTCGATCGCGTGGCGAAAACCGGCGCCGTGCTGGCCACCAACACCTCCTACCTCGACATCGATGCCATCGCGGCGGGCATCTCCCGGCCGCAGGACGTCATCGGCCTGCACTTCTTCTCGCCGGCCAACATCATGAAGCTGCTGGAGATCGTGGTGCCGGCGAAGGTGTCGGCCGACGTGGTCGCCACCGCCTTCGAACTGGCGAAGAAGCTGAAGAAGGTGCCGGTGCGCGCCGGCGTGTGCGACGGCTTCATCGGCAACCGCATCCTGGCGAAGTACCGCCAGGCCGCCGACTTCATGGTGGAAGACGGTGCCAGCCCCTACGAGATCGACGAGGCGGTGCGCGCCTTCGGCTACCCCATGGGGCCCTACCAGGTCAGCGACCTGGCCGGCGGCGACATCGGCTGGGCCACGCGCAAGCGCAAGGCCGCCACCCGCGACCCACACGCGCGCTACGTGCAGATTGCCGACCGCCTCTGCGAGCGCGGCTGGTTCGGCCAGAAGACCGGCCGCGGCTACTACCTCTATCCCGACGGCGCGCGTGCGGGCGTGCCGGATCCCGAGGTGCTGGCCATCATCGACGCGGAACGCCAGCGCGCCGGCATCACGCCGCGCCAGTTCACCGCCGACGAGATCCTGCGCCGCTACCTGGCCGCCATGGTCAACGAAGGCGCCAACGTCGTGCGCGAGCGCATCGCGCTGCGGCCGCTCGACGTCGACGTGACCTTTCTGTACGGCTACGGCTTCCCGCGTTTCCGCGGCGGCCCGATGAAGTACGCCGACACCCTCGGCCTCGACCGCGTGCTGGCGGACATCCGCGAGTTCGCGCAGGAAGACCCGCTGTTCTGGCAGCCCTCGCCGCTGCTGGTCGAGCTGGTCACGCAGGACCGCAACTTCGACAGCCTGAACCACCCCGCCGACTGAAGGCCTGGACCCAAGGACACATCATGGACCTGAGCTTTACCCCCGAAGAACAGGCGTTCCGCGCCGAGGTGCAGCGCTTCCTCGCCAACGAGGTGCCCGCGCGCCTGACGGCCAAGGTGCGCGCCGGCCAGCGCCTGACCAAGGCCGACCTGGAGGAGTGGCACGCGCTGCTCAACGCCCGCGGCTGGCTGGCCAACCACTGGCCCAAGGAATACGGCGGCCCCGGCTGGAACGCGGTCGAGAAATTCATCTTCGAGCATGACTGCGCGCTGGCGTATGCGCCGCGCACGGTGCCCTTCGGCGTCAACATGCTGGGCCCGGTGCTGATCAAGTACGGCCAAGAGGCGCAGAAGCGCTACTGGCTGCCGCGCATCCTGGCCGGCGCCGACTGGTGGTGCCAGGGCTACTCGGAGCCGGGCGCCGGTTCCGACCTGGCTTCGGTCAAGACGACGGCCGTGCGCCAGGGCGATCACTACATCGTCAACGGCCAGAAGACCTGGACCACGCTGGGCCAGCACGCCAACATGATGTTCGCGCTGGTGCGCACCGACCGCGAATCCAAGCCGCAGGAAGGCATCAGCTTCCTGCTGATCGACATGGAGACCCCGGGCGTCGAGGTGCGCCCCATCGTCACGCTGGAAGGCGAGCACGAGGTCAACGAGGTCTTCCTCACCGACGTGAAGGTGCCGGTGGAAAACCTGGTGGGCGGCGAGAACAAGGGCTGGACCTGCGCCAAGTACCTGCTGACCTACGAGCGGACCAACATCGCCGGCGTCGGCTTCTCGGTGGCCGCGCTGGAGCGACTGAAGGCCATCGCGTCGCGCGTGCACAAGAACGGCCGGCCGCTGGCGCACGACCCGCTGTTCGCGGCGCGCCTGGCGAGGGTCGAGATCGACCTCGAGAACATGAAGACGACCAACCTGCGCGTGATCGCGGCAGTGGCCGGCGGCGGCGTGCCGGGCGCGGAGAGCTCGATGCTCAAGATCCGCGGCACCGAGATCCGCCAGGAACTGAATTCGCTGACCCGCCGCGCGATGGGACCGTACGCGCTACCCTTCATCGACCAGGCGCTGGACGAGGGTTACGAGGGCGAGCCGGTCGGTCCGGCCGAGTCGAGCTTCGCCGCCCTGCAGTACTTCAACAATCGCAAGCTGTCGATCTTCGGCGGCTCCAACGAGATCCAGAAGAACATCATCTCCAAGATGATCCTGGGCCTGTAAGGAAAGGACGACGATGGACTTCGACCACACCGACGACCGCCGCATGCTGGCGGACCTGCTGCGGCGCTACGTCGCCGAGCAATACACGATCGAGGCGCGGCATGCCATCGCGGCCTCGCCGGAAGGCTACAGCCGGGCCCAGTGGAAGCAGTTCGCCGAGCTGGGCGTGATCGGCGCGCTGTTCGACGCCGAGCAGGGCGGCTTCGGCGGCGCCGGCTTCGACATCGCGGTGGTGTTCGAGGCGCTCGGCCGCGGCCTGGTGCTGGAACCCTTCCTGCCCACGCTGCTGGCGGGCAGCGCCCTCGCGCAGGGCGGCGAGCGCTGGGCCGGGAAGGTCGCGGAGCTGATCGCCGGCGAATGCGTGGCGACCCTCGCGTACGAGGAACCCGAGTCGCGCTACGAATTGCAGCAGGTGGCGACCAGCGCGCGCCGTGCGGGCGCCGATTACGTGCTGAGCGGACACAAGGCTGTCGTGCCGCTGGCCGGCCAGGCCGACCTGCTGGTGGTCTCCGCGCGCACCTCGGGCGACGTGGCCGACGCGGAAGGCATTTCGCTGTTCGTGGTCGCGGCCGCGACCGAAGGCCTGCGCCTGCGCACCTATCCCACCATCGACGGCGGCCAGGCGGCCGAAGTGTTCCTGGACCAGGTTCGCGTGCCGGCGAGCGCGCTGCTCGGTGCCGAGGGCGAGGGCCTGGCGCTGCTGGAGCAGGCGGTGGGCCGCGGCGTGCTGGCGCTGTGCGCCGAAGCCCTGGGCGCGATGGACACCGCCAAGGCGATGACGATCGAGTACCTGCAGACCCGCAAGCAGTTCGGCAAGCCGATCGGCAGCTTCCAGGCGCTGCAGCACCGCATGGCCGACGTGCTGCTGGAGATCGAGCAGGCGCGCTCCGCGGTGATCAATGCCGCGGCGGCGCTCGATGCCGACCGCATCACGCGCGAGCGCGCGCTGTCGGCCGCCAAGTACAGCATCGGCCGCATCGGCGCGCTGGTAGCCGAGGAAGGCATCCAGCTGCACGGCGGCATCGGAATGACCTGGGAACTGCCGCTGCCCCACTTCGCCAAGCGCCTGGTCATGATCGACCACCAGCTCGGCGACGAGGACCACCACCTGGCACGCTTCATCGCCCTGGGCGCCGCGGCCGACGCCGCCGCTGGCGTGGTGCGCGCGGCGCAGCGCGAAGCCGCGGAGGCGGCATGACGCTCGCCCTGCCGCTGGGCGGCGTGCGCGTGCTGGACCTGTCGCGGGTGCTCGCCGGCCCGCTGTGCGCGCAGGTGCTGGGCGACTTCGGCGCCGAGGTGATCAAGATCGAGCATCCCGGGCGCGGCGACGACACGCGCGACTGGGGCCTGCGGGTCGGCCAGACCGAGACCGCCTACTTCAACAGCATGAACCGCAACAAGCGCTCGGTGACGGTGGACCTCGCCACCGCCGAGGGCCAGGCGCTGGTGCTGGAACTGGCGAAGCAGTGCGACGTGGTGGTGCAGAACTTCAAGTTCGGCGGTGTCGAGAAGATGGGACTGGGCTACGAGCAGGTGAAGGCCGTGCGGCCGGACGTCATCTACTGCTCCGTCTCCGGCTACGACCGCCACGGCGCCGAAGCCACGCGGCCCGGCTACGACCTGGTGATCCAGGGCGAGGCCGGGCTGATGGCCATCAACGGCGAGCCGACGCAGCCGCCGCTGAAATTCGGGGTCGCCGCGGTCGACATGTTCACCGGCATGTACGCCGCGCAGGCGATCCTGGCCGCGTTGTTCGACCGCCAGCGCACGGGCACCGGCCGCCACGTCGAGATGGCCCTGTTCGACTGCGGCCTGATGATCAGCGCCTACTACGGCCTGGAGGCGCTGCTGCTGCAGAAGGATCCGCCGCGCTACGGCAACGCGCATCCCTCGATCGTGCCCTACGGCGTATTCGACGCGCAGGATGGCCCGCTGATCGTCGCCGTCGGCAACAACGCGCAGTTCGAGCGCTTCTGCACCGAGGTGATCGAGCGGCCGGACATCCTCGCCGACGAACGCTACAAGACCAACCTGGTGCGCGGCCAGAACCGCGACACGCTGGTGCCGTTGCTGCTCGCCGAGATGCGCGCGCGCCCGCGCAAGCTGCTGCTGGAGCGCATGAGCGCCGCCGGCATCCCCTGCGGCGAAGTGCTGGGCCTGCACGAGGCGCTGACCTCGCCGCGCGCACAGGATGCCGGTCTGGTCACGCAGCAGCCGCACCCCGTGGCCGGCAGCATGCACGTCATGGCGCCGCCCTACCGGATGGACGGCGAGCGCCTGCCCGTGCGGCTGCCGCCGCCCGTGCTCGGCGAGGGCACCTGCGAGGTCCTCGCGGACCTGCTCGGATACGACGAGGACCGCCTGGCCGCGCTCGCGGCGCAGGGCGTGATCCGCAAGAACTGATGGAGATTTTCCGCATGCACGCTTTCCTGTTCCCGTCGCGGCGCATCCGCCGCGCGCTCGTCCTGTGCCTGCTGCCCCTGCTGGCGGCCCCTGCCTTCGCGGCCGACGCCTGGCCCGCGAAGCCGATCAAGCTGGTCGTTCCCTTCCCGCCGGGCGGTCCCACCGATACCGCTTCCCGCATCGTCGGCCTGCAACTGGCCGAGCGCCTGAAGCAGCCCGTGGTGGTGGAGAACAAGGCCGGCGCCTCCGGCGCGATCGCCGCCGCGCAGGTGGCGAAGACGGCCGGCGACGGCTACACCTTCATGATGCTGGCCACGCCGACGCTGCTGGCCCCGCACATGTACAGGAAGGCGGGCTACGACGTCCTGCGAGACTTCGTGCCGGTCGCCTCGGTGTACGACCTGCCGATCGTGATGGTGGTGAATCCTTCGCTGATGCCCACGGTGACCGACGTGCAGAAGCTGATCACGCATGCCAAGGCCCGGCCGGGACAATTGAGCTACACCAGTTCCGGCGCCGGCAGCTTCGGCCATCTGAGCATGGAGCTGCTCAAGCAGCTGGGCGGCTTCGACATGCAGCACATCGCCTACAAGGGCGGCGTGCCCGCCATCACCGACACCATCGGCGGCCAGGTGCCCATGATGTATGCCGACCTGGTCGCCGCGCTGCCCCACATCAAGTCCGGCAAGCTGCGCGCCATCGGTGTCGGCTCGCCCAGGCGCGTGCCGATGCTGCCGGAGGTGAAGACCATCGCGGAGCAGGGATTCAAGGGATTCGACGCGGTGTCCTGGGGCGGGCTGCTGGCGCCCGCCGGCACGCCCAAGGAGATCGTCGACCGCGTCAGCAAGGAAATGGGCGAGATCCTGGCGGACAAGTCCGTGCAGGAGAAACTGCTCAATGCCGGCGCGATCGCCAGCTACCAGGCGCCGCAGCAGATGGCCGTGCGCGTGAAGACCGATTACGACAAGTGGGGCAAGGTGATCCGCGACAAGGGCATCAGCGCCGAATAACACCGATCGACGAAGAAACACCGGGAGACAAGGACCCATGCAACGCCGCCATTTCACCGCCGCTCTCGCCGCCACCGTGGCGGCCCCCCTGGTTCGCGCGCAGGCCTGGCCCACGCGGCCGATCAAGGTACTGGTGGGCTATCCGCCCGGCGGCTTCACCGATGTGACGGCCCGGCTGATCTGCGACAAGCTCACGCAGCGCCTCGGCCAGCCGGTGATCGTCGACAACAAGCCGGGCGCCAACGGCATCGTCGCCGTGGACATGTTGTCCAAGGCGGCGCCGGACGGCCAGACCTTCGCGGTCGTGATCGCGGCGCATGCGGCGAACCCCTCGCTGTACAAGAAGCTGCCGTACGACTCGAAGAAGGACCTGGCGGCGGTGTCGCTGATCGGCCAGTCGCCGCTTCTGGCGGCGGTGAACAACGACGCGCCCTACAAGTCCGCGAAGGACCTGATCGCGTTCGCGAAGGCCAATCCGGGCAAGATCAGCTACGGCTCCAGCGGCAACGGCTCCGCGGTGCACCTGTCGACCGAGCTGCTCAAGTCGCTGACCGGCACGCGCATGGTCCACATCCCGTACCGTGGCTCGGCGGCGGCGCTGACCGACCTGATGGGCGGCCAGACGCACCTGTTCATGGATGCGGCGCAGGGCCTGATCGGCCCCGGCAAGGCGGGCAAGGTGCGCCTGATCGGCGTGGCCAGCGAGAAGCGCCTGCCGGTACTGCCCGAGGTGCCGACCTTCGTGGAGCAGGGCGTCAAGGGCTTCGTGGCCAGCACCTGGGCCGGCGTGCTGGCGCCGGCGGGCACGCCCGAGCCCATCGTCAAGCGCATGGCCGACGAGATTGCGGCGATCGTGCGCATGGATGACGTGCGGGCGAAGCTGGATGCGATGGGAACGATCCCCGCCGGCACCACGCCCGCGGAGTTCCAGGCGTTCATCGACGCCGAAACCGCGAAGTGGGGCAAGGTGATCCGGGACGCGAAGGTGTCGCTGGATTGATTCCAGCGCGCGGTCACTCGACGGCGGTGGAGATCGCGCCGCTGACGCGGTACGGCTGCAACGGCGGCAGGCCGGGGCCGGCGGAGACCGCGTGCACCGAGATGGACTGGCTCAGGGGACGCACGTCGCCGAACATCGAGGCAAATGCGCAATCGGCGGCGTCACGGCCCGAAGTCAGGCGCATGAAGCCCATGGGGATCGCCGTCCCCGAAGGATCGAAGATGTACCAGCGGTCGCCGAGATACGCTTCGACGTAGGCATGGAAGTCGGGCGGGCCCAGTGCCGGGTCTGCCCCGTAGTCGAAGCCGGTCACGAAGCGCGCGGGGATGTTCAGTGCGCGGCACATCGCGATCATCAGGTGCGCGAAGTCGCGGCAGACGCCATGCCCGGAGGCCAGTGTCTGCGACGCCGTCGTGGTGCTGCAGGAACTGCCGGAGGTGAACTTCACGTGCCGGTTCACCCAGGCGCAGATCGCCTCGACGCGGCTGTAGCCCTGCCACAGCCCGCCGAAATGGGCCAGGGCCACGGGTGCGAGCAGGTCCGATTCGCAGAAGCGGCTCGGAAAGAGATAGGGGAGCACGTCTCCCGGCAGGTTCGGGATCCAGGTCTCGGTGATGCTGGCCGGCACTTCGCCGACGGGCCGCTGCTCCACCAGGGCCGCATAGCGCAGCACGAGCTCGCCCTGGAGCGCGCGCAGGCGCAGGAAGCGGCCGGAGGTGGCGCGGTCGCAGTGTTCCTGCAGCGGGACGCCCTGGTTGATGGTCAGCGACTCCCACAGCACCATCTGCTGCGGAGTGCGCGCGACCTGCACGTTGAAGATGAAGTCCGAGCCGGCGCTGTTGACCTGGTAGCGCAGGTCCACGTGGCATTGCAGGCGGACGGGATCGAACGTCATCATCTCAGGAAGCCCATGCGGCGCGGGACAGTCGCAGGCGTGAGACCCGCGAGGTGCCGGTCGTCCTGCGCGCGCTGGCCGGCCGCGCGACGTCAGCCGGCACGGCGCCATCGGCCGGAACGCCGCCGTCGGCGGGCACGGCGCGCGCAATGCGGCGACGGGAGTAGGCCACGGCGGGCCCGGTGCGGGAGGTCAGTTGTCGCATGGAAAGGGGCCCTTGCGGGCCCTCGGCTCGCTGCTTGCGGCTCAGGCGGCCAGCGGGGCGATGTTGGTGGCCTGGGGACCCTTGGCGCCCTGGGTCACCACGAACTGCACGCGGGCGTTTTCAGCCAGCGTCTTGTACTGGTCGTTGCCCTGGATGTCGCGGAAGTGCGCGAACAGGTCCTTGCCGCCGCCGTCGGGCGTG
>Ga0190269_10001673_pt1 | contig 10496 bp, 8 predicted proteins | sample Popmic249IS_FD_133749 | JGI IMG/M metagenome (GOLD analysis project Ga0190269, IMG submission 133749) | Populus adjacent soil microbial communities from riparian zone of Blue River, Arizona, USA - 249 IS | ecosystem: Environmental > Terrestrial > Soil > Riparian zone | place: USA: Arizona... | reverse complement strand
CGACCAGCGCCCGAGGCGTCGCCCGGTGGAACCAGCCTGACCAGGCGACCGTCTCGTCCAGCGCCTCGTCCGCCACCTGCTCGACGACGACCGGGACGCCCGCGAGCACGTCCTCGAGGACGTCCCCCGGTGCGAGGCTCCTACCGGCCATCACCCGGCGCGCGACCTCGTTCAAGGCCAGGTGCATGACCTGGACGTCGAGGCCGGACATGAGGAGCTCCGGGTGCCCGGCGCGGTGGCCGAGGCCGACGGTGTAGGCGAAGGGGGTCGTGGGCTCGTGCGAGGCCTGCGCCTCGTGGTGGTGGTCGGGGTCGTCGCACGGCGCATCGTCCGCGACGAGCACGACCTGCCAGCCGTGCCGCAGCACGGTGTCGACGGTCCGGCGCTCGTGGGTGTCGTAGGACTCCTCCGGCCGGCAGACCTGGCAGTCGCAACCGGGCGCTGCGGGGAGTGGCCCGAGCCACGACGCGGACTCCTGCCTGGACCTCTTCCGGCTGCTCCATCGCACGCGCGGCATCATGCCCCGCGGGTCACGAGGCCGTCGCCTCTTGGGCGCACGTGTGGAGCGCCGACCAGCGCGAACCCCGACGACTCTCGCAATCCGGGCTCAAGGGGCGTTTCGGACAGGTCGAGACCTGTCGCGGAGGGCCCCTGCACCCAGCACCGGCCCGGGAGGCAGACGTGGACGACTACTTCGCCGGGACGCGGGGCTCGACGGCGCCGCCCGCGCCGGGTACGGCCTACCCGCCGGCCCCTGCCACGGCGTACCCGCCGGCCCCTGCCACGGCCTACCCGCCGACCGCGGCGCCACCAGCCCCGGTCGGCGAGCCGCCCTGGGCCTTCGCGCCGCAGCGCCCTGGCGCGGCGGGGCCGATGCCCCTCGCCGGTGTGCCGACGTGGGCGCCCGCTCCGCAGCGCGCGGCGAGCCGGCTGCCCCTGCTCCTCGCGGCGCTCGTCGCGGTCCTCGTGGTCGGTGGCGGCCTCACGCTCGCCTGGCCGGCCGTCAACGAGAGGCGGATCGCCGCCAGCACGCAGGTGAGCATGCCGTCCTCGCTGCTCGGCCAGCCGCGGGTGCAGGACGAGACCACCGAGGCGCTGCGCTCGATGTTCGCCCCGTTGCAGGCGGAGCTGCCGATGCAGTTCGCGGTGTACGGGTCGTCCGCCAACCCGGCGGTCATGGTCGGTGCGGCCCGCGGCCGGATGGATGGTGACGCGCGCGAGGCCTTCTGGGCGGGCGTCGAGCGCTCGTACGACGCGAGCCTGCCCGGCGGGGGCCTGCAGAAGGTGGACCCCGGTCGGCTCGGCGGCGAGATGCGCTGCGCGACCGTCCCCCAGGGGCCCGGCGTCACGGCGTGCATCTGGGTGGACCCGGGCTCGATGGGCGTGATCCTCCTGACGGGACAGCCGGGGGGTGCGCGCACCGCCGTGCAGGTCCGGGAGACGGTGGAGCGGCGTACGTGAGCCAGGAGCAGTACCCCTTCAGCGGCGGCCCGGTGCCCTGGGGGTCGGTCTCGACGGTGCCGCCTCCTCCGCCTGCGGCGTACCCGCCCCCGCCTGCTGCCGCGCCGCCGGCCTCGGCGTACCCGCCGCCTCCCGTGGGACCGCAGGCGTTCCCGCCGCCTCCCGCGGGACCGCAGGCGTTCCCGCAGCCCGTTCCGCCGACGCCCGCGCCGCAGAGCCCCGGTCCCGTCCAGCCCGGCTGGTTCTCACCGCCGCCACGGCGCAGCCGTGACGCCGGCCGGTTCGTCCTCGTCGGTCTCGCGGCCGTCGTGGTCGTCGCGACCGCCGTCACCGCCGTGGTGCTGGCGCGTCCCGAGTCGAGGCCGCCCGTCACCACGCTCTCCGTGCCCGACCGGATCGGGTACGTCGAGCAGGTCTCCGACGCGCCGGTGCTCGGGCTGCTGGCGGAGCTGAGGTCCGACGAGGGGTACCCCGCGGACGCGGCGTCGGCGGCGTACGCCGACTACAGCCGCTTCGAGGAGGCCGACGGGACGATCACCGTCCTGGTCGCGGCGGCGCCCCATCACTCCACCGAGCAGGCCCGGCGGGCCTGGGTGTCCGCGCGCGAGGCGGTCGACGTGAAGGGCGACCGCGGCCTCCGCTACCAGGACGTGGACCCCGGGGCGCTCGGCGGCGTCATGCGGTGCAGCAACGTCCGGTGGCGCGCGATGCTGTGCCGCTTCGTCGATGCCGACGTGAGCGGCTCGGTCGTGTTCGTGCAGGACGCGCCCGGGGACACCGAGGACCTGCACGAGCTGGCTCGGGCGGTCCGGGCGTCGTTCGAGAAGCGCTCCTGAGCGGCGGTCAGCGCGGCGGCGTCGTGAGCAGCGCGGCGACCTCGGCGACGAACCGGCGGCCGTAGCTCATGCTCTCCTCGTAGCCCTGCCGGAACGGCGAGGGCAGGTAGCCGAGCCACTCCGGCGAGACGGCAGCGACCAGCGCGCGGTCGTCACGCGCCCGCAGGATCGCGTTGCCGAGCGCGTCGAACGGCTCGCCCGGCACCGACACGAGCCGCACCCCGCCCAGCGACCACTCGACCAGCTCGACCTCGACGCTGCGGTAGGCCTTGCCGCCGATGATGCTCGCGAGCGTCGGGGCCGCCCGGTGCCTCGTCACGCGGTGGCCGACCACCGCCACCTGGCCCGGCAGCGGGGCGGTGCGCGTCAGGAGGTCCTCCACCGCCTGCGCCACCTCGCGACCGAGCTCCTCGGCCCGGGCCCAGTCGCCGCCCTCGACCGGGTGGTCGTGGTCGAAGCCGTGCGGGTTCACGTCGCCGAGCGCTCCCTGGAGGAGCACCGCGGGTGCTCCGGTGCTCGCCGTGACCGCCGCGCGGTAGCTGCCGACCCAGTCGCTCGAGACCGCGTGGCAGCCGGTCCCGAGCGCCACGGGGTGGATGCCGACGTTGCCGAGGGTCCCGACGAGCTCCCCTGCAGGTGAGCGGACCTCGAGCACGGCGTACGACGGGTCGTAGGGCAGCTCCCGGCGGTTGAAGCCCAGCCCGTCGGGCAGTGGTTCCCGCGCGTAGGAGAGCGTCGCCGGGACGAGCGACGCCTGGGCCTGCCGCGCCGCCTCGAGGCACCCCGCCAGGACGACCTCGAGGTAGCCCGGAGGCACCGGCCACCGCGCCCGCTTCATGGCGGCGCTGGCCGCCGGGCCGGAGTGGGTGTGGACCGACGCGGTGAGCACCTGCGCGACCGGTACGCCGAGGAGCTGCCCCACCGCGGCGCGCACCGGCCCGGCGAAGTCGGCACCCAGCAGCAGCAGGTCGAGCACCAGCAGGCACACCGTCGTCCCGCCGTCGCGGAGGACGACGGCGTGCACCTCGAGGTCGTCGTGCACCTCGGTGGCCGGCTCCTTGCGCGCGCCGAAGCCGGCCAGCACCACGGGCACCTGGGGCGTCAGCAGCCCCCGACCGAACCCGACCTCCACGCCGCACCCCTTTTGTAAGCAACGCACACATAATGCCCTGGTGACCGACCACCTCGCCCGGCTGCGCCCCGGCGTCCGCCGCCGCCGCGCCGCCACCTGGGACCGCACCGGACGCAACGACGACGCCGTGCCGCTGGCCCCCGGGGCGGAGGTGGTCCTCGGCGAGGACACGGGGCCCGGGCAGGTCACCCACCTCTGGTGCACGCTGCTCGCACCCGACCCGTGGTGGGGGAGGAGCCTGGTGCTGCGGGCGTTCTGGGACGGCGAGGCGGACCCGTCCGTCGAGGTGCCGCTCGGCGACCTGTTCGGTGCCGGCAACGGCCTGGTGGCCCCGTTCTCCTCCGCCCTGCTGGAGTGCGCCCCGCGCGACGGCCTGAGCCTCCACAGCTGGTTCCCGATGCCCTTCGCCGAGGGGTTCCGGCTGGTCGTGCGCAACGACGGCCCGCTGCCCGTGCTCGCCCTCTACTGCCACGTCGACTACGAGCTCTGGGACCAGCCCGACGAGACGCTCGGCCGCTTCCACGCGTGGTGGCACCGGGAGCGTCGCGCGCTGCCCGACGGGCCCGACGGCACCTACGAGCCGGGCGTGAACCTCTCGGGTGACGACAACCACGTGCTCGTCGACACCACCGGACGCGGCCACCTCGTCGGCGCGGCGCTCCACGTGCACAGCGACCTCGGCGGCTGGTACGGCGAGGGCGACGACATGGTCTTCGTGGACGGCGACGTCTGGCCCCCCACCGTGCACGGCACCGGCACCGAGGACGCCTTCGGCACGGCCTGGTCCCCGGCCGAGGTGTTCAGCAACCCGTGGTTCGGCCAGCCGGTCGCCGACCGCGAGGACTGGGCGGGCTTCAGCAGCGTCTACCGCTGGTACGTCGCCGATCCCGTCCCCTTCACCACGTCGCTGCGCGCGACCGTCGAGCACGGGCACGCCAACGACCGCGGCGACGACTGGTCGTCCGTCGCCTACTGGTACGCCGTCGACCGCGCGGCTCCGCTTCCGGCTCTCCCACCGGTGGCCGACCGGGAGCCGCCGTGGCCACCGGTCTGGCGCGAGCGCGTCGCGCGGACCCGGTCCACGCTCGCCGGGCTGCTCGCCGCTGACGACCCCCGTGCGCGGTTCGGGTCGTCGTACCTGATGCGGGCCTTCGCGCGCCGCGACGGGCTGCAGGTCGACCGGGGGCTGGACCTGCTCGCGCAGCCGGTGGCCGCGCTCGAGCCGGCCGACGACGCGGCGGCCCTGGCGCTGGCAGAGGGCTGGGCGGAGCGCTTCGACGCGGTCGAGGCCGGCACCGCGCGGTTCGTGCTCGGGCTCCGGCTCGCCGGGGCGGCACCGCTGCAGCTCGCCGTCGCGGCCGGCCGGTGCGAGGTGCGGGAGGGCGCGCGGGGCCACGAGCGGCTCACGCTGCACAGCGACACGGCCACGCTCACGGCCTGGTCGGAGGGGCGGCTCGACCCGCTCGAGGCCGTCCTCCAGGGCCGGATCCGGCTCGCGGGCGACGCGGACCTCGCCGTGCGGCTGCCGGCGGTCTTCCCCTTCCAGGTGATCGCCCCAGACGCGTCGTAGGTGCACCATGGAGGCAGAGACCGGGCCTTCCGGTCCGGTCGGCGGTGCCCGGGGGCGAGGTGCCAGACATGACGCGCACGGTGACAGGCAAGGTGTTCCGCGACCGCAGGGACGCCGGTCGTCGGCTCGGTGAGCAGCTGGCGTGGCTGCGCGGCCAGGAGGTCGGCCAGGAAGTCGTGGTGCTGGCCGTGCCGCGCGGCGGCGTACCGGTCGCGGTCGAGGTGGCGGCTGCGCTGGACGCGCCGGTCGACGTGCTGCCGGTGCGCCGGGTCGACCTGCCCGGCAGGCTCGGGCTCGGGATGGGCGCGGTCGGCGAGGGCGGCGTCGACGTGCTGCTCGACGAGCTGGTGCGCGCCGCCGCCGTACCGCGGCTGCTCGTCGCCCAGGCGCAGCACCACGCGCGGGAGGAGCTCGAGGCTCAGCTGACGGCGTACCGGGAGGTCGCGCCCGACCTGCCGCTCGCCGGCCGGGTCGCCGTGGTGGTGGACGACGGCGCGGTCACCGGGGCGACGATGCGTGCCGCCTGCCGGGTGGCACGCGCGCGCGGCGCGGCGAGGGTCGTGGTGGGGGTCCCCGTCGCCTCCCCGGAAGTGCTCGCGGTGCTCGAGCAGGAGGCGGACGTCGTGCGGGCCCTCTACGCGCCCGCCGACTTCCTGGCCCTCGAGGACTGGTACGACGACCTGTCGCCCCTCACCGACGACGACGTCCGCTCCGTGCTGAGCCAGGCCACCGGCCTGAGCGTGGCGGTCGTGGACCTCACGGCCCTGGACGGTGCGCTGACCCCGGTGCCGCACGCGAAGGGCCTTGCCGTGCTGGCCGGCCCGGGGCTGGGCGCCACGGCCGCCGAGCTGCGGGACGACGGCTGGACGACGCTGGTCCTGGGCGAGCTGGCGGAGACGGGCGACGCGGCGGTGGACCGGCTGATCGCCGCGACGCGCACCGCGCTGGCACAACCCCCGTGCGCCGGGCTGGCCGCCGCCTGGGTCGGCAGCGGCGACGCCGTGCGGGCGATGCTCGAGGCGGCCGCGGAGATCGGCGCGCCGGTGGCGGCCCTCGTCGGCCGTGGCGGGCGGCCCGACCTGGCGCGGGCGGTGCTGCCCAACGTCGCCGCGCCGACCCTGCTGCTCACCGGTGCGCGCGACCGGCGCAGCCAGGAGCACGCCCGTGCCGCGCTCTCGTGGATGCGTCGCGAGTGCGACCTCAAGGTGGTGCCAGGCGCCACCGCCGACTTCACCGAGCCGGAGGCCCAGCTGGTGGCGGCCGACCACACCCGGGCCTGGCTGACCGCGCACCTCGTCCGGCCGGGCGCCCGGCACCACGTGTGAGCTAGAAGACGTCGAGGTCGACCATGCGCAGGCCCTTGCCGTTGAGCTCCTCGCAGACGATCGAGAAGGCGTCACCGCCCTTGGCCGCGTGCAGGGCGTGACCGTCCTTGCCGGCGGCGAACACGCCGACGTACTGCCGCTGACTGCCCACCTGCAGCGAGTCCACGGCGACGAGGCGCAGGCCCTTCTTCGTCTGCTCCGCCCAGGCGGCCGTGAAGGCCTTCCAGCCGGTGAGTCCCAGCAGCGCGTGCCCGCTGCTGCCGGCCCGGAAGGCGCCGACGTACTGCGTGGCGCCGCTCGACGTGCCGTGCATCTCGACGTCCACGAGCCGCAGGCCCTTGCTGGTGAGCTCGGCCCAGTGCCCGGTGAAGGCGTCCCATCCCGTGGCCGAGATGAGGGCGTGCGCGTCGTTGCCCGCGTGGAACACCCCGATGTACTGGCGGTCCTTGCCCTGCGGGTGTGACGTCAGGTCGACGAGGCGCAGGCCCTGCTTCGAGAGCTCGTCCCACTTCGCGCAGAACGCCTCCCAGCCGGTCAGGCTGTAGAGCGCGTGCCCGAAGGTGCCACGGCGGTAGACCGCGTGGAAGCGTCGCGCGCCGTCGAGGGTCGAGGTCTCGACCCGGGTGAGTCGGAAGCTGTCGGCGGAGAGCTGCTCCCACCTGGCGCAGAAGGACTTCCAGTCCTGGCCCGGGAGGCGCAGCTCGATCTCCGAGCTCGCTCGCCAGACGGAGAGGTAGGTCGCGCTGTCCGCTGCGGGGCTTGCCGGCACCGGCCCACTCGGCGTGGGGTGGAGCAGGGAGTACGCGTGCGGCAGCGACTGGTTGGACAGCGTGCTCCAGCCCTTGGCCGTCGGGGAGACCGCGGCCTCCTCGGCGAGGACCTGGGCTCCGCTGAACGTCATGGGCCGGTACGGGCCCAGGTCGGCGTTCTGGCCCTTGTTCTTCGCCGTCGTTCCCGGGAGCTGGCGCTTCACGTGGACGTGCAGGTGCGGATGGCTGGTGGACCCGGACAGGCCCGCCTTGCCGAGGTACTGGCCGCGTCGCACCGTGGCCCCCGGGACCCCGACCTCCTTCGGGATGGAGCCGAGCTGCATGTGCGCGTAGAGGGCCACCTCGTCGCCCGTCTGCACGAACAGCATGTTCCCGCCGCCGCTGAACGTCCCGAGGCTCTTGCTGATCGTCGGGGCGTCCTTCGTGGTCGGGCGCTCCTCGTGGTCGGTGATCGCGTAGACCACGACGCCGTCGGCCATGGCGTAGATCGGCGTGCCGTAGACCCGGTAGTGCTCTCGGTTGACCGACCAGTCCGGGGTGCCTGCGTACGTCTCCGACCAGTGGTCGCCCTTCCAGCCGCGCACGGCCGTGTCGAGGGCGAAGACCTGGTGGTCGGAGCCGTGGTCGCTGCTGGCCGCCCAGTGCTCTCCGGGACCGAGGTCTGCGGCGTGACCCGGCCACAGCAAGGGCCCGCCGTCGTTCGTGTGCGGGCCCGCCGGGACGGTGACCGTGGCCGCCGGAGCGGCGTCGCCTGCGAAGGCCTTGATCGTGAGGCTCGACGGGAAGGGAGCCGTGAGCAGCAGCGCTGCCCGGCCCAGGCTGTCGTCCCGGTAGTTCTGCATCGTCATGCTCTTGCCGGCGCCGAGCTCGACCGGCAGGCCGAACGCCGACAGCGACATCCCTTGGAGCTCGACGTCGGTGAGCTTCACCGGCGTCTTGCTGTCGTTGGTGATCCGGATGGTGACCGACACCCGAGCCTGTGCCTTTGCCCCGGGCCGTGGGCGGCCCAGCAGCTGGTAGACGACCTTGCCGCCCTCGACCGGTTCCAGCACCTCGATCTTCATGAACGCTCCTCTGGTGGATCGCGTTGTGAGCCTCTGCATGGCTCCTGACCGTGGGCTGGATGCGGAGTATCAGCGCGCCGGCGAGGTCGCGGCCCAGGCCTCTGTCCGGTACCTGACCTGTCACGTCCACGACAGGGGCGACCACTACGCTCGACGTCGTGGCCGACCGCTCCGCTGACCTCAAGTCCCTCGACGCCACCCTGACGAGCATCGAGAAGGTCCTCGACGTCCCGCGGATGCGCGAGGAGCTGGCCGACCTCGAGGAGCAGGCCGGGATGCCCGGCCTGTGGGACGACCAGGAGAAGGCGCAGCGGATCACCGGCCGGATGTCGGTGGTGCAGGCCGACCTCAAGCGCATCGAGAGCTACCGGCAGCGTCTCGAGGACCTCGGCGTCCTCTACGAGATGGCGGCCGAGGAGGGCGACGAGGGCACCGAGGCAGAGGCCGACACCGAGCTCGCGGCCCTGACCAAGGAGATCAGCAGCTTCGAGGTCCGCACCCTGCTGTCGGGGGAGTACGACGAGCGGCACGCCCTCGTCCAGATCAGCCCCGGCGCGGGCGGCGTGGACAGCCAGGACTGGGCGCTGATGCTCTGGCGCATGTACTACCGCTGGGCCGAGCGGCACGACTACCCGATCGACGTCATGGAGTGGCAGGAGGCCGAGGAGGCCGGCGTCAAGAGCGTCGTCTTCCAGGTCAAGGTGCCCTACGCCTACGGCACCCTTGCGGGTGAGCACGGCGTGCACCGGCTGGTGCGCATCAGCCCGTTCGACAACCAGGCCCGCCGGCAGACCTCCTTCGCGGCGGTCGACGTGACGCCGGTCGTCGACACCGCGGACGCCGTCGAGGTCGACGAGAAGGACATCCGCGTCGACGTCTTCCGCTCCAGCGGGCCCGGCGGCCAGGGCGTCAACACGACCGACTCCGCGGTCCGGATCACCCACCTGCCGACCGGGATCGTGGTGTCCTGCCAGAACGAGCGCAGCCAGATCCAGAACCGGGCGGCGGCCATGGTGGTCCTGCAGACCAAGCTCCTGGAGAAGCAGCGCGAGCAGGAGCAGGCCGAGATGGACGCGATCCGCGGCGGCAAGATGGAGAACGCCTTCGGCTCGCAGATCCGCAACTACGTGCTGCACCCGTACCAGATGGTCAAGGACCTCCGCACCGGCGTGGAGACCTCCCAGACCCAGGCCGTGCTCGACGGCGAGATCGACGAGCTGGTCGAGGCGGCGATCCGCTGGCGACGCACCAAGGACGAATCCGAGTAATCCGCCGCGGAACCCTGCATGCTGTGGTTGCGTCACAGGGCTGCGTCACAGCAGCACGTGACCGGCGAGGGGGACGACATGCAGGTACGACGGGGTCTGACCGTGGCGGGTGCGACGGCGCTCCTGGTGCCCGTCCTGGTGCTGGGGGCCGGGCCGGTCTGGGCCGACGAGCTCGAGCCGCTGCCCGAGAACTGCCGGTACGTCGACGAGCCGGGCTCCCCGGACGACGGGACGACGGACGGCGGCACGGCCGAGCCCGCGCCCGAGGAGACCGCGACGGTCGAGCCGGACCCGTCCGCGACCGACGAGCCCCCGGTGGAGGAGCCCCCGGCCGAGGAGCCCTCGGCCGAACCGACCGACCTGCCGACGGACGAGCCCACGGACCTCCCGACCGACGAGCCGACCGGGGAGCCGACCGACGAGCCGACCGACCTCCCGACCGGGGAGCCGCAGCCGGGTGACGGCCAGGTGGTCGTCTGCTGGTCCGCCAGCGCGGGGGGCGAGCAGTTCACCGGCGGGGGAGGCGGCGTGACCGCCGTCCCGGACCAGGGCGCGGTGGAGCTGCCGGCCACCGGGTCGAGCACCGGGTCGGCGGCGCTGCTGGGACTCTCGCTGCTCGTCGGCGGCACGGCGCTCGTGCTCTCGGTGCGGGCGCCACGCCGTACCTGAGCTCCCGCGGTGACGCGATCGGGAAAGCGGCCCACCTAGACTGGCCGGGTGATCCGCCTCGAGAACGTGACGAAGGTCTACCCGACGAGCACGCGACCCGCGCTCGACGGGGTGTCCGTCGACATCGACAAGGGCGAGTTCGTCTTCCTCGTCGGCTCCTCCGGCTCCGGGAAGTCGACCTTCCTGCGGCTGCTGCTCAAGGAGGACGTCCCGACCACCGGTCGGGTGCACGTCCTGGGCAAGGACCTGGCCAGGCTCTCGCACTGGAAGGTCCCGGCCCTGCGCCGGCAGATCGGGTGCGTGTTCCAGGACTTCCGGCTGCTCCCCAACAAGACGGTCACGCAGAACGTCGCGTTCGCCCTCGAGGTGATCGGCAAGCCGCAGAGCCACATCGACAAGGT
>Ga0190269_10001672_pt1 | contig 10502 bp, 10 predicted proteins | sample Popmic249IS_FD_133749 | JGI IMG/M metagenome (GOLD analysis project Ga0190269, IMG submission 133749) | Populus adjacent soil microbial communities from riparian zone of Blue River, Arizona, USA - 249 IS | ecosystem: Environmental > Terrestrial > Soil > Riparian zone | place: USA: Arizona... | reverse complement strand
CGCTCGGCGCCATGCTCCTCGGCGTCATTGTCACCGGCCTGTTCGTCGCCATTTCCATGACGGCGGGCGGCGGCGCCTGGGACAACGCCAAGAAGTACATCGAGGACGGCCACCACGGCGGCAAGGGTTCCGAGGCGCACAAGGCGGCGGTCACCGGCGACACGGTGGGCGACCCCTACAAGGACACGGCCGGCCCCGCGGTGAACCCGCTGATCAAGATCATCAACATCGTGGCGCTGCTGATCGTGCCGCTGGTGGTGAAGTTCCACAGCTAGGGCGCGCAGGCGTTTGAAAAGGAAGGCCGCCCTCGGGCGGCCTTTTCATTGGCAGGCTGGCGGTGACGCGCGTAGCGCCGGAACCCCAGCGCTCGCGGGGAACGCTGGGGTTCGCGCGCTGCCGCGGCCCACCACCAGCCTACGGATGCCCGCTCGACGCGCCGCTCAACGCCCCGTCACCGCCTTGAGCAGCAGCGTCGCCGTCGCCGTCAGCACCGGCAGTTCATCCAGCTTGCCGTCCTCGATCGCCTGCAGCACCAGTTCGTGCATGCCGCCGATGATGGCCATGGCGACCTCGGGCGTCATGGCGGTTGCCGGCGCCGCGCCGGCGTTGGCGAGTTGCAGCAGGACATCGGCCATCTCGCGGTGCATCTTGCGGCGCACCTCCAGGCCGTCGGCCCCCAGGCCCAGGATCTCGACGAACAGCGTGCGCAGCAGCACCGGGTTGCGCGCCAGGCACTCGAGATACGCGCGGATCGCGCGCTCCACCTGCTCGTCCCAGCCCTGCGCGGGATCGATCGCCTCGCGCAGCACGCGCAACGCTCCGCGGCTGGCCGCCTCGTACAGGGCGACCAGGCATTCGGCCTTGTCGTGGAAGTGCTCGTAGAAGGTGCGGCGCGACACGCTCGCCTCGCGCACGATGTCGGCGATGGTGGTGTCGCCGTAGCCTTTGGCCGCCACGGCCGTGGCCATGCCGCGCAACAGGCGCCCACGGTGTTCCTGCGACGTTGACAGAGCCCAGTCTTGCATGCCAATATTTGGTACTAGGACGTACCGAAGTTTTCGCCCGGACCCTCGGCACGCCTGAAGACCTGAATCATGACCGATCTTGTCGTCCGCCGGCTCCTTGTCGACATGCAGGCTCCGATCCCGCGCCACTGGTGCGCGGGGGACGCCTTCCGCACCGCGCTCTTCAACGCGCTGTCGATGAGCTTTCCGGTCGGCGAGCAGTTCTTCATCGACTCGGTGCGCCAGGGGCTGGCGACGCTGCCGCCGGACCAGCAGGAGAAGTTCCGCGCCGAGGTGCAGGGCTTCGTCGGCCAGGAGGCCACCCACCGCCGGCTGCACTCGCTCTACAACGCGCAGCTGGAGCGGCAGGGGCTGCTCAACGCCTGGGACGCACGCGCCCGCGAGCGCCTGAAGATGCTGCAAGACCAGGACGTGCGGCACTGGGTGGCCATCACGGCCGCCAACGAGCACTTCACCGCCATCCTGGCGGATTTCGTCCTGAACCATCCGGACGTGCTCGGCCAGCAGGACCCGCGCCTGGCCACCCTCTGGCTGTGGCACAGCGCCGAGGAAGCCGAGCACAAGTGCACCGCCTTCGACCTCTACCAGGCGCTCGGCGGCGACCACGCCTGGCGCGTCCGGTGGATGAAGCGGATCACCACCATCTTCCTGCTCGACACGCTGCGCCAGACGATCCTCAACCTGCGGTGCGACGGGACGCTGTGGAAGTGGAGCACCTGGCGCAGTGCCGCGAGCTTCCTGTTCGGGCGGCGCGGGCTGGTGCGCCTGACGTACCGGCCCTGGCGCGAGTACTTCCGCAGCGACTTCCACCCGAGCCAGCACGATGCGAGCGCGTCGCGCCGCTGGCTGGCGGAGCACGCCGACCAGTACGTCCCGGTGGGGGGCTGACAGCGCTTTCGTCGGGATGGAGGCGTGTCGCACAATGGCGCCATGCAGTTCCATTACATCGCCAATGCGCCCGTGCGCTCGTCCACCGAGCGCACCCTGCCGGTCATCGATCCCTCGGACGGCCAGGCCTACGACACCATCCAGCGCGGCACGGCCGAAGACATCGACCGCGCCGTGCAGGCGGCGCGCGCGTGCTTCGAAGGCCCGTGGAGCAAGCTGGGCGCCGCCGAACGCGGCCGCCTGCTGATGCGCCTGTCGCTGGAGGTGTCGAAGCGGGTGGACGAACTCGCGGCGATCGAGCAGCGCGATTGCGGCAAGCCGACCAAGCAGGCACGCGCCGACGCCGTGGCCCTGGCGCGCTACTTCGAGTTCTACGCCGGCGCCTGCGACAAGCTGCACGGCGAGACCCTGCCCTACCAGGAAGGCTTCACGGTGCTCACGTGGCGCGAGCCGCACGGCGTCACCGGCCACGTCATCCCCTGGAACTACCCGATGCAGATCTTCGGGCGCAGCGTCGGCGGCGCGCTGGCGGCGGGCAACTGCTGCGTGGTGAAGCCCTCCGAGGACGCCTGCCTGTCGCTGATCCGCGTGGCGCAGCTCGCGGCGGAAGTCGGCTTCCCGCCGGGCGCGATCAACATCGTGACCGGCTTCGGGCACGAGGTGGGCGACGCGCTGGCGCGCCATCCCGGCATCGACCACATCAGCTTCACCGGCAGCCCCAGCGTGGGCACGATCATCCAGCAGGTGGCCGCCGCGCGGCATTGCCCCGTCACGCTGGAACTCGGGGGCAAGAGCCCGCAGATCGTCTTCGCCGATGCCGACCTCGACGCGGCGCTTCCAGTGGTGATCAACGCGATCGTGCAGAACGCGGGGCAGACCTGTTCGGCGGGCTCGCGCCTGCTGGTGGAACAGAGCGTGTACGAGCCGCTGCTGGAGCGCCTGGGCGCGGCCTTCACCCAGCTGCGGGTCGGCCCGGCGGCGATGGACCTCGACGTCGGCCCGCTGATCCGCGCCACGCAGCAGCAGCGCGTGTGGGACTTCCTGTCCGACGCGCAGCACGCCGGCATCGCGATGGTGGCGCAGGGAACGGTCGTCGACGAGGCGCCGGAATCCGGCTTCTACCAGGCCCCCACCCTGCTGCGCGACGTGCCGGTGACGCACCGGCTGGCGCAGGAGGAGGTGTTCGGCCCGGTGCTGGCGGCCATGAGCTTCCGCGACGAGGACCATGCGGTGGAACTCGCCAACGCCACGCAATTCGGGCTGGTCGCCGGCGTCTGGACGCGCGACGGCGCCCGCCAGCTGCGCATGGCGCGGCGCCTGCGCAGCGGCCAGGTCTTCATCAACAACTACGGCGCCGGCGGCGGCGTGGAGCTGCCCTTCGGCGGCGTGAAGTCCTCGGGCTACGGGCGCGAGAAAGGCTTCGAGGCGCTGTACGGGTTCACGACGCTCAAGACGGTGGCGATCAAGCACGGGTGAAGGCAGTCGCCCGGCGTGCCGTGCGAAGTTGTTGTGCGAAGCGCACACGCGAACGAGGGCAGCACGCGCGTGTGAACGAGTCCACCGCAATCCTGAAGGCGCACTCCTAGAATCGTTCCAAACGGTTCACGGAGTAAGAAATGCACGGAAGTCGTATCCGGGCCGCTGCCGCGGCGTCATTGCTCGTCCTGGCCTGCTTCGGCGGCACCGCCCAGGCCCAGACGCCCTCGCGCAACCTCGCGCCAGGATTCACGACCCGCGCGGTCAGCTCCAAGCTGGTGATCGTCCCGGCGGACATGGAGCTGTTCTCCATGAGCGGTGGCGGGGTGCTCGAGCCCCGCGCGGACTGGACCGACGCCGCGCAGAAGTACTTCCGCGCGGCCCTGATGGCCCGCACCGAAGTGGTCGGCCGCGACGCCCAGGAACTCAAGGAAGCCGACCTCGACGAGCTCGGGCAGCTCAACGCGCTGCACGGCACCGTCGCCGAGGCGGTGTTCGCGCACCACATGTTGAAGATGCCCGCGCTGCCGACCAAGAACGACGCCCTGGACTGGACGCTGGGCGAAGCCGTGAAGCCCTTGCACGAGCGCACCAAGGCCGATTACGCGCTCTTCTTCTGGCTGCGTGACAGCTACGCCAGCGCCGAACGCAAGGCGGCGATGGTGGCCACGATGATCGTCGGCGCGGCCTTCGGCATGGCCATCGTCCCCGCCGGCGGCCAGCAGATCGGCTACGCCTCGCTGGTGGACCTGAAAACCGGCCGCATCGTCTGGTTCAACAACCTCGCGCGCGCCTCGGGCGACCTGCGCGAAGCCCAGGCAGCCCAGGAAACGGTCGACGCGCTGCTCAAGACCTTCCCCGCCCTCCAATGAGCTCCGCCGACCTGGCCGGCCGGCGCGCTTTCCTGCGCTCCGCCTGCCGGCACTGCGCCGGGTTCGGTGCGCTGGGGCTCGCCACGGCGTCCTTCGCGCAGGCGCCGCTCGAGTGGAAGTCGCCTCCGCGCTTTACCCGACCTGCGCTGGATACCGACGAAGGCGGCCTCTGGTCGATGATGGACCGGGAGGAGACCCGGCTTCGGCGCAGCCCGCTGGTCGTGCGCGATCCCGCGCTCACGGAGTACCTGCGCGATCTGGTGTGCCGCCTGGGTGGCGACCACTGCGGCGACGTGCGCGTGTACGTCGTGCGCACGGCGCAATTCAACGCCTCGATGGCGCCGAACGGCTCCATGCAGGTCTGGTCCGGGCTGCTGCTGCGGGTGGACAACGAGGCGCAGCTCGCCTCGGTGCTGGGCCACGAGCTGGGGCATTACCTCGATCGGCACACGGCGGAGCGCCTGCGCGACCTGAAGAACAAGGCCGCGGCGGTGACGGCCCTGGCGCTGTTCGGCCTGCCCGGCGCGCTGGCCGCGCTCGGTGTCGCCGCGAGCGCGATGGGCTTCTCGCGCGACCAGGAAATGCGCGCCGACGAGATCGGCATGCGCCTGATGCGCAACGCGGGCTACGACGGCCGGCAGGCCGCGCAGATCTGGGACGACCTGCTGGCGGAGCTGAAGATCCGAGGCGGCGAGGACGTCGGGACCCGCAGCGTCATGTTCGCCTCGCACCCGCCCGCCCTCGATCGCCGCGATGCCTTGCTGAAGATGGCCGGCGACGCAGGGGGAAAGCTGGGCGCCGAGGAACTCGATCGCGTGCTGGCGCCGCATCGGCTGGACTGGCTGCAGGAGGAACTGCGCCGCGGCCAGTTCGAGGAGAGCCTCGAACTGTTCAACCGCAAGCTGAGGGTTCGCCCCGACGACCCGCAGTTCCTCTATGCGCGCGGGGAGGCCCTGCGCCACCGCGGCAAGGACGAAGACCTCGCGCCCGCCCTGGCCGACCTGCAGAAAGGCGCCGCCATGGAGAAGGCGCCCGCTGAACTGTTCCGTTCCCTCGGCCTGGTGCACCGGCGGCGGCAGGACGCCGCCGCGGCCAACGCCGCATTCGAGAAATACCTGGCCCTGGCGCCCGAGGCTGGCGACGCAGGCCTCATCAAGTCCTACTTTACGGAAGTGAAATGACCATGAAGAAATTTCTTGCGATCGCGCTGGTCGCGCTGCTGGCGGGCTGTGCGGCGCCCATCGTGAAGGTCGAGGGCGAGCAGGTGGTGCAGAACAAGCTGGCCGTCAAGCTGCCGGAGGCCTGGAACCGGCTCAGTTATCCCGGCCAGCCCTACGAGGTCTGGACGCAGGAGGGCGCGTCGCTCGACCAGCTCCGGCTCTGGGCCGGCGTGCAGCCGGGCAAGCAGATCGTGACGCTGCCGCCGGCGCCGTCGGGGCAGAAGGCCGCACGCGCGCCGACCTTCACCAGCAACATGACCCCGGACCAGCTGGTGAGCCTGTTCGAGATCATGTATTCCGCCGACGGCTCGCAGGTGAAGATCACCAGGATCGAGCCGGGCACCTTCGCCGGCGCCACGGGGGTGCGCTTCGAGTTCCTGGTCACGGCCAAGAAGACCGACCTGCAGGTGCGCGGCCTGGGCTGGGCCGCCGAGCGCAACGGGGAACTCTATGCGGCCACGTACCACGCACCGGACCTCGCCTTCTTCAAGCGCCTGGCCCCGAAGGCCGAGGCGGTGGTGAAGACCGCGCTGATCAAATAGCCGTGTTGCGCACCCGCGCCGACTTCACCACCTCTTCCGCCATCGGCAGCAGTCGCTCGTAGAACGACAGCTTCGGCGCCACGAAGCTCGCCGCGTACAGCTCCTCGCCCCAGTAGGGGTCGGGGCGCACCGCGACCCAGGCCACGCCGCGCAGGTCCAGGTCGTCCGAGCGGCGCGCCAGCGTGAATTCGAAGCGCACGCCCTTGTGGCCCGCGAACAGCGTCGGCTCGACACGGGTGATGGTCACGGTGCCCGCGGTGGCATACACCTCCTCGAACAGGCGCACCAGCTTCTCCGGCGTGAGGCCGGTGCGAAAGGTCGGCACGCGTCGCTCCTTCGCATCCTCCGCGCGCGAGAACGTGGCCCATTTCGTCAGCAGCGGCTGCCCCGGCCGGACCGCGCCCCACAAGCGCAGGTGGTCCAGCGGGATGCCCTCCTGCGTCCAGCTCTCGTAAGGCGCCTTTTCGGCGCGGTCCACCACCCGGTTCCAGCCGCCCGGCACGTGCACCACCAGCCGCTCGTTGATCACCTGCTCGCCTTCGACCTTGCCCATCGAGGTGCAGGCCGCCAGCAGCACCGCGGCCAGCAGCAGCAACAGGCGCTTCACGGCTGGAACTCCGTCAGGTAGGAACGCACCATCGCCGCGTCGGCCGCCTGCGGCGCCTGCGCGAGATAGCTCTGGAAGGCCTGCGCCGCGGCCACCCGGTCGTTGCGCTCCTTGTGGATCAGCCCCAGCGAGCGGAAGGTCTCCGCCGGCGGCCGCGGCAGGCGACTGGCGCGATCCAGGTCGGCCAGCGCGCGTTCGACATCGCCGCCGTCCTCGCGCAGGCGGTAGACCTCGCCGCGGGCGTACAGCACCTCGGCATCCTTCGCGTCGCGCGCCAGCATGCGGTCGAACAGGACCAGGCTTTCCTCGTACTGGCCGCGCTTGACCTCGTCCTGCAGCCAGCCCAGGCGCATCGGCGCGATCGCCTGGCGGTAGCGCGCCTCGCCCTTGTCGCCCGCGTCGCCGCCGGCCAGCGCCAGCAGCTCGTCGCGCCGGCCGGCGCTGGTCGGGTGGGTGTCGAACATGTCCCCGCTCTTGCCGGCCTCCTTGCCGCCGGTGACCTTCATTTCCTGCAGCAGGTTGTCCCACACGTTGGCCGCCTCGCGCGCGTCGTAGCCGCCGTGCTTCATCAGGCGCACGCCGATGCGGTCGGCGCGGCCCTCGTGTTCGCGCGAGAACGCGAACAGGCTGGCCGACAGGCTGATCTGCCCGAGGAAGGTGCCGACGCCGCCGACCAGTCCGACCAGCGTGCTGAGCACGGCGTGCTCCTTCTGCGCGCGCAGCTGTTCGACCGTGTGGCGCTCCATGTAGTGCCCCAGCTCGTGCCCCAGCACCGCGGCCAGCTGCGCCTCGTTCTGGGCGCGCAGCATCAGGCCGCTCCACACGACCATCATGCCGTTGGGCGCCATCATGGCGTTGAAGTGCGGCACGCGCACCGGGTACACGCGGATGTCCGGGCAGAAGTCGCCGGCGAGCTTGCACACGATGTCCTGCAGGTACTGGCGGAAGGCCTTGTCGTGGATGGTCAAGGGGCTGCGCCGCAGGCGCTGCTCCTCGCGGTCCATCAGGCCCCACAGCCCCCCTTCGTCGGTGTCGATCGCCGGGCGCCCGAAGCGCTGCGGGACCTTCACGCCGGAGAGGTCCGCGGCGAAGGCGGACAGGCCGCCCAGCGCCCCCAGGCCGACGCAATGGCGGCAGGCGGAACGCAGGAAAGCGCGTCGATCAGTCATTGGCATCCCCATGTGCAGGGCTCATTTCAGGACGGGGAAGTCCTTCAGCAGGGCTTCCACCGTCTCCTTGGCGGGTACGGGCTCACGCAGGTCGCCGCGCATCCGGTTGATCTCGTTGAACCACACGACGCGGCCGGTGTTCAGGTCCACCAGCGAAGCGTGGCCGACCTGCTCGCCGCCCAGGCTGATCGCGCCGATGAGGGCCAGCCCGAGCATCGCGGCCTTGCGCTCGCCGCTGGCGTAGGTGTCGCGCACCCAGGTGAAGAGCGCGTAGTCGCCGCCGGTGCGCTCCTTCAGGGGCCGCACGGCTGCGCCCAGCGACCAGTCGAGCCGGTCGGCCTTGGTCTGGAGCTTCATGTCGCCGTTGCGGTGGTGCATGGCGATGGCGCTGGCCACCGCCCGCTCCAGGTTGACGATCTCGGCGAGTTCGTCCGCCGCGGCGGGCTCGAGCCGGGTGACTTCGGGCCCGAGCAGCTTGCCCTGCCCGTCCAGCGCGGAGTCGAAGTTCCGCTGCGCGGCTTCGGTCCAGTCGGCCCGCGGTTCGACCACGCCGCCGGCGCTGATCGAATACAGCTCCATGTCGGCGGGCACGACCACCAGCTTGGAGCCGACGGCACGCGTGGAAAAGCCCGGCGCCAGGTGCTTCGACGTCTGGTCGGCCCAGGCGGCGCCTGCCAGCAGCAGCGTGGCCACCAGCAGCGGTCGGGTGATGCGGAAAAGCCAATGGGGCATGTGGTACTCCTGCCTCTCGGAACAGGGCGGGAACCCGAGAAAACCCGCACCGGAGAACTGCGACAGTGCGACTGTATGCAGCACAGTCGCGGGGTCCAGAGGCTGCGGCCGGCCCAGCGTAAAACTGGCCCGCTGCGCCTAGTTTTCACGCGCCCGTGCCATTTCGTCCACAGGGGTTTCCGAGAGGGAGGACGGCCACGGAAACCGGGGACTTGGAGGGGATTGCGGCCAGCCCCACAATCGGACCATGGCTGAACGCGTGATTCCCCTGGTCGACCAGCGCCTGGCGGCACTGCGCGCCGTGGTCCCCGCGCGGCCGGTGCCCGCCACCGGCCTGGTGGCGGACACGCGCGGGCGCCCCCTGCGGGACCTGCGCATCAGCGTCACGGACCGCTGCAACTTCCGCTGCAGCTACTGCATGCCCAAGGAGGTGTTCGACAAGAACTACCAGTACCTGCCGCATGCCTCCCTGCTGAGCTTCGAGGAGATCACGCGCGTCGCCGGCCAGTTCCTGGGCCACGGCGTGCGCAAGATCCGCCTCACCGGCGGCGAGCCGCTGCTGCGCAAGAACATCGAGGTGCTGGTGTCGCAGCTCGCCGGCCTGCGCACGGTGGAAGGCACGCCGCCGGAACTGACCCTGACCACCAACGGCTCCCTGCTGGCGCGCAAGGCGCGCGCCCTGAAGGATGCCGGCCTGCAGCGCGTGACCGTGAGCCTCGACGGCCTGGACGACGCGGTGTTCCGCCGCATGAACGACGTCGACTTCCCCGTGGCCGAGGTGCTGGAAGGCATCGCCGCCGCGCGCGAGGCCGGCCTCGGGCCCGTGAAGGTGAACATGGTGGTCAAGCGCGGCACCAACGAGCGCGAGATCGTGCCGATGGCGCGCCATTTCCGCGGCACCGGCATCGTGCTGCGCTTCATCGAATACATGGACGTCGGCGCCACCAACGGCTGGCGCATGGACGAAGTGATGCCCTCGGCGGAAGTCCTGGCGCACCTGGCGGCCGAATTCCCGCTGGTCCCGCTGGAGCCGAGCGCCCCGGGCGAGACGGCGCAGCGCTGGGGCTATGCCGACGGCGCCGGCGAGGTGGGCTTCATCAGCAGCGTCACCCAGGCCTTCTGCGGCGAGTGCAACCGGGCGCGCCTGTCGACCGAGGGCAAGCTCTACCTGTGCCTGTTCGCCGGCAACGGCTACGACCTGCGCTCGCTGCTGCGCGGCGGGGCAAGCGACGAGGAACTGGCCTCGGCCATCGGCCACATCTGGCAGGGTCGCGACGACCACTATTCCGAGCTGCGCGGCACCATGGCCGCCGATACCGGCAGCGGCCGCCGCCGCGTCGAAATGAGCTACATCGGCGGCTAGCGGCGGGGGCTGCGCTCCACGGGCCGCGAGTAACATCGCCGCCATGATTGCCAAGCACGACATCACCGGCCTGATCCTCGCGGGCGGCCGCGGCACGCGCATGGGCGGGGTCGACAAGGGCCTGCAGAACTTCCGCGGCATGCCGCTGGCGCTGCACACGCTGCTGCGCCTGGCGCCCCAGGTCGGGGAGGTCATGATCAACGCCAATCGCAACCTGTCGGCGTACGAGTCCTTCGGCGCGCCGGTGTGGCCGGACGGCATCGCCGACTATGCCGGCCCGCTGGCGGGCTTCCTCACCGGCCTCGAACGCTGCGAGACGGGCTACCTGGTCACGGTGCCCTGCGACACGCCCTTGTTCCCGCCGGACCTCGTGGCGCGGCTGGCCGAGGCGCTGGAGCGCGAGGATGCGGACATCGCGATGGCCGCCGCGCGCGAGGAAGACGGCGCGGTGCGCACCCAGCCGGTGTTCTCGCTGCTGCGCCGCGAGCTGATGGAAAGCCTGGTGCGCTTCACCCAGGGCGGCGGCCGCAAGATTGACGCCTGGACGGGCCAGCACAAGACGGTGGTCGTGCCCTTCAATGCGGCCGGCGACGAGGCGTCGGCCTTCT